>Ga0247844_1000077_pt1 | contig 191075 bp, 195 predicted proteins | sample LaCtaG_FD_192421 | JGI IMG/M metagenome (GOLD analysis project Ga0247844, IMG submission 192421) | Freshwater microbial communities from meromictic Lake La Cruz, Castile-La Mancha, Spain - LaCruzMarch201714.5m_1 | ecosystem: Environmental > Aquatic > Freshwater > Lake | place: Spain...
GCGACTTTTTGTTTGGTGGTCATTTACTAATTCTGTTGATTATTTACTCAAGCCCGCTAATGCCCGATCCCGCGCTATTGGCCTGGCACCTGCTTGCACTACGATTGTTAGGCGGCCGCTCTTTACACTTTTCACTTCGCACCACCGGTTTTAATGTTGGCCCAGACCTTTTGGCCTAGGAGCACCATCAACATGAGGAAAAATGCTGCGGCCAAGCCGCCCGCAATGCTCTTTATCATGCCCTTCTTGCCGCTGCTAGTTGGGGCGGTGTTCATCTCAAACCCTTTGGAGAAGCGCACGTCTACCGCGATCAAGCTTGATCGCAAGTTGTCCACAAAGACCAAGGACTTTAGGTCGGCCGGGTCAATGGTGGCGCGCAAGATAGCCTCTTGCTCTAGCAATTGCTTGCCCAACGCCAGCCCGTCGAAGGTGCTGTTCATTAGCGGCGAGATTTGCTTCACCCATATTCTTAACGCTGCCATTTGAGCCTGCTGGTCCTTGAGTCGCTCTAGCGCCTCCTTGCCCCCATTGATATCGGTGTTGACCGCGATGATCTGGGTGCTCAGGGGCAGGTACTTGGCGCCGGAGTCCTTGGGGTCGACCACCTGACTGATGGTTTTTTGCTCGCTTGGGAAACGCTTGGCAAGGTTTTCTAAGCTCTTGAGACGCTCCTGTTGGTAGCCTAACTCAATTTGGGTGGCGTTGATTTTCTTGGCAATGTCCGCGTCGGCGCCCATCAACTGAGCCTCCTGGGCGCTAAACATGGACTTGAGCATCAGGTAGGAGGAGCCCTGCAATAAAAACGATTTTGCGCCCCGAACACTATCAAGCGCCTTTTGTCTTGAGGAGCCGCCTGCCGTGAGGGTCAAACTAACAATGGAGGTTCCGGCGGACTCCAGACCTGCGGTGGAGGCCAAGTCCTTGGTGTCGGCCTTACTCATACCGTAGGTGGCTAGCGCATTTTTTTGCCACCAGACTGGATTGCTCAGCATGCGGTAGAGCGATTCTTGACTCTCTGGCGCCTTAGATTCATCAAGAATTTGATCCGCTAGGTTGGGTAGGGTCTTTTGCAGCGAGCGCCAACCCACCAAGTCGGTACCGCCATTATTGAGTAGCACCAGTTCCGCTTGGTAGCTACCTAAGAAAAACCATCCGGCCAGGCCTAAAACAGCACCGACTGCTGCGGCTATGGCGAGCTTTTTCCATGACTTAATTAGGAAATTGACGATATCGAGGAGGGAGATTTCTGAATCATCAAGAGAGCCAGAAACAAAAGAATCCCCTTTTAAGGAATGAGCTTGAGAAGGTGTGTTTTCTGGAACGGTCATAAGTGGGGTGTTCAGTGGTCAGTAGTTAGTGTTAACAGTTACTTACTTCTATTACTTACATCTAGCAGTCCAATTTTAGAAGCTCTGAGCATTATCTCATTATAAAAAGTACAGTTATTACTTATGGGGACAATCAAAATAAGGGTTTGGGATAGTTTTGCGCTCTCGGGTTCAGGCTTACCTGCAGGCTTACTGCTTGAGTAGGTTTCACCCTAACGCTCTCTTGAGCTCTATTTGCTGGGGGATTTTAAGCCCCCCCCCAAAGCAATAGTGCCACTGTGGTTTTCTGTAGCCTGATTGCTTTCTGTAACCTGCTTGCTTTCTGTACCCTGATTGCGAAAGGACTCAGATCCCTGAGCAACTACGCTCTCAAGCTCTGCCTTTAGGATCTCGTATTCGGCCATCTTGCGCTCTAAAAAGTGGACTGTTAATTGGGCTTTGCTTTTGAGGCCTTTGGGGGTGAGTAAATAAGCGTATTCAAGCTTGTGTTGATGATGGCTAAAGTTCCCCATCTTGACTAAGCCCTTATCTACTAAGGCCTTTAGACAATAGTGGGCCTTGCCTAAGCTCACCCCCAAGACCTTAGCAAGCTGGCGCTGGGTTAGATCGGGGTGCTGCTCGATGGCGCGGAGCACTTGGAGGTGGATTTCTTGTAAGGGCATTAAGGGTTATCGTGCGGGGGAGCTTGGGAGCTGAACCTGAAAACTGAGGGCGCTAAGGGTGCTAAAGACTTGGTTCCCCACTGACCCTAACCCGTTTGGGCAGGCTACCGCCCTACCGTGACACTCACAGTATGGGCAAAATGGGGCATCTGCGCAGGGTTTGGGCTACTAAAACGCTCCATAGCACCCCTACACCGCTAAAGCTAGCTGAGTCATTAAAGCCAATCTAAACACAATTAATACTAACATTTATAAATGTCTTGTTCAACTATTTAACACCGTAAGAGAGAGGTGGGGGTTAGATACCTTGGCAGTATTCATTGTCCAACCCCTTGGTTTACAACCGTTGAACTCAGGGCTCTGACTCCTTTCAGGATAGTTTGCACACACATCATGGCCCTCGACTTGCATGGGTATTCAATATGGATTTTTTTAAGATGCTGGCAAACCAATATTTTTTCTGCGCGAGCCCAATAAGGGTGACTCACCTACCCTAGTAGCAGGATATTTCATGGCTAAAGGGGTTCTTTAATGCCCTAGGATGTGGCTTGAGTAATCAAGGATGGCAGCAGTTTTGTTGCTCTATTAGATAATCGCTTGATCCCATTTTCCCACTCCCAAATCATCCGAGCTCCAATCATCTCAAAACCTGGAGTATCTTTAGTGCGCTTGAACAGTTCAGGAAAAATCGCTGCCGTTGCATCACAAACGAGTTGCACTAACTCTCTTTGACGAGGTGGATCGATTCAGAAAATTGCACTTGTGTCATCCCCAGTTTTTTTGAGTTCTTAAACACATAGAATATTCAGGGGTCTGAGTAATCTCCCACCACCTCAATAAAGGGGCCTAGTCACGCTGCCCTGAAATACGCACCAATCTCTGATAATCTTCACAGTTCGGCATGCTTCCTGTTGCATGCTGCATTCTTACTAGGTATTAGCATATGCAGATCCCCAGAAACGCTTCCTGCCCTTGTGGGAGTGGTAAAAAATACAAGCAGTGCTGCTTAACAGCCTTAGATACCTTAGTAACAGAAACAGAACCCAAACCCTATGATGGGGCGGCCTCTAAGGTACTAGCATGGTTATTTATGCATCACCGCAAAGGCATGCAAGTCGCCTTAGATCACCTGCTAGCGCAACTACTCACCCCACAAGAGATCAATTCCTTGGCCAAGGAAGATAGTCAGACCTTAACATCGGTGGATATTAATTTAACGGAGTGGCTTTTAGCCCAAGGCTCCATCTTAGTTAAAGGGGCGCAGCGCAAAATTGTGGATTACGTCCTGAGCGAGGATGCCGCCTTATTGAATCTACTCACTTTAGAGCAGCGTCTTTGGATTACCCAACTCTCGATACAGCCCCTACGCCTATACGATGTGACAGACGTTATTCCAGGGGTGCAAATGACCCTATGTGATGCACTTAATTTTGAGGCCGCTCCAGTGGTAGTGCAAGAGCGCTCGGGCACCCGTTCTCTAGAGCCTGGTATGCACCTTGGATGTCGCATCATGAAAGTGCAAGACCATTTAGAGTTATCCGGGTGTGTTTACCTATTTTCTAGAATAGCCGTCGATAGCGTCACCCAAGCCTATGACACTTACCTTGAACAAGCGAGTAAGCACAGCGAGCAGACTAAACAAGTCGAGCTTAGTCTGATCATTGCCTGTCAATGGCTAAGGCAATTTGTAGCGCCTCTATCGATGCCCAAATTAGTCGATGCCCAAACTGGTGATCCGATGCTCTTTACTACGGATCATTATTTGGTAAACAACTGGGAAACACTCACCAAGCAATTAGCAAAAGACTCTGATATTGAGGGCGATATCAATAGTGGGTGGAGTCGTTTACAGGAATTGTTGGATGGGCAAGTACGCCCGATTGCTAGCTTTGAGCCTAATCTACAAAAGAATCAATTAGCTGTCTTTTATAAAACCCAAAAATACGCCGATCAAGGCCGCATTTGGTTTGAGGGATTAATGGGTAATGCGGTGAAGTTTAGGATTCGGGAGTTGATTGATCCCATGTCTAGCGCCCCCAAACCCCAAAAGCCATCACGGAAAGTATCCAAGCTTGCCAAGAGTAAACCAGGGCCAATGGATGCCCTTAGCTCTAAAGACCTAGCTCAGCTCATGGAAAAAGCCATTAGGCAGATTTATCTCAACTGGGCAGATAAACCAATACCCGCCCTAGACAACCAAACACCTAGGCAAGCAATGAATACTGCAGCTGGATTAGAGCGAGTTAAGGGGCTGATTCGGAGCTATGAAGCTGGTGAGGAGATGCAAGCAGAGCAGCAAGAGCGTGAACCTATTTCGTATGATTTTTTATGGGAGTCGCTAGGTCTAGAGCGTTAATCTTTGAAGGAGATTACGTGCTTCAGACCAGCGCGCCTGCTTTTTAGGTTACCTCTGAAATGAAGCTTTTCACCTAAAGCTCCATTATGATGTTTCTTCGTCAATCCAAAAAATACCTGCCGCCTTGAAAAACCCCATTCGAATCGATCACCTCCTGCTTAGGCTGATTTTTGGCCGAAGTTGGCGCCAAAAGCTGTGGATTTCAAAAAAGGATAAGGAAGAATTAGCTGGTCGCATCGCCATGGCTTCAGCGCAGGTACTTTCTAGAACCTATCAGCTCAAACCCATTCAGATAAAGACCGCTGGATCGAACCCATCAGTCAACCCAAGCCTTGTTAAAACTGAATCTGGATTTCTGATGATCGCCAGGTCATCACGCCTGCGTTGTTATAACGACATTGATTACATTGAAAATAAGTCCAAGGTTGATGATGTCAACTACCTGTACACCCTTGATGGCAATCTAAACCTCATTAATAGCAGCCCTCTTGACGAAACATTCCTCAGAAATCAAGGTCACAGCATCAGGCACTGCATGAGTGATACGCGCCTATTTTTCTGGAAAAATCAACTCTGGGCAATTGGGGCTGCCGCATGAATAAAAAATCAACAGGAAGTGGTATCCCAAATTCTCTTTCGAATTGAGAATAATGCAGTAGTTGAGTCGCTCGCCTTAGACTCCCCAATTGACTTTGCTCTTGAGAAAAACTGGACTCCCGTCATTAAAGACGGGGAATTAAGCCTGTGACCTGCCCTGGGATTTTCAGACCAAAAGCTTTTAGAGATAATGACTCCTTCAACCTAAGGAGCAGGTATGAAGAGAGCACGGTTTTCAGACGAACAGATTGTTCGGATATTACAAGAGGCAGATCGTTCGCCAATAACAGAAGTTGCTAAGCGCCACGGGGTCAGCGAGCCCTCTATTTACAGCTGGCTTAAGAAGTTTGGCGATCTAGGTACGGATGATATCAAACGCTTAAAGCAACTCGAGCAAGAGAACAGTCGTTTAAAGAAGATCTTGGCGGAGCGCGATCTCGAGATTGAAGTCATGAAGGAGATTGCCGTAAAAAAGTGGTGAGCGTGCAGGAGCCATTGGAGCAGGCCCACTATGCGGTTGGGCGGGGCATCTCCCAAAGACGTGCTTGTACGCTGCTAAGTGTTGCTAGATCTGGCTTAGATTACCAGTGCAAGATGGCTGTTAAAGATCAGCCTATCGTAGCTGCCATGCGCCAGTATTCCGAGCAATATCCTCGCTATGGAGCAAGGCGGATTCGGATCTTTTTAAGGCGGGATGGTCTTGTTCTAGGTCGCGATCGGACGGCACGCATCTGGGCTGGAGCTGGTCTGCAGGTACCCTCCAAAAGGACACGCAAGCGCTATCGCAGTCAAAATCGTCAACCGTCTGTAGCCACCGGCCCTAATGAAGTTTGGGCTTACGACTTTGTCTTTGATGCTTGTGCCAACGGGCAAAAGCTCAAGTGCTTAATCTTAATTGACGAGTTCACCAAAGAGAGCCTGCGCATTGATGTGGCTGGCTCGATTAAGGGCAAGCGGGTTGTGCAAGTGTTAGAGGAGGTCATCGCAGAACGTGGCTATCCCAAAGTTCTTCGCAGTGATCACGGCCCAGAGTTTGTGAGTACCGTCTTGTTAGAGTGGGCTGTAGAGCGAGGATTACGCAATCTGCATATCGAGCCGGGTAAACCTTGGCAAAACGGCACTAATGAGAGTTTTAATGGCAAATTTAGAGATGAGTGCTTAGCCATGAACTGGTTTCACAGTAGAGCTCATGCTAAGGTGGTCATTGAAGTATGGCGCAAGCTAATGACCAAAGGAAATCCCTTTAGGGACAATTTAATCAGACCACACTCAAGCTTGGATTATCAAACCCCATCTGAGTTTGTGGCGGGATGGCAAAAGGAATTAACCACAGAAGCCAAAGTTTCTAGATGAAATTGGTTCGATAAAAGCAGACAGGTCATAATCTTGATTATAACTTTTTGCATTAATTGGGATTGATATTTTGGCCTTACTTTGAATGCAAAGGGCAATAATTCGCATTAAATTTGTGACCCCAGAAATGGATGCCGGCCACTTAACCTACCAGGCGCTCATTATTTGAGATTTCGGTTGATCCTCAGGGTTAAGCTAGCAGTCAAAATGATCCAAAAAAGGAGTGGGTCGAAGTTACCATTATTGGATACCTCGGTAGTACACCATAGCAATAATGTCGATAAAAGCACCCATCTTCCTAGGTTTTTCCAGGGTGCAGTTAAATTGCGAGTGCGTACTAGCGCCAAAGTCAGGGCGGTCAGAACTAAAGTGATACCGGGCAATCCCAGTCCAAGGGCCAGGTCCAACCAGCCGCCGTGGGCATGGGTTAGACGTACGCTCGATTCTGGCCACTTTTTATTTACTAAAGGCCCAAATGAATTTTCGATTAACCCATAACCTAAGAGATTATCTCGAAAAAGGGTCATACCTACCAAGCCCCAGGCAATTCTTTCATAATTGGTTACAGATACCATCTTGCCTAGCTCATTGATTGGATAGCCCTTTTCCCCATTAAATTTCCACTCTTGATAACGATCTAGTTGCACTGCAATTTTGGAATCTGCAGCCAAGGTAGCCCAAGAATCGTTTTTCTGGATATGCTTGTAACCCACAAAACCCACTCCAATCAGGATAATTACGATTATCCCCACCTTGATTGGAGTCCATTTTTTCTTGGTAGCACCTACCATCATCAACAAAAAGAGGATGAAGAGAAAGGCCTCATAAACAAAGCCATTTTTTATGTTTTGGCCATAAAAGACAAAAGATACCGCGGCAATAGAGGCGCTATAAATGAATAACTGAGCCCATTTAATGTGCCTGTCTTGCAATAAAGTCAGTATTTGCCCCAAAGCAACTGCCAGGGTGGGCAAGCAAAAAACCACATAATCCGTTTTTGGGACGTAAAAGGGTTGGGAGCCTGGATAGACCCTCAGAAAAGCAGGGATTAATTCAAGCCCAAAGAAACTTTGGCCATAAAGGGTCAGCGTCCACTTTAATAAATAGATGAGGGTCGGCATCAATAGGCCTAAATAGATCAAAGGCCATGCCCACTTTTTTATTCTCTCTGCATTATTTGCGATCGATAGACCTAGGCCCAACGCAAAGATTACGGCTAAGAATGCTCGCTTCCAAATACCCTTGAATTCGACCAATTGCACCACTGGATTTTGAGACAGAAAAAGTAAATGAAAGCTAGCCCATAAAAAGAGGATGCCGACAAGCCAAATTGGTAGGGCCAGCTTATTTAGCAATAGAGAGCGATATTGGTAGCTCACATACAAGCCTAATGCTGCACCAATCACTAGAGAGGTATTTCTCCAAGAAGCTATCTCGGGCAAGATCCAAACCGAGTACAGCACTACAAAGCTTACACACTGTAAAAAAATGACCCAGATTGGTATCTGAATAGAGCTAATTAAACAAGTGGGTTTAGAAATGGGTTTTTGAGCTATCACTGTGTAGAACTCATGAAATAATATTCGCAATTGAATAGCGTTTTTTTAACCACTTCATACTGCCTCTATTTGGAAAATTTTCATGCAGATAATTGCCATGTTTGTAGGTTGCCCTTAAGAGCTGACTTTCTCTCATCCATGAATCCACTCGCTTTTCAAAAAGTTCACCTGCAAATTTAGGATAACGTTCCGATGCAACATTATAGTATTCATAGATTTTTTGCTTGTAATCCGCCGCTCGAATTAAATACATCTGATCTGAAAATCCGTAGCCATAAAAGAAATTTTTATCTTCGTTTTCGGACTCCGCCCTAATAGACTCCAGCTCATTAGTCCAGGCGAGATTAAAAACCACTACTTGTGGATTATCTTCAAGCACTTTTATCCCCTGAGCCAACCAATCCTGTGAGGTGCCCTTGAGAACAGTTGCATCCCCTGAAAAATGTAACAAATATTTGGTATCGCAAAGAAAAATAGAAACTAACTCTGCAATAGAGTAATAGTAGCCAATACCCAATTTCTCTTTGCTCAGATTGAAATACGATAAAGCCTGCTCCGCATAGTCATTAACCAAAATCCAGCGGTCAATAACGCCCTTGGAAATAAGTTGATTTGCTGCCTTAATCACCCTTTGTTCATTCTTCACATTATTAATATATAAAACTCTCTTACTCACCAAATCACCACAACGCTCGATTGTTCGCCCAAGATAAGGCATCTTCATAATAAGATCCCAGTCCTTTTCCCAGACTTTTGTTTCAAATGTAATTTCCATGTAATTTAGCCCGATGAAGTTAGACTGCGCTGCATCTTTTTTGACCATCGCTTCCAGGTTAATTGATTGCGCTGCTCAAGACGATTCATTCGTCGAGCAAATTTACTCGTCTTAAAAATAGAGTTCCAGGTGGCTTCGTAATTATCTTGAACATTGCGAATAATTTCAGGTAACTCATCTAAAGTGCCCCAAATAATGTATTCAGAATAACGAGTGAGCTCCTTGTATGGCGCTAGCTCACTAATAACAATTACGCCCGATCGTAATGCGGGAAGTACGCGCAGTTCTTCAAGAGTGTCATGGTAATCAGTCTGACGAATATTAACCAAAATACGAGTGCGCGCATAAAGCTCCTCAACATCCTCATACCATGTTTGAATATTTTGAATTGGAATTTTTTTAGCGCGCATTGCCTCCAAAAATATCTTACGACGAGGCTCTTCTGAGTTGCCAAAATTAGTAATAGCAATTAAGTTGCGCCGTCTAGCATCACTTGAAGCGCAACTTAATTTATAGAGCGTGGGGCTTATGCATAGCAGCCTGTCTTGAAGAACGAAAAACTTCTCAACACCTAGAATGTTAGCCAAATTAATTCGACTGTACTCGACAATAAAATCAAAATTTTTCAACCGCTCGTAATTACTTAGTCGAGCGAGATAAGGGATAGCGGTGGTAGCACTCGGGATTAACAATGCACCAGCCTCAAATCCCTCAGCGTCTCTACCGCCTGGCTTTACCAAGACATGCTCAACCTGAACAAAAATACTGTAGCAATGCGCTACTAGACGAAATGGAGTTGGTGGATTGACTCTTAAAAAAAAGATACTTCGCTGACCAATATTAGGAAGTTCTTTTAAAAGTCCATCCCGAATATAGGAACAGTAATCAAAAATATCTTTATCAAATTTAGATTCGTACACTAAATAGGTTTTTCCAATGAACTGATAGCTTAATTTTTTCTTTCTAAAAAGATTTAAGAAAAATATCAATATGGCAATTACTAACTTCATATTTTTGTGTCAAAGACTTTAGCGAAGCAAGCCATGCTCAAAGCAAATGCTTATTATCTTGGTAAAAAGCCTCATAAGGGTATTGATTTTCATCGGGCAGGATCTTTTTAACACGCTTATCAAACATTCCCTTATATCCCCCGAACCAGAGATCCTGGTATTTCTTTGTTTTTACAAATTCGCGATTAAATTTTGCCGCTGTTCGAATCCCCTTGGTGTAGCCACCATCTGTAATATCAGAATGGACATTATCAATATTTCCGATCTCAAATGATGGAATTTCAACATCAAAAGTTTCGTGGTATCGCCAGTAAAAGTCGCCGTCCTCTTCGCCTAGACCGAGTAAGCGCTCATCAAAAAATCCAACTTTTATGAGATCTTCCTTAGAAACTACAAAGTGAGAAAAACTGCCATTAATTGTGAATATTTTATTAGGGACAGTGTTTAGTACCGCCTCAAATTGATCAAAGAATGAGTTTTCCACATTAGGGTCAATACCTAAATCATCGTTAAGGATCAAAACCCGGTCATTTGAGCTGGTTAGCACGCCACGATTCCATAACTTAGCTAATGATTGAAAGTTGGGAAACATCGTCGGATATACCACCGGAGTGGAAATCATCAAATCCAAAGCAGAGGAACGAAATACAGGGTCAAAGTCGGCTTTTGCTGGGCCATTAACCATCACTATTACCTCGACATTAGGTCTTAGTTTTTTAATTGACAATAACAAGGGCTTAAAAAAGGCATCAAACCGCTTATCAAAAGTAGTAATTACGATGGAATAATTCATTTAGCTTTCTCTGCACAAATTAAAGTCATGGAAAAGGGTCTAAATTTGGCATCTTTATATAATGGCTAATTATCGCACTTGCACTACTCTATAAATAATTCAAGCAATTAAGCTGTCAACTTAATGGGTCTCATATGACATCTGCCCAACCAAGGGTAGGTCAAATACTTATTTACAAGTACACTGAATACGTTATTACGATGCAATAACCTACTATTAGTCCACCCCTCTTAGAGCTCACCCATCATGCTGTTTTTACCCCAACCAATACACAGCCTCAGAAAGTTCAAGCAAAAGCGCATTCTAATTATTGAGGGCACCGAAAAAGAACTTGGTGAGGCGATATTTCAAAAGAAGTACGAAGCCACATTTTTTCCAAAAAATAAAATCAAGGTTTATATCCATCAAACTGGGTATAAACTTCAATTTACTCGTTTTTATCAATCCACCATAAGTCAAGAATTTGATTTTTTCCTAGTGGATGAAGTAGGAGATGCAGAGGTAGTTGTCTTTATTAATGCGATTGAAAAAGGTATTGGTCGACCAGGGCAAAAAATCATTCTCTTTTACCATGAGCCAGAAGCATACAAACACCTTTACCAATCAATCATTGCCGATGAACTTCTATTGCTCCACAAGATGGTAGTCATCAGTCAAATCGACAACATCGACAAGTTAATCAAGAGCAATTCAGGTTTTGATATCTCCGATCGCATTACACACTTGCGAACCATACCTCATGTTCATTTTCATCATATGGCAACAGCAGCAGAGCTCGATACTATTAACACTAGCAGAAGAAAGCTAATTTGCTCAGTGGTTTCAGGATTTAATGGGGTACCAGGCTATGAAGATAGGAGAATATTTTTAGAGGGCTTTTCTAAATCAACTCCCCAGTTTGATATCTACGGTCGATACAGTAAGGCTATATATAGCCTCCCAGCTTATCGCGGCTATGCGGCCAGCAAATACCAAACTCTTTCACATTACCGATACAACCTAGCGATTGAAAACTCTATTGAAGATTGGTACATTTCAGAAAAAATATTCGACGCGTTGCTATGTGGGTGCATGCCGATTTATTATGGAAGCGAAAAAATATTTGACCTAATTCCAAATGAATGGTTTCACTTTCTGCCAGATCTCAGTCCTAAAAGTATTAAGTTGGCGGCCAATTTGGTAAAAACAGATTCATATCTTAGCGTGTTAGAAAATCGCGGAGAAATTGCAAAGAAGATTGACAAAGACTTTTCTTTTTATCAAAAACTTAATGAGGTTATAACGGATCGCTCTCTTTTTGAAATTTAATCACCATGAGAAAAATCCCAGTCCTAATAACTTCTGTTGCCCAACCCAATGCGCCATTTGTTGTATTAAATAATCCCATAGAAAGAATCAATTGCACTATCGAGTCCCTCAAGCATTGGGCGTTAATTTCACCCGCTCCGGATGTCATCATTTGCGACGGATCGGGCTATGACTTTGGGACCTTAATTACCTCGACCCCGGAATTAAAGACTCTGAATATTGAAGTATTGCATTTTTTTAATGACTACGAGATGGTAAAAAATAAGGGTAAGGGGTATGGAGAGGGGGAGATAGTTGCCTACGCATTAGATCATTCCGAAATATTAAATAAGTGCGATACATTTTCTAAATGTACAGCAAAGTACTGGGTAAAAAATTTTCAGGAATGCTGTCATAGTCACAAAAAAAATATCAGCATCGAGAAGTATTATGAATCCAAGTACTCTTTAAGCTATCGATCTTGTGACACTCGATTCTATATCGTAGAAAAAGATTTTTATTTGAATAAATTAGTAAACAGTCATAAGAGCAGCAATGACTTTGAATCTTTCTTTTTAGAGCACGCTTTTGCGAAAGATATTTTGCTTAGCAAAATCACTGGGACTGAATTTAAAATTATGCCATTGGTTTATGGCATGTCCGGAAGCACTGGAGAATTCTCTGCATCCCGACCCGAAGGGATCCGAAAAAAAATCTTAAGGAAAATTAGGCGGGGCTTTAGCTAAAAAATAGTTGTGATGTCATGCTCAACATAATCGGCATCACTTAGGATTGGCCCTTCTTATTGTGCGGCATTGTTTTATATGCCTCTAATAAGCCACTCTCTAGATCAACTAATGGACTCCATCCCAGGCTTCTCAACCTAGATGAATCCATCCACTTTCTAGGCGACCCATCAGGCTTAGTGGAATCAAAGCTAATACTGCCCTGATAACCAGTTGCTTTTGCTACCGCATGGGCTAACTCATTAATAGTCACATCACTACCAAAGCCCACATTAATGTGACTTTGCATTGGCTGCGTTTGGTTATAGTAAGTGGCTTTATCTAAATCCATCACAAATACGGATGCTGCAGCCATATCGTCAACATAGAGGAACTCGCGTTTAGGTGTGCCTGTACCCCAAATCACTACTTCAGGGGCATTGGCAAGCTTTGCCTCATGAAATCGCCTAATGAGCGCTGGGATGACATGGCTATTTTCTGGGTGGTAGTTATCGCCTGGGCCATAGAGGTTGGTGGGCATAACCGAGCGGTAATCAATACCATGAGACCCGCCATACTGACGGTTGTAACTCTCGCACATCTTGATGCCCGCAATCTTGGCAATGGCATAAGGTTCATTAGTGGGCTCTAACTTACCCGTTAGGAGAGCATCTTCACTCATCGGCTGGGGAGCCAGCTTAGGATAAATACAGCTAGATCCCAAAAACAAGAGCTTCTTTACTCCACTAGCAAACGCCTGATGAATGACATTGTTTTGCACCATCAAGTTCTCATAAATAAACTGTGCTGGATAGGTATTGTTGGCATGGATGCCTCCTACCTTTGCTGCGGCTAAGTAGACTTGGTCCGGCTTTTCAGATTCAAAGAAGGCGGCTACTTGCGCTTGATTGGTCAAATCCAACTCTGCATGAGTGCGAGTCACAATATTGTTAAAGCCTTTGGCTTGCAGATTGCGCACAATGGCTGAGCCGACCATGCCTCTGTGGCCAGCAACATAGATCTTTGGGCTTAGCTCTGTAGGTCTGTTCATTTGCTCTTAATTCTCTTTGCCTACCGCTACTGAGTAGCCATGCTTTTCTAAAAGAGCGTGTTGCTTGGCTTTTTCCAAGTCGTTGGCTACCATCTCGACAATCATTTGATCTAGAGTAATTTCAGGAACCCAGCCCAGTTTGGTTTTGGCTTTAGTCGGATCGCCCAGCAAGGTCTCCACTTCAGTAGGACGGTAGTAACGGGGATCGATTTGCACGACGACATCGCCTACCTTGAGTGCCGGCGCCTTGTCGCCTTCAATACTAGCTACGATCGCTTTTTCATTTTCAGCCACGCCTTCAAACTTGAGGGTGATGCCTAACTGCTTAGCGCTACGGGTAATAAACTCACGAACGGTGAACTGCACACCGGTCGCAATCACAAAGTCTTCTGGTTGCTCTTGCTGGAGCATCAGCCATTGCATGCGTACGTAGTCCTTGGCATGACCCCAGTCACGTAGAGCATCGATATTGCCCATAAATAAGCACTTCTCAAGACCTTGGGCAATGTTGGCAAGGCCACGAGTTACCTTGCGAGTCACAAAGGTCTCACCGCGGCGTTTAGACTCATGGTTGAAGAGGATGCCGTTACAGGCATAGATGCCATAGGCCTCGCGGTAATTGACGGTAATCCAGTAGGCGTACATCTTCGCTACTGCGTACGGGCTTCTGGGGTAAAACGGAGTCGTTTCCTTTTGGGGGATTTCTTGTACTAGGCCATAGAGCTCGGAAGTGGATGCTTGGTAAAAGCGGGTTTTCTTCTCAAGACCTAAGATGCGGATCGCCTCTAACATTCTTAAGGAGCCCATGGCATCGACGTCTGCCGTGTATTCAGGAGACTCGAAAGAAACGGCTACGTGAGACTGCGCACCAAGGTTATAAATCTCATCAGGCTGACATTCTTGAATAATACGTACTAAGTTACTGGTATCGGTTAAGTCACCATAGTGCAGAATTAAATCCGGATGATTAACATGGGGGTCTTGATAGAGATGATCAATCCGCTCGGTATTAAAAGAAGAGGCGCGGCGCTTAATGCCATGAACAATGTAGCCTTTTTCTAACAGGAACTCAGCCAGGTAAGAACCATCTTGGCCAGTGATGCCGGTGATCAGGGCGACTTTTTGCTTACTCATGTGAACTCTCTTAAAAACAATCTATCTAATATCAATATTGAACAACTAATTTGGGCACTGCTTAACTACGCCCATAGGTATCTTCAAAGCGCACAATATCATCTTCACCTAGATAGCTACCCGATTGCACCTCAATGATTTCTAGTGGGGTCTTACCTGGGTTAGCTAAGCGATGGGTTTGCCCTTGGGGGATGTAGGTACTTTGATTCTCAGTGAGCGTAATGACTTGATCACCATTGGTAATTTCAGCCACGCCTTTGACCACAATCCAATGCTCCGCACGGTGATGGTGCATTTGTAATGACAAACTTGCACCTGGCTTTACCAAAATACGTTTGACCTTAAAACGCTCACCCTCATCCACACTATCGTACCAACCCCAAGGTCTTGCGACCTTGCGATGAAGGTTTTTCTCTTCACGATTTTGTTGCTCGAGTTGATTCACAATACTTTTGACGTCTTGGCTATTAGCTCTATCTGCCACCAAGACCGCATCCGCAGTCTCAATAATGATGAGATTCTCGACCCCCACAGTACTAACTAATCTGCTACTAGCATGCACTAAAGAATGCTTGGTATTGCTTAATAAGGTATCTCCACTAGTGACATTGCCATTATCATCTTGCTTACCAACCTGCCAAACTGCATCCCAAGCGCCCAGGTCATTCCAGCCGGCATTAAGCTCAACTACTTTGACCTTAAAATCTGTATTCGGGCACTTCTCAATGACCGCATAGTCAATTGACTCACTAGGTATTGCCATAAATAATGCTTTATCTGGCCTTATAAAATCTACCTGACCCGCTTGATCAGTGCTTTTTGCATTCCAAGCCGCTTCAGTAGCACTAAAGATATCTTTACGAAATGCTTTTAAAGCGGCAAGCCAAGTGCTAGCGCGAAGCACAAACATACCGCCATTCCAAAGGTAATTGCCATCAGCTAAATATCTTTGCGCATAACTCACATCGGGTTTTTCAACAAACTGCTCAACCACATACTCATGATGAACACCCATCGAGCCTTGGCGCTTAATATAACCATAGCCCGTTTCTGGAGCTGTTGGCGTAATGCCCAATATAGCAATCGTTTGCTTAGACTCATCGGCATTTACCGTCGCCACGCAATCTTGCAAAGCCTTTACAAAAGCAGCAGTATTTTTAACCGTCTGATCGGCTGGTGTAATCACCAAGATGGGGTCTACATTACTACCCTCATTAACAACTTGTGCCTGAAAGGCTGCCAATGTCAGCGCTGGTGCTGTATTGCGGCCACTTGACTCAAGTAACAGACTTGCCTCAATCCCTTTTAATTCTCTTAATTGATCTAGCGCCAAAAACCGATGATCCTCATTGGTCACAATTAAGCTTGGTCCAAGCTTAATCTGAGGACTTGCGATTGCATTTAATCTTTCTACTGCCTGCTGAAATAAGCTCTTAGCAGAATCATTACCCGATAGCACTAAAAACTGTTTAGGAAAGCCCGAGCGTGATAAAGGCCAAAGGCGTGTGCCAGAGCCACCGCAAAGGATGACAGGTATTACAGAAGTAGCAGTAAGCATTAAAGAGGAGGCAAAGCCTTTATGAATTTTGGAAATAAAACTTGATTTTATAGGGTTTATTATCAAGCTTAGGCTTTCTGCCAAGGCAGGAACGGACGATACGGCTTGCAAGATACTTCAACCGCTATTTTGTGGCCAAGCATTACTCTTAAGGAGCGGGTTTTGTCTGCCCTTTTTTATCAATCGCTTTATTTAATCGAAATAGTGATATTAGTTGTTTTTAGCTATCAAGCTAATACAAAAATACGATTATTCAAGTGGGTAAATTTGTCCATAATGAACAAGTGGTGATGTATAGGCTTCACCCCCATTTCAATTAACCCATTTTTTAGGAGTCATTCATGGCTAAGACCGTAAAAGGTACAAAGACTGAACAGTCTTTAAAAGAAGCATTTGCAGGCGAATCCCAAGCAAACCGTCGTTATTTGTATTTCGCGAACCAAGCAGATATTGCTGGCGCTAATGATGTAGCAGCAGTATTTCGTTCAACCGCTGAAGGCGAAACAGGTCACGCCCATGGTCACATGGAGTACTTGATTGAGGGTGGCGCAGGCGAGCCAGGAACTGGTATGCCAGCTAAGACTGTGGCACAAGCATTAGAAGCAGCTATTGCCGGTGAAACCCATGAGTACACTGATATGTACCCAGGCATGGCTAAGACAGCGCGTGATGAAGGCTTTGATGAAATCGCTGATTGGTTTGAAACTTTGGCAAAAGCTGAACGGAGCCACGCTAACAAGTTCGCTAAGACTTTAGAAATGCATTTGGCAAACGTCTAAGTAAAAGTACTTCAGAGAAACTGCAAATAAAAAAGCTGCCTAGGCAGCTTTTTTATCGATTACCACTAAATAGCCGCATTCACTTCAGAATTAAGCCTTCTTAGCGTATGCAGAGCACCAGCCTGGGCCAGCAACTTGCTTACCAGCAAACAAGGAACAACCACCAGCAGCAGAACCGACTTTACCTTGGTACAAAGCACAGTTATCGCACTTTTGACCAGCGGCGTATTTTGGATACTTTGCTTTATCCACTTTAGAGCCATCGGCCTTATAACCTAAGGCAGCAGCTTGAGGATCAGTTTCTGCAACCATCGCTTGAGCTTGAACAGTACCGTTCAAAGCCAATGTGCAAGCACCAGCAGCAGACAAAATCATAAATTGGCGACGACTATTTTTCATACTATCTCCAGAGAGTAATTGGGACAAGAAAGGCAACAATGGCAAGCATAGATCAGAAGAAAAAACTATGTTGCTTGCTATGTAACTAGCTGATTTAATTGAGTTTTTAGTTGAGAATTATTCTCAAGAATAAATAATGAGGGGCTCTAATGCCAACCCTTGAGATTCATACAAGCAATTCGTTGTTTCACATGGGCCCCTGTGCCAGCTTCTGGGTAGGCTTGAGCACAGTCAATAGCGTCACGTTGAAAAGTAGCTATATTGTTTTTAGCGGGATCAACATTTTTTTCTGGATAGTTTGTACATGCTAGCAAAAGAGCGCTGATGCAAATACTGCCAAGCAATTGAGGGGGTAAGTAGATCATCACAATTACTTGTTTATCTCTTCTCTAAAAGGGATAAAAACTCCCTTCTTAGATTGGGATCTTTTAAGAAAGCGCCCCGCATCACACTATTGACCATCTTGGAGTCACGATCTTTGACACCGCGCCACTGCATACAAAAATGATCTGCATCCATCACAATGGCAACACCAATAGGCTTAATCTTTTTCTCTAACATATCTGCGAGCTCGACCACTGCCTCCTCCTGAATTTGTGGGCGACACATCACCCACTCAGTCAAACGCGAGTACTTAGATAAACCAATCAGAGCAGAGTCTTTGCTCGGCAAAACTCCAATCCAAATGCGACCCATGATGGGGCACAGATGATGGGAGCAGGCACTGCGTACGGTAATGGGGCCAATAATCATCAACTCATTGAGCTTACTGATATTAGGAAATTTTGTTAAGGTGGGTTGCACTACATAGCGACCATTAAACACCTCTTGGATATACATCTTAGCTACTCGCTGACTGGTATTTTTAGTATTGTGATCACTCTGAGTATCAATCACTAAGCTCTCTAGTACACCTTGCATCTTTTCAGATACTTCATCAATGAGTAGTTCTAATTCACCAGGCTGGATAAAAGCAGCAATATTGTCATTTGCATGAAAGCGAGCCTTCTGAGCCTCAATTCGGCGCCGAATGATGACAGACAATGGGGTTCCAGCAGACTCTTTTTTAACTGTCTGGTTTTTAGCTAAGGCAGGTCTATCTAGAGTTTTTGCTCTAACAGGAGTCCTGACTTTGACTCCAGCTTTAATAGGCGCAATGGTTTTAAGAGGAGCTTTTTTAGTGGGCATAGAACTTTTAATGGGGAGTTTAGTTTCAAACGAGTGCATTATTTCATCAAATACTGCAAGAATAGGTTAAAGATAACTGATATCGGTCACTTTCACAGAAATTGAAATAACCCTTAAATCTGAAAGAAAATCGCCACTACACAAGCAATACCCAAAAGCCAAACAATCGACCTCGTAGATGGCCAGTTCGCTACATAGCAAATAAGATAAGCAATGCGTGCTGCTACAAAACCAAGCGCTAGAAGATCCACTCTAGATTGGGGCGCATTTAATAGGTACGCAATAATGACGGCTGCAAAAAAGAAGGGTAAAGACTCAAACAGGTTTGCTTGAGCAGCGTTGGCACGCGCCCTAAATCCAGTCTGCATCGCTAGCCACTGCCGAGGCAGACTATTGTCATAGCCCGCAAAACCCTTTTTAGCAATACCCGCTGCAACATAAGGTAACAGCCCCATAAAAAGGACACATGCAAAAGCAATCGTCATTGGGACTCTTTTTTATTGGACCCAAGGCGAGTTTCAGTGCCATTGAGCAAATTGCAAATGTTGCTACGATGGCGCCAGATCAGCAGCAAACACACTATCAGCAGAGCGAGGCCCATGGGCTGAAAACCAAATAAGAACACAAAATAGATCGGACCAAATACGGCAGCCGCCAAAGCGGCAAGGGATGAGTAGCGCATAAACATCGCCACAATAATCCACGTAGCTAAAGTAGCAACTCCTAAGATCCAATTAATACCAAACAAAATGCCACAAGCAGTAGCAACCCCTTTACCACCCTTAAAGCCATGAAAGAGTGGAAATAGGTGACCCAAAAATACCGCGATCACTACCCCACATAACACCCATGAGCCTAAAGAAGTAGTAAGAGATTCATTACCCAAGATCACTCTAGCCAACCTCACTGCTAAGTAACCCTTTAAGGCATCACCAATCAGTGTAAGCACTGCTGCCTTCTTATTACCTGTGCGGAGCACATTAGTAGCGCCAGGATTGCCAGAACCATAAGAGTGGGGGTTAGGCAAGCCCATGCACTTACTCACCACCACCGCAAAGGAGATGGAGCCAATTAAATAGGCAAGAGGGATTAGCAACAGGTCTAGATTTAAATCCATATTGCTATCTTAAACACTAATGACATAAATGCTAAATTGGTCCTCAATTCTTAGGAGCCACGAGGATGATGTTGCTGATGAATGGCTTTAAGACGCTCACGAGCGACGTGGGTATAGATCTGCGTAGTCGAGATATCCGCATGCCCTAAAAGCAGTTGCACTACCCGCAAATCCGCCCCATGATTAAGCAGATGGGTTGCAAAGGCATGGCGCAACGTATGCGGGGACAAGGCAACCGGAATATTGGCAATCGTGGCATAGCGCTTAATCAGAACCCAAAATGCTTGGCGCGAAAGACTAGTGCCAGTATGGCGCCCTACAAACACCGCATCAGTCGTTTTACCTTCTAATAAAGGCGTTCTAGCCTCAGCAAGATAGCGCCGAATCCATAAACCCGCCTCTCCACCAAAAGGTACTAAGCGCTCTTTGCCGCCTTTGCCGTTCATTACCCTAACAACTCCCTCGTTAAGGCCCAAAGCTACCGTCTTAAGTGCGACGATTTCTGAAACGCGCAGACCACTGGCATACATCAGCTCTAACATCGTTCGATCTCGCAAGCCTAAGGGGGTGTCAACATCAGGAGCATGAAGTAAAGCCGTGATTTGATCTTCGCTCAGTGTTTTAGGAAACCGCATCGCCTGCTTAGCCGCGCGCAAACCAATGCAAGGGTCTCTCTTGACTAGATTCATGCGTAAGGCATACCGATAGAACCGCTTAAAGACGGTTAAGCGTCGATTAGCAGTAGTCGCTTTATCTGCCCTGCGATGCGCAATATACGCAGTAAGATCTTTTTCAGTAACGCGATACAGATCAGCGCCTGAATTTTTATAGATCCACTGCGCTAAAAGTAACAAATCTCGGCGATAGGCAGACAAACTATTCTTAGCCAGTCCATCCTCTAACCAACAGGCGTCGCAAAAAATCTCGATCGCCTCTTCGCTTGCAGTATGAGTACTGTTTTTAGACACAAACTATTTTGTTGCTTCTTCTAGTTTTTCTGCTAGCCACATTTTCATCAAAGACTGATATGGGACATCAATCTTATTAGCCTGTAACTTAACTCCCTCCAAGAAGCTTTGGGATAAGCGGAGTGAAATTGAAGCTGTAGTAGGCTTCAAATTAGGGATTAATACGCGCTTAGCCTTCGATAAATCAAAGTAATCGGAAGCATCATTTTTTTCCCAAAAAATACGCTCTTCCTTTTCATCTTTAAAATTCGGAATTGTTAATTTATTAATCTTTTTCATAAAATACCCTTTCTTTTTTACTCATCGATCTTGCAGAGACGATGCGAATTAGGGTGCCTTGATCTCGCAATCTAAAAATAATAGTTAACAGCCGTGTAGAACTCGTGATGCCCAACGCAATAAACCGACCTTCCCTAACGCTATGCTTTTGATCTTCCTCGATCAATAAAGGCTGATTGAAGAAAATCTCCTCAGCCTCTCCCTGTGCCACTCCATGCTTATCGTGGTTTTTATAAGCATTACCTGCATCCCACTGAAACCCAACTATTTTTTTGAAATCAATCATACATGTATATTACTATAATATACATTACCACAATACGCAAGTGGCTACTCCGCCACCCACAACCCCACTTTAATCACGGAAGTTATTAAAGCCCAAAGGTGCTTCGCTCACTTCTTTCTTGAGAAGCGTCATGGTTTCTTGTAAATCATCGCGCTTACCACCCGTCACACGCACTGCATCACCCTGAATACTGGCCTGCACTTTGATCTTGCTATCTTTAATAATGCGCACGACCTTTTTAGCCAGCTCTGAAGTAATACCTTTTTGAATCTTCATAGTTTGCTTGCGCTTGTCACTACCGATAGTCTCTTTTTTATCGTCTTTCAGATAACGTACATCGACATTACGCTTGGCCATCTTGCCGTACAGCACATCGCGCACTTGCCCCAATTTAAAGTCATCATCACCAAATAAAATCAGGGTTTCATCTTTTTGTTCTACGCGGCTATCAGAACCCTTAAAGTCAAAACGATTGGTGATTTCTTTATTGGATTGTTCGATTGCGTTTTTCAACTCAATCATGTCTGGTTCACAAACGACGTCAAATGATGGCATCACATACTCCTTAAATTCATTGTGCATTTATTGCTAAAAATTACCTGTTTGTCCCAGTTTTACAAGATATTGATCCGAAAACAGGAACACGAATAAGATTGTGGCATGAACTTTGCAAAAAATGCGCCTAAGCCAGCAAAATTGAACTCCAATATGGGGCTCAAGGATAGGAATACCTTTGGCTTTGAATCTCAAGCTGAGTTTGCTTATGAAGTGACTACCCCCGAGCAGCTTCCCGATTTGATGAAATCGATTCAGGAACAAGGTTTGGCTTGGCGGGTACTGGGTGGCGGAAGTAATGTCATTCTTCCAGCCGAGCTACCTGGTGCAACACTCTTAATGAATATTGCTGGGCAAGCAATTTTGCGCTCTGATGACAAGAGCACCCTGCTATCTGTAGGTGCTGGAGTCAATTGGCATGAATTGGTTACCTGGACGCTGGAGCAAAATTTACCCGGCCTTGAAAATCTAGCTTTAATTCCCGGAACCGTAGGGGCGGCCCCCATTCAAAACATTGGCGCCTATGGGGTGGAAATTGGCGAGTACATTGACAGCATCGAAGCGTTTGACACTGCGGCCCATGCCTTTGTCACTCTCCCAAGAGATGCATGCCAGTTTGCTTATCGCGATAGCTACTTCAAGCAACATCCCCATCAAATGATCGTGACAAAGGTCGTTTTTAACATCCCCAAAGCTTGGACGCCACGACTGCAATATGCCGATCTAGCTAAGCAATTTGCCAATTCAACTGCAACACCTACTGCCGAAGAAATTTATATTGCGGTATGTAAAATCCGCACCCATAAACTACCCGACCCCAAAGTCATTGGCAATGCAGGCAGCTTTTTTCAAAATCCGATTGTTCCCAACAGTCAATATGAAACCCTCATTGTGCAATTTCCCCAAATGGTTTCTTATCCCGATGCGCCTGGCCAGTGCAAACTAGCAGCCGGCTGGCTGATAGATCACTGTGGCTTTAAAGGGCTGACTATAGGGCCTGTAGGTGTCTACAAGAATCAAGCGCTTGTACTGGTCAATCATGGCAGTGGCACTGCTAAAGATATCCTAGGACTTGCCAAAACCATCCAAGATAAAGTGCATCAAGAGTTTGGGGTGCGCTTACTGATTGAGCCTAATATCCTCTAGCGTTTTAACACCCTTTATCGCACTTACCCTCTTCTCATGAGGGGGGTTAATACCTTTCTCGATAATGGCATCAATCTAGATTTCTCTGGTATTTGCTCACTTTATCCAATCTTCTCAAAACACAACAAGTCTTGGCAAAAGTCTTGAATCTGCAATGAAACGTCAACTTGGATTGAAATAAGAGGTCGATATGTTCAGATACCCAGTAATGCTTAAGAAAGATGGGCAAGACATCTTGGTTACATTTAAGGATGTGCCCGAAGCTATTACTTTTGGTAAAAATGAAAATGATGCTCTAAAAAAGGCGGTAGATGCACTGGAGACGGGTCTATCATTTTATGTGGATAAACGTAAGGCATTACCTATTCCGAGTAAACCTAAACGTGGACAAAAAACAGTTTCTCCATCTACATTAGATACGGCTAACAGTTGAGCATTAGACTTTTTAAACAATTAATTTATATTTAAATCCAGTAATTCTGGGTATTGCCTTAATAGGGCTAATTTTCCTTGATTTAATCTTTTTACCCACCCAGGTCCACGTGACAAAGCATCGCTCCAAGCTGCTCTAATTAAATGCGCGTTTCCACTCTCAAATAGAACTTGAAAAATGGCAGCGGCTTGACCCAAATCCTTGTTTGCTTTTGATTGTTCATGAATAGGGCGCTCACCATAAATAATTAATTTATGAACCGCATATCTTTCTGGTGCAGGAATATTCACTACGCAAGCCCCTTCCTTAGAGATCATTACCGCTTGCGTTGTATTAACCAATGAAAACTCCATAAACTTAAGACACTCTAAGGCTAAATCCAACTCAGACAATACTACCGGTCCACCATTAGGAGTCTGGGGGGTCACAAAATCTAGCCGTAACTCAGGATCTTGAGGATTGCGATATTGAGCACCTGTTTTCCCAGAAAACTCTGTGATTGGTAAAAGACCCATCTCCAGCGAATTCAATGCATCGTGAACTGAAATTTTGACATTTGCACCCAATGCTATGGATACATTTTTACCGGCGTGGGCAAAATCGACATCCATTGTCAGATTGGAGGAAAGCCATTTAACGCCCAACATATTTCCCATAGCCAGAAAAGCATGTGTGCCAATTAAAATTCCACCGGCACTAAAAAAGCCATATTGCTCCAGCCTATTGACCACTCGAAAATGCTTAGTTAATGTGGTAGCACAACCGAGCGCTTCAGCAGCCCTAGCTTGCCCCCTTATCTGAGTATGCAAATCTTCTGATTGAAGTGTTTTATGCTTTTTAATTAATTCGAGAACTCTGCTGTCCTCTGGACCAACATAAGCCATACGGCCAGTCCCATCTAAATCTCGATAGCCATAATATATATAAGGCCTGCCCTTTTGTATTTGCTTATGAAAAGCGCCGGGCAACATCCTAAAACGATCAATACTCTGGATACGTACTCGATCCTGCAACTCAGCATAGGCTGTTTGTGCAGACAATGATAGAGGTCGATATAGAGTGGTTTTCATGCCGTTATTATACAAATAATTATTTGTATAATAACTGGAAATGAAGCGCCCTCGCAACCCTCTTTTTTAATGGACTTCAATCTTCGCAAATTGAACCTCCACTTGCCCCTCTGCTAACCGCACTTGAAAGAGCTGCTCAACATTTAATTCTTTTGGGTTGCGAACCGCATGCATAGCCAGCTCCTCTTTACTCAGAATAACTGCATATCCTCGCTCTAATGTCCTTTGGGGATTTAGCATCTCAAGCTGTAATTTGTAATGGGATTGATTGCGATTCCAACTTTCCATCCGCACCACCCAAGCTTGGCTCAAGCGCTGTTGCCAATTGGCAATTTGCTCGCGCATGCGGTCGGGATTGGGCAGTGCGTGACTTAAGCGTAGCGCCAATTGATCTAGAGTTTGCGCTTCACGTTCAATACGCTGATGGATTCTTTGTAAGAGCGACTGCATGATGGCATCTAACTCTTGCAGCATCTGATCTTTGCGTGGCGCCGCAAGCTCTGCAGCGCCAGTTGGTGTTGGTGCCCGTAAATCAGCCACAAAATCGGCAATCGTGACATCAGTTTCATGGCCCACCCCACTCACTATCGGAATCGAAGATTGGGCAATGGCATAGGCCAGCTTCTCATCGTTAAAGGCCCACAAGTCTTCAATACTGCCACCTCCTCTCACTAGCAAAATTACTTCAACAACATGTTCTTTTTCGGCCGCTTTTAAAGCGGCAATTATTCCAGCGGGGGCATCAGGACCCTGAACCAAGGTGGGATAAATCACAATGGGGATATGGGGCGCTCTCCTTGCTAGCGTACTGAGGACATCTTTTAAGGCAGCCGCTTGTAGTGAGGTAACGATGCCGATGGCGCGTGGATGGCTTGGAATCTCGCGTTTACGCTCAAGATCAAATAAACCTTCTTTGGCCAGTTTGGCTTTGAGCTTTAAGAAGGCTTCATATAAACCCCCCATCCCTGCACGGCGCAAGGTTTGAATTGTGAGCTGAATATCCCCTCTAGGTACATATAAGCCTAAGTTGGCACTAACCTCTACTAAGTCTCCCGACTGGGGCATAAATCCCACTTGCCCATTGCGACCCCGGAACATCACGCAACGAATCTGCCCCTCCTCATCTTTTAATGAGAAATACCAGTGCCCACTGTCGTATGCCTTGAAGTTCGATATCTCCCCGCTCACCCAAACGCTATCAAAGCGTTCTTCCAAAGACGCCGCAATGGCGCGGTTGAGGTCGCCAACCGTCATCATTTCTCTTGATATTTCGGACATATTTTCTCTTTTATCTAGACAGATCTACACGGTATATGGCTTTGAGCCAAATAACTATCCACAGAGGCCCCCTGAATCCCAAGTCAATACCAACAAGTAAGTAATTACTGACCCTTCGCGTCGCATTATTCCAACAAAATATGTATAAACCATTGATTTATATCACTATTTTTATAGCCCTAAGATAAAGCAAATGACTCCATTCTGACTGGTAAGCCCGTCTATCAACGGCTTAGCCAGTGGTTTCCAAAAAGTTTTGCACAGAGTTATCCACAGGACGCTTTGAGAAAGTAGGTTTGCAATTCAGCTAAAGTACTAATCTTATGTACTCAATCTTACTGTCTGCCGGCTGGCCTATTTGGCCTCTCTTAATTATCTCCATTATTGGTCTAGCAATTGTGCTTGAGCGCGCTTGGTATTTGCGCCAAATTCATATCTTTCCTAAAAATAGCCTTGAAACCACATTTAACCTAGCAAATGCCATTGCTCAGCAAAAAACGGTGGCTGAAGCAGAAATTACTGCCATTGGGCCACTTTTTCCAGTCGGACCCCTGTTTGCCTGTGTTCTACAAGAAAAAGCCAATGGCAACACCGCTGACTCAGCTTTAGAAGAACTTCAGGCCACCGCACAAACCACTTGGCTTAAATTAGAGCGTTATTTAGGCGCCTTAGCTACGATTGCCACCGTAGCCCCTCTTTTAGGCCTTTTTGGCACTGTGGTGGGCATGATTGAGATCTTTGGCAGTCAAGGTGCCATCAATGGTGGTGCAGGTAGCCCCCAGCAATTAGCCCATGGCATTTCAGTAGCCCTTTACAACACCGCCTTTGGCCTACTCATCGCAATCCCAGCATTAGCAGCTTGGCGTGGTCTGCGTGCCATGGCAAACCAACGCCAGCACGAGTGCGCAGAATTTACCCGTCAGTTATTTAAAAAGCTCTACCCCAATTTAGTAAACACCAAATGACTTGGCTCGATCAGCGTCTTTTCCACCAAGGAAGATTCACCCTAGGCCCACCATCGGCTGCAGTTGAACCTGAGATTAATCTCATTCCGTTTATTGATGTTCTGCTAGTGGTGCTGATTTTCTTAATGATCTCCACCACCTTTACCCGCTATCAAGAATTAGCCATCACCCTACCTACGGCTAATGGCGCAGCAAGTCAAAATGAAGTGAAACAAATTCATATTGCAGTCAGTCGTGATGGACGCTTTGCCATTAATGGCAAGCTTACTGATCGCAGCCAATTAACAAAAGCACTCAGCTTAGCAAATGAAAATAATTCTAATAAAGAAACTAGCGCCAATATTCAGGTCAATATTGATGCCGATGCCCGCGCACCGCATCAAGCTGTAATGAGTGCTTTAGAAGCAGCGCGCGATGCCAATCTTTCTAATATTGTCTTTAGCAGCCAGACGAAGAAGTAAGATGAAATTAAATGACTTTGCAACAATAGCTTCCTATGTTTGATAAAGCACCCAAATTCTGGGAAAGGCGTGGGCCAACTAGCCTACTGCTCTGGCCTTTGTCTTGGATTTATGGCCTGATAGTACGTACTCGTAAGCTGATTGACGATCTGGAATTAGGCAAGCGAAAACCTCAAAAAGTACCCATCATCATTGTGGGTAATATTCGGGTAGGTGGCACTGGTAAAACACCAATTGTGATTGCCCTAGCAGAACGTTTAGCTCAATTAGGTTGGCACCCTGGAATCATTAGCCGAGGTTATGGCGTAAATTCTCCAGCATCACCCGTCACAGTTCACTATTCTTCAGATCCAGAACAAGTCGGCGATGAGCCCGTACTTATTGCTAAACGGACGCAAGATCAATTTCCGATTTGGGTCTTTCCAAAGCGTAAGCAAAGCATTGCAGCCCTTCTCAAACACCATCCTGCAGTGAACGTCATTATTAGTGATGATGGTCTGCAACACCGTGGTCTAGTTCGCTGGCCTGCCCGCGAAGGTGGTCGTGATATTGAATTCGTGGTGCGTGATCAACGCGGTGAAGGTAATGGCTTTTTACTACCCGCCGGACCTTTGCGTGAACCTACTACACGTGAGCGCGATGCCACTTTGCTTACGGGCACTGCCCAAACGAATACCTATGCACATGAATATTTTTTAGGACGCCGCGCATTTACTTTAGGCAGTACCTTAGAAAGCGCCTATCAACTTAATGATGCGAGTAATACCAAGCCCCTAAATCAATTTGCAGATATTTATCTACCAAGCAAAATGGTGGCAGTGGCAGGTATTGGTAATCCTCAAGGCTTTTTTGATGATTTACTGTCACACGGAATAGCTGCTACAGGAATAGCCTTGCCTGATCACTGCGCCTATACAGCAGAATTTTTCAACTCAATTAATGCGCCATGCCTCTTTATTACTGAAAAAGATGCGGTAAAGTGCGCAGCAATTAGCGATGAACGCATTTGGGTGGTACCCATGAACATAGTAATTCCTGATACATTAAGCGAATGGTTGCAATCCATTTTGCAACGGCCCGACCCCAACAGCTACACTTTGTAAGCGATTTTTTATTAGTTATTGACCACGGAACATTATGGATAAGCGTCTACTCGATATTTTGGTCTGCCCTTTATGCAAAGGATCTTTGCACATGGCTACTGACAAACAAGAACTCATTTGTAAGCTAGATCGCTTAGCCTATCCTATTCGGGATGGCATCCCAGTGATGCTAGTTGACGAGGCCCGCAGCCTTTCTCCTGAAGAAATTCATTAATACATATTCAATCCTAGATCACGTCATCACCACAATGAGCGCGCCCTTGCCTGAGTTTTTAGTCGTTATTCCTGCAAGGTTAGGCTCCACTCGTTTGCCACGAAAACCATTAGCCGACATTGGTGGCAAGCCGATGGTGATTCGGGTAGCTGAACAAGCCAAACTTTCTTTGGCACAAAGCGTAGTAGTTGCTACGGATTCAGAACAAATTCAAGCAGTATGTGATGAGCACAAAATTGAGTGCGTACTTACTAGCGCCGAGCATCTAACGGGCACCGATCGAATTGCAGAAGTGGCGCAAGCTCTCAAACTGCCGGCCAATACCTTGATCGTCAATGTCCAAGGTGATGAACCTTTAATTCCTCCTGAGCTCATTAATCAAGTTGCGCAAACCTTAGCTAACAGCCCTGCTTGTGCTATTTCAACGGTGGCCGTCCCTATTACCGAAGATGCCCAGATTAATAACCCCAATATTGTCAAAGTAGTCTTAAATCGCTCTAGTGAAGCACTGTATTTTTCTAGGGCTCCCATTCCCTTTATTCGTGATCCTCAGCCCAAAGCTTGCGTAATCCACCTGCGCCATTTAGGTATTTATGCCTATCGGGCTGAATTTCTTCAGGCCTATAGCCAGCTTGAACCGGCACCGCTAGAGCAATCTGAAGCACTTGAGCAGCTCCGGGCTCTTTGGTATGGCTACAAGATTGCGGTGCATATCGCCAGCAAAGCACCGCCTGCTGGAGTGGATACTTTTGAAGATTTAGAGCGGGTTCGGCAGATTTTGTCCAATTTATCAGTAAAGTAGGACTCAAACCCTTCTCGGGGATAATCCTAGGAATCAAATTCCTAGGATCCCGAAAAAATACGGGACAATCTAGGCTCTTCTAAGGGGAAAACAATGCGGTTAATTCTGCTCGGTGCACCAGGTGCTGGCAAAGGCACACAAGCTCAGTTCATTTGCGAAAAATTCGCGATTCCACAAATCTCTACCGGGGATATGTTGCGCTCTGCTGTAAAAGCGGGAACTGAATTAGGCATAGCGGCCAAAAAAATTATGGATGCAGGCGGTCTGGTTTCTGATGACATCATCATTGGCTTAGTGAAAGACCGCTTAACTCAGCCTGATTGCAGTAAGGGCTATCTGTTTGATGGCTTTCCAAGAACGATTCCCCAAGCACAAGCAATGAAAGATGCTGGTGTTCCGATCGACTACGTTTTAGAAATCGACGTTCCTTTTGATGCCATTATCAATCGAATGAGTGGTCGTCGCGTACACCTAGCTTCAGGTCGCACATATCACATCACCTTCAATCCACCTAAGGTTGAAGGCAAAGACGACGTCACTGGTGAAGCCTTGATTCAGCGTGATGATGACCAAGAAGAAACCGTCCGTAAGCGCCTGCAAATTTATAATGATCAGACCCGTCCTTTGGTTGAGTACTACTCTTCATGGGAAATACAAAGTAGTCCCACTGACAAAGTAAAAGCGCCCGCTTATCGCAAGGTGAGTGGCACAGGTAGTGTTGAAGGTATTACCACTGCCATCTTTGAAGTATTAAAGTAAAAAAAAGGGACTGCAATTGCAGTCCCTTTTGCTATACCAATTACCGCAAAACTACTAGCGGTGTAAAGAGCTACTTCAACTCCTTAAGCGCAGTCTCAAAAGATTCAATATCGGCAAAGCTTCTGTAAACCGAAGCAAAGCGGATGTAGGCTACTTTATCAAGACGCTTGAGTTCTCGCATCACCAACTCGCCCACGTGCTCACTCGGAATTTCTTTTTCACCTAAGCTCATCAGCTTTTCTTCAATGCGCGCAATAGCCTCATCTACCGAGTCTGATGACACTGGGCGTTTACGCAACGCAAGCTTGATTGAGCTGGCTAACTTATCATGGTCATATTCAACCCGACTGCCATTTTTCTTCACAATCGCGGGCAATACCAATTCGACCCGCTCATAAGTAGTAAAACGTTTATCGCATTTAGCACAACGCCGACGACGGCGAATCGTATCGCCCTCGTCTGATACCCGAGTATCTAGAACCTGGGTATCGTCGTTATGGCAAAAGGGGCAGCGCAATGAGTATTCTCTCTAATCTTGAGTTAAATAGCGGCAGATCTGCTTAACCATACACCGGAAAGCGCTTCGTGAGTTCAGCTACTTGCGCACGAACTTTAGCGAGGTTTTCTAGATCATTGGGATTATCTAAAACGTCTGCAATGAAATGGCCCACTTGTCGTGCTTCTGCCTCTTTAAATCCACGGGTAGTCATCGCGGGTGAACCTAGGCGAATGCCACTAGTCACCATGGCTTTTTCTGGATCGTTCGGAATGCCATTCTTATTACAGGTAATATGCGCTTCACCCAACACCCGTTCAGCTTCTTTGCCTGTCATTTTCTTGGCCCGTAAGTCCACCAACATCACATGAGAATCAGTGCCCCCAGAAACAATGCGCAAGCCACGCTCAATCAAAGTCTGGGCTAATGCTTTGGCGTTAGCAACCACCTGCTTTTGGTAATCTTTAAATTCTGGGTCTAGGGCTTCTTTAAAGGCTACTGCTTTTGCAGCAATCACATGCATTAACGGGCCACCTTGCAGACCTGGAAATACCGCTGAATTAATGGCCTTTTCATGTTCAGCCTTCATCAAGATGATGCCGCCACGCGGGCCACGCAAACTCTTGTGAGTCGTTGAGGTCACAATATCAGCATGCGGCACTGGGTTTGGATAAACCCCTGCAGCCACAAGACCTGCATAGTGGGCCATGTCGACCATAAAAATCGCACCTACTTCTTTGGCTAATTTACCAATGCGCTCAAAATCAATCTTTAATGAATAAGCTGATGCACCAGCAATAATCAATTTGGGTTTGTGCTCTCGAGCCAAACGCTCCATCTGTTCGTAGTCAATGGCTTCGTTCTTATCCAAGCCATAAGCAATCGGGTTAAACCACTTACCACTCATATTCAAAGCCATGCCGTGGGTTAAATGCCCACCCTCAGCCAAGCTCATGCCCATAAAAGTATCGCCAGGCTTTAAGAAGGCCAAAAATACGGCTTGGTTGGCCGAAGCACCGCAATGGGGCTGCACATTAGCTGCTTCAGCCCCAAAAATGGCTTTCACACGGTCAATTGCCAATTGCTCAGCGACGTCCACAAACTCACAGCCACCGTAATAACGCTTTCCAGGATAGCCTTCAGCGTACTTATTGGTCAGTTGTGAGCCTTGTGCCTGCATTACCGCTGGGGAAGTGTAGTTCTCAGAAGCAATCAGTTCAATATGATCTTCTTGACGCTGGTTCTCATTCTGAATCGCTGCCCATAATTCTGGGTCGGTTTTGGCTAAAGTGTTTTGATGCTCAAACATGGTGATAATCCTGATGTAGTTGGCTTGCTTAAGTAAAATGAACCTACATCATACAAAATCCCCCAATGAACCCTACACAAGACCTCTCCTTTCTCTCGCTAGTCCTCAATGCCAGCCTATTAGTTCAGTTGGTAATGCTGTTATTAATGGGCATGTCGGTGGCTTCTTGGACCATCATTTTTAAGAAAACCGCCATATTACGGGGCGTCAGACGCGATACCGAGCGCTTTGAGCGTGATTTCTGGTCAGGTGGCGATCTCAATACCTTATTGGAGTCTGCGCAGCGCAATACCCGGACAGATGCTGTTCTAGAGCATATCTTTGAGGCTGGAATGCAAGAGTTTATGAAAGTTCGTGAAATCGATGCTGCCCGCCGCGCCATGAAAGCAACCTATCAACGCGAAATGGACATGCTAGAAGCCAATTTGCCTTTTTTGGCATCCGTAGGCTCAGTCTCTCCTTATATCGGCCTCTTTGGTACCGTCTGGGGCATCATGCACGCCTTCCGTGGCCTAGCCAATGTACAAAACGCCACTTTAGCAGCCGTAGCCCCCGGAATCGCCGAGGCGCTCGTTGCTACAGCTATAGGCCTATTTGCAGCCATTCCAGCGGTAGTAGCCTACAACCGCGCAGCAACCGATGTAGATCGTCTCTCGATTCGTTTTGAAACCTTCATTGAAGAGTTCACCAATATTTTGCAGCGTCAAACTGCGGGCAAATAAAAATGGCAGGCTCTTTAAAAAGATCTTCTAAACGTCGGGCCATGTCCGATATCAATGTGGTTCCTTACATTGATGTGATGTTGGTACTGCTCGTCATCTTTATGGTCACCGCGCCCATGGTTAATCCTGGCGTAGTGAATTTACCCACGGTTGGTGGCGCCAAAGTGCAATCCTTACCTCCTGTCTTTTTAACCATTGATGCTAACGAGAATGTGATTGTGCGCAAAGATGGTGAGCCCGTTCAGACCTTAAATAAGTTTGAGTTAGGTGCTTTTGCGCGCTCTCAAGCAGAAAAATCGGGTGAGCAACCGGTAGTACTTGCCGCGGATAAATCCATTAAATATGAAGTGGTGATGGAAGTGATGTCTAAGCTCAAAGAAAATGGCGTTAAACGGGTTGGCCTAGCCGTTAAAAGTCAATAAGCGATTATCAATTACGTGTCCATGAATAGCGCGCAAACGTTTCACTCGGAATTTTCGAGAGGACGTCTCACCAAAAACGAAAGCACCAAACGCGCTTTTAGCTTTTCATTGGTGGTTCATTTAGGCTTGCTGGCTTTTTTGATGATTGGTATTAGCTGGAACACCAGCACGCCCTCTGGAGTTGAAGTAGAACTTTGGGATGCTACACCTCAAGTTCAAATGCCAGCTACCCCCGCCCCAGAACTAAAAACAGAAATCAAAGAAGAGGCTGCTGATATTGTGGTTAAGAAAAAACCAATAGAAAAAGAGCCTCCGAAAAAAGAAGTGGTCAAAGAAACACCAAAACCTGTGCCTGCGATTAAACCCGCTCCGCCCAAAGAAGTGCCTAAAAAAGTAGAACCCCCAGCATTAACACCCGCCCAAATCAAAGCCAATGCTGAAGCCAACAAAAGACGTGAAGCTAATATTGCAAGTTTGCGTGGTCTAGCAGCAAACGATGGGGGCACAGGTGGCTCAGTAGGTAGTGGTGTGGGTGGCGGTGGTAATGCTCCCCCAGGGTGGAGCGATAAGGTGATTAAGAAAGTGCGCGCCAACATCACTTTTAACGCTGATTCGTTCAAAGGTAATAAACAAACCATCATCCAAGTCAAATTGGCACCAGATGGTGCAATTTTGACCAGGGTAATGAGCTCTAGTAGCGGTGATAATGCATGGGATCAAGCCGTGTTAAGCGCCATTGATGCCACCCAAAGCTTACCGAAGGACGACAATGGGCAATTTCCGACACTCACGCCTGAACTTAAATTAAAACCCAAGTAAATTACTAGACATGATCAAACCCATTGCCCGTTCTGTATTAAAAATGCTTGCGCTCATCAGCACTCTAGTTTTAAGCACAATTAGCCTTCCTAGCTTTGCTCAAATGAGCATTGAGATTACTGGCGTAGGGCAATCGCTTTACCCCATAGCAGTGATGCGCTTTAAGGATGAGAATAAACTGCCCATCAACATCACTGACATTATTCGTCAAGACTTAGCGCGTAGTGGTTACTTTAAAAATACTGAAACTGGCAACGCTAGCGAAAGCGATGAAGGTACGCCTAACTTTAAATCCTGGTCGGCTCGCGGTGCCGATGCCTTAGTAGTGGGCTCAGTTGTACAAACTAGCGCTTCCCAGTTTGAGATTCATTACAAACTGTTTGATGTGCGCAAGTCAGTGGGTTTAGGTGGGCTCAATCTAAACTCTAGCACCGATCATTTACGCGCGGTGGCCCATAAAATTGCCGATGACATCATCTTCAAATTATTAGGGGAACGTGGCATTTTTTCCACCCGCCTGTCTTATGTTATTAAAGAAGGTAAACGCTATCGCCTAGTGATCTCCGATGCAGATGGTCAAAATATTCGGAATGCCATGAACAGCAGCGAACCCATCATCTCCCCATCCTGGTCCCCTGATGGTAAAAAAGTAGCTTACGTGTCCTTTGAAGATCGCAAACCCGTCATCTATGTTCATGAGTTAGCTACTGGTCGACGCATTTCTCTTTCGAACCAGAAGGGTAATAACAGTGCACCAGCATGGTCGCCTGATGGTAAAAAACTCGCGATCTCTCTTTCTAAAGATGGCAATACCCAGATTTACGGCATTAACGCAGATGGCACTGGCCTACATCGCCTCACGCGCGGTTACACCATTGACACCGAACCCCAGTTCTCACCCGATGGGCGTTTTATTTATTTCACGAGTGATCGGGGTGGCAATCCACAGATCTACCGCATGAGCGCCGAAGGCGAGCAAGCTGAAGGTGCAAAGCGCGTAAGCTATAAACAAGGGTTTGTGACTTCGCCTCGGATATCTCCTGATGGAAAGTATTTAGCCTATATTGCCAATGTGGGTGGCGCCTTCCGTCTGTATATCCTCAACCTGGCTACGGGAGAGTCCCAAGCCCTCACCGACAGCGGCAGTGATGAATCCCCCTCTTTTGCAGCGAATGGTAAATATGTTTTGTACTCCACTAAGGTAGGTGGTAAGCGAGTATTAGCGGCAGTTTCTGTCGACGGTAATTCCAAACAGGTATTAAGTATTCCAGGATCTGATGTCCGTCAGCCCTCCTGGGGTCCTTTTATGGACTAAAAGTAGGGAACTGCATAGCTTGCCTTCCCGACAAATATGGTCGGTTTACCCTTCTTGGGTCATAATATTAGGTAATAGCATATTTATTAGTTACTTACATAGTTTGTAGAAATAAGGAAAGACCATGAAGATTTCTATCGCACGCCGTGCAGCCACTTTTACGCTCATCGGTGCAACAGCCCTTCTTTTGGCGGCCTGTTCAAGCGTTAAATTAGATGATGTTGATAGTGCGAATAGTGGCAGCGGCAATTTTGGCTCACAGCCATGGAATGACCCAAGCAGCCCACTGTTCCAACGTAGTGTGTATTTCGACTTTAATGAATACATTGTTCAGACTAAATATCAAAAACAATTATCTGCCCACGCAAACTACTTAAAGAGCAATCCAAAGCAAAAAGTCATTATTCAGGGCAATACCGATGAACGCGGTACAGCTGAGTACAACTTAGCCCTAGGCCAGCGTCGTTCAGACGCTGTGCGCAAATCATTGAACTTGATGGGTGTTTCTGATGATCAAATGGAAGCCGTAAGCTTTGGTAAAGAAAAACCAAAAGCCGAAGGTGATACTGAAGCTGCTTGGGCAGAAAATCGCCGCGCTGATATTGTTTACATCACGAACTAATGAGTCAGCATTCTCGCTTTGTTAAACAAACGCTCTCACGAGCGTTTTGTTTAAGTGCCGCTAGCTTTTGCTTGATCACCCCTAATAGCGCCTGGGCACTCTTTGCCGATGATGAGGCACGCAAAGCCATTTTAGATTTACGTAAAACCTTGGCTACCACGCAATTAGATTTGCAAAATCAAATTGAAAAACTCAAAGCAGAAAATGCCCAGTTACGCGGTAAAGTTGAAAATCTAGAGAAGCAAGGTGAAGACATCAGCACGAGTCAAAAGACCTACTATCAAGACCTTGATACTCGCTTGGGTAATTTTGAACCAAAGACTATAACGATTGAAGGTATCAGTGGCACGGTTCAGCCTGGCGAGAAAAAAGCCTATGACGATGCTTTAAAAGCTTTCCAAGACGGCAATCTGAAGAAGGCCGATGAAGGATTTTCTGCTTTTGCTAACAAATATCCTAAGAGCCCTTACTTGCCACTAGCACTTTTTTGGAGTGGTAATAGCAAGTATGCCAATAAGGATTACAACGGTGCTATTGCGCAATTACAAAACCTCATTAAACGCTTTCCTAATCATCCCCGCATTCCGGCGGCTATGTTGACCTTGGGCAATGCGCAGCTAGAGAGCAACAATAAAGTAGCTGCCAAGAAAACCTTTACCGAGATTGTGGCTAAATATCCAGATACTGATACTGCCAAAGAAGCTTCGCAACTACTTGCAGCCACGAAATAATCTCTCTCTAATTTATGTCTTTGCACTTTGCAGCTTTTGAGAAATTTGCGCCACGCAAACCCAATGCCCCAGTAGTCATTTTATTTTCTGGCGGCTTAGATTCCACCACCATAGTGGCCCTGGCTAAAGACTTGGGCTATGCACCCTATGTGCTATCGGTAGCTTATGGTCAGCGCCATTCCTCAGAATTAGCTGCTGCAAAACATATCGCCAAGCAGATGGGCGTTATTCGTCATGAAGTTGTAAACCTAGACTTAACCCGCTTTGGTGGCTCTGCATTAACCGATTCTTCTATTGCCGTACCAACTACTCCTGCCAAAGAACATGAGATCCCAGTAACTTACGTGCCAGCACGCAACACGATATTGCTATCACTTGCACTGGGGTGGGCTGAGTCTCTTGGTGGTCTTGATGTGTTCTATGGCGCTAATGCAGTGGACTATTCAGGTTATCCTGATTGCCGATCTGAATATGTCGCCTCCTTTGAGGCCATGGCCAATTTAGCTACCAAGGCTGGAGTTCAAGCGATTAATAATGAAAATCGCTTCAGAGTGCACGCCCCCATCATCAGTCTGAGTAAGGCACAAATTATTCAACTAGGCACAAGCCTAGGCGTTGATTACTCCCAAACGGTATCTTGCTATCAAGCCAATGACTTAGGGGAAGCTTGTGGGCAGTGTGAGTCTTGTCGCCTAAGGCAGGCAGGCTTTAAACAAGCCAATGTGAACGATCCAACTCGCTACCTTAAAAACAAATAAAAAGCTTCGAGTCGAAAATAAAGCTAAGCATTATTTAACATGCGCGCGACATAGCGGGCAATTAAATCAATCTCAAGATTTACGATACTGCCCTGCTTTAAATTACCAAGCGTAGTGTTTTGTAATGTATGGGGAATGATATTAATGTCTACTAGACAGCTAGTAGCAGTGTCTTGCGTTTGATTGACGGTAAGAGAAACCCCATTGACAACAATAGAACCTTTGTAAGCTAAGAATGGTGCCAGCTCTTTTGGCGCCTCGATACGCAATAGCCATGAACCATTAGTATCTTGAGCAAGGGCTGCAATATGGGCAACCTTTCCAACGCCATCGACATGCCCACTGACTAGATGCCCTCCAAGACGATCATTTAAACGCAAGGCTTTTTCTAGGTTGACAGGACCGAGTTGATCTAGCCCTACTGTTTTATTGAGGGACTCCCTAGAAATATCCATGCTAAAAGTATTGCCTTTTATCTCAGTAGCCGTCATGCAGGCACCTTCAATAGCAATGCTATCGCCCAAGACCACATCATCAAGGTAGCCTGCTGGCACCTGCACTGTCAGGTGCAAGCCATCACCCTTAACTTGAGCGCTCTTAATTTGCCCTATGGCGGTAATGATTCCGGTAAACATAGGGTGATTTTAACTTTTTAGTAAACGCATACGAAGATCAGGGCCAAAGAGGCTTTGCTCGATGATCTGCCAATGCTGGCGTGAACTTAATTCGGGTAAGGAGGTGATATTGGCCATGCCAATACCCTCACCCATAAAAAAAGGAGCGTAATACAACAAAAGCTCATCGACACAGTCTTCTTTCAATAAAGATCCATTGAGCTTAAAGCCCGCCTCAATATGAATTTCATTCAGATGACGCTCTTGGGCTAAATACCTCATTAGCTCAGGAAGATCGACTTTGCCATTTAGATTAGCCATCGCAATCACTTGCACACCTAGTGCCTCGAACGCTTTGGCTCTACTTTGAGCTTCTTGCGATTGCAATGAGGCACAAACTAAAATAACTCCAGCTTGGTCTAATTGATTAAAAACCTTAGCATTGATCGGGGTCTGCAACTGAGAGTCCACAATAATTTTCCAGGGTTGACGCTCTGTCAAGACATCCCTAACATTTAGGCTAGGGTCGTCCTCTTTAACCGTCCCCACACCTGTCAGAATGGCGCATGCCTGAGCACGCCAATGATGTCCGTCCGCTCTTGCTAGTGGGCCGGTAATCCATTGACTCTGTCCATTAGGCAAAGCAGTTTTACCATCAAGCGTGGCAGCTATTTTTAGGCGTACCCAGGGTAGCCCTCGACTCATTCTAGAAATAAATCCGAGATTGATTCTGCTTGCCTCAGATTCTTGTAAACCAGAGTGCACTTCAATGCCGGCAGCTCTTAGTCGCTCTATGCCCTTGCCTGCTACTAAGGGATTGGGATCAGTCATCGCGGCTATGACTACAGCTGGCTTAGCAGCAATAATGGCATCTACACAAGGAGGTGTTTTGCCAGTGTGGTTACAAGGCTCTAATGTGACATAAATCGTAGAACCCCTTGGATCAAATCCATTGGTCTGCACATCTGCCAAAGCGACGATTTCAGCATGAGGGCCACCTACTTTTTGAGTATATCCCCGGCCAATCATTTGTCCATTCTTAACAATGACACAGCCCACGCGGGGATTGGGATTGGATAAATAGAGTGCTTTTTGCGCTTGCGCTAAAGCTTCGCTCATAAATTGGTGGTCAACTGCGCTGTACATGGGTCTATTAAAACCGATTGTGGACTTGATCGCCAAATTTTTCATACTACCTATCAACATCTGCACTACTGACAAGCTTTGGAGTCAAAGCTAGGATCGCAAATGCGCCAGCGCCCACCACTACTCAAAATTAGCTGTCGTTCCAGCTTGGGGGCTCGATGATGACCCAATATCAAACGATTAGCCACAAAGCCCCCTTGACCCATTTTTGCCGCGCCAGCTGCATTAAAGATAATGCCCCTTTTGGCAGAATGAAGATCAAGGAATTGATTTCCTCCCCCCTTAAAGTAGACCGGGCTAATCGCACCTTGAGAAATCCAGTTGCGTTCAATACAACTTGTCTTGCCTTGCTTAGCATTACAGACATTTTTCACTACCCACCCTTGGTCCCAGAGATGATCACTAAGGGGAACGATATGAACCAAATCTCCTAAATACAACGCTTGCTGACGCGCAAATTGTGCATGCAAAATAAAACGGCGGCCAATTCGATCTATTTCATGAGCGGCCATCTGTTGATGTAAAAGGGGCACAGATACCGTCGCTAGAATCACCATGATGCAGAGGACCACCATCAGCTCTAAAAGGGTGGCGCCAGCTTGCCTATTCAAAATCTTGTCGCCAATTTAAGCGTGTCGCTAACCCAGTATTGTCGTCTAAATACACCAGCACCTCTATTAATGGTTTTTCTGTATTTGAAATGAGCCACCAATTTTTTCCGGCAGACTGAATATGACACTGCCTATTTTCTAGGTTAGCAATCTGAGAAAGATGTTGTTCGCAATCAAGCAGGTTTTTCTCAGCAGCCATGAATTGCTTTTGGGATTCATAAAGCGTATTAATACTAAGCACCTGTAAAGTACTCAAGCGCTCTAAATAGGCCACCAAAGAAGAAAGCAAAATCATTAAGGATAAAACCCATGCAATGATCATCGTAAATTACGGGTGGCAAAAGTGCGCCCGAATTCTTGTTGAATTTTTTTGCCATCAGTCATCTCAAGTCGCACAGTAAATAAACGACTTGCGTTAGCCACCTTAAGGTTTTGCCTTTGATTTCCTAGGTCTTCTTCAATTGAAAGGCGTTGCACCCCATTCATAAGGGTAAGATTTTGAATTCGCCCTTGCCGATCATATGTTTGGCACATGAGTGAACCACCATGGACATCATTTCGGGCTAACTCGCTAGTTTGTCGAACCACAAAAAAACCTTGCAGGGCCAAATGGTTTTGAGTTCGATCTTTTGTGAGGACATTACCAATGCAATCAAGATCCACGCCATTGGATAATTCATGTCTCACTATCAAAGAATCTGAACCTGCAAAGCCAATCCCTTTTTGAAGTTGAGTATATTGCGCAGCCGATTGACTATTGCCTTGATCTAAAGCCACCGATGGAGCCTGACGGTATCCGGCCATCCGAATCGCTCGCCCGATTAACTCCAAAGCGCGCTCTGCATCTGCTGTCAATAACTGGACCTTTTCATATTCGATCTGTTTTGCGATCAGCTCACCACTACTTTTGATGAGGGGGGTTACGAGAACCAGACTTAGTGCTAGCGCGATTAAACATTCCAGTAGGCTCATTTAGATGGCCCTGATGAGTATGGGCAAGGCTATGCAGACGAATTTCAAATTGATCTAATTCCTTTCTAGCTAACGTTCTTTTTTCCTGAGTTTGACCAAAGCGCAATGCCAATCCCTGATAGGTATGAGATAGAGCCATCCAGCTCGTCAATATCAAGCTCATGGCTACTAATGCTTCTAGCAAAATAAATCCCTGACTTGTTCTCAAATTGATGGGCATCGGTCTATTTTCTGAGCTTTTAGCCCAATAAAAAATGCCTTTATATGCACCTAGTTGTCAGAAATGACCGATATTGCGTTAGTAGCCATGGATAGAACTCACCCTAAACCCCGCCTCAGCTTAAAATAGCAGGCTATGCCAAATACACTCGCCACCACAAAAGAAATTGTTGCAGAGCTACGCGCTGGCAAGATGGTCGTTCTGGTTGATGAAGAAGATCGTGAAAACGAGGGCGACCTTGTTTTAGCTGCAGATCACGTCACACCTGAAGCGGTGAACTTTATGGCCAAGTATGGCCGTGGCTTGATTTGCCTCACTTTGACCCGTGAACGCTGCCAACAATTAAACCTGCCCTTAATGGTTCGAGATAACGGTACCGCTATGGGTACTAACTTCACGGTTTCAATTGAGGCTGCTAGTGGTGTCACTACCGGAATATCTGCAGCAGATCGCGCCCACACCATTAAAACCGCAGTAGCGGTCAATGCCAAACCAAATGATTTGGTACAACCTGGGCATATTTTTCCATTAATGGCACAGCCCGGTGGGGTCTTGATTCGTTCAGGACATACCGAAGCAGGTTGTGACTTAGCGGCCATGGCCGGGTGCTCACCCACCGCTGTAATCTGCGAAATCATGAAAGATGACGGCAGTATGGCCCGCTTGCCCGACCTGCTCGAATTTGCTAGAGAACATCAATTGAAAATCGGTAGTATTGCCGCTTTGATTGAATATCGCAGTCAAAATGAAAGTATTGTGGTGCGCGAAGGCGCGCGCGAGTTTGATACTCCTTGGGGGAAATTTCAGGGGATCATTTATCGAGATACCCCAAGCTCTTGTATTCATCTAGCCTTGGTCAAGGGCAAGCCTTCTGAAACAGAAGAAACCTTAGTACGCGTACATGAGCCAGTAACAGTGCTCGACTTTCTAGATGCCAGTATGAGTACCCACTCTTGGCCGCTAGCTCAAGCCTTACAAAAACTAGCCTCTACTCCAGTAGGAGTGGCTGTATTGCTCAATGCTTCGGGTATTGCCGCCCCAAGTGATGCCGACTGGTTGGCCGAGTTTCAAAAACTCAATCACTCGCATGCGGATAAGATTGCCCCGCAAGCTCGTAAAACTGATTTTCGAAGTTACGGTATTGGCGCTCAAATTTTGAAAGACTTGGGCGTTGGCAAAATGCGCTTACTAGCCAATCCAAGCCCTGTACCAAGTCTTTCAGGATATCAACTAGAAGTGACTGGCTATACCCCTTTTAAATCTACCCCTTAATTCGCTCATCCTCACATTCAAGCCATGATCAATATCCCAAATACCCCATCCACAGTAGGCATGCTAGCTACAGATCTTCATGGCCAAGGCTTACATATTGGGATTGTGCAAGCTCGCTTTAATGAAGAGCATTGCAAGGCGCTGACCACCGCCTGTATCGAAGAGCTAATTGTTTTAGGTGTGGCACCAGAAGACATCAAGTTAGTAACTGTGCCGGGGGCTCTTGAGATTGCCTTTGCTCTACAAAAACTAGTTGAGACAGGTGAATTTGATGGCTTTGTTGCATTGGGGGCCGTTATCCGTGGAGAAACCTATCACTTTGAACTCGTTAGCAACGAATCTGCTGCTGGCATTACTCGCATCTCCTTAGACTCTGGTTTGCCAATTGCCAATGGTGTGTTGACTTGCGAAACAGATGAACAAGCACACCTGCGTGCGCAAATTAAGGGCGCCGAATGTGCAAAGGCAGTAGTCGAGATGGCCAACTTAGCTCTGGCCCTTACTCCCGATCTTGATATCGAAATTCATCCTACAAAAGAGTAATTACGCCATGTCCAAAATTACTCCTCATTCCTTTTCTGCAAAAGTGGCAAATGCCTCTACAGCACCAAAACGCTCCTTAACGCCTCGACGTCGCGCCCGTGAGTACGCCCTACAAGGCATCTATCAAAGTTTAGTGATGCGTCGTGCTGGGAGTCTGCCAAACGCTGGGGCTATTGCCAAACAACTGGCTGAAGATCCTGGCTTTCGCCGCTGCCAATTGGATTTATTTAATGGCATTTTTGAAGGAGTTCTAGAGCGCACTGATGAGCTAGAAGGCATTATTACTCCCGCATTAGATCGTTCCATTAATGAGCTTTCCCCCGTAGAACATGCCGCATTGCTGATTGGTGTGTATGAGTTGGCCATTGATCTGTCTGTTCCTTACAAAGTAGCCATCAATGAGGCTGTAGAACTAGCCAAAACCTTTGGCGGTACTGATGGCCATAAGTATGTCAACGGGGTACTTGATTTACTTGCACAAAAACTTCGGTCAACTGAAATCCAATCGAGCTAAGCAAGCTCTAAAGGTCTAGGGCTAAAATTAGGCAATCCCCCCTTCCTCGAAAAAGCGCTATGCCAAAAGTCGATATTCGTAATCTACTTCAAGATCCCAGTTTATTTAAGGAAGATGCCTTTATCAACGGGCAATGGATTGTGGCGCAATCTGGCGATTCCTTTTCAGTGAACAACCCTGCCACCGGTAAAATCATTGCACAGGTAACCAACCTGGGCCCGGCAGAGGCAGAACTGGCTATCAAAGCTGCTGAAAATGCTTTCAATAGCTGGCAGAGCAAAACCGGCAAAGAACGCGCTAGTGTCATGCGTAAATGGTTTGATCTAATAATTCTAAATACTGCCGATTTAGCTACATTAATGACTTTGGAACAAGGCAAACCCTTAACGGAGTCCGCCGGTGAAGTAATTTATGGCGCTTCCTTTATTGAATGGTTTGCAGAAGAGGCTAAACGCATCTCTGGCTCAATTCCTAGTACTACCTGGAGTGATAAAAGACTGATTGTATTAAAGCAGCCAATTGGGGTCTGCGTCGCAATTACGCCTTGGAACTTTCCGATCGCCATGATTACGCGCAAAATAGCACCCGCAATGGCTGCAGGCTGCACTATTGTGATTAAACCTGCAGAACTGACCCCGCTCTCAGCACTAGCTCTTGCTGAACTTGCAACGCGCGCAGGCGTACCCGCTGGGGTAATTAATATCCTGACTGCCGATTCAAATCAATCTATTGCCATTGGCAAAGTCCTCTGTGCATCGCCTACAGTTAGGCATCTCTCCTTTACTGGATCTACTGAAGTAGGTCGCACACTGATGGCGCAATGTGCCCCCACTGTAAAAAAGTTAGCTTTGGAGCTTGGTGGTCATGCCCCCTTCATTGTGTTTGAAGATGCTGATATTGATGCCGCGGTATCTGGAGCAGTTGCCTCCAAATATCGTAATTCTGGGCAAACCTGTGTTTGTGCTAACCGCTTTTATGTACATCAACAAGTGCATGATGCCTTTGTTGAAAAATTTGCCATAGCAATCCAAAAAATTAAGCTTGGCAATGGAATTGAAGCGGGCATTACCCAAGGGCCATTGATTGAGCTGGCAGCTTTAGAGAAAGTCGAAAGGCAGGTTGCTGACGCACTAGCAAAAGGAGCAAAGCTCATTACTGGGGGCAAACGCTCTTCACTAGGCGGCACCTTCTATGAGCCCACTATCTTGGCTAATGTCTCTAGTGACATGCTCATCACCTATGAAGAAACCTTTGGTCCGATAGCCCCCATCATTCCATTTAAGCATGATGATGAAGTGATTAAGCTAGCGAACAATAGCCAATACGGCTTAGCCTCTTATTTTTATAGTCGTGATATTGGCCGAATTTGGAAAGTAGCAGAAGCCTTAGACTATGGCATTGTTGGGGTGAACACTGGAGTCATCTCAAATGAAGTAGCACCATTTGGTGGTGTTAAACAGTCAGGGCTTGGACGCGAAGGCAGTATCTACGGTATGGATGAATACCTAGAGCTAAAGTACGTTTGCCTAGGCTTATAAACCACCCCCTAAGACCTCTTGCTTTTTCTGATAAACCAAATCCCAAACACCGTGGCCTAAATTTAGGCCCCGATTTTCAAACTTGGTAAATGGTCTGTAAGAAGGTCGTGGTACATAGCCTCTGTGCATTCCGCTCAATTGATCTAAGGAGGGCTTGAACTCTTTAATAGCCTCACCCGCTTTAGCAACATCATTAGGCCCATAGGTCTCTAATGCCACTGTCTCGCTAGAGGTATTTTCCAACCTAGTTTGAGCATTAAGCACCAATAACATTTGCTCAGCATAGTTATGCCAGTCAGTAGCCAAATGCAAATAGGCACCCAGCTTTAAGCGTGACACTAACAGCCTGACGAATTCTGCCTGTATCAAGCGACGCTTGTGATGGCGCTTCTTATGCCAAGGATCAGCAAAATAAATATGCACGCCATCCAAAGACTCAAAAGGAATCATCTGTTCGAGCACTTCCACTGCATCATGTTGAATGAGGCGTAAGTTCGTAAGATGATGTTCACCAATTAATTTTAGTAAAGCGCCCACCCCCGGGGTATGCACTTCTATTGCCAAAAAATCATCATTAGGACGCAAGGCAGCAATTTTGGCAGTGGTTTCTCCCATGCCAAAACCGATCTCTAAAATCTTTGGATTTGAAGAACCCGCAAAGGCAGCTTGAAGATTTAAATGGCTTGCTTGAAACGGCATTAAAAATTGGGGGCCTAATTGCTCTATGGCACGTTGTTGGCCACTAGTAGTTCTTCCAGCTCTAAGAACAAAAGAGCGTATGCGATCTACCCTATTTAAATTCACAATAAATACTCTTTATTTTCGAGTTTATTAATGATGCGAGCTATACCAACCAGCAGATCGATAAGCATAAACTACCTCACCTAAAACAATGGACAAAGAGGTCATAAAAGAAATTAAGCCCAGGACAAATGTCCAAATAACAAAATTGGTTTGCAAAGAACGTACAGCACCAGCCTGGAAGAAAAATAATTCCAGTACGGTTAATGAAATTAAAATACCACTAAGCACATTAAAAAATATTGCCAAGGTACAGAGTTTTCCCCGCAATTTAGCTTCATTTGATTCAATCATCAAATGCTTTCGGGTTTGCTCATCAATCGTGGTACCTTCATAAATTCTTTGACGGATTGCGCGCATTCGATCGACTGACCGAGCCAGACGTGTAGAAATCGCATTGAGTAAAGTGGCTACAGCCGTCAATAAAAATACCGGCGCCAGTGCAAGTTGAATATTATTTGTAATTGCGTCTATTGATGCATCCATAAGGCTCCCATATTCATTTAGAGAATACTGATTTAAACAGACCAGGCCACGAGCCCACTATAGGCACTAATGAGTACTAGAAGACCAAAAATGATCCGGTACCAAGCAAATGGCACAAAGGTATGACCTGCCACATAATGAATCAACCAACGCACACAGACAAAGGCAGAGATAAATGCTGCTATGAACCCCACTGCAATTGCCAAACCAAATTCACCAGAAATCGCGACCGGCGCCTTCCAAAGCTTGAGTAATTCATATGCAGTTGCACCACCAATGACTGGAATAGCCAAGAAAAAGGAAAATTCTGTAGCTACAGCTCTAGGTAAGCCAAAAAGCATGCCACCAATGATGGTCGCACCAGAACGGGAAGTTCCTGGGATTAAAGCAGCACATTGAGCTAGGCCCACCTTCAAAGCATCTAAAGAGGTCAGATCATCTACTGATTGAATACGATCTTTAGTCATTGAGACTTTTTCTTGGCGTCGCTCAGCCCAAAAAATAATCAGTGCACCCACAATAAATGCAGTCGCTACTGGTATTGGGGAAAAGAGCAGCGCCTTAATATGTTTGCCAAATACAAAAGCTAAACCCATTGCTGGAATAGAGGCAATAAGTAAGTTGATGACAAATCTTCGAGAAATAGCACTAGATCCCAAGGAAGAGGCTACCTTCCAGAGTTTTTCTCGAAATTCCCAACAGACCGCCAAAATCGCCCCAAACTGAATAATCACCTCAAAGGCTTTGCCTCTTTCATCATTGAAGTCAAGCAAGTCGCCAACTAAAATGAGATGCCCCGTACTAGAGATTGGCAAAAACTCCGTTAAACCTTCTACTATCCCGAGAATAACCGCTTTACCTAGTAAAATTAGATCCATGGCCATGATTTTATAGTCAGTTGTAATATGTGGTCTCTATTTGGCAAAACGACTCTTAACTAGGTAGATGAAACAAATTAGCCTTACACTTCATGTCACATTGAAAAGTCTTTGAATTAGATGATCCCAGCACGTTATCACTTCTCTCAGTTAGCCACTTTTGGTTTAATCCTGAGTCAGATGCTCGGACTATGTTTAAGCACTCAGCATGTTTTTGCTCAAGTGCCAGCTAGCGCAAAGCCCACTCTTCCCACACGCATCAGCACCCAATCACTGACGGGCCTAGAGATACCCCCTCAAATGCTAGCTGCACCAAAGCAGGCTATTCCCTCTAATGGAGCGCCCTCAAATATTAGCGGCAATAATGCGACCAATATTGGACAAGTAACTGACTTAATACGTCTTTATCAAGAAGCTGCTTTTAGTGACCCTGTTCTCAATGCTGCTCGCTTTAACTACCAAGCTAGTAAAGAGCTTTATTGGCAAGGCTTATCCTTATTATTGCCACAAGCAAATGCGACGCCTGCAGGTACACGCTATTACCAACATACTGCCGGAAATGCTCCTCCTGGTGCGCTGACAGGTTCACGTGTCTATGACCAAAAAAGCTATACCGTTACCCTAACCCAACCGGTATTTAATATCGCTGCACTTGAAGCATTTAATCAAGGTGACTTAAATACCAAAATAGCTGATATGCGTTTTTATTCAGCTCAGCAAGATTTAATCATTCGGGTTTCTCAAGCTTACTTTGATGCTTTAACTAGCCAAGATAACGTGGAGCTTTATCGCAATAAAAAGAGTCTGATCAAGCAACAATTAGAAATTGCTCAAGCCAAATTTGAGGCTGGGCTTGCAACGATTGTTGATGTTAATACAGCGCAATCAGCTTTAGACTTAGCTAACTCGCAAGAGATTACAGCTCAAGCAGACTTGGTAGTAAAACGTGGTGTTTTAGAGCAATTAACAGGCCAACCAATTGGCGCCTTAAAGCCTCTTATTAAAGAGGCCAGAATTGATGGGGTTCTCAAAGACCCACGCTCTAAGACTAAAGATAGTAAAGGCATTCCTATTGCAGAAAGTGTTAATCCCCAGCTACCTAAAGGTCAAACTTTAGAGGACTGGATTCATCAGGCTGAAGCGGCCAACTTTAATGTCTTAGCGGGACAACTATCTGTCAGCTTAGCTGAAAGTACTTATAAAGCATCGCAAGCCTTGAACTACCCTACTATCAATTTAGTTGGGTCGGCGGGCTATAACACCTCCAACGGAACAAATAATAGCCTTTCGCCATCTCAAACGAATATTTATAATAATGCTCTAGCCTTACAAATGACTATTCCGCTGGTCTCTGGTGGATACAACAGTTCTGTAATTCGTCAGAACGCCGCTTTATTAGATGCAGCCAAAGCCAATTACGATAATTTTCGGCGTACCGCCGCTCAAAACACACGCGCTGCATTTACGGGTTTTTATGGTGGCCTTGCCAGCGTCAAAGCTTATGAAGCCGCAGAACGATCTTCAAGCTCCGCTCTGGAATCTAGTAAGCTAGGATTTCAGGTGGGTAACTTAATCAATCTAGATGTATTAATTACCTTGGATGCCGTATTTACTACGCGCTCGCAATTGCAACAAGCCCGCTACAACACCATATTGAACGCGATTAAATTAAAAGCCCATGCTGCGGCTCTATCAGATGAAGATCTGATATCCATTAATGCTTTATTGCGTTAATAATCTCAAAGAGGCCTCAAGCACTTCTTGAACATTGGGCGCCTTTTGCATGTCCCCTACATTCTGAATCTGGGGTGACCAATAACCCTCCGTTTTCCATTTGGGAGAATCACAATAGATTTCTACAGTCGGCTTGTCTAGTACTGCTGCCAAATGCGTTAAGCCTGTATCGACTCCAACTGTTAGAGCTGCGCCAACAATCACCGAGAATGCTTGCTCGATCGAAAATGCGGGTGGCACCAATGAGTTTGGAATATGTGAACCTATCATCGCACTAATCGCCTTTTCAGAAGGGCTACCCCACGGCAAGACAACCTGATAACCTCGCTCAGATAATGCGTTTCCTAATGTAATCCAGTTGGCATTTGACCATCGTTTTGCTTGCCTAGCAGTAGAGTGAAAGAACAACACATAACGGGCATTTAAACCTGACAAAGAATGGGCTGGAATAGCATCTACAAATGTTTGGGGGTAGAACTGGGGGGGCTCATTGCGCTTGATCAGTGGCAAAGTTAACGCCGCGCACATCACATGACGTGAGCGATCGACCGCATGGTATTGGGTAGGTACTTGAACTAAATGATTATAAAAAGATCTGGCAAGAGGCTCATATCCTGAAAATTGTGTAGCGTTAGCCAAGCCAGCCACAATCGTTTTTGAATTCTTCTGAGCTAAGGCACAAACCATGGCAGACTTTAATAAGCCCTGGGTTTCGATAATGAAGTTGTAGCTTATCTCTTGTAATTCTTTTCTAAATGCAAAAAACTCTTGCCACGTGCTTAACTTAAACAGATTCTTTTTCCAGCGGCGTAGACCAAATGGAATGATACGATCAATGCCCTGAAAACCCCCTTTAGATAGCAAGGGTTTGAGCAAGTGGACGTATCCCTCTTCAACTACCCAATCAATTTGCGCATTGGGTAAACGAGCACGCAAATCCCAAACAAGCGGTAAATTGTGAAGCACATCCCCCAACGAGGAAAGTTTCACCAATAAGACCTTGGGGCTTTGAGGAAAAGAAGGGTCGGAAAGCACATTGCTCATGTGAGCATTATCTTATCTTTTATAAAGAAGCTAAAAATAGCTTAGAACTTTGGCGCAGCTTCCCACAACAAGCCAGTAGAATCCTTTGCATTCATATTGGGCGCTATGCCAATGGGCAACGGCCACTGAATCCCCACCGTAAGATCATTCCAAGCGAGGCAAGCTTCACTTTGAGGATGATAGTAATCTGTGGTTTTGTATAAGAATTCAGCAGACTCCGAGAGCACTAAAAAACCATGCGCTAGTCCAGCAGGAATCCACATCTGTTGATGGTTTTGGGCGCTTAGTTCTACGCCAACCCAATTGCCGTATGTCGGTGAATCTTTACGAATATCTACTGCTACATCAAATACGCTACCCGAAACCACTCGTACTAGCTTGCCTTGCGTCTGTTCAAGTTGATAATGCAAACCACGTAAAGTCCATTGCCGAGAAAAAGAATGGTTGTCCTGAACAAAGTCGACGCAAAGCCCAGTAGCTTCAGCAAAGTCTTGCGCATTAAAGGATTCAGTAAACCAACCGCGCTCATCTCCAAACACTTTGGGCTCGATTACCAATACATCATGAATAGCAGTGAGGGTAACTTGGATTTTAGGATGATTTAGCTTAGCGCTCATTACCCAGCCTTCTTTGGGGATAAAGAGATGGGCTGAGCAGAAATAGTCATCTCATGCAAAATCTTGCTCAAATACTGGCCATAACTATTTTTGCTTAACTGTGAGGCCACCTTTTGCACCATATCAGCGCTAATCCATCCTTGTCGATAAGCAATCTCTTCGGGACACGCTACCATTAAACCTTGGCGCTTTTGTAAGGTAGCAATAAAGCCGGCAGCGTCTAATAAGGAGTCATGGGTACCAGTATCTAACCAAGCAAACCCGCGTCCCATGATTTCTACGTTAAGCTCATTTTTTTCCAGATAGGCACGATTGACATCGGTGATCTCATATTCACCACGGGCACCAGGCTTAATTGATGCAGCAATATCACACACTTGATTATCATAAAAATAGAGGCCAGTAACAGCATAGTTACTACGCGGCTTAAGGGGCTTTTCTTCTATCGATAGCGCCTTGTAATCTTGATCAAACTCGACTACACCATAACGCTCCGGATCATTTACGTGATAAGCAAAGACGGTAGCCCCCACTTGCCGATCGTTAGCACTATCGAGCTGGCCAACTAACTCATGACCATAAAAAATATTATCGCCAAGTACCAAAGCACTGGGATGATTACCGACAAAATTTTTGCCTAATGTAAACGCTTGCGCTAGTCCATCAGGCGAAGGTTGCACACAATACTCAATATTTAATCCCCATTGGGAACCATCTCCCAAAAGCTCAGAAAAACGAGGGGTGTCATGGGGAGTCGAAATCAATAAAATATCCCGAATGCCCGCAAGCATTAACGTAGAGAGCGGGTAGTACACCATAGGTTTGTCATACACCGGCATTAATTGCTTAGAAACAGCCTGAGTCACTGGGTACAAGCGAGTGCCAGAACCGCCTGCCAAAATAATGCCCTTACGATTTGTCATCTTTGCAATCCTGTTTTTATTTCAATCAGTCTAAATGATTCCGTCTGCTGCTAGCTTCAATAGGTACTCGCGCACCATGCTTTCCCAATGAGGGAATTCTATAGGGGCTAAAACTGCCTGCAGCTTATTCGTTGACATGCAAGAATTCATGGGCCTTGGCGCGGGTAAGGGGTACTCAACAGCTGGTATACCCAGAATAGAGCTAGGTTGAGCCTTTAAGGCCACCCCCGCTTCTAGTGCCGTTTGAACAACTAGGTATGCTAGACCATGCCAAGTAGTTTCCCCAGCGGGCACAGCATGATAAATCCCAGAAGGAAAAGCTCTTAACCCCCCTTTTACATCCATTACTAAATGAAGACTAATTTGTGCCAACCAATCAGCACTAGTTGGCACACCATATTGATCTTGAATAATTCTAAGCTCTTGTCGGTCTTTTGCTAATCGCAAAATTGTGCGGATAAAATTACCACCATCGCCATACACCCAGCTAGTTCGCAAAATAGCATATTGACCAGCAGCACCAGCAGAAAATACTCTGGCAATTGCATCCTCACCAGCAGCCTTACTTTTTCCGTAAACTCCTAATGGATTACGAAAGTCCCCTTCTAAATAAAAACCGTATTTTTCTCCATCAAAAACATAATCTGTTGAGTAGTGCAAGAAAGTAGCGTCATGCTTACTGGCATATTGAGCCATGATCTCTGGCGCTCTCGCATTAACCGCATAAGCTTTGGCTGATTCAGTCTGCGCTTTATCAACAGCGGTATAGGCCGAAGCATTAATAATGAGATTGGGCTTCACTTGATTTAATAAAGCATCAATACTCTTCTCATTAGCAAGATCACATTCTTGACGTCCGACATAGCGAATGACGGGCGCTCCATCAAAAGAAAGCACCAAGGAATCAAATAATTTTCTAAAGGCTTTTCCTAGCTGACCATCCTTGCCAAATACTAAGATATTCATATGCAATAGCTATCTCGTTTAGGTGTATTGCTTTTGGAGCCAATCGCGATAAGAGCCACTTACCACTCCCTCAATCCAAACTGGGTTATCTAAATACCATTGCACCGTCTTGTAAATACCCGTATCAAACGTTTCGCCAGGGTGCCAACCGAGCTCACGCTCTATCTTACTGGCATCAATGGCATAACGACGATCGTGTCCTGGGCGATCTTTCACATAGGTGATTTGCTCAACATAAGGCTTGCCATCCGCACGAGGTTTTAGCTCATCCAAAATACTGCAAATCGTTTTTACAACATCAATATTGGCTTTTTCATTCCACCCACCGATGTTGTATGTTTCGCCCAATCGACCCTTAGCCAATACTTCACGAATCGCAGAGCAATGATCCCCAACATAAAGCCAATCACGAACTTGCTGACCATCACCATAGATTGGCAACGGCTTGCTATTAAGGGCGTTGAGAATCACCAAAGGGATTAACTTCTCGGGGAAATGATACGGCCCATAATTATTTGAGCAATTACTAGTAATCACAGGAAAGCCATAAGTATGAAACCAAGCTCTAACTAAGTGATCAGAGGCTGCCTTTGAGGCCGAATAAGGGCTATTAGGTTCATAAGAATTATTTTCTGTAAAGGCTGGATCTGTAGCAGATAAAGAGCCATATACCTCATCAGTAGAGACATGATGAAAACGGAAATTTTCCTTGTCTATCCCCCCTAAGGTATTCCAATGCTCACGGGCACATTCAAGCAAATTAAAGGTGCCAACAATATTGGTTTGGACAAACTCAGATGGCCCATGAATCGACCGATCGACATGGCTCTCAGCCGCAAAATTAACGATAGCGCGAGGTTGATGTTCCTTTAATAATTTAGTGACCAATGCTTGATCCCCAATATCACCATGAACAAATATATGGCGAGGATCGTTCTTAAGGGGTTCTAAGGTAGCTAAATTACCAGCATAGGTTAATTTATCTAAATTCAGCACTTCCTCTGCACTAGGATCAGCTAGCCAATCTAATACAAAGTTGCCTCCAATAAAGCCGGCTCCGCCAGTTACTAGAATCATAATTAATTAGCCATCGGAAAGGGTATTATGCAAATTATGCCTGATCTTAAACCCATTAAAATTGCCACCCTAGGGGTCGCCAAGGACTTCCGAGAATCTCTTATTCCCACCATTATACGGAGTTTGGGATATTCCTTGGTCTGGAGCACGTCGGCAAATTGTGAACTGTTGGTTTATGGTCCATTTTTTGAAGAGAGAAAAACAAAAAACTGGATGCCTAAGCCTTTGCGTCCGCTCTTTAGCGACTCGAATCGCAGTATTGAAGAAAAAAAGGTGTCTCCAAAAAATCAGCCTCTTCGTCTTTTTATTACCGGTGAAAACATCAGACATGATTTTCAGAGCTGCGACTACTCGATTTCTTTCGACTTAGGCATTTCTAACCCGCATCACTTCCGAATGCCTTACTGGATGGAGATGGTTGATTGGAGTCAAGAAGGCGTCATCGGAAATCAGAATCCACGCTTTGGCAGACTGCTGAATTTAGATCGCCTCACACAGCCATTGGGAGAAGATTTTCTCAGCCGCCCCCAAAAAGCAGCAATTTTTGCATCCCACTTAAGAGAGCCTAGGGGTACGCTATTGCAAGCCGTGAAGAGTCTGATTGAGGTTGTTGAGTTTGGTGGGTCATTCAACCCCAAAATAAAAAATCACTCCGAAAGTGGATTGATTAAATATGATGAACTCCAACACTTTGCTTTTAACCTGTGCCCTGAAAATGGCATGCATCCAGGCTACTACACTGAGAAAATTCCAGAGGCATTTATGGCGGGATGCCTACCCATCACCTGGGTTGATGAGAGTGTGCAGGCAGACTTCAATCCCAAGGCATTTATTAATCTTGCCCCTATGGCAATAAATCACTTTGCCCAGCTAGAGGAAATTCTCCACACTAGAAGTATTCTAGCAAGCTACGCGGAGCAACCCCTGATCCTGCAAAGGCCTTCACTAGTATCTTTAAAAAATTATCTTAGAGATGTCGTGCAAGCAACCCTCAGTTAATTACTTTGGAAACCAGGGCTCTTTACTAAATATCCTATCTAAAGCACGGGCAACAGATCTCACGCGCTTTTGAATTCCCTGTACGGGAGCACGCTCTGAGCGATCGGCAATGGTAGATTTTGCACGAGTAATATCAACTGGATAAGGTCTAATCGCCAGGAATTCCAAGCCATGCTTTTGATGGTGCTCCAAAAAATGATCCACGGGCTCGTAAATATCAGCGGAGTGTTTTATGAGCCGTAGTGCAACCTGGGGTTTTAATAAGTAGGCCGTTGCCCCGACTGCATCGCCTTGATTTTTGACTAAGGCAAGCCCTGAGCGCTCAATCATCTTCTTAAAAGGTACTTCATATAGGCCTTGCAATCTAACAAAATTCCACTCCGTCACTTCATCTTGGAGCGCACTTAATATCTTTTCAAAATCTGAAGATAAAACAAAGTCATCCTCTAGTATTAATGTCGGGACATTCTCTTCCGCGCAACGCTTCCAAGCCTCCTTATGGGATAAATAACATCCAATTTCATTGGGTGTTAGGGCATAACCCTGCAACCTCTTTACCTTATTCGATTTATATTCAATCGGTGGAAGTTCGAGAGCGGAACCGTCAATAGCATCTAAGAAAGTCCAGGGCAAAGAAATTTTCTGCATTTCTTGCTCTACCTGTTTTCTTCGATCAAGCGATCTCTTTAGAGAAATAACTAAAATTTGAAGGGGCGGTAAGGATTGATTCATATGATTAAAAATAACTTTGTAGATATCGCCCAAATCGCTTCACGCGACGAAGAGTGAGAGAGGCAAAGGACTTTGTTGTCCCACTAAAATCCATCCCAGAGTCCCAATTGGATTGATAAATCACACCCAAATAGTTGGCTTTTAAATTACCTTCTGTTTCACCCATTCTGCGCAATAGATAATATTGCCAATCGTAGTAATAAATCCTAAATAATTGTTCGATGGGGTGCAAAGGTATTGCACGGTAATTCAATAGGGCCTCTAGATAAAGCAGGGTTTCAGGATGATCATCGTTGGATATATCCCAAAAGGTAAGACCCTTGGGTTGCAAGTACTCCCGATCCAATGACTGCCAAACTTTGGCCGACCATATAAATGGCGGGCACGGGCAGTAATAGTTGGGTCCATCTCGATCGAATAAAGCCTTTACCCGATCACCCTCTTTACGAAGATTGGCCTCAACCTTATCCTGACCACGATTAATCGACAACTGAAAGAATTCTTTATTCTGATAAATAACGGTATAAGGATTACCATCCGAACTGAGGAAATCTGACCTTCTAAATTCTTTAATGAAAATGCAGTCTGAATCAAGGCAAACATAATTCTCGGCAAGACCCAGGCGCCAAAACTCGGATTTAATCGCTTGCTGACTAAGACCACCAGATCGAGTCTTTTCAATGTCGGCTGGAACCTTAGGGTTAGAGGCAATGATCGACTCATCCGATACCCAATTAAAGCCGGTTACCCCCCCAAAAACAGCAACCAACTCTTGATACTGATCCTGAGGAGTGGAGATGTAAAACGGTATTTGATCGGCGTTATATCGACTAATCGATGCTAATAAGCGCTTTAACCGAACAAAATCTCGGCGGTACGACTTGCAGTAGAGAACCAGGTCTTTCAAACGCATCCTTCAATATTTTTTTGAACTTCTAAAAGTATTCTATATGCAGCCTGATCAACGCCAACTGGCGACCACTTAGGATCTATCAATTTTTGATTTTTCCAGTCCAGCCAGATTCTTTCTAAGGCAATCTCTACGGCCTGAACATCGCTTTGAGGGCTCAAATACGCCCCTCTATCCAGCAACATCTGATCCAACTGAGCATTGCGATGAGTTACACCCCAAATAGGTCGATCAGCCCAAAGGTACTCATAAAATTTGGAGGGGATGTATTCAGCACACCACTCGTCGTTGCCATGCAGCAGAATCAAAACGTCAGCTTCTTGCATCTTTTCGGCTACACGCTCACGTCCTGATTTACCAGTTGTAGGATCTTTTTCTAGTCGCCCATGAGCAAGTAGCAGATCCTCAAAGCCAAGACGTCTGATTGCCTCAATGGATAGCGCATCTAATGGAGCGCCATAAGCATGGACACGAATATGCTGACGTGAATGTGGATATTTTTTTAAAAGCGCTTCAACTGCATTTAGAATTATAGAAAGCGAGCGATCTTTAGCCAATGATCCAAAGTGGCATAAATTAAGATGATCTGAATACTGATGCGTCTTGGATTCACTTAGCCCAGCCTGTGGCTCTGCACCAGGAAGAACCACAAAACCATGGGCATTGTTTGGCGTATTCAGATTAGGATTCCGCACCTTTGCATAATGCAAAGCGCCATCCGTAAACCACCAAGCATAATCCGCGTATTTGCAAATTTGCCTCTCTAAATATTGGCGAAATTTCGCATCCCGATTTTTAGGCTTTTCAAATCCCTGATCATTTGGATCTTTGCGAATCACCAAAGGATCGTGAATTTCCACTATCCAAGGTAGCCCTGTTTTTTTCTTGAGCCACAAACCAGCCAAGTGGGCGGACCATGCACCACCAGTAGAATAAATAAGGTCTACTTCTCTCTCGCGAATTAAGCGCATGCCATGTACAAAGGCTGGCATTGCCCATGACCATTGACTTGAGTATCCGAGAAACAGCTTCTCTAAGGCAATCAATGGTGCCAACAAAATAGACACCGTTCTCGTCAATACCTTGTATAGAAGCCCGCGACCATATTTATTCGCTACCCAATGGCGGAAGTCAAAACGAAATGCTGCTGGCCCCCAAGCCAAAAATTGATGATGCGGAAAACGCTGGTCCTTAATTCCTGTAATTGCGCTGAACACAATCGGCTGAATACCAGCATCCAATAGGTAAGGAAGCTTATCAGTGATCGTTAAGCTTGCTGCACGACCATCCATATTGAAGGCATGGCTCAAAATAAGCCAGCGTTTATTTTCTTCAATTGTGGGAATCTGCACAGAGATCGAATCACTCACTGATTTATAGCCAAAATAAAGGTCAATTACCCGCCACAATAGACATGACAGCCATTCTTACTGCAATCCCAAAAGTGACCTGATTTAAAATTACAGACTGCGGTCCATCGGCTACGGCAGAATCAATTTCTACACCGCGATTCATGGGACCAGGATGCATCACGATTGCATCGGGCTTCGCTAAAGCCAGGCGGGTAGGTGTTAAGCCATACTGCTTAAAGAAAGCGTCGCCTTCTGGGACTTGCCCTGCTTCCATGCGCTCTTTCTGAATGCGCAAGGTCATGACCACATCAACGCCTTTTAAACCCTCTTCCATGCCGTGAAATACTTTCACGCCTAACAAATCTAAATTACTAGGAAGTAAGCTCTCAGGGCCAATGACCCGAATTTCTTCACAGCCCAAGGTAGTTAAAGCATGAATATTCGACTTAGCTACTCGGCTATGAACAATATCCCCCACAATGGCAACCTTGAGCCCCCGAAAGTCTTGCTTAAAGTGGCGCATGGTGTACATATCTAGCAGGCCTTGCGTAGGATGTTGATGGCTACCATCACCCGCATTCACCACGTGCACATGAGATGGCACATGCTGAGCAATTTCAATGGGAGCCCTTGATACGCCATGGCGCACCACAAAAATATCAGCCTGCATAGCAACTAAATTATCTATCGTATCTAAAAGACTTTCGCCTTTAGCGGCAGAAGAAGTAGAGATATCCAAATTGATGACATCAGCAGATAAGCGTTTTGCTGCAATCTCAAAAGTAGTGCGAGTGCGGGTAGAGTTTTCAAAGAAGAGATTGAAGACACTTTTACCGCGAAGCAAGGGAACTTTTTTAACCTCTCTAGAGGGATCGGTTACGCTCACAAATTGTTTTGCAGTATCTAAGATGTGAACAATTTGCTCTTTAGGCAATCCTTCTAAAGTGAGAAGATGAGTTAATTCACCAGCGGCATTAAATTGATTAATTACACCGCCTAATGTGCTCATTGCGCACGCTCCTCGAGTTGAAAGCTGAACTTACCAAGCTTATCTTTTTCTAAAACTAAAATTTGCTCATCCGGAATACTTACCTGCTCCCCAACAAAATCCGCAGTAATCGGTAGCTCTCGATTTTCTCGATCAGCCAAAACCATCAACTCCACTCGAGCCGGTCTACCAAAATCAAATAACTCATTTAAGGCAGCGCGCACTGTTCTACCTGTTAATAGAACATCATCTATCAAAATCACATTTGCACCATTCACCTCGTAAGGTAAGTCAGTGGGCATAGTGCTAGCCGTCCGTAGTGCCGTCATACCTTTCTCAGCATAATCATCGCGATGAAAAGCGACATTAATCACACCAAACTGCGATAAACCAAGATCTCTTGCTAAGCGTTCAGCAATCCAAGCTCCGCCCATCGCCAGACCAGCCAATTCAAATACATCGCCTGCATCTTTGCGTTCGCGCAATACCTCTAACAACTTCAGATAAGACTGCTCAGCACTCATCTTTATCGATCCAATTCTTTTCTAAAAAATATTGCTCCAAAATTAAGGCCGCAGACTGGGCATCTAAATTGTCTCGCATATCCTCATTTCCCTCTAAAACAGCCGAGGTATAGCGTTCATCCACCCACTCTACTGGCAACTGAAAGCGTCCATGAAGTTGATTACCAAAGCGTTTAGCTTTAGCAGTCATATCATGCTCGGCACCATCAGGATGGTAGGGCAGGCCTACTACTAATTGATTGGGCTGCCACTCCTTGAGGAGATCTTCAATTGCTTTAAAACGAGCATTTTCATGAGATTCAGAGATCGTTTTAATGGCTTGGCCCGCTTGGGCAATCGTGTTGCCAACCGCAACCCCTATTCTGCGGGTGCCATAGTCAAATGCCATGACTATGAGCTCTCTAGGCATGTCCTGCTTCACCTGAAAGATGTGATAAATCAAATCCCAAATGACTCAAGGTGCGCTCATAACGCTGACTAGAAGGTGTATCAAAAATAATATGGGCCATTTGATCGGACGATAAAGAAACATTCATCCATCCATTAAGCATAATTTCTTCTTCGAGCTGACCAGCACCCCACCCAGCATAGCCTAGGGTAATGAGGAATTTTTTAGGGCCATTACCAGATGCCACAGCCTCGAGTACATCCTTGGAGGTGGTCATGGTCATACCACCAGGAATAATCAAAGAAGAGCTATAGCCACTATTAACAGATGGCTCATGCAGTACAAAGCCGCGCTCTACTTGAACTGGACCGCCAAAATACACCGGCTGACTTAATAAAGGGGCAATTTCTAGTTTGAGCTCAATTTTGTCAAAAAGGGTAGCCAAATCAACTTCAGTTGGCCTATTTACCACTAAACCCATCGCCCCCCGCTCCGTATGCTCAAAAAGATAGATCACTGAACCAGCAAAATTTGGGTCTTGCATTCCTGGCATCGCAATTAAAAACTGATTAGCCAAGTGATCAGCAGAATAGGAGATTGATGACCCCATATCGGGGGTTTGGGTGGGAAATGGAGATTGACCCACAGGGCCTTTTTTAGCCGAGCTCATGTAGGTTTATTTTACCGAATAACTAGAGCTTGCCGGTAATCCAATAGGCAATTAACCCTATCAACTCATGATTTAGCCTATTCCAATTCTGAATGCCCTCCTCAAGGTCAAAAGCGCCCCACTTCAAAGAGTTCGCCGTCTGGTAATCCACAGATACGGGTATGACATCCATTCCTAGCTTTTGGAAGATTTTCAAAGAGCGGTACATATGGCTAGCAGAAGTGATCAATAACCAGGGTTGCGAGATTCCACCTTCCCCTTTTATTTCCAATGCTTGAACCATCGGCTTAATAAATAGTCCGTTCTCGTAGGTATTTCGCGATTGATTTTCATAATGAACAGACTTTTCAGAGATACCTTGCTCAATAATTAATTGCTTAAAAGCATCTGCCTCAGAGATTCCCTTGGGAGACAAACGCCCAGAAAACCCGCTAAAAATAAGTGGTAAATTGGGGTATTTTCGAATCAGCTCAAATGCCTTAGTGACTCGCTCTGCCGAAGTATAAATAGATATCTCCCCGCGATCTGCTGCAATTTCTCCTCCTTCAATAGCCCCGCCCAAAATGATGATGCCCCCCATGTTATCCACATTAAGTTGGGCAATATTTACTTGTGGCACCGAGTCTTCAAGTACTCGTAAAAACACCTCTGAGCTAGGAAGCCAGCCAACAATCAATATATCAAATAAGGCAAAGAATAAAAAACGCCTGCATAGATGGGGCTTTCTCAGCTTGAGAAACAGCAGACTGAAAACTATAAACACAATGACCCAATTAAAGGGCTCAATGCAGAACTGCACTACTTTGGAGAGAATAAAAAAGGTGGTATCCATCATCGATCTCAATCTTAACCTGCTCTCTTCTGCAGCGCATTTAAATTAGCCCTAATATAGGGGCTATGAAAAAAGGATTGGTTTGGCTCCGTCGCGATCTTCGTCTTTATGACCAAGCCGCCCTTCATCACGCCCTAAAAGAGTGCACTCAAGTTTGGCTCGCATTTGTGTTTGATACCGAGATCCTTTCCCCGCTTTTGCTAACTGAGCTTGATGAGGATGGTCTTAAACACGATCGTCGGGTGGATTTCATATGGCAAGGGCTCAAGCAAATCGACGATGAGCTACGCCAACAAGGTGCAGGGCTAATAGTGCAAGTAGGCAAGCCAACTGACTGCATCTTGCAGATTGCTAAAGAGCTAGGTGTGAACACTGTTTATACCAATCATGACTATGAGCCGTTAGCCATTGCTCGAGATGGCTTAGTGCAAGCCTCACTGCAACATTTAGAGATTGGTTTTGAGAGCTTTAAAGATCAAGTCGTTTTTGAGAAAAAAGAAATCCTCACTAATGGCAATACGGTATTTTCCATCTTTACCCCCTATAAGAATAATTGGCTAAAAACTTTACAAGAAAAAGACATAGCCCCTTATGACTGCTCACCTAAAAACGGGCAATTTGCGGCAATTCCTAAAGCGCTGGACACACCACTTCCATCCTTGGAGTCCATGGGGTTTAGCCACACAGGAATCGAAACATACCTGCCCCCCGGATCAGAAGCGGGCCAGCAATTTTTAGAAAACTTTCTTACTCGTATCGATCAATACCAAATCGGCAGAGATTTTCCTGCCATCAAAGGGGTTAGTTACCTCTCTACCCACTTACGCTTTGGCATGCTGTCGATTCGTGGGTTAGTACGCGAAGCTCATCGGCGAATGATATCTGGCAGTATGGGCGCCACTATTTGGTTAAGCGAACTCATCTGGCGTGATTTTTATTTCATGATTTTGGCAAATCACCCACGCCTAGCTGAAGGCGTTTCATTTAAACCTGACTACGACCAAATTCAATGGGAGAGCGGCCCCCCTGCCAAGAAACTCTTTAAAGCATGGTGTGACGGCAAGACGGGCTACCCTTTAGTAGATGCAGCGATGCTTCAACTAAATCAAAGTGGCTATATGCATAACCGTCTACGTATGGTAGTGGCCAGTTTTTTGACAAAAGACCTAGGGATTGATTGGCGTTGGGGTGAAGCCTACTTTGCTAAGCACCTCAATGATTTTGAATTCTCTTCAAACAATGGCGGTTGGCAATGGGCCTCTTCATCCGGATGCGATGCACAACCGTATTTTAGAATCTTTAACCCCATTACCCAATCAGAGAAGTTTGATCCGGAAGGCAAGTTTATTCGCCGATATTTACCACAATTGAATAAGCTCTCCAAAAAGTCAATCCATGCACCTTGGGAAGTGGGTCACCTAGAGCTAGAGGCCGCTGGAATATTATTAGGGCGAGACTATCCCATCCCCATCGTCAATCATGATGATGCTCGCAAAGACACCTTAGTTCGCTACAGTGTCGTTAAAAAAACGACTGTCGAATAAATGGCAAGTCACACTTGGGCCTTAAAATAAACTATGAGCAAGATTTATGCTGTCGGCGACGTTCAAGGCTGCACACCCTCCTTAAAAGCTTTAATTAAAAAGCTTCCTGAAAAATCGAAGATGATTTTTTTGGGAGACCTCGTCAATCGAGGCCCCGACTCCTTAGGCTCTTTGCGTTATTTAAAGAAGCTTCAAGAAAGCAACCGTGCCGAATGTATATTGGGTAATCACGATTTGCATCTTCTTGCAATAGATGCCGGGCTACGACAAACCAAGAGTTTGGATACTGTTGATAAAATCTTGAAGGCTCCTGATCGAGCAGAACTGATCAACTGGTTACGTCATAGGCCATTAGCCTTAAATACCGGAAAAATATTAGCAGTCCATGCCGGTGTATTGCCTCAATGGGGCATACAACAAACTATTGAATGTGCCCAGGAAGTTGAAAAAACACTGCGCAAAAAAAACTATAAAAGTTTTCTAGCCAATATGTATGGCAATACCTCCTACAAATGGAGTAATTCTCTTAAGGGTTATGAACGCTTACGGGTCATTACCAATGCATTGACTCGCATGCGCTTTTGCACCCCTAACGGCCTCATGGAATTTGAAAGCAAAGAAGGCTTAGAAAAAGGCCCCAAGGGTTATCTGCCTTGGTTTAAGGTCCCAAAACGAAAAACGCAGGATGCCCTGATTTACTTCGGTCATTGGTCAACCCTAGGTCTGCTACGTACTCAAAACGTCATCGGGCTTGATACCGGTTGCGTTTGGGGCGGCAAGCTGACGGCCATGGAAATTCCAGAATCAGGAAAGAGCCACAAGGATTTGCAAATAATTCAAGTGGCTGGCTATAAACACCCACTACGAATGTAAGTAGTTCCTTTACTATTTTTCTTTTTTTGCTGCTTGGATTTATAACTGCTTAAAAGAAGCGCGGGCAGCAGCAACAATGGCATCGAGCACTTCATTATCATGGGCAATTGAAGTAAATCCAGCCTCATAAGCAGAGGGCGCTAAATAGACACCTTGATCTAGCATGGCGTGAAAGAATTTCTTAAAGGCCTCAATATTGGTTTGTGTCACTGCCTCAAATGAAGTGGGGACCTGATCTGCAAAGTAAAATCCAAACATGCCGCCCACACTATCCACGGCAAAAGGAATCTTCGCTTCATCAGCCGCCTGTTTTAAGCCCGCCATGAGCTTTTCTGTTTGGCCAGTCAGGCACTCATAAAAGCCAGGGCGACTCACAATCTCTAAGGTCTTTAAGCCAGAAGCTACTGCTACTGGATTTCCGGAAAGTGTTCCTGCTTGATAGACATTACCTAAGGGAGCAAGCTTGGACATGATGTCTTTTTTGCCACCAAAAGCAGCCATTGGCATGCCTCCACCCATCACTTTACCTAGGCATGTTAAGTCTGGGCTAATGCCTTGCAAGAATTGGGCCCCACCTAAAGCTACCCGAAAACCCGTCATCACTTCATCGTAAATAAGCACACTGCCATATTGACTAGTGAGCTTACGAATAGCAGATAAAAACTCAGGGGAAGCTTTAATCAAGTTCATATTGCCAGCAATAGGCTCGATGATTACAGCAGCAATCTGATCGCCCTGCTTTTTAAATACTTCCTCAATCGCGCTCACATCGTTATATGGCAGCACCAGAGTATGTTTTACCAAATCTTGTGGAACGCCACCAGATGAAGGGGCATTCTGAGTGGAATCAGCAAAGGTCAAAAGGCCAGAGCCCGCTTTTACTAAGAGACTATCGGCATGACCGTGATAACAACCTTCAAATTTGATTATCAGATCGCGCGCCGTGTAACCCCGCGCCAAACGCAAAGCGCTCATAGTTGCCTCGGTGCCACTCGATACCATCCGCACTTGCTCAATACTAGGCATGAGCTCACAAATACGCTCAGCTAATTCAATTTCACCTGCAGTGGGAGCGCCATAACTAAAACTGGTTTCTGCAGCGCGTTGCACTGCTTCTACTACCTCAGGATGGGCATGACCCACAATCATCGGGCCCCAGGACATAATCAAGTCAATGTAACGTTTATCTTCTGCGTCCCAAAAGTACGGCCCTTTTGCCCTAGAAACAAAACGAGGAACACCACCCACCTGACGAAAAGCCCTCACCGGAGAATTCACACCCCCTGGAATGGTCTTTTGTGCCCGATCAAACAACACTTCGTTTTGTCCCACGATACTTTCCTTAGCTTCTCACTGTCTAACTACATCAATACTGACCATATTAATTAGATCGCCATCATTTCAAAATCTTCTTTGCGAGCGCCACATTCCGGACAAGTCCAATTGATCGGAATGTCGCTCCAAAGCGTACCCGGTGCAATACCCTCATCAGGCAAACCAGCCGCCTCATCGTAGACCCACCCACAAATAAGACACATATAGGTTTTTAATTCCATCGCTTTACTCTTTCTTTACGGTCTTGATATTTTAAGACTTAAAAAGTCTTCCTTGCAGGTGCTACAGGGTCATGTTTTTGATGCATCTCAAATTTAAACAGCCTACATTCGAGTGGGCCATTAAATAAGGGGGTGCGTTTAGACTCTTTAATGCGTAATTGGCCTGGTAAGCCCATATCCGCAGTCAAAACAAAAACGTTCCAGCCACCAAAGGCATTTTTGAGGTGTTGACCAAATTGCTGTAAAAACTCAATAAATTGAGGATCTTGCTCTTCTTGAGCCTGAAGTTTTTTCAAAGATTCCCGGCTAGAGCGTTTAGCAATTTGTCGGCCCGTTTCTAAATTATGGGCGTAGCGATCTTCTGGCTCATCAGAATCATCATCAATTGGGCTATCTGTTTCATGAGGGTTGCTCTCGCGTCCGCGGCCACCTTTAATGACAAGACGCTCACCATAAGGGGGGTTCAGTAACATTACGCCATCATGAGAATTTTCTGGGGGTTTGCTCGCTAAGGCATCGATCTGACGAGTTATTGGCTGCTCAGGCAACTGAGCTCGCTGCCAATTTCCCTTAAACATTGCCACTAATTTCTCATTAATATCTCCGCCACTAATACCCAAAGATTTCACATCCGGAAATTGTTTGCGCTGTTCGAGCATCTGAGCCAAAACTGCCTCTTTGAGGGATGCCCAGCGTTTCTCTTCGCCGCTAGTTTGAAAAGGTTTTAATCGCTCAAACCCAAAACCATGAACTGAGGTAACTAAGGGGCGATAAGCTAATCTGCTTGGGTTAGCATCAGCCCCATATAGTCCTGCCCGAATCGCCCCTGGCGGAATAGCCAATGCTATTTGAGCGGCCTCAATTAAAAAAGTACCGCTTCCGCACATGGGATCAAACAAGGTCTGTCCTGGGCTCCAGCCAGTGATTGATAAAATTCCCGCAGCGAGGTTTTCTTTTAGTGGAGCATCGCCCTTTTCATCACGCCAACCCCGTTTAAATAGAGCCTCTCCTGAAGTATCTAAATAGATTGTGAGGTGGGTTGCTGTTAAGTGGGCTTGCACCCGCACATCCGGAAAGGCGGTATCAATACTAGGGCGATCTCCCGTGACTTCACGTAAGCGATCAACAATCGCATCTTTAATTTTTAGGGTTGCAAAGTTGAGACTCTTCAAAGGAGAGCGATGCGCCGTAACATCCACCCGCAATGTCTGCTCTGAAGAAAACCACTCTTCCCAAGCCAAGCCACTAGCTAATTTATAAAGATCCTCTTCTTGGCGATAAGGAGCCTGTGCCATTTGCAATAAAACCCGACTCGCAATACGAGAGTGCAAGTTCAAAGCCATCGCTCCAGCAAGGGGGGCTGCCAAACTAATGCCGCCGGTAGGACTAGTAGGTGGTGGATCAATTAGCCAGGTTCCCAGAGCTTTGGAGTCTGCGCGCTGAGCAATATTAGCTAACTCTTTTGCAAGCGCTAACTCTAGCCCGCCTGGGCAAACAACAAAAAATCTCATGGGGCTAACAATCTAAAAAATACAGCAATCAAAAATATGCCGTGACTAAATTAAGGCTTAATCACCACCAAAGCAGTCACAATCAACAAGAGTAAAACTGGGGCTTCATTGAACCAACGAAACCAAACACCAGAACGGGTATTCAGGCCATTGCGAAACTTTTTTAATAAGCCCCAACATGCATGGTGATAGCCAATGATCAAAACTACAAAAAAGAGTTTGGCGTGCATCCAAATCTCTCCCAAACCAATTTTGAAGTGCAGCCATAATGCCAAACCTAGCAACACTGCTGGGATCGCCAATATAGTCATAAATCGAAAGAGGCGATTGGCCATCCCCAGAAGACGTGCATGCGCCTGTGGATTTTTCTCATCCGCTAGGTTTACAAAAATTCGAGGGAGATAAAAAAGTCCTGCAAACCAAGAGGCGATTAAGACAATATGTAATGTCTTAGTCCAAAGATAAGCGTTGCCCATAATGATTGTTTCTACCTTGTAATTAAGTGCGTATCTCGCCATGACCCATGACGATGTATTTAAGGGAGGTCAAACCATCTAGCCCCACTGGACCACGAGCATGCAATTTGTCATTAGAAATACCAATTTCTGCACCAAGACCATATTCAAAGCCATCAGCAAAACGGGTACTAGTATTGACCATCACGCTAGCGCTGTCGACTTCCCGTAAGAAACGATCGGCTTGAGCATGGTTATTAGTAATAATGGCATCAGTATGCTTACTACCGTATTGCTCAATATGTTTGATGGCCTCCTCTATGTCTGCCACTGTCTTAATTGACAAAATCGGTGCCAAGTATTCTGTATGCCAGTCTTCTTCACTAGCCTCAACTAAACCCTTACAGCCAGCAGACTCTAAGATTTGGCGGGTTAAGCAGTCCACGCGTAACTCTACCCCTTTATCTTGATATATCTTGCATAAGGCTGGTAGCACTGTTGGAGCAATAGCCTGATTCACGAGCAAAGTTTCCATTGCATTACAAGGTGCATAACGCTGAGTCTTAGCGTTGTCACATACTTTAATGGCCATCGCTACATCAGCTTCTGCATCAATATAGGTATGACAAATTCCATCTAAGTGTTTAATCATAGGCACTCTGGCTTCAGCCATCAAGCGGGCAATCAAACTCTTGCCGCCACGAGGAACAATCACATCAATGTATTGGGTCATCGTGATCATTTCACCCACAGCGCTGCGATCAGTAGTACTAACCACCTGCACAGCATCCTGCGGTAAATTAGCAGCAACCAAGCCTTCTTGAATGATCTTTGCCAATAAGGTATTTGAACTAATTGCTTCAGAACCACCACGCAAAATTACAGCATTGCCAGACTTTAAGCATAAGGCTGCAGCATCAATGGTGACATTAGGACGAGATTCATAAATGATGCCAATCACACCGAGGGGAACGCGCATCTGAGCAATTTCTATACCAGAGGCCTGTTTTTGAAAGGCGGTAGTTTTTCCAATTGGATCTTCAAGACTAACAATCTGCTCTAGACCTAATGCCATGGACTCAATTGTTTTAGGGCTCATGGTGAGGCGATCTATAAATGCAGCATCTTGGCTATTAGCCTTAGCACGCTCCACATCTAGCTGATTGACTTGCTCAATCTCTTGAGCTTGTTGACGAACTAATTGAGCAATACGGAGTAAAGCCTGATCCTTTTGCTCGCTAGAAGCACTAGCCATAGCTCGTGAAGCTTGGCGAGCACGCTGACCAATCTCTTGCATCATGTGTTTAATGGAATCATTCATTTATTAATTTACTCACCCACTCTAGTTTCATTCATCTTTAAATCTGTCCTTAATATTTCACACCCTTAACGCAATAAATTTCCCACCAAGCGCAAACCATCCCAAGGATCAGATGGCAATTCTGAAACAGGCAATCCCTTAGCCTGACGATCTAGCCCGGCAGCAAGCTGCATTGCTCTTCGTAATTTAACCGGCTGCACCCTTCTTAATGCTAGAGGGTACAAACGCTCTTTATTTCCCCAGATACGATTTGAGCGCATTAATTGTTGCACCGACTCCCCAGCATCGCTAGCGGCCTTCAGTTTAGATAGTAGCCGAAGCTCTTCAGTAACGCTCCACAGAATAAGGACCAAAGGCTCGCCTTCGCCCTTTAAACCATCTAACATCCGATTTAATCGAGGTAAGTCTCCTGCCAACATAGCTTCAGTCAGCTCAAACACGTTATATCTAGCCACTTTTAAAATAGCTGAACGAATTTGTTCCTCTGTAAGTACGCCTGCTTGATGCAATAGTCCCAGCTTCTGGATTTCTTGATGAGCCGCAATGAGGTTGCCCTCAACTTGATCAGCGATAAAATCCAAAGCCCGCTGCCCCTTAGAGCCTGACTCCACCTCTTGCCCCTGTTTTTTAAGGCGCCCAGCAATCCAATGGGGAAGCTGCGCCCGATCTAGAGAGTCAAGCTGAATGGCCATGCCAGCCTCATCAAGCGCACTAAACCAAGCAGAGGCCTTTGTTTTCCCATCTAATTTAGGCAAAATAATGCATACAATCGTATCTGGACCTTCTGCCCCAAATTCTTGCGAGTCAATTTGAGTGGCAAATTGCCTTAAGGCTTCAGCCCCATCCCGTCCCGGCTTACCTGTCGGAATGCGTAGTTCCACCCAGCGCTTATCACCAAATAAGGACATAGTCTGTCCAGCATTAAGCAACTCACTCCAATCAAAGCCACGCTCTTGCAAGAGAACTACACGCTCTGTGTAAGCCATCTTTTTAGCAATAGCCCGCAACTGATCCATTGCTTCCATCATCAAGAGAGGCTCATCGCCACTAAAAATATATAAAGGCTTGAGAGCGGCCGGGGACGTCAGCGACTTTAAATGCACCTGCAGGGATTCGCTTTTAACCATGCGAACTCATCCACATTCTTTAAAATCTTCTTGCTTGTGGAGACTTTGCAGAAGCAGATACTCGACGCAAAATTTGCACAGCAAGATCCTTACGCATCTGTGTCAAGAATTGCTGTTGCTGCACATCGGTCGCCAAAACAGTGGTATTGGAGAAATCCATATCCCGTGTCATGTAAATCTCGGCCTCGGGGATAACTTCTGCACCAGATAAATCAAATGCCCTAAAGCCCACACGAATATTGAGACGATAAGCTGAAATTTGACCTGTGGAGTTATAGGCTAAGATTTCACGACCAGAAACATCATTTGTAATCTCCAAAATGAGATCTGCATCCTTAGGATTAATCGCTACTTTGACATCAGTACCAGTCAAAATTGCTGTTTGTAAATCTGCTCTCATCGGCGGCGAAGGAATGCCTGTAATAGCGATAGACTTATAGGGTAAATCCACCATGCCACGTAAGCGAAAACCGCAAGCAAATAAACCACTTAGCGGCACCAATCCAACGAAGCCGAGCATAGCCCTCCTTAGAGAATTTACCTCCAAGGTACTCAAACTATTTTTTAGCCCAGAATGACTTGTGCTCATAGATGTTTAATTGAATTAAAAAATGAAGGGTTCATGCCACAATATTTACTAGACGTCCTGGCACCACAATGACCTTCTTGGGTAGGCCCCCGTTTAAAGCTTTGATCGCTGGCTCACTTTGCAAAGCTAACACTTCAAGTTGCTCCTTAGTAACATCAACGGGTACCCGAATATCACCACGTAACTTACCGTTAATTTGTAGCATGATAGTTAACTCTGTTTGCACTAGAGCAGTCTCATCGACAATGGGCCAAGACGCATCTAGAATAGGCCCAAAAGAATCGTCATAGCCTATCTGCTGCCAGAGGACATGTGTGAGATGGGGAACTACTGGATATAACACTCTGAGTAAAATACTGAGGCATTCACGTAAGACTGGTGCGCTGATAACGCAAGCTTCACCCAATTTAAATGGCTCTAATGCATTGAGCATCTTCATAGCAGCAGAAACTACTGTGTTGTACTGGCGACGCTGATAGTCAAAATTAGCTTGCTTTAAAATTGAATGAACTTCACGGCGTAATTCTTTTTCAGCATCATTCAAATTACCCGAAAGAACATCAGCAGCCTCACCAATAGCATCTGCTTGACTGCTAGAGTACATCCAGACTCTGCGCAAGAAACGCGAGGCACCCTCAACGCCAGCGCCCGACCACTCTAGCTGCTGCTCTGGTGGCGCAGCAAACATCACAAATAATCGGGCCGTATCCGCGCCATATTGATCGATTAAGGCTTGTGGATCAACGCCGTTATTCTTACTCTTGGACATCTTTTCTACACCACCAATAATGACTGGCGTGCCAGAGCTGTCACCTTTTAGCTTAGCGCCTTGTGGTCGACCTTTTTCATCAAGATCTAATTGCACATCTAGAGGGTTTAGCCAAATTTTCTTACCAAAAGTGTCTTCCGAGTAATAGGTTTCATTTAAAACCATGCCTTGAGTCAATAGATTCTGAAACGGCTCATCAAAGCTGATGAGACTAAGGTCACGCATGACCTTAGTCCAAAAACGCGCATACAGTAAATGCAAAATTGCATGTTCTATGCCGCCAATGTACTGATCCATTGGCATCCAATACTCATTACGAGCATCTACCATGGTGGAGGCATCTGGTCCGGTGTAGCGCATGAAGTACCAAGAAGAATCGACAAAGGTATCCATGGTGTCAGTCTCACGACGAGCAGGCTTGCCACAAATTGGGCAATCCACCTTTAAAAAATCAGCGCGCTTATTGAGCGGATTACCACTGCCATCAGGTACACAATCTTCTGGCAAGATCACCGGCAAATCCGCCAGTGGAACAGGTACTGCACCACAACCTGGGTTTTGTTCATCGCCACAATGAATAATCGGAATAGGGGTCCCCCAATAACGTTGACGTGAGATTCCCCAATCCCGCAAACGATAGGTCGTTTTAATTTCACCGACACCCATTTTTTCTAGTTCAGAAGCAACGCTATTGACTGCCTCTTGGTGAGACATGCCATCAAACTTACCGCTATTCAAACAAACGACATCCTCTTTTTGCGCATACCAGTCTTGCCAATGGGTAGGATTAAAAAGCGCCGAAGGTGTGCGCAAAGCAATTACTTGTTTGATCGGTAATTCGTATTTGAGAGCAAAAGCAAAATCACGCTCATCATGAGCTGGCACGCCCATTACAGCGCCATCACCATAAGACATCAAAACATAATTACCTACCCAGACAGGAACAGGTTCATTAGTCAAGGGATGTGTGACATACAAACCAGTAAACATGCCCTCTTTTTCTTGAGTAGCAAGTTCAGCCTCGATAACGCTACCCGTTTTGCATTTCTCAATAAAGGCAGCCAACGCTCGATTATTTAAGGCAGCCTGAGTTGCGATGGGGTGCTCAGCAGCTACTGCGCAAAAAGTAACGCCCATGATGGTATCTGCACGGGTGGTAAACACATATAAGCGCCCATCTTGTATAAAGTTTCCATGTGCATCTGCAATCTCATGCCTAAAAGAAAACCGCACACCTTGACTTTTTCCAATCCAGTTTTGCTGCATGGTCTTAACCCGCTCAGGCCAGCCTAAATTATCTAAACCAGAAAGTAATTGCTCTGCATAAGCAGTAATATTAAAATAGTACCCTGGAATCTCACGCTTCTCAATCAAGGCGCCAGAACGCCACCCACAACCATCAATCACTTGCTCATTAGCAAGAACAGTCTGATCTATCGGATCCCAATTAACCACTTGGGTTTTGCGGTAGGCAATCCCTTTTTCTAACATCTTTAAAAAGATCCATTGATTCCAGCGATAGTAATCAGGACTACAGCTTGCAATTTCGCGAGACCAATCAATTGCCAAACCCATCGCTGTCATTTGCTTTTTCATATAAGCAATGTTGTCGTAGGTCCACTTGGCAGGTGGCACTTTATTTTCAATTGCTGCGTTTTCAGCAGGCATGCCAAACGCATCCCAACCCATTGGCATGAGTACATTAAAACCTTGCATACGGAGTTGACGAGCCATCACATCATTGATGGTGTAGTTCCGAACGTGTCCCATGTGCAACTTACCAGATGGGTAAGGCAACATAGAGCAAGCGTAATATTTTGGCTTTGGTTTGCCAGAGGCATCTACTGCATTCTCAGCAACTTTGTAAACTTGCGCACTTTCCCAATCAGCTTGAGCTGCCGCCTCTATCCTACCGTAGTCGTAATCCATACTCATTCAATACAACTCTTTTCTTCTATTTATAGAGATTCATTACCAAGCAATCTTTAGCAAGCCATTATTTACGCAAGCCCAATACTTGTTGCATGTCATACAGGCCAGTAGTTTGATTTTGCAAGAAACGTGCTGCACGCAAGGAGCCTTGAGCATAAGACTGACGGCTCGAAGATTTATGGCTAATCTCAATGCGTTCGCCCTCGCCTGCAAACAAAACTGTATGGTCTCCAACAATGTCACCACCACGAATAGTGGCAAACCCAATAGACCCCTCTTTACGCTCACCTGTATGGCCTTCGCGCGCATACACAGCAATCTCATCTAATTTTTTGTCTAGAGCATCCGCAATGACTTCGCCCATCTTTAACGCAGTACCAGAAGGTGCATCTACTTTATGACGGTGATGTGCCTCTATGATTTCAATGTCATAACCTTGATTTAGCATCTTTGAAGCTATCTCAAGAAGCTTGAAAGTGACATTAACACCTACGCTCATATTAGGAGCAAAAACAATTGCTAATTTCTCAGAAGCTTTTTTTAGATGGTCAATCTGTTCTGAACTCAGACCTGTAGTACCGATAATCATCTTAGTTTTAGTCGTTTCAGCCACAGCCAAATGAGCCATGGTGCCTTCTGGCCTAGTAAAGTCAATCAAGAACTCTGCCTCAGCAAGTACTTTGGCAACATCAGCAGTAATTGCTACACCAGTCTTTTTACCCAAGAATGCACCAGCATCTTCACCCAACTGAGGGCAAGCAGGGTGCTCAAGTGCGCCAACTAATTGCGCGTCAGGCTGATTAAGTATCGCCTCAATGAGCATTTTTCCCATCCGCCCAGTTGCTCCAGCAATTGCAATCTTCATCATTTGTTTCGCTTCTTAAATAAAGGTCTCTAAAGCGACTTGCTTTAGCATTAGTACAAAAATATTTTAATAAATACTGCCTTAACTACATGGACTACTTGGCGGCATCAGCCGGTGGCACATTCAAAGCGCCCGGTCCCAATGTTTCAGGCTGCTTATTTGAAAAACTAAAAATATCCCAAAATGAGCTACTGCTTGTGGTATTGCTGGCAGGGGCAGGTATCGGAGTGCCTGGCGGTAAGTTATTGCTTGGGCTAGGCACTAATAATTCTGGTTTTTGTAGTGGAGTGGTAACCGGAGGTTTGTTCGTACCAGTAATGACTTCCCAGAATGAACGTTTCTGCTTTGCATAGTTATCAATTTCTGCCACTAACTCCACATCGGTTGGTAGAGCATCGCCATCAAACTTCACTACCTTATCGCCATCAAAGAAAATCGTTACACGTCGTTCTTTAGCCATTTTTTGACCGGCCCGCTTAAATTCAAAAACATAGTCCCAACGATTTGCATGAAAGTAATCAGCCAATAAAGGAGTGCCCATGATTTGCCGCACCTGTTCGCGAGTCATACCCAGCTTTAATTTGGCATATTGCTCACTAGAGATAAAGTTTCCTTGAACTACATCAGGTACATAGGGTCTAAAAATAGTATTCATCCAAGCGCGTTGAGTTTCATCAACAGCGCTGGTACAACCCGTGGCAACGAGTAAGCCACCAAAGATGGCCAGCAACAGTCCTAAACGGACGGAATTAAGGCCTCTTGAAATCCAGATCAAAAGACGGGTAAAAAGTTGGAGACAATTTTGCATGGCTGGCCGTATCATTAAGACATTGATTTTAGCTCCCAATGCCATGAATACGAACCAAAACCCCTCTCCTGCTGATTTGCGTGATATTGGCCTCAAAGCCACTGGTCCTCGCATAAAAATTCTTGATTTTTTTCACCAGAATGGGGGCACCCACTTCAGCGCCGAAGACGTCTTTGTAGCATTGGCTAAGGATGATCAAGAAATTGGCTTAGCCACGGTTTATCGGGTGCTTACCCAGTTCGAACAGGCTGGATTGCTTTTACGCAGCCATTTTGAATCTAGTAAGGGCGATAGTAGGGCTATTTATGAACTGAACGAGGGTCAGCATCATGATCATCTTGTTTGCCTAGATTGCGGGCATGTGGAGGAATTTGTCGATGAGGCCATTGAGAAAAGGCAACGTGAAATCGCTAAAAATCTCGGTTTTAAGCTCCAAGAACATACTTTAGCTATGTATGGGCACTGCCAAAAGAAAAATTGCAGAAATAAACAAAAAACCTAAATGATGAAAATAAGAACATTTAAAGCAAAAAGACCTCAAATGAGGTCTTTTTTACAGGTAAAGGGATCTTTTAATGAACTTTGCTTATTTTACTGCCATTAAGGCTTGAGCAGCATTGAGCATTTGTACTGAATATCCCCATTCGTTGTCATACCAAGCTAGAACCTTGACTAATTTGCCATCGGCAGACACTCGGGTTTGTGAAGCGTCATAAATACTGGGTCGTGGATCGTGGTTAAAGTCGATAGAAACCAATGGCAAGGTATTAAAACCCAAAATTCCTTTGAGCTCACCTTCACTAGCAGTTTTCAAAATGGTATTAACCTCATCTACACTAGTAGGGCGGCTAGCCATAAAGGTTAAATCCACAACAGATACATTAATAACGGGTACGCGCATGGCAAAACCATCAAAGCGCCCTGCCAATGCCGGCAATACCAAACCAACCGCTTTAGCAGCCCCAGTCTTGGTAGGAATCATGCTACTGACAGCAGAACGAGCGCGGCGTTTATCACTGTGATAAACATCCGTTAAAACCTGATCATTTGTAAAAGCATGGATAGTGGTCATTAAGCCAGATTCAATGCCGATTTTCTCGAGCAAAGGCTTCACTAAGGGCGCCAAACAATTGGTAGTGCAGCTAGCATTAGAAACAACTACATCACTAGGCTTTAAAACTTGTTGGTTCACTCCATAAACAATCGTAGCATCCACATCTTTATCACCAGGGGCAGAAATCAAGACCTTCTTGGCACCTTGTGCAATGTGTACCATGGCTTTTTCTTTAGAAGTGAACTTTCCTGAGCACTCCAATACCAAATCCACACCTAACTCACCCCAAGGAGTTTCCAAAGGGTTGCGAGTAGAAAACATCTTGATGCGATCGCCATTTACTACCATGCAATCACCGTCCACCTTTACTTCTGCAGGAAAACGGCCGTGTGCGGAATCATACTGAGTTAAGTGTGCGTTGATATCAATATCACCCATGGCATTAATGGCCACAATCTGAATATCTCGCCTTGGCTTACCATTGACTTGATCTTCATATAGAGCACGTAACACCATACGGCCAATACGCCCATAACCATTAATTGCGATCCGAATTGTCATTTCTTTCCCCTTGCTAATATTAAATAAGAGCTACCTGCATTTTGACTGTGCTTTTCTTTTATTTCTTCGCAATACATTGCTTAACGGTCTTAGTGATTTGATCGACTGTTAAACCAAAGTACTCATATAGTTGTGGCGCTGGTGCGGACTCGCCAAAAGTATCTACCCCATGGACAGCAACGCAACCATACTTCCACCAAAAATCACTCACGCCGGCTTCTATGGCTATTCGAGGAATTTTTGTTGGCAACACGCTTTCTTTATAAGCCGTATCTTGTTGATCAAAAACGGTGGTTGATGGCATGGATACCACCTGTATACCTAGACCTTCTTTTTCTAAGCGTTCTGCTGTTTGCAGCGCAAAAGCAATTTCAGAGCCAGTAGCAATAATCACTGCAGCAATCTTGGATTTTTTAGAAGCATGCAAAATATATCCACCGCGAACAATATATTTGATCTGCTGATTAGTACGTGGTACGAAAGGACAGTTTTGACGACTGAAAATCAAAGCGCTTGGGCCATTTTTACGTTGGATGGCACAGCCCCAAGCCACCGCACTTTCAGTAGTGTCACAAGGACGCCAAACCATCAAGTTTGGGATGAGACGTAAACTGGCAACATGCTCAACCGATTGATGCGTAGGTCCATCTTCACCCAAACCAATCGAGTCATGGGTAAAAACAAAAATACTACGCAACTTCATTAAGGCAGCCATCCGGATGGCATTGCGACTGTAGTCAGAAAAAGTGAGGAAAGTTCCCCCAAACGGAATATAACCCCCATGCAGTGCAATACCGTTCATGATGGCGCTCATGCCAAACTCACGTACACCGTAATTGATATGGTTACCCCATTGATTAGCACGAACGGGTTTACATGCTGACCAATTTGTAAGGTTAGAGCCCGTTAAATCGGCAGAACCGCCCATAAATTCTGGTAATGCGGGTGCTAAAGCTTCAATCGCATTTTGACTTGCTTTGCGTGTTGCAATGGTTTCCGCCTTTGCTTGGCAAGTCTTAAGATAAGCATTTAAGGTGGATGAAAAATCTTTCGATAAATCACCTTTCATGCGTCGTTGTAATTCAGAAGCTAGTTGGGGATATTGAGTTTTATACCCTTGGAATTCTATATTCCATTCGTGCTCAGCAGTTTGACCACGTTTTTTAAAATCCCATGCCTCATAAATATCTTGCGGGATTTCAAAAGGGGCATAAGGCCAGTTAAGGGCGGCTCGAGTATGAGCAATTTCAGCGGCGCCTAATGGCGAGCCATGGACCTTATCACTACCGGCCAGATTGGGTGAGCCATGACCAATCGCAGTTTTACAACAAATCAGGGTGGGTTTATCACTTCGCTTAGCTCTAGTAATTGCTCTAGATACGGCCTGAGCATCATGACCATCGACATTACGAAGCACATTCCAGCCATAAGCCTCGAAACGTTTAGGTGTGTCCTCGTTAAACCAAGAAATAACTTTACCGTCAATTGAAATACCGTTGTCATCCCAAAATGCAATCAGTTTATTTAGTTTGAGTGTACCGGCCAGTGAACACACTTCATGGCTAATTCCCTCCATCAAACAACCATCCCCTAAAAATGCATAGGTGTAGTGATTAACAATGTCATAGCCTGGACGATTAAATTCCTCGGCAAGAAGTTTTTCTGCAAGGGCCATCCCCACGGCATTGGAAATTCCTTGGCCAAGTGGTCCAGTAGTGGTTTCAACACCAGGGGTAATTCCATATTCTGGATGGCCTGGAGTTTTGCTGTGCAACTGCCGAAATTTTTTCAACTCACCCATGGGTAAGTCATAACCTGTGAGGTGCAAAAGTGAATACAACAACATTGAGCCATGGCCATTCGATAAAACAAAACGATCTCGATTGATCCAATGTGGATCAGTTGGGTTATGTTGTAAATGCTCATTCCAAAGACCTACAGCAATATCTGCCATACCCATTGGCATCCCAGGATGACCAGAATTAGCTTGTTGAACAGCATCCATTGAAAGATGGCGAATGGCATTAGCCATACGAACTTGAAGATTTGACATCGTAAATTTGGTCTCGAGGAAAATAAATCGGCTACATTTCAGTAATGCCTCAATTTTATCTTCCCCAGCCATGGGAAACCCAAAAGCCAACTGCCATCCCCTCTGAGCTCGCCCATCATTTACGGGTTCGCCGAATTCAGGTCGGCGCTACCTTTCCTGTATTTGATGGAAATGGTCAAGTTGCCGTGGCCAATCTGCTCACCTTTACCGGTAAAGCTGGAGATGTCCAGCTAAGCGAGATCCGTACTGATATCCATCGTGAGGCTCCTTATGCCATTACCCTAGCCCAAGGATTAGCCGGTGGCGACAAAATGGACTGGATAGTGGAAAAAGCCATAGAAACTGGGGCAAAATCGATCGCTCCATTGCAATGTGAGCGCTCTGTTATCAAATTAACTCGTCCTAGTGATGCGGAGCGTGCCCAAAAGCGACTTTTACATTGGCAAGGAATTGTCCAAGCAGCCTGTGAACAGTGTGACCGCACGGTCTTCGCAGAAATAGAACCGGTTCAGACTTTTGAGAATTACCTCAAAATGCATCAAAAACCCCAGCTTAAGCTTCTTTTAAGCCCAGAAGCCAAGAAAAGCCTGTATTTATCGCTCTTAGAAAATGCCCCTCAGGATCTCATCTTGATGATTGGCCCTGAGGGTGGGCACTCCCTAGAAGAGGAAGCCCAGGCGCAATTAGCAGGCTACCAGCTGGTTTCTTTGGGTGCACGAGTACTTCGCACAGAAACTGCCGGGATTGTGGCCATTACTGCTGTACATAGCATCTGGGGGGCAGAACTCCAAGCTTTAATGAAAAATCGCCCCATATAGAGGCGATTTAGGCTAGCTTCAATAGAGCTTATACGAAAGAGTAGAAAACCCGATAAGGGGTTCGACGTTCCGCCCAAAAATCCACTGCATCTCGAAATACATCTAAGAGCGTTTCACGTGCTTCTTTGTCAAATTTCTGAGTACATGGTAAGCCTTCGAGCACCACCACAAAACCAGGCTGTGGGCCTGACTTATCAATGGTAGTTGTCAAAGCATCTAATAGGGGATCAAAATTCTTAGCCTGCTGCTTGGTAAGGGAATAAGCAATTGCAATAGATTCAAGAACCTCACCCTTAGTCATTGCATTTGCGCAATTAGCGTAGATAAAGTGCTGCCCCAACTCTGTAGCAGCCTCTTGCAGGTCTGGCGTGCGGAATGCCCGAATAGATTGCACTATATTAGGGCGCACACTGCGCAACATTGCCGGCGGTCCGGCATCACGTACGGCCAAAGCGGCGCGCCACGAAGCTGTCACTTTTTTCCCCGAAACTTGATTTGCTGCATAGGTTTGTAAACGAGATAAGCCGCCTTGTGCATATACATTGGCAGCGAATGATTCGGTATCTAGTCGATCATTGTTATCCCAACTTTCAGTGCGACTATTTTCTTGGAAGCTTGACATATTGGAGTTTTCGGAGCGATTATTCATGATGGGTAATAGATTACCCTTAACGCGCCATCAAATCAAGTCTAATTAAAGTACTTTTTATATAAGCTATTGATTTATATAAGAATAAATTAAGTTAGCAAATGCTTACTTAATTTATTCAAAAGGCGCTTCCATCAATTTTAAGCAACCCCCCTTGCCTCGCTTGCTGCCTGAACAACCGCTAAAGTCGTTACATTCACAATTCGGCGGACAGTAGCCGCTGGCGTGAGGATATGTATTGGCTTAGCAACTCCTAACAACAGGGGTCCAATTGCAATGCCGTTGCCTGCTGCCGTTTTTAGCAGGTTATAAGAGATGTTTGCTGCATCTATGTTGGGTAAGACTAATAAATTAGCATCGCCCTTTAATGAAGAAGAAGTAACGGCACCAGCGCGAATAGTTTCATCTAACGCGCTGTCGCCATGCATCTCACCATCGATCTCAAGCGTTGGGTCTGCTTTCTGAATCATCGTTAACACTTCACGCATCTTTACTGCAGAAGGGGCATTACTCGAACCAAAATTGGAGTGTGACAGAAGAGCAACTTTCGGAACCAAGCCCAATTTGCGCATCTCGCTTGCAGCCATCAGCGTGATTTCAGCTAATTGTTCCGCAGTAGGATCTATATTGATATGGGTATCGACTAAAAATACTTGGCGCCCTGGAAGAATTAATCCTGCCATTGCGCCATATACATTAGCACCAGGTTCGTGACCAACAACTTCATCGACATACTTCAGATGGGTTGCAGAGTTCCCCACCGTACCGCAAATCATGCCATCTGCCATACCCTTACTGATCATGATCGAACCAATTAAGCTATTACGCCGACGCATTTCTAATTTAGCAAAAGACTCCGTTACCCCTTTGCGTTCAGTTAAAGCTAAATAGGTTTGCCAGAAATCACGGAAGCGTGCATCGTTTTCTGGGTTCACGATTTCAAAGTCTTCGCCAGCTTTAATACGTAGCCCAAACTTTCCGATGCGATGCTCAATGACAGCAGGGCGTCCCACCAAAATAGGGGTTGCCAAGTGCTCATCAATGATGATTTGAACTGCACGTAATACACGTTCATCTTCGCCTTCAGCAAAAACAATGCGCTTTTGATTAGCTGGCACCCTCTTAGCAATGCTAAATAAGGGCTTCATTAAAGTACCTGAGTGATACACAAATTGCTGAAGTTGATTGCGATAGGCGTCAAAATCCTTAATTGGTCGCTGCGCAACACCATCATCCATTGCTGCTTTAGCCACCGCAGGCGCAATCACAGTGATAAGGCGTGGATCAAAGGGCTTCGGGATTAAATATTCTGGTCCAAAAGACAAATTCTCAATGCCGTATACCGAGGTGACAATTTCACTTTGTTCAGCCTGGGCTAGCTCGGCTACAGCCTTCACAGCAGCCACTTCCATGCCGCGGGTGATGGTGGTTGCACCGACATCTAATGCACCGCGAAAAATAAATGGAAAGCATAAAACGTTATTAACTTGATTTGGATAATCAGTACGGCCCGTAGCCATTACTGCATCGGGGCGCACCTCTTTTACTTCTTCTGGCAAAATCTCTGGCGTGGGATTTGCTAAGGCATAGACCAAGGGCTTGGGAGCCATCTTTTTCACCATGCTTTGCTTTAAGACGCCACCAGCAGAAAGGCCCAAGAAAATATCTGCGCCTTCAATTGCTTCATCCAAAGTTCTTAAAGTAGTGTCTTGGCAGAAAGGCTCCTTCTCAGGGTCCATTAATTCTGTACGACCTTTATATGCCACACCAGCCAAATCGGTTACCCAAATATTCTTACGAGGTATTCCTAAATCCACTAGCAAATCCAAACAAGCCAAAGCTGCAGCGCCAGCACCAGAGGTGACTAACTTCACTTTATCGACCTCTTTTCCAACGACTTTTAACCCATTCATAATCGCCGCAGCAACCACAATCGCCGTACCATGTTGATCATCATGAAAAACTGGTATTTTCATGCGTGCTTGCAACTTGCGCTCAACAACAAAGCAATCTGGCGCTTTAATATCCTCTAAATTGATGCCGCCAAAGGTTGGCTCAAGTGCCGCAATAATCTCAATTAGCTTTTCTGGATCATTCTCATTAACTTCGATATCAAATACATCAATCCCCGCAAATTTCTTAAAGAGAACTGCTTTACCTTCCATTACTGGCTTACTTGCCAATGGCCCTATATTTCCCAAACCCAATACAGCAGTCCCATTGGTAATTACGCCAACTAAGTTTCCGCGGGCTGTATAGCGAAATGCATTTGCAGGGTCTTTAACGATCTCTTCGCAAGCAGCTGCAACACCTGGTGTATAGGCCAGCGCCAAATCTCGTTGATTAGTTAATTGCTTGGTTGGGGCAATTTCGATTTTTCCTGGTACTGGAAACTCGTGATAGTGCAGAGCTGCTGCTCTTAAATCCGCTGCCTGCTGTTCTTTGCTGCTATTGCTTGATTTGCTCATCATTTCACTCATCGAAAAGACATATTGAAGTCTCTAATTCTATTCCTCTCCGATGTCCAACTCCTAAGCGACATAAAATGGGGCATGCAATCTCCATCCCATACGCTAGGCGAATTTGCGCTCATTGAACGTTTTTTTAAAACACGCTCAGAAACCATGCTGGCATCAACTAAGAGCATCGTTATCCTAGGAATTGGAGATGATTGCGCTCTACTCGTACCCAAGCCGAATGAAGAGCTTGCCATTACTAGCGATATGCTAGTGGAGGGTAGGCATTTTTTTGCTGGTGCCAAGGCGCAATGGCTAGGGCATAAGGCCTTAGCAGTTAATCTCTCAGACCTTGCCGCTATGGGCGCTAAACCCATTGGCTTCACCCTTGCACTAGCCCTACCAACAGCTGACCCAAGGTGGCTTGAGGCTTTTTCTAACGGGTTATTTGCCCTTGCGAATACCTATTCGTGCCCTTTGATCGGTGGAGATACGACTGCTGGCCCTCTTAATATTTGCATTACTGCTTTTGGCGCCCTTCCCATGGGCAAAGCGATTAGAAGATCGGGGGCAATGGCAGGGGATGATATTTGGGTCTCAGGCACAGTAGGGGACGCCCGCTTAGCCCTTGCTGCACTGCGTCATGAGATTAATCTACCCCCCACTGATTTAGAGCTAATTGAGAATCGCCTGCACCAACCTGTGCCAAGAGTAGAGCTAGGGATAGCTATAAGAGGTATTGCCACTGCGGCGCTTGATATTTCTGATGGCTTATTAGGCGATCTCAAACATCTCTTAGAGAGTTCTCATAAAGATGCAGAAGTTTTTGTCGATCGCATTCCCAAATCAGTCATCCTGCAAAAAATGAAGGTCCCACTTCAAACCCAATTCGCCGCTTGTGGAGGAGATGATTACGAGCTGTGCTTTACGGCACCATCAAGTCAGCGCATAGCAATTAATAACATCGGTCAGGCACTTAAATTATCTTTAACGCAAATTGGCAGTATCAAGCCTATGCAGAACAATCTGGCTACTATTTCGCTCATGACGTCAGATGGACAAGACCTAGATGCCAATACTACTGCTGCCCTTCTCAAATCCTTTGATCACTTTGCATGAGTACAAAAGACGGACCATCCTTAGTATTAAGGCCCTCATTTAAGTGGGTCTTTAGTACCGCTAGTCGTGCTATTGCCTTTGGTTTTGGCAGTGGTCTTGCCCCGATAGCCCCAGGCACAGCAGGCACCCTATGGGCATGGGCTACTTTCTTAGTCGGGGAATATTTCTTATCGCCTGAAGATTATCTTTGGATTATTGGTGGTGGTATTGTCTTTGGCTGCTGGATCTGCGGCCATGTTAGCGAAGAGTTAGGTAAAAAAGATTTCGGCGGAATCGTGTGGGATGAAATTGTGGCCTTTTGGCTTGTTCTACTCTTGATCATGCCTGCAAATATTGGTTTACAAGTGCTGGCGTTTACATTGTTCCGATTTTTTGATGCCGTCAAGCCAGGACCGATCGGCATGATTGATCGCCATTTCAAACATATAGAAACCCAAAATAATGACTCCCATTCCAGTCTAGGGCAAATATTGTGGCGTGGTTTTGGAATCATTGCCGATGATCTTGCTGCTGCCTTCTTCACTTTATTTACTATTGCACTTTTACATACCCTAATCAAAGCATTTTTATGAGCCAACTGATTGAGCCTGGTAATGATCTAGCATGCACGATTGCTAGCGCTCTGATGAACAAGGGATGGACAATTGCTCTAGCCGAATCATGCACTGGGGGCTTAGTCTGCACGACCCTCACTGAACTTGCAGGCTCTAGCGATTGGTTTGAGCGGGGCTATATTACCTATAGCAATCAAGCAAAAACAGAGTGCCTTGGCGTGCCATTAGAGTTGATCGAATCGTTTGGCGCTGTCAGCGAGCCAGTAGCAAAAGCAATGGCCGAAGGTGCGCAACGCGATGCAGGCGTAAATGTTGGAGTCTCAATTACGGGTATTGCCGGACCCACTGGAGGCTCTCTAGAAAAGCCTGTGGGTACTGTTTGCTTTGGATGGGCAATAAAAGAAAAGGTTTCAAATGGGATTGCTAAGATCACCACCAAAACGATGCATTTCTCTGGCAATCGTCAAGCCGTTCGACAGCAAGCTTGTCACTTCGCCTTATCAGAATTAATTGTCCTACTAAATTAATTCATCCAACCTTTGTGACGAAAGTAGCCCAAAGGAATAATCGCGGAGATGATCATAGCTCCAATAGCCATTGGATAACCCCATGACATTTCTAATTCAGGCATATAGCGATAGTTCATTCCCCAGATACTTGCAAGCAAGGTTGGCGGCATCAAGGCAACTGATACCACCGAGAAGATCTTAATAATCTTACTTTGGTTCAAATTAATGAAGCCTACCGTTGCATCCATTAAGAAGTTAATTTTATCGAATAAAAATGCAGTATGGTTTTCTAGGGAATCAATGTCACGTAATATCTGACGCGCTTCTTCTTGCTGTTCATCAGATAATAATTTGCTACGCATCAAGAATGACAGTGCGCGGCGTGTATCCATCACATTGCGACGAATACGTCCGTTGGTATCCTCCTCTTTAGCAATGGTTTCCAATACTTCAGCAGCATCTGAATCAGTAATTACGTCAGATAAAACACGCTTACCTGCTTGTTCTAGGTTTTCATAAACCTCCTCCAATGCATCTGCAGAGTACTCAGCATCTGTGGAATAGAGGTCAAGCAAGACATCTTTCGCATTGCTCACAGAGCCTGGGCGCAAGCGAGCTCGCAGACGCACCAAACGAAATACCGGCAAATCCTCATCATGAATAGAGAATAAAACCTGCTTGGTCATCACAAATGCTACCCGAACGTTGCGAGATGTCTCTTCTTCATCTAATAAAAAATCAGTACGTATATGAAGATGGCCATCATCAGCCTCAAAATAACGGGCAGACGCCTCTAAGTCACCTAAGTCGTCTAATTCAGGTAATAGGACACCAAAAGCCTCTTTAATCCAAATAAGTTCTTCCTCTTCGGGATCAACTACGTCGATCCAGATGGGGTTTGAATATTGCAACAATTCATTGCGATCCTCGACTTGCTCTTGCGAGAGGCGGCCATTTTGCAGGACGAACAAGTTGATCATGGTGAACTCCTAATGAATGTGCGCTAGTTTATCCTATAGGGGATGAAAGTTTCACTAAAATAAGCCTAAATCCAATGAACTCCAGAACAATTACCTTTAACCAGCAACTCCAATCTGCATGGACTTCCCAAGCCAGCATGTTGTGCTTAGGATTTGATCCAGATCCTAAGCGCCTCCCCCTAGCACTACAAGGCAAGCCCGATGGTATTTTTGAGTTCTGCCGAGAAATTGCTGATGCAACGGCCGATTTAGTCTGTTCTTTCAAACCTCAATTTGCCTACTTTGCATCCCAAAGGGCCGAAACACAACTAGAGAAGCTGATTGGGTACCTCAAAGATAAGTACCCCCAAATACCCGTGATCCTTGACTCTAAACGGGGTGATATTGGTAGCACTGCCGAGCACTATGCCCAAGAAGCCTTTGAACGCTATGGCGCCGATGCGGTAACCGTAAACCCCTATATGGGCTTTGACTCGATTGAACCCTATTTGCGCCATCAAGGAAAGGGCGTCATTGTTTTATGTCGCACTTCCAATCCTGGAGGCTCAGATTTACAGTTTCTGAATATTTCCCCAGACGGCGAGCCCTTATATATTCATGTGGCAAAACTGGCTGCACAAAAATGGAATACCTCTGGGCAAATTAGCCTAGTTGTTGGCGCTACTTTCCCAGAGGAAATTGCCAAGGTACGTGCAATTGTGGGTGAAATGCCCTTATTAATCCCAGGCATTGGCGCCCAAGGGGGAGATATTGATGCCACAGTTAGAGCGGGAAGTATTGTCAATCAACCTGGAATAGGCATGATGATTAATTCTTCAAGGGCGATTTTATATGCGAGCTCAGGTAGTGACTTCGCACAAGCAGCTAGAGTAGTTGCTCAAACTACCCGAGATGCGCTCAGGGATGCTGCACTCATATAAATTATTTTTTAAGCGGCATCAAAGCTACTCGATCCATATTCTCCAAAATAAAATCTTGCCGAGTAGGAAAATGAATGTTGGCTTTGCGGCAATACTGTGATTTATCAAAGCATTTTGGGGCTGGCAAGGCCGAGGCTAAAGCAGCTGCCTGCTCTCTGTCTAACAAGGCTGGGCTTATTTTGTAGTAATACATAGAAGCTGCGCCAATACCAAAGATGCCCTCACCCCACTCAACTGAATTGAGATAAATCTCCAAGAGTCGTTGCTTAGATAAAATCATCTCAAGCAATCCCGTAATAAGCAGTTCCTGACCCTTGCGCAAGTAATTTTGCTCAGAAGACAAAAAAAGATTTTTTGCTAACTGCTGTGTAATGGTCGAGCCGCCCCGTAAAGCCGTTTTAGATCTATTGCCAGCCCGACTCTTATTTAACTGATTCTTCTCCCAGGCCTTTTGGATATCTTCAACCCGCACTCCTTTATGCTGAAAAAAAATATCGTCTTCGCTCACTAGTACGGCTCGCTTGAGATTGGCAGAAATTTGTTGATAAGGAACCCAAGATGACTGAATAGGACACGACCAATGAAAGCCACACAAACGCCAGCGCTCCGCTCTTTGAAAGGCGGTACTCATTGGGTCTAGGGTGGTCCAAAGGGCAATCTGAATCACAAAGTATATTTGCATGGCAATAAAACCACCCAAAATACACTTTAGAAAATAACTAAGCCAGCGCATCACAACTCAATAAAAATTAATCGCATGAGTGCCGAAGCTTTGCCAAAACACTGCGCGGATCGATCATTAGATTTAGCTTAGCGCCCCGCCAGATCAGAAAAGCATCGGCGGCTTGCTCAACCAACATGCCCAGGCCATCGCTAACACGCGCACCCCTTTGTAAAGCCTGTTGCATAAAGGCAGTGCTCTTGCCATAGACCATCTCATAAGCAAAGGAACTGGGAATAAAGATATTGTCAGCTGCCTGAGCGCTTAAGGGTGATTCACCACTTAAGCCTGCCGCTGTAGCATTAATCACCAACTCAAATGGGGTATGCCCTTTTTTAGGGTCTTCAAGCTCATTCAAGGTGCTAGAAGCAAGTTCAACGCCATTAGTTTTAGCTAGCCCTCCAAATAACTGAGCTAGATCATTTGCTTTGGCACTAGAGCGGTTAGCAATAATCAATTGCTTAGGAGATTGCTCAAGTAATGGTCCCATAGCGCCTCGAGCGGCACCACCTGCCCCCAATAACAAGATACGAGCACCACGAAGCTGCAAACCTTGTGCCAACAAGTCTCTTACTAAACCAGCGCCATCAGTGTTATCGCCAAAGATTTGGCTATTCTGTCTGTACAAAGTGTTAACGGCACCAGCTAGCTGAGCACGCGGTGTAAGCACTTCTGCAAAAGCCTGAGCATCTAACTTAAATGGAATAGTAATATTGAGCCCCATACCACCGGCTGCAAAAAAGGATTTAGCCACTTTTGCAAAATCACCGAGTTCTGCCTGTATGCGTCCGTAGTGCATTTTTTGTTTAGCCTGCTCAGCAAAACGTTGATGAATTACTGGGGATTTACTGTGGGCGATAGGGTTACCAACTACGGCATAGACATCCAAATCTGGAAAGTCGTTTGGCATAGTATGAAAATCATTGATAGATAAGGAGTTCATTAGCTAAAGAATAAGCGAGTTTCTTAAATAGATTTCACTAATTGTATTAACGTCCAAGCTCCAGCCTGTCAGCGCCATCCCGAGTGAACTCAAATGTAGATACCCAATCCAAAATATCGATTTGATTTCTCATTTCAGCAGGAAAAGGTCCGAAAGGAGCTGAGGCCCGCACGATCGCAATAGCCTGACGGTCTAATTCAGGGTTGCCTGAGCTACGGCCAATACTTAAACCCTCCTTACCTAGCGAATTGCTAGTTAGACGCCCTTGTGCATCTACACTGACCACAATCACCAGATTGCCATACAAGGCTCGTCCATTAGCACGAGGAAAGAAGGCGCTCCCATAAGCCTCTATCTTTTGACGCATCGCATCGTAATAATGTGCAAATGTGACTGCTTTAGTGCTTGCACCCGTGAGTACTTTGCGGCGAGATTCTCGGCTATGAGTCTGTAATCGCTTACTTAGTTCTGCCTCTAAGGAATTGAGTTGTGGCACAGCCTTTTGATCTTCCCCACTCTTGCGACCACCAGCGAGTGCACGTTCTGCATCTAATTTAGCCAACATTTGCTTTTGCTGTTTCTCCAATATTTCTAGCCTAGCATGAGCCCCTAGCCTAGCGCGATGAAGTGCTGTAGCGTCTTGATCCGATGCTTTACCGCTACCATTTAAGTCTGCTTGAGCCAGCTTATTTGCCTGCTTAGGTGATATTTGATTACTGGCATTTACCAAAACTACACTCAGAGGGGTATTTAGACGGCGATTTTCAATCTCCCCAATACCCCAACGAAAGGATAAGAAAACTACATGAATCACTAAGGAGACTCCCAATGCCAAGCGAAAAGGATAACGTTGCCAAACCTTTTGCAAGTACAGCTTAAAAAAATTCAATTTAGCTAGGGCTTGCATCATTCACAAGGGCTTCGGGAACTTCGATATGAAGCACCCGCACGCCAGCACTTAATTGCAAAAGATCCACATCTGAGATGATTACTTCAGCTCGTGCCATACGCGGATGTGCAGCTAGCTCAGGAATGGGTAGATGCAAGGGGACTAACTCCACACGCGCCATACCTTCCTTCATATGGCGCACAAAGAGATTCTTTGAACCCCCATCTTGCGCAATCCAACGCAAGCACCAATATTTTTCTAGGCGATCTTGAAATTCACCATAAGCCTGGTAACAAGCTTCAAATTCAGCAGCAACTCCCATTAAGGTCGCATCATTTGGTGAAAAAGGAGCAACCATTTTTGCTGTTACCCCATGCTTGGATAAAGCAATCAGTTGCCATTGGTTTACTAAGTCAGAGTAACGACGCAAAGGCGACGTGCACCAAGCGTAGTAATCTAAACCCAAGCCTTCGTGGGGCCCTGGTGTGGTTTGCATACGGGTACGCAATGGACCCCATCCTTTTTGGGTGCGAAATAGTCCAGGCAAGCCGTGATCCGCCAACAATCGCCCTGAAGCACTATTACAGTAAATCATCCATTCAGCTACTATCGTATCCAAAATAGATCCCCGTATGCGAGGAGTAATTTCCACTCGTTTCTCATCATCAACATCTTTAATCTGAAAATGAAAATCTCTTGCTAAAGCATTGGGGACTACTACTCCTAATTGCTCAGGGCGCAAGCCATTAAGCACCCTTTGCTCCTGACGGCCAGCATGCAATAACTTAGCAGCCTGCCATAAAACACCAAGTTCTTGACGCTGGGGAAAATCAGAGTCTTCTGATAGCAAACTTTCTTCAGTAACCAGATGCTCCAATTCCTCCAAACGAAGATTAGCTACCAATGGAACTAGCTCGGCACGCATCTGCAAGGAATCTTTATTTAGCACACCTGTGCTATCAATATCTACATAAATAGATAAGGTGGGTCGAGGAGCGCCAGCATCTAAAGAAAATTGCTCAATCACTGAATCCGGTAGCATGGTAATTTTGTCACCTGGAAAGTACACCGTTGACATTCGGGTTCGAGCCACTTGATCTAATGGATCATCTTTGGTGATCACAAGGCCTGGTGCTGCAATATGAATGCCAATACGATGTCCCCCATCCTTTAAAGGAGTAACCGAAAGTGCATCATCGATTTCAGTAGTGGCAGCATCATCAATTGAGAAAGCGCTAACTTGCGCAAGCGGCAACTGTGCAATCACTGCATTCAATCTCTCTTGATCTACCCCAACACCCTCGAGATGGTTGCAGCCACTCGGAAAATGCGTCTTTTGGAACATCTCTTGATGGTATTGCAGTGGTGAATCAATCGCACCACACCTGATCATCAGTTGGGCTGGCGCTTCACCAGTTTGAGCACAAGCTGCAATAAATGCTTTATAAGCAGAAGTATTTTTATCTGGGGAAAAAAGTAATTGGTTTGCCTCAGACCTAAGCGACTCTGGAAATACCCCAGAAACTAACTCTTGCTGCCAAACAGCCTGTCGTTCTAATTCTTTTTGTTTGCGCTCAAGCGCTGCTAAACCAGCTTGAAGCTGTTCTAGTGGGGCTCTTTGAAAGCGCCCACGCCCTTTACGACGGAAAAATACAGGTGCGCCCTGCAGGGCAATTCCTAAAGCAGCTTGCTCAGAAATACTCGCTTGGGCACCAAAGTACTCTAACGAGACACCTACCAATCCAAACTCTTCATCGGGAGCGCAGTCCCACAATAATTGCAAATCAATCTCTTTAGATAAAGCAATCGCTTGATCCATCACGAGCTGAGCTGGTGGATTTTCAAAACGCAACCAAACCTCTTTGGCCTTGAGTTTGATCTTCTTACCAGAAAGACTGGTGGCTTGCCATGATTCTGTATCGCCAGACCCTGATGTAGCCTGAGCCGTAGCGATCTTGATATCGCCACCCTCTTCATATAAAAGATGCATACCTAGAGAGATATCCCGCCGCTGGCCTCAAGCGCCACACCATTGACATAGCTTGCTTCATCACTGGCCAAAAATAAATAAACGTTGGCAATTTCTTCTGGGCTTCCTAGACGCCCTAGCCAACTACGCCTTTCAATATCCTGCAAAATATTCTCAGGCATTGCTGTGACCATTTCAGTGGCAATAAACCCAGGGCAGACCGCATTGACCCGAATGCCCTTTGGACCTAATTCACGCGCCCAGGTCTTCGTAAATCCAATCACGCCAAATTTCGAGGCTGAATAATTGGACTGCCCAAAGTTTCCATAGATACCAACCACACTTGATGCATTGACTATCGCACCAGAACCGGCTTCAAGCATGTGCGGTACAACCAATTGCGTGCAATTAAAGACGCCCTTGAGATTGACATTAATGACGGCATCAAATTGTGCCTCAGTCATTTTGATTAAGCGAGCATCTTGGGTAATTCCAGCATTATTAATCAAAATATCAATGCGCTTATGACGTTCGATAATTTGATCAATGACTGCTTGAATACTGCCACGATCAGTCACATTCATCGTATAGGCTTGTGCACCTGGAATCTGCTCAGCCGCGAGCTTGACTGCCTCAGGACTCATGTCGGCAATCATGACTTTTGCACCCTCTTGAGCAAAGCGTTGGGCGGTAGTAAAACCAATACCTTTAGCAGCTCCCGTGATGATGGCTACTTTATCTTTTAATCTTTTACTCATTGATCTTTTCTTTTCGATTTCTACATGGATTGTTGCTGGGTTATTACCGCAGAATTGTCTGTAATATTTTTTCGTGAACACCGCCAAAGCCACCATTACTCATCACTAAGATGTGATCCCCAGGTTGAGCTTCTTTGGCTACAGCCTCCACCAAATCACCGAGCTCGTCAAATGCTAATGCTTTATTGGGCTCTGTTGTATTGAGTGGTAATAAGACCTCACGCAAATCCCAACCCAAAGACTCTTTTCCATCTCTTGCTCCATAAGCAAATATCTTATCTGCTGCTTGCAAGCTATGAGGTAGTTGCGCCTTCATGACGCCTAGTTTCATGGTATTTGAGCGGGGCTCTAACACCGCTAAGATACGAGCCTGTCCTACCCGTCGGCGCAAGCCATCGATTGTGCTTGTAATCGCAGTCGGGTGATGAGCAAAGTCGTCATACACTGTAACTCCATTAGCAACACCCACAGTCTCTAAACGTCGCTTTACGTTCTTAAACTGCGCTAAAGCAAGCGCAGCATCTACCGGAGAAATTCCAATATGGTTAGCGCAAGCAATTGCAGCTAGTGCATTGAGCTGATTATGGCGACCCATCACCCCAGAATCAGGCGCCCATTTAACCGTTGCCACTGGTTTACCTAATTGCAGAGCAATAAATCCATCACCCTCTTGAGAAATCAAGGACCATTCATTTTGCACATCCTGCCCAAAGAGCTCCACAGGTGCCCATGCTCCACGAGTAATCACCCGCTCTAAAGCGCTCTCTTGACCATTGACTACCAACAAACCATTACTTGGTACAGTGCGAACTAAATGGTGGAACTGCGTTTCGATTGCAGCTAGGTCCATAAAAATATCTGCATGATCAAACTCTAAGTTGTTTAGTAAAGCAGTGCGCGGACGGTAATGCACGAACTTACTGCGCTTATCAAAGAATGCTGTGTCGTATTCATCGGCCTCAATCACAAAATATTTACTCTGGCCTAAACGAGCCGATACTGTGAAATTGAGTGGCACTCCCCCAATTAAATAACCGGGTTGATAAGCGTTAAATTCTAAAATCCATGTCAGCATGGCCGATGTAGTTGTTTTACCGTGTGTGCCGGCGACCGCCAATACATGCCTACTAAATAACACTTGCTCTCCAAGCCACTGGGGACCAGAGGTGTAAGGCAGGCCTTGATTTAGGATAGCTTCCATCAATGGATTTCCACGAGAAACTACATTGCCGATCACAAATAAATCAGGCAGCGTCTCAAACTGCAATAATTGGTCTGGCGAGAATCCCTCAATCAGCTCAATACCCTGTGCTTCTAACTGTGTGCTCATTGGCGGATATACGTTAGCATCACAACCTGTAACGCGATGTCCGGCCTGCCGAGCAATTGCGGCAATGCCGCCCATGAAAGTACCGCAAATGCCTAAGATATGAATATGCATCAGCGAATTTTAACTAAGGAGTCACAATGAATCGCAGGCAATGGAGCATCGTCATAGGAATTAGCCTTGTAGCGCTGCTTGCAGGGGTCTTTACTTCTCAAGGAATTTATAAGGCAGGTTTGGCAAGTGAGCCTTCTGTAAAAGCTTTTTTTGATAATCCCTGGAAAACCCCAGACGGAAAATTGCTTGATACACAGCAATGGCAAGGAAAAGTGCTAGTGGTTAACTTTTGGGCTTCTTGGTGCCCCCCTTGTGTAGAAGAAATGCCCACCTTAGATAAGCTACAGCAAGAGTTTATACAACAAAATGTCTTATTTGTCGGCATTGGGATCGATTCACCATCTAATATACGACAATTTCTAGAAATAACCCCAGTTTCCTATCCCATTGTTATTGGTGGAATAGAAGGAAGTAGTCTTGCCAAGCAAATGGGCAACTCTCAAGGCGCCCTACCTTATACGGTCATCATCAATGCTAAGGGTAAATCTACTTACAGCAAACTTGGCAAGATAAGCGAAGAAGAGCTAAAAAAAGCAATTAAATCAGCATTATAGAGATTTTTATCGTTAATTAAGCGCTTGTATAAAATTCTCTTTTTCAGTAATTTGCCACTAAACAGGGCTTAAAAATTTTAAGTAATTGGGGTAATTAAGGGTTTTTTCTGGATTTCACAAGTCTTTTGGCTCAATTGTAGGGGTATACTTCTCTCGTACTTGGTGAAGAATGATTTTCATTAAGTTAGCAGTTTTAGGGATAAGCTTTTTAACTTAATAACACTTAACTGCCTCTAAAAATATCGATCTATGTCGAAAAATACTTCAATTCTCGTAATCCAAGGACCTAATTTAAATCTCTTAGGAACCCGTGAGCCCGAGGTTTATGGCAAAACCACCATGGAAGATATCCATAATAAGCTCGGTGAGATGGCTAAAGTTCATAGTGTTGATCTAAGTACCTACCAAAGCAATCATGAAGGCGAGTTGATTGATCGGATTCAGAAGGCAAAACAAGATGGGGTTGATTTCATCATCATTAACCCAGGCGCCTTTACCCATACCAGCGTTGCCCTCAGAGATGTATTAGCCGGTGTTGCCATCCCGTTTACTGAGGTGCATTTATCGAATATTCACCAACGTGAAGAGTTCCGTAAGCATTCCTATCTTTCCGATATTGCTACTGGAGTTATTTGCGGTCTAGGTGCCATTGGCTATGAATTAGCACTTCAAGCAGCAGTAAGTCGTTTGAATAAATAAAGATTAATTAAGAAATACGATAAAGGAATCACTTCCATGGATCTTAGAAAACTCAAAACCCTGATCGACTTAGTATCAGAATCTGGCATTTCTGAATTAGAAGTAAACGAGGGTGAGGATCGTGTTCGCATTGTCAATGCTGGCTCACAAGGGTCAAATGGTCAGGTTTTCTATGCTAATCCAGTGCCAGCACAAAATGTACAACCTCCCCCCGCAACCATAGCTACTCCTGCTGTCGAAGCAGCTCCGGCAGAAACTGGTTTTATTGCTCGCTCACCAATGGTTGGCACCTTCTATCGTGCCGCTAACCCAGAATCTCCTGACTTTGTAAAAGTCGGCGATACCGTAAAGATTGGCCAAACCCTGTGCATCATTGAGGCAATGAAGTTGCTAAATGAAATCGAATCTGAAAAGGACGGCGTGATTAAGCAAATCCTTTGTGAAAACGGCCAAGGAGTTGAATTTGATCAACCCTTATTCATCATTACTTAATGATTCAGTCTGAATCCGATCCACTCCCTATTCACTATTACTTAACTCAGAGCCGTTATGTTCGATAAGATTCTGATTGCCAACCGGGGGGAAATTGCCCTTCGTATCCAACGCGCTTGCCGCGAGTTGGGAATTAAAACTGTGGTGGTGTACTCCACCGCAGATAAAGAAGCCAAATATGTGAAGCTTGCAGATGAAGCCGTCTGTATTGGGCCTCCCCCATCTCCGTTGAGTTACCTTAATATGCCTGCGATTATTTCTGCGGCAGAAGTCACTGATGCTGAGGCGATTCACCCGGGTTATGGTTTTCTTTCTGAAAATGCCGACTTTGCTGAACGTGTTGAGAAGTCAGGCTTTGCATTTATTGGCCCAAAAGCAGAATCCATTCGCCTGATGGGCGACAAAGTTTCCGCAAAACGTGCCATGATCAAAGCAGGGGTCCCTTGTGTGCCAGGCTCTGAAGGTGCTCTGCCCGATAACAATCCCAAAGAAATTATTGCTACCGCCAAACGGGTTGGCTACCCAGTCATTATTAAAGCTGCTGGTGGAGGCGGTGGACGCGGTATGCGTGTAGTGCATACCGAAGCTGCATTGCTTAATGCAGTAAATATGACCAAAGAAGAAGCTGGACGCGCTTTTGGTAACCCAGAAGTCTATATGGAAAAGTTTCTTGAAAAGCCACGGCACGTTGAGATTCAGATCTTGGCTGATACCCATGGCAATGCCATTTGGTTAGGCGAACGAGATTGCTCAATGCAACGTCGCCATCAAAAAGTAATTGAAGAAGCGCCAGCCCCTGGCATTGACCGTCGATTGATCGCTAAGATTGGTGAGCGTTGCGCTGAAGCTTGTAGAAAAATTGGATATCGCGGTGCTGGAACCTTTGAATTTCTCTATGAAGATAATGAGTTTTTCTTCATCGAGATGAATACTCGTGTTCAGGTAGAGCATCCCGTTACTGAAATGATTACTGGCGTGGACATCGTTCAAGAGCAAATTCGGATTGCTGCTGGTCTTAAGCTTAGCTATCGCCAAAAGGATATTATTTTTCGCGGGCATGCGATTGAATGTCGCCTTAATGCCGAAGATCCCTTTAAATTCACACCAAGTCCAGGCAAAATTGGCTCATGGCACATGCCAGGTGGCCCTGGGATTCGTGTTGATTCTCATGCCTATAGTGGCTATGTCGTGCCAACTAACTACGACTCTATGATCGGTAAATTAATTTCTTACGGCAATACTCGTGAGCAAGCAATTCGCCGCATGCAAATTGCCCTCTCTGAGATGGTGATTGATGGCATTACTACTAATGTGCCATTGCATCGGGAGCTGATGTTTGATCCTAACTTTATCGAAGGTGGCACCAGCATTCACTACTTAGAGCATCGCCTAGAAGAGCAAGCCGCAAGTCGCGGTAAGCCTTAAGTAGTTGATAGTGGCCAGGGGCGCGCATGTCTTATCGTGAGCTAATATTCACGGTATCTGCCCACATTGCAGAGCCCTTAGGTGACACATTATTAGAGCTCGGAGCCCTTTCAGTTACCGTAGAAGACAATGACGCTGGTGGTTACGATGAAAACCCTCTTTACGGAGAACCCGGTCTCTCACCTGAAGTGCAAGCTTGGGACCACTCATCGGTAACGGCACTATTTAATCCAGAGATTGATGATTCTGGTGCGGTTGACTTTATTCCTAAGCTTCTCAAATCACTAAAAGATGAGGGGTTTTACCTTGATCCGCCAAAAGAAAAGCTTGTGCAAGAGCAAGATTGGGTTCGCTTAACTCAAAGTCAGTTTGCACCCATTCAGATTGGTGAACGTATTTGGGTAGTACCTTCTTGGCATGAAGCGCCCACCGACCCTAATGCTATCTGCTTAGCAGTAGATCCCGGTTTAGCTTTTGGTACTGGCAGTCATCCAACTACTCACCTGTGCCTACTTTGGCTTGAACAAAACACCGAACTTCAGAATCAAAGTTTGCTCGATTATGGTTGTGGCTCCGGAATTCTGGCCATTGCCGCTGCAAAACTAGGCTGCATGCCAGTAGTTGGGACTGATATTGACCCACAAGCAATGGCGGCCGCTCGTAGCAATGCACAAATTAATAACTCTGAGATTCATTTTGTATTGCCCAATGACAATGCGCTAGAACTTGCTGCAACCACTAAATATGACATTGTGATGGCTAATATTCTGGCAAATCCGTTACAAGTGCTAGCGCCCGCTTTGGTAAACAAGATGCGCCCTGGGGGCGCCATTGTCTTATCTGGCGTACTAGCGCGGCAAGCGGATGAAGTCATTGCCACCTACGCCCAATGGTTAACACTTTCAGTATGGAAAGAAAGTGAGGGCTGGGTCTGTTTACATGGCACGCTACCCATCATAGCTAAGACAAACAAAACAATAGTAAAAAAGACCGATTTATCTGCGACGACTCAAAAAAAAAGTTTTAAGCGAATACTCCTGGGGCTTTTTTTCCTTTTGCTGCTTATTTTTGGCGAACATCTTTCTAGAAATTCATTACTACCATTACTCGCAACACGCGTTGATGGCACCTCGAACCCCATTGCAGTGAGTGCATTTTCTTTTTTGCAGCGCATTGATCAAAAACTCTGTCGTGCACTAGGGTGCATTAATCGATCTCTAAGCGATTTTTCTGCATGGAAAATAACTTTGGTCACTCTCACACCAGAAAACGCACGAGAGGCTCTTAAAATCGATTTAAATCAATCTGTACTCCTAGTTGAAATACAAAATCGTCTCGCACTACCTGTTTTGTTCCCTCATTTAGAAATATCTCTCACTGATGCAGATGAATCCGAAATCAAAACTATTGAACTATCACCAAAAGAATGGGTGCCAACAACTTGGCAAAAGTCTCATCCAGATTATTTACGCCAAGGTGCGCCCTCTGGTGAATTCTTTCGTTCAGAATTGGTACTTACCCTCCCACAAAATACTGCGGGCTATCGCGTACGTATCTTTTACCCTCAATAATTTATATAAACCTCAATAGAAAGTAATTTATGGCTAGCTTGATCTGTGGCTCCATCGCCTACGACACCATCATGAACTTTGAAGGCAAATTTGCTGATCAAATTCTGCCTGAGCAGATTCATATTCTGAATGTAGCCTTCTTGGTTCCCACGATGCGACGTGAATTTGGTGGCTGCGCTGGCAATATTGCCTACAACCTCAAATTACTAGGTGGCGACCCCATTATTATGGCTACCGTTGGTGCAGACGCCACCCCATACATGGAACGCCTACAACAACTTCAAATTGATGCCAGTCATATTCGTCAAATTGATCAGGCCTTTACTGCTCAAGCCATGATTACAACTGATCAAGCGAATAATCAAATTACCGCCTTTCATCCAGGGGCAATGAATGAGTCTCACCTCAATTTAGTTTCTGTAGTAGTTGCAGAGCGCAGTGTAAATACGAAGGGCGCTGCAAAATTCGGAATTGTTGCGCCAGATGGTCGCCAAGGCATGTGGGAGCATTGCCACCAATTAGCGGAAGCAGGAATTCCGTTTGTATTTGATCCAGGCCAAGGTTTGCCAATGTTTAATGGGCCAGAACTCTTAGAGTTAGTAGAAATGGCTAGTTATCTTGCGGTAAATGATTACGAAGGAGAGATGCTCTCCCAACGAACAGGTCTTAGCTTGGCAATAATCGCTGAAAGAGTAAAAGCTTTAATCGTTACCAAAGGCGCAAAGGGTGCGGATATTTATTCAAATAACAAGTGCATAGCCATTCCTGCAGTACCAGCTGCCAAAGTGGTTGATCCCACAGGTTGTGGTGATGCATTCCGTGGCGGACTGCTCTTTGGATTAGAAAATGACTTAGATTGGGAGAGTACTGGGCGCTTAGCAAGCTTAATGGGCTCAATTAAAATTACCCACCAAGGGCCACAAAATCATCAACTTACTAAAGATGAGATTGCTGATCAGTTCAAAACCGCATTTAAATTTGCACTATAGCTTGGAAGGCGCCCTTCAGGATCGCCCAAACTAGGCAAAAAACTGCACCCATAAAAAAAGGGGTCTCATAAGAGACCCCTTTGAACTTTGACCGCCTACAAGCCGAGACTTATGGGCGTGTACCAGTTGGGAAGGGCCAAGCAGCAGCGGGATTCAACGTTGTTGAAGCAGCTACTTTTTTAGCCACGGGCTTTTTTACAGCTTTGCCCGCCTTCTTCGCCACAGGCTTACTTACTTTTTTTTTGCAGCTACACGCTTCTTAGCAGCTGGACGCTTCTTAGCAGCTACTTTTTTTGCAGCAGGCTTCTTAGCAGCAGCTTTTTTAGCAGCAGGACGCTTTTTAGCGGCTGGACGCTTCTTAGCAGCTACTTTTTTTGCAGCAGGCTTCTTAGCAGCAGCTTTTTTAGCAGCAGGACGCTTCTTAGCAGCTACTTTTTTAGCAGCAGGTTTCTTTGCAGCAACTTTTTTCTTGGCGATTGCCATAGTAATACTCCTTCACGTGAAGATTAATACAAACTACCGATTAAGAAGACCCGACCACTCATTTCCGCCTTGTCTTGCGACAGTTTGGATCTGACGAGCGAGCCATTCATCGGCGCGCGGCTTGAAACTAAGTGCTGCACGCTAATGAATCCTGGAAAAAAAGCCGTAGCCCCAAAGGACAACGGCTTTTTAAATTTGCTGGAAAAAATAGGGAGAGGGGTCCAGACACCCTTGAACAAGGGTTTTCGGATTTGAATCTGGTTTAACTGACTTTTAAAACTATCCAACCGTCTAATCTCCTATTTAGCCGGCTGTGCGCTTTCTGATTTACTGCTTTACTCCCAACTGAGCGCACCACCGGTTTGATACTCAATAACGCGTGTCTCAAAAAAGTTTCTCTCTTTTTTCAGATCAATCATTTCTGACATCCATGGGAATGGATTCTCTTCATTTGGGAACATGGCGTCAAGTCCTATTTGCAAACATCTGCGATTACAGATGTATCTTAGGTAACCTTTGAACATCGGAGCGTTCAATCCGAGCACTCCGCGAGGCATCGTATCTTCTGCATAACGGTACTCTAATTCGACTGCTTTTTCGAAGATGGATTTAATCTCGTCTTTGAACGCGGAAGTCCATAGCTGGGGGTTCTCCAGCTTAATTTGATTAATTAAATCGATGCCAAAATTGCAGTGCATAGATTCATCGCGAAGGATGTATTGATACTGCTCAGCAGCACCCGTCATTTTGTTTTGACGACCCATTGCAAGTATTTGCGTAAAACCAACATAAAAGAATAATCCTTCCATTACGCAGGCAAAAACAATGAGAGAACGCAGTAAAGTTTGATCGCTTTCTAGTGTCCCAGTCTTAAATGTGGGATTAGTTAGTACATCAATGTAGGGAATTAAGAACTCATCTTTAGCGCGAATTGAATCAATCTCGTGATACGCATTGAAAATCTCGCCCTGATCTAAACCCAAAGATTCCACAATATATTGATAAGCATGCGTATGAATAGCTTCCTCAAAAGCCTGACGCAATAGGTATTGGCGGCATTCTGGAGCGGTAATGTGGCGATAAGTGCCTAGAACAATATTATTAGCCGCCAAAGAATCCGCTGTGGTGAAGAAACCGAGGTTACGTTTAATAATCCGGCGCTCGTCTTCGGTTAGACCATTGGGATCTTTCCAAAGCGCGATATCGCGATTCATGTTGATCTCTTGTGGCATCCAGTGGTTTGCACAACCAGCTAAGTATTTCTCCCAAGCCCACTTATATTTAAATGGAACGAGCTGATTCACATCAGTCTTTGCATTAATAACGCGTTTATCAGCTGCATTGACGCGATGCGCAACACCGCCAGATAAAGATGCTGCTTCTAATGGTGCAGGTGCAGCAACTTGGGGTGCAATCGCAACTTGATCTGGCTGTGGACGTGGTGGCTCCACTGCAACTGGTTGCGGTGCAATACCTACTTTCGCTAGCACTGGGGTAACTTCCTCATCCCAATTCAACATAATTCTCTCCTCAATTCTTCTATTTCTATTCAGTAAGCAAATGGCCTACTGACATGCTTCACATTCTTCAAAACCAGCATCACCAGGACGCATTGTGCAAGCGGGCCCATCTGCTTCTTGGGCCGCTGCTGCATCTGTTCCATTAACGCCGCCGCCACTTGAAACTGAATTAAGTTGTCCGCTAGTAACAGTGGATTTCTCAACGTGGGTCGCAGCCATCGTGCGAAGGTAGTAAGTCGTTTTGAGGCCACGCAACCAGGCCAATTTGTAAGTGTCATCTAATTTCTTGCCTGATGCACCGCCCATGTAAATATTGAGAGACTGCGCCTGATCAATCCATTTTTGACGACGTGAAGCCGCTTCAACCAGCCAGCTAGGCTCAACTTCAAACGCAGTAGCGTATAAATCACGCAAATCTTGCGGAACGCGATCGATCTTAGACAAAGTCCCATCAAAGTACTTCAAGTCAGCAATCATGACTTCATCCCAAAGGCCACGATCTTTCAAATCACGCACTAAGTACTCATTGACCACCGTAAATTCACCTGAAAGGTTAGATTTGACAAATAAGTTCTGAAATGTTGGCTCGATACACGCAGATACGCCAATAATGTTAGAAATGGTTGCGGTAGGTGCAATCGCCACGCAATTAGAGTTGCGCATACCGTGTTGCTTGATATCAGCACGCAATCCGTCCCAATTCATGGTGGAAGAGCTGTCCACCTCAAGATATCCGCCACGCTCTTGGGCTAGCAATGCTACCGAGTCTTGTGGAAGGATGCCGCGATCCCATAAAGAACCTTTATAGGTGCTGTAAACGCCACGTTCTTGCGCTAGCTCATTTGAGGCTTGATAAGCATAGTAACAAACTGCTTCCATGGAGGAATCAGCAAACTTCACAGCATCATCGCTTGCATAAGGTATGCGTTGCATGTGCAAGCAATCCTGGAAGCCCATGATGCCCATACCGACTGGACGATGCTTTAAATTAGAATTACGTGCCTTAGCTACAGCGTAGTAGTTAATATCAATCACGTTATCTAACATACGCATTGCAGTACGCACGGTTTTTTGGAGCTTCTCGTGATCCAAGATCATCTTGCCAGAAGCATCGGTAGTCATGTGCGCAGTTAAATTCACGGAACCTAGATTACATACAGCAATTTCGCTCTCATTGGTATTAAGGGTGATCTCAGTACACAGATTTGAAGAGTGCACGACACCCACATGCTGTTGAGGACTACGAATATTGCAAGGATCTTTAAAGGTAATCCATGGATGTCCCGTTTCAAACAGCATACCGAGCATCTTGCGCCACAACTGTTGTGCGGGAATGCGACGGAATGGCTTCAAATCACCAGCATCTGCTTTTTTCTCATAGGCAATGTAAGCTTCTTCAAATGCTTTGCCGTATTTATCATGCAAATCAGGGGTATTCGATGGTGAGTACAACGTCCAATCACCACCCTCCATCACGCGCTTCATAAATAAGTCAGGAATCCAGTTAGAGGTATTCATGTCATGGGTACGGCGACGATCGTCACCCGTGTTCTTGCGCAACTCTAAGAATTCTTCGATATCAAGGTGCCAAGTTTCCAAGTAGGCGCATACTGCGCCCTTACGTTTACCACCTTGATTTACAGCAACAGCAGTGTCGTTTACCACTTTCAAGAAAGGAACAACGCCTTGTGACTTGCCGTTTGTTCCCTTGATATGACTTCCTAGGGCGCGCACATTAGTCCAGTCATTGCCTAAACCACCGGCAAACTTAGATAACAAAGCGTTTTCTTTTAAAGCCTCATAAATACCATCTAAGTCATCTTCAACCGTAGTCAAGTAGCAACTAGAAAGTTGTGGGCGAGTGGTTGCGGAATTAAATAGGGTTGGCGTACTAGACATGAAATCAAACGTAGAAAGGATTTCATAGAACTCAATAGCACGACGCTCGCGCTCTAACTCATTTAAAGACAGACCCATCGCTACACGCATAAAGAAGGCCTGCGGCATTTCAATACGGCGGTCTTCAATATGCAAGAAATAACGGTCATATAGAGTCTGTAGACCTAGGTAGTTAAACTGCAAATCACGGCTAGCATCTAAAGCAGCAGCCAATTTTGGAAGGTCGAACTCACGCATGCGAGGATCTAACAACTCTGCTGAGATACCTTCATTAATGTATTTTGCAAAATAGGTGCTGTACTCAGCCTGCATATCACCTTGCAAAACTTCGCGCCCTAAAATTTCTTTACGTATCACGTGCATCAAAATACGAGCGGTAGCTTGGCTATACGCAGGATCTTTTTCAATTAAGGTGCGGGAAGCCAAAATAGCGGAGTCATACACTTGCGCCATCGGTACGCCATCATATAAATTCTTGATAGTTTCAGTGATGATCGGTGTAGCATCAATCTGATTGCCCAAGCCCTCACAAGCAGCCTCGAGCACGGTGCGTAAAGCGGCCATGTCTAACCATTTTTCTACACCGTTATCACTGACCTTAATGCCAGATTCACCGGACTGAGTAGCTGATTGTGCTTCTTGGCCGCTTACCTGCTGAGCAGCACGCTCTTGATTGCGCTTTTCACGATACAGCACATATGAGCGGGCAACATTGTGCTCCCCGCTACGCATCAAAGCCAATTCCACCTGGTCTTGGATATCTTCAATATGAAAGGTTCCGCCATTAGGACGACTTCGCAGTAAGGCTCGAACTACTGACTGAGTTAATTGTTCAACTTGCTCACGAACCCGAGCAGAGGCGGCGCCTTGACCACCATTGACCGCCAGAAACGCCTTGGTTACAGCAATCGCAATTTTGGATGGCTCAAATGCCACTACTGAACCATTACGGCGAATGATTTTGTAGTCAGAGAGTTGGGTTGGCGAAGCTCCACCCACTCCTCCAGCAAGAAAGCTAGCAGAAGGGTTTTGGCTTAGAGCCCCAGTAGGGTTCAACCCTGGATTCTCGACTCCAGAAGATTGGCTTGGGGTCTGGGGGTTGGCGTATGTCATATTGCTCCTGCTTTTATAGTTATTTGGACAAAATATTGTTAAAAAACAATAGGGTATTGCTCGACTCAACCACTACATCTAGTGTGGAAAAGTGCATTTAGTACTAAGTATAGGGAATTATTCACACTTTGGTAAGATATTTCTGATAAATATTGATTGGTACTTTTCCCTATTTTTTCAATAAAAGAGGATGCATTTTGGTGCGTAATTTTCCCTTTTAATTGGTTAAAGGGCTAGAAAGTGAGCTTGTGCTCACATACAAAAAAGACTCTCTATCGAGAATTCAGTCCAAAGGGAAACTTTGTTGTAGTGATCCCACTTTTATCCTGAAATTTTTTCCAGTCAAACTGAATGCCAGGGTCCGTTTTTCTATTTGGCGCAATATCGCTATGTCCAACAAATTGGATATTGGGGTAAGCAAGCTCAAGAGTGCTACTTAATTGCATCAACATTTGGTACTGAATTTCCTCAAAAGGATGCTCGCCATCGCCTTCAAGCTCAATACCAATCGAGAAATCATTACACTTTTCACGACCCTCAAAAGATGAAAGCCCTGCATGCCACGCTTTATTTTTGGTAGAAACAAGCTGAATGAGTTGACCCGTACGAGAGATCAGAAAATGGCTTGAGACCTTCTGATTAGCAATCTGGGCAAAGTAAGGGTGCAAGGTGGAATCGAGTTGGTTCTGAAAAAAATCAATCACAAAATGGGTGCAGGGCTGATTCTGAAAACCGCCAGGTGGCAAGCTTATATGATGAATCACCGCTAACTCAGGGCCAAGACCCTCAGGACGTTGATCTTGGTTAGGTGAGAGGCGCCAATCTGCTGCACCAAGCCAACCCTTTCTATCAAGAAGGCTTACATGGTCATTTGAACAGTAGTAACGGTCTTCTCTTTTGATTGCTTCAGAGAGCGGCAGATGCAGTTGACAATATTGACACTGCACGATTGCCTCAGGCTCAGTAATCTTGGTCTGCTTTGTTTTTATCTTGGAATCTTGGTCTGCTTTGAACTTGGTCTGCTTTTTCCCCTTAAACCAGAGGTAAAAGAGGATTACGGCAATAAATAAAAAAAGCCACTTCATCAAAATCTTAGGCCCTCTGAAGAATGACTTCCACGACAAAGCGACTACCAACATAGGCTAGTAGCAAGGCGGTGTAAGCACTTAATACCCAACGAACAGCAGCCCGACCACGCAGGCCAACACGCCAACGAGCCACTAGTAGACCGGCGAATAAGAACCAAGACAGAAGCGCAAAGATGGTTTTGTGGTCAAACACCAATGGCTTACCAAATAAGGCCTGAGAAAACAGTAAGCCTGAAAACACCGTCAAACTGAGCAGCCCAAAACCAACATAAAGTAAGTTAAATAACAGACTCTCCATAGTCATGAGTGGGGGTAATTCTTCTAGCCAATGAGCTGCACGACTATTGGGAAGAATAGCCAATTGGCGATGTAGGGCACGATCTTGCAAACTCATCAACATGGCATGCATTGCCGCTAAACTTAGCAATCCAACCGAGATGGTCGCTACAATGAAGTGGCCTTTAAACCAGGGGTCAGAGACTGCTTTGGGAGAGATTAAACTCCCCGGAAAGAGCGCTGGTAAAGCTGCGCAAATCATGGCAAAGAGCAATGAAAGCCAGCGCAAACTGGAGATTGGTAAAAACCAAGACTGAAACCAGTAAAAAGCAAGTCCAACCCAAGCAATCAAAGAAAGGTCTTGAGCAAATCCAAATACAAAGCCTTGGGAGGTAAAGACGGAGTCATGTAACACTACCCCATGAATGAGCAAGATAACGAAAATGATTGCCTGAACCATGCCGGTAAAGAGGTGGGTCTCTATTTTGACCTTAGCTTTTAGGCTCAAAAACAATAAAAGCAGTAAATAAAGCGCCGAAGGGAGCCAGCCGTAACTTGAGTAACCTAAAATATCCATCTGGAAAGTCTAATCGATAAATGCTAGAAAACCTCACCGACCGTCTATCTCGTGTTGTTAAAACAATGCGAGGCCAAGCGCGCCTCACTGAAAGCAACACCACAGAAATGCTGCGGGAGATCCGCTTAGCCTTACTGGAGGCTGACGTTGCGCTGCCAGTAGTCAAATCTTTGCTCGAGCAAATTAAATTTAAAGCCCTTGGTGAGGATGTGGTCGGAAGCCTCAGTCCTGGACAAGCGCTAGTTGGCGTTGTACAACGTGAACTTGCCCAAGTAATGCGAGGCGACACCTCTCAAAGCGGAGAGCTCAACCTAGCTACTCAACCACCAGCAGTCATTTTGATGGCAGGTTTACAGGGCGCAGGTAAAACTACCTCAGTTGGCAAACTGGCTAAATTTTTGCAAGAAAAAAAGAAGAAGAAAGTGCTCACCGTTTCTTGTGACGTTTATCGTCCTGCTGCAATTGAGCAGTTAGAGACCGTTTCCAAGCAAGTTGGTGCTCAATTTTTTCCTAGCGATATCAGCCAAAAACCCAACGAGATAGCTATTTCTGCCTTAGATTGGGCTCGTCGCCACTACTTTGATGTAGTCATTGTCGATACAGCCGGACGGCTAGGCATTGATGAAGCCCTCATGCAAGAAATTAAAACTTTGCACGCTAGCCTAAATCCTATTGAGACTTTATTTGTTGTTGATGCAATGCTCGGTCAGGATGCCGTTAATACAGCCAAGGCTTTCCATGACGCACTACCCCTAACCGGTGTCATTCTCACAAAGCTCGATGGTGATTCACGTGGTGGTGCTGCATTATCTGTGCGTCAAATTACAGGTGTACCCCTTAAGTTCATTGGTGTTGCCGAAAAGATGGATGGCCTAGAGTCATTTGATGCAGAGCGCATGGCTAGCCGAATTCTAGGCATGGGCGATATTCTTGCTTTGGTTGAACAAGCCCAACAAAATGTAGATGTAGTCAAAGCTGAAAAACTCGCAACAAAAATCTCTAAAGGTGGGTTTGATCTTGGTGACTTTAGAGACCAGCTTTCGCAGATGCAACAAATGGGGGGAATGGCCAGCTTAATGGATAAATTGCCTAGCCATATGGCCCAAGCAGCCTCCAAAACAAATCTTAGCGCTGCAGACAAACAAACTAAGCGCATGCGCGGCATTATTGACAGCATGACCCCTCAAGAGCGCAAAAAGCCAGATTTGTTAAAAGCCACCCGCAAGCGCCGTATTGCAGCAGGTGCCGGAGTGCAAGTACAAGAAGTCAACCGCCTCCTTGCTCAGTTTGAGCAAATGCAAACCATGATGAAACAGTTTAAAGGTGGCAAGATGGCGCGCACTATGGCCACAATGGCTGCTAAAGGAGCTGCCAAAGGGCTTGGTGGTTTATTTAAAAAGTAGGATAAGAAATCAGTAAAAGCTTGAAACTTAAGCCATCAATTGCTTTGCCGCTTGAACTTCAGTAATGACCTTTTCTTTAATCTGGGTCAGTGGAATATATTGTGACTCAAGATCAGTGCGGCCTTTAAATTCTACTTGAGCATCTGCAAGGCCGCGATCCCCAATCACCACCCTAAATGGCACACCAATAAGCTCCCAGTCCGCAAACATCGCACCTGGGCGTTCACCGCGATCATCTAAGACCACATCAACACCAGCAGCAACTAACTCGTCATGCAATTGATCAGCGGCATTTTTCACTGATTCCGATTTATCGTAATTCATTGGGCAAATTACCACTTCAAATGGCGCCATCGAGATGGGCCAAATAATGCCGCGCTCATCATGACCCTGCTCGATAGCAGCCCCGAGTAAGCGGGTAACACCAATGCCATAACAACCCATGACCATTGCTTGGGACTTACCTTCTTGATCAAGATAAGTACAGCCCATAGCCTCAGAATAACTAGTACCCAACTGAAATACATGTCCCACTTCAATACCCCGACAAATATTCACAGGCCCTTTACCATCTGGCGATGGATCGCCTACCACTGCATTACGCAAATCCATCACTAATGGCTCAGGCAAATCGCGTCCCCAATTGACTCCAGTCAAATGATGACCAGCTTCATTGGCGCCACAGATAAAATCACTCATATTAGCAACGGTAAGATCAGCTACCAAGGTGACATTGGCACTCAAACCTACAGGCCCTAGGTAACCTGCAGGGGCATTACAAGCTTGCTTGATTTCAGCTTCAGTAGCAAAGCGGGACTCAGCCATGCCAGGCACTTTGCTTGCTTTGACCTCATTAAGATCATGATCACCACGTACTAATAACATCAATAATTTAGCTGGTCCTTCTGCTTGATCCACCGCGAACAACAAGGACTTGACTGTATTTTCTAAGGGAAGATGTAAGAACTTTGCTACATCTACACAATTGGTTTGATTTGGTGTCGCCACACTTTGCATAACTTGACTTGCTACTGCGCGGCTAGCAATTAAAGCAAGTGATTGGGCTGCTTCAAGATTAGCCGCGTAATCAGAATTAGGGCAATATACGATGGCATCTTCACCAGTATCTGCTATCACATGAAACTCTTGACTACCCGAACCTCCAATTGCTCCGTTATCTGCAGTGACTGCTCGAAACTGCAAACCCATGCGCCTAAAAATGCGGGTATAGGCATCAAACATATTTTGATATGAATGCTTTAATCCTTCGGTATCACGATCAAATGAATAGGCATCTTTCATACTGAATTCGCGGCCACGCATGATGCCAAAACGAGGGCGACGTTCATCACGAAACTTAGTCTGTATTTGATAAAAATTGACTGGGAGCTGTTTATAGCTTTTGATCTCATTACGCGCTAAATCCGTTACCACCTCTTCGGAGGTTGGCTGAATTAAAAAATCACGATCATGACGATCTTTGATGCGTAGTAATTCTGGCCCCATTTTTTCCCAACGACCAGTCTCTTGCCATAACTCGGCAGGCTGAATCATTGGCATTAACAATTCGATAGCGCCGGCACGATTCATCTCTTCGCGAATGATATTTTCCACTTTGCGAATAGACTTTAAACCCAGTGGCAAATAGTTATAAATGCCTGCACTCAGTTTACGAATTAAGCCTGCACGAACCATCAGTTTGTGCGAGATTACCTCAGCGTCTGAGGGGGCCTCTTTTAGAGTAGCGAGAAAGGTGTGAGATGCTTTCATGAATGGATATAATCAAATTATTGATTTTAAAGGATTTGAGGCACGATCATGCTTGACCGTGAAGGATATCGACCCAATGTCGGCATCGTCCTTCTCAATAGCCGTAACGAGGTTTTCTGGGGAAAACGCGTTGGGCAGCATTCGTGGCAGTTCCCGCAGGGTGGGATTCAGCATGGTGAAAGTCCTGAGCAGGCCATGTACCGCGAATTGTATGAGGAGGTTGGCTTGTTGCCAGAACATGTCCAAATTATTGGACGGACTCGGGATTGGCTTCGTTATGACGTCCCTGAGGAGTTCTTGCGCCGTCAACACTCATCCAAAGCACGTCGGGCTAGCTACCGGGGTCAGAAACAAATCTGGTTTCTCTTGCGTTTAGTGGGTTTAGATAGTGATATTCACCTACGCGCCTCTGAACATCCAGAATTCGATGGATGGCGCTGGGTACCCTTCTGGATTCAACTAGATTCAGTAATTGACTTCAAACGTGAGGTCTATCAACTCGCCCTCTCTGAGTTGGCACGCTATTTATCTCGGGGCCTTCGCTTACAACAACTTACTTGGGGCTCTCCACTAGACCTCTTACAGTCCTTTTATGGAGATAATGAAGAACTGACAAAAAAACCCAAACCCCCCAATAAACCCCTATGACATTTACCTTTAAACGCTTTTTACTCACTGCCCTTGGTTTGGCCATGACGTTTGGCTTATTCGCCTGCGCAGGAGACGCTCTAGAAAGTGGCGTTGACCCATTTGCGCCCATGGTGTTTAAAGAGGGATCTACTGCAATGCCTTTAAATCCACCCAATAAAGCGAGCACCCTCCCGTTCTACGTCTCTCAACATACCATTTTTAAATTTGCGGTGGATACTGACTCGATCTTGATAGGCGCAGATGGGGTTACACGCTATATCGTGATCCTCACTAGCCCAAATGGGAATGACCAAATCCAATACGAAGGGATTCGTTGTGATTCATTTCAGTGGCGCTTGTATGGCACATTTGAAAATGGGATCTGGAAAGAAAATCCACTATCTTCTTGGCGGGGGATTCAAAGCAATGTCCCAAACCGGTATCAGGCAGCGTTAGCTCAAGGCGCTTTCTGTAACTTTAGCTCACAAGAAAAGGATATCAAGGCGATTCTGAATTCGTTAAACCCCAATGGATTTACGGGCCAAACAAAGCCCACGAACTCATTTGGTCAAATCAACTAGGCTTAAATTAGCTTGCAGTGAGGCATGTCCCAATTTTCTCGCCATTTAAGAGGCGAGTTAGGATATTTACTTCCCTTCCAGAGGCGATGATGGTAGTGGCTCCAGTTTGAGCAGCCACTTTAGCGGCCAATACTTTAGTTAGCATGCCACCTTTACTTAATTCGCTTGCAGCGCCACCTGCCATTTTTTCTAAAGCAGCATCCCCAGCATTCGCATGACACAATAAAGTTGCAGAAGCATCCTGACGTGGATCAGCTGTAAATAAGCCACCTTGATCAGTCAGAATAACCAATAAATCTGCATCAATTAAATTAGTAACTAAAGCCGCTAGGCTATCGTTATCTCCAAACTTAATTTCGTCAGTAACGACAGTGTCATTCTCATTAATAATTGGCACTACTCCCAGCTTCAATAATGTCTCTAGGGTAGCTTTTGCATTAGCATTACGTTCTGGATGAGCCAGATCGGCATTGGTCAGCAGAATTTGCGCGCTTCGTAAATTGTAACGGGCAAAGCAGCTCTCATAGACTTGGACTAAACCCATTTGACCCACTGCGGCAGCAGCTTGTAATTGATGAATATCCTGTGGACGCTTTGTCCAACCTAAGCGTTGCATACCTTCTGCAATCGCACCAGAACTCACCATCAATACCTCATGACCCGCCCGCAACAAAGTAGCCATTTGCTCTGCCCACAGGGCAATCGCAGCATGATCTAAGCCCTCACCATTATTGGTGACCAAACTTGAACCCACTTTAATAACAATGCGTTTTGCTTTTGATGTATTCATATTAAATCAGCATATCTAACCAAGAATTTAATCGGGGGTTTTATCTTCAGCTTGAACTTGGTAGCGGGGATCAACAGCGCGCTCCTCGGCATCATCACGATCACGACGTACAGAATCCAGATAATCTTGCAATGAATAACAAAGCTTATCGCAGCCTAAACCGGTTAATGCAGAAATTTCAAAAACAGGTCCTTTCCACTTAAACCTTTTAATAAAGTCAGCCACTACTTTTTTGCGATCCTCTTGTGCAATCATATCTACCTTATTGAGTACCAGCCAGCGTGGTTTCTCAACTAAAGCCTCGTCGTACTTACGTAATTCATTGACGATAGCCTTAGCATCCGCAACAGGATCTACGTTTTCGTCAAAAGGAGCAATATCTACCAAGTGCAATAGAACACCCGTGCGCTGTAAATGACGCAAGAAGCGATGGCCTAAACCAGCACCTTCAGCAGCACCTTCAATCAAGCCTGGAATGTCTGCAATAACAAAGCTGCGCTCACTACCTACGCGTACTACGCCCAAGTTTGGGTGCAAAGTGGTAAAGGGATAATCAGCAATTTTTGGTCGGGCATTAGAAACAGCCGTAATTAAAGTCGACTTTCCCGCATTAGGCATTCCAAGCAAACCGACATCGGCCAATACTTTTAGTTCAAGCTTAAGCTTACGACGCTCACCCTCTTTACCATTCGTTTTTTGGCGAGGCGCGCGATTAGTACTGCTCTTAAAGTGAATATTTCCCCAGCCACCTACCCCGCCCTGAGCCAAGCAGAGACGCTCACCATGGGTGGTTAAATCAGCAATAGGTTCACCTGTGTCGTAATCCGTAATGATCGTACCAACAGGCATACGTAATTCAATATCGTCACCTGCGCGACCATAGCAATCGGCGCCACGTCCTGGCTCACCATTTTTTGCGGTGTGCGTTTTGGCATATCGGTAATCAATTAGTGTATTGATATTGCGATCAGCAGTAGCCCAAACGCTTCCACCTTTCCCGCCATCACCACCATCAGGGCCACCAAATTCAATAAATTTTTCACGGCGCATAGAGGCACTACCGGCGCCACCTTGGCCAGCGATGACTTCAATCCGTGCTTCATCTATAAATTTCATAAATAAAAAAGGCCTCGCGTTAGCGAGGCCTGTTCCTAAGAGTTAAATTCGGAAAAAATCTGAATCAAACGTGTCTCAGTCAGGCGCCTTATGAACGAGGCAAAACTGAAACCTGGGCCTTCTTCAAAGCACCCTTAACGCCGAATTGCACTTGTCCATCAATCAGAGCAAACAAAGTGTGATCCTTACCAATACCCACGTTTGCACCAGGATGAACCTTTGTGCCACGTTGACGAATGATGATGCTGCCAGCATTGATTTGCTCACCGCCAAAAACCTTAACGCCTAAGCGTTTCGATTCTGAGTCGCGACCATTTCGTGTTGAGCCGCCGCCTTTTTTCTGTGCCATATCTTTCTCCTGCTATTTGCCCTAAGCCAATTAGGCTTTAATCGTGTTAATCAGAATTTCTGTGTAATTCTGACGATGGCCTTGGTGCTTTTGATAATGCTTGCGACGGCGCATCTTAAAGATTGTCACTTTATCGTGACGTCCCTGGGAGATGACAGTGGCCATCACAGCGGCACCATTAACCAATGGCTCACCCAATTTGAGTGAAGCGCCTTCGCCTACGGCGAGGACTTGGTCAAGAGTGATTTCGCTGCCGATTTCCGCTGGTATCTGTTCTATTTTCAATTTTTCGCCTGCAGCAACTTTATACTGTTTGCCACCGGTTTTTATGACCGCGTACATGGTGTGAAACCTTAATTTAAGTCTACATTTAAGCTTATCCACCGTGGACAAGCCAAGCCCATTATTATATCTTGCATGACTGATACTGTCAAAAACAATAAGCTAAGCCAAATTTTGGCCCCAATTGCCTTAGAATTCAAGGCCTTAGACGAAGTTATTCGTATTCGATTAGCCTCTAAAGTCGTCTTAATCGACCAAATCTCGACTTATATCATTCAGGCTGGTGGAAAACGGGTGAGGCCTGCCTTATTGCTTCTAGTGGCTAAAGCCCTGACAAATAAACCAGAAACCCCTCATGCCTTAGAGATGGCAGCAGTCGTGGAATTTATCCATACTGCCACCCTGTTGCATGACGATGTGGTGGATGAATCAACCCTTAGAAGAGGTCGAGAAACCGCTAATGCTGCTTTTGGTAACGCTGCTAGCGTTTTAGTAGGAGATTTTTTATATTCCCGCGCTTTTCAGATGATGATTGGCCCAAATAATTTACGAGTCATGCAGATTCTGTCAGATGCGACCAACACAATCGCTGAAGGTGAAGTACTTCAACTGCTTAATCTCAACGACCCTGAGGTAGATGAAGAGAGCTACCTACAAGTCATTCGATATAAAACGGCTAAATTATTTGAAGCCTCTGCGGAGCTTGGAGCGGTTTTAGCCAATGCGGACAATACAGTACGCGAACAGGCCGCCGCCTTTGGCCGACATATTGGCACCGCTTTCCAATTAATGGATGACTTACTTGATTACACCGCTAATGCAGCACAAATGGGTAAAAATGCTGGGGATGATTTACGCGAAGGAAAGCCAACACTGCCACTGATCTACCTTTTAGAAAATGGTAGTGCAGCAGAACGCTTACTAGTGCGCGAAGCTATCGAACAAATTCACGAATTACCTGAAGATATTTTTACTCAAATACTGCAGGCAGTACAAATTTCAGGCGCCCTTGACTATACTAAAGCGGCGGCTAAGAGGGAGGTCAACTTAGCTTTAGCGTGTCTACAGGACTTCCCACAAAACGAGGCCACTTCTGTTTTGCATGCTTTATGCGAATACTCTCTTGCAAGACAGACCTAAAGATTGCTACAGTCATTAAAACGGAATGTAGCGCAGCCTGGTAGCGCACCTCGTTCGGGACGAGGGGGTCGGAGGTTCGAATCCTCTCATTCCGACCATATTCTAAAAAAATATATTGGGGAGATAGCATGACTCAGTGGGTTCGATTTAAACATCAAAGTAAAGAGGGTTTTGGGCAAGTTCAAGGAGCTCACATTGCGGTTTACTCTGGAGATCTCTTTAGCAACCCTCAAGCTACTGGAGAAAAAATTGATTTGGCAGACGTCACCATAGATATTCCCTGCACTCCGAGCAAGATGATTGCGATGGTAGACAACTTTCAAGCATTGGTTATTAAGCTTGAACATACCGTACCTCCAGAGCCTTTGTATTTTCTCAAGGGGAATAATTCATTTTTGGCTGCTAACCAAGTTATTCGTACCCCAAAGTCTTACACTGGCAAAATAGTTTATGAGGGCGAGCTAGGGATTGTGATTGGCAAGCATTGTCATGAAGTGAGTGAGTCAGAAGCGGCATCTGTGATCTTTGGATATACCTGTATTAATGATGTCACTGCTATTGAAATTCTTAACCGAGATCCTGGCTATGCCCAATGGACTCGCGCTAAGAGCTTTAATACCTTTGGTGTATTTGGCCCTTACATCACGACTGATATTGACCCCAGCAAATTGACCATTAAAACCATTCTAAATGATCAAGAACGTCAAAACTATCCGGTTGCAGACATGATTTTTCCTCCGGCTAAGTTGGTAAGCCTGCTATCTCAAGACATGCCCCTAACACCTGGTGACATTATCGCTTGCGGCACCTCTGTCGGCGTTGGATCCATGAAACCTGGCAGTAATGTCAGCATTATTATTGAGGGCATTGGACGTTTAGATAATCGATTTGAGTAAGCAATCGAAATATTCAAAGCATAAAAACAAAAGCCCCCGCTTCTGTCAATGGTATTTAGCTTCTAGTAACCCGATACCGATGGCAGCGCCAAGCAACCTTTGGAAGCTTGTACGTTTTCATCTAAAAATTTGGTTAAAGCAAATACGGTATTTAAGCAAGGCGTGGGAGTTTGCGTAATCTTTCCCAACTCAATCACAGATCCCAATAAGGCATCTACCTCTAAACTACGGCCAGCTTCTAAATCTTGCAACATCGACGTCTTGTGTTTACCAACCTTCTCAGCACCAGCAATACGTCGCTCAATATCCACTCGGAAAGTAACGCCTAACTTTTCTGCAAGGGTTTGTGCCTCAGCCATCATATTGCGCGCCAATTCTCTTGTTAATGGATACTGGCAGATGCCTTCTAGGGTGCCATGTGTAAGAGAGCTGATAGGGTTAAAAGTCATATTGCCCCACAGCTTTAACCATATCTCCGAGCGAATATCCTCTAAGATCGGTGACTTAAAGCCAGCGGCGCTCATCATTTCTGATATTTTCTGAATACGTTCAGTCGTTTTGCCATCTAATTCACCCAATGGAAAGCGATTGCCCTCTACATGACGAATCACTCCAGGAGCCTGAGTAAAGGTAGCTGGATACACTACACAGCCAATGATGTTATCTGGATTAATAGTCTTTTTAGCAATACCACCAGTATCAACCGTCTCAACAGAATGATCCTGATAGGGCCCACTAAGCTTTTGAAAATACCACCAAGGTATTCCGTTTTGCATTGGAATCAAAATTGTTTCAGGCCCCATGATGCTTGCTAAGTCATTAATAATGGGCTCCACTTGATGTGCCTTGACTGCCAAAATCACTACATCTGGCGTTTGAACATCAGTCATTTTTTCAACCGCCTTCACCTTTGCAATTAAGGGCTCAGGTTGATCATCCATAATTAAGGCGAGGCCACGCTCTTTAATGGCAGCTAGTGTGGAGCCCCGGGCTACAACAGTAACTTCATTGCCCGCTCGCGCCAACATAACTGCTAGGTAGCCGCCAATAGCACCACCTCCTCCAATCACACAAATTTTCATGGGATCTCCGCAAGAATAAAAAATTTTAAATTAGCGTCATATTAGAGGATTCTTGTTTTTACAGTATGGCTGCGAAAATTTTCTCGATTTTTTGGCTATTTTTAAAAGGTTTAGACCGCTTTGAGCATATCCTTTGGTACTAGACTACCTAAAAGCATTCCGGCGATACTAGCTATTAGCCCTGCCAACTGGGGCGGCAAAATAGCACTAGGCGCCAAAATCTCGCAACTGATCCAGACTGTTAAACCACACACGACTGACAATAGGCCCCCTAAAGAATTCGCTTTAGACCAGTAAACCCCAAAAGCAAGAGGTACAAAAGCGGCAACTAAGGTTACCTTGTAGGCGCTCTCTACCATCTTAAAAATAGATAGCTCAGAGTTAATGGCAAAAAAAGTGACCACTGCTGCAAAACAGAGGACGGTGATACGCATCACTTTAAGCAGTTCGAGATCCGTCAAATGTTTAAATAATCCCCGCACGATATTTTCCGCAAATGTGACCGAGGGCGCTAAAAGAGTAGCGCTGGCACAACTCTTAATGGCTGAGAGTAAAGCGCCAAAAAACATGACCTGAGCGAAGACGGGGGCATGGTTCAAGATTAGCTTAGGCAAGATCATTTGGGGGTCAGTATCAAGATAATGCTTTACTAGATCGGGGCTTATTAACGTGGCTGAATAAGCCAAGTACAGAGGCACAAAAGCAAAAATGAAATATAAAACGCCACCTAATAAAGCTGCTTGCACCGCAATATTGACATTCTTTGAAGAGGTAATCCGCTGAAAGACATCTTGCTGAGGAATAGAGCCGAGCATCATCGTACATAAGGCAGCCACAAAACCCAGTATTGAAGCTAAATTCATATCAGGCCAGAAATTGGAAAACATACCCGCTGCTGATGCATGCTCGATAACCACACCAATGCCGCCTGTTTGTGAAGTCATTTCACCGCCAATGTATAGCATCCCAATCACAATAATGATCATCTGAATAAAGTCAGTAATTGCCACAGACCACATGCCGCCAAATAAAGTGTAGATCAATACACTTCCGGCACCAATGAGCATGCCAGCTGTTTGAGAAATACCTCCTTCAGAAACGACGTTGAAAACAAGGCCTAGGGCTTTAATCTGGGCAGCAACCCACCCCAAGTAAGAAACTACGATACAAAGGGTAACTAAGACCTCGACCGTGCGCCCATACCTTTCCCTAAAGAAGTCACCGATAGTGAGCATGCGACGGTTATAAAGATGACGTGCAAAAAAGAGTCCTACTAAAATCAAGCAAAGTGAGGAACCAAAAGGATCGGACACTATTCCGCCCAAACCTTCTTTCAAAAAAGTTGCTGGAATACCCAATACCGTTTCAGAGCCAAACCAGGTAGCAAAGACCGTCGCCGTCACAATGGGTAAAGGTAGGCTATGCCCAGCAGCTGCAAAGTCTGCCGTATTTTTAACGCGAAGGGCAGCCCATAATCCGATGCCTACGGATACCACCCAATAGATGATGACAAACCAAATCAGCATCGTCCCATTTCCCCTTCAAGAGTTTGAACAAATTATATGGCTTTGTTACCTTTAGCAATTAGGTAATAAGAGTCAATTGAGGGCATGCTGGTCTGACATAATTGTCAGGTGAATACTTCCATAGAAAATCCTAGTTCTGATTTGGCTTACCAAAAAGCCATTCTTGGTTCAGTCTCTCGCACTTTTGCCCTAACTATCCCCCTCTTACCCCCTCAAATTGAGAAGGTAGTTGGCAATACCTACTTGCTATGCCGAATCGTCGATACGATTGAAGATGCCGCAGAATTAACGCCCACAGAAAAGCAAACTCTCTCAAAGCTATTTCTTGATGCTGTCTTGGACAAAACTCCAGTAGAGTCATTTGTCCTTCCCTGCCTAGAATCTCTAAAAAGGTACTCAAATCAAGATGAGCTCGATTTAATTGCCCATACTCCAACAGTTTTACGAATTCTGCATACCTGCTCAGCAGATGATCAGAGTGCGGTTAGTCGCTGTGTCTCCATCATGTCGGAAGGGATGTCTCGTTTTCATGGTAAACAAAGCTCATTAGGCCTCAAAGATTTAATAGAATTTGAGGAGTACTGCTATGTTGTTGCGGGGGTAGTTGGTGAGCTATTGACGTCCATTTTTAGCGCATACTCCCCTGCGTTTGCAAAACAAATTCAAGGTCATGAAGCACTCTCCATCGCATTTGGGCAGGCCCTACAAATGACCAATATCCTCAAAGATACCCCTCAAGATCATAGCCGAGGAGTTGCATGGAAGCCTGCCAATATCTCTCAAGTTGAGCTACTCAAGATTGCTTATCAAAAACTGACAGACTCGTTAAGCTACATTTTGCTCATACCTAAAACAGAAGTTGGCATTCGACGCTTCTGTTTCCTAGCTTTTGGGTTAGCGGTCATGACTCTAAATAAAATTGCCAATCGAGAACAGCACGCTAGCCAATATGAAATCAAGCTCTCCAGAAAGACTGTAGCTTTGTTTTATTGTTTTACTCAAATGGCTGCATCTAGCGACCCATTAATGAAAACTTTCTTTTATTTATCTTCCACTAGCTTACGAAGGCTCGTTACACAAAATCCTTAGAGTGCATCTCTTACAGTGCGCCCTCATGCTTTAAGAGCCAAATTTTGATTTGCCGAAATAAACCAGGGCAATCTTCTTGCATAAAGCCACCTACTCCTTGGGCAGAGACGACTCGATGGCAAGGAGTAAGCAAAGGGTAAGGATTAGCCCCGCAGGCAGTACCAACTGCACGCGCACCACTGCCAATAGAGCGCGCAATATCCCCATAGGTTTTGGTAGATCCAACTGGAATGGCCTGGGTACTTCTCCACACTTTTTGCTGATGAATCGTGCCCAGAGGTTTTAGCGGAAGATCAAAAACATAAGAAGGATTCTGGTAGTAGAGGGCGCACTGCCTAGAAAACTCCCTAGCCAATGCGTTCTGTGGCGCCAATAGTAGAGTCTTGGGTGGCAAATAATCAATCTTTGAGAGCATCAGACTGCCATCTACTTCTTGCGTCTGCACTCCTAGACATCCAAATGGGGCCTCAATAACGCAATATTGCGCTGTTTTTAGTGTTTTTGTTAAGCGCAAGGAGCTCATACAGAAGATTCTTACACGATTTGACGATAGAAATTCCTGATATTTCGTTAAAAGCCATAGCTACTGAAATCGCACTTTGCTATATTGATTCTTCCTTATTCTTTGCAGGCATATTTTATGGACACCTTTTTTGACGATTGGCCTTTTTACGGGCAAGTTGGTCTAGTCCTATTTTTACTGGCCCTTTCTGGCTTTTTTTCGATGGCAGAAACAAGTATGCTGTCTTCCAATCGTCACCGTTTGCGAGCTATGGCTAATGGCGGCAATGCAGGTGCCGCCCTAGCGGAAAGACTCTTAAAGAGAATTGACTCCCTCTTATCAGTACTACTCATCTCCAATAATTTAATTAACACCGTATTGCCAATCTTAGTCACTGGTATTGCCTTGCATCTTTTTGGCGACAGCGGACTTGTTCTCTCCGTCGCTACATTACTAGTTGCTTTGCTGATCATTGTTTTTAGTGAAATCACACCAAAAGTGATTGGGGCAGCGTTTCCGGAAAGAATTGCCTCCAATGTGGGCTGGTTTATTCTCCCCCTCACTTACATCCTCAAACCGTTACTTTGGTTTATTAATAGTTTTGTGTCGGGGCTAATGAAAGTATTTGGTCTGCAAACCTCAACAGAAAATCGGGCGATGAGCAAAGAAGAATTACGGAGTCTTGTGCTTGAATCAAACCGTTTTGTCTCAACACATCATCGCAACATCTTATTAAATTTATTCAATCTCGAGAATATTTTGGTCGATGATGTAATGACCCCTAGAGCTAAGATCGAAATCCTAGATCTTGCTAGACCAATTGATGAAGTAGTTCAACAATTAGAAACTTGCTATCACAATAAATTACCTGTTTGCGATGGTGACTCAGAACGAATCATTGGCATTTTGTCGGTAAAGAAAACGCTTTCCTTGCTTGGTGACACCGATCTTCAACATCAAGACTTTAGATCTCTAGTAAGTGAACCATACTTCATCCCTAGCGGCACGCCCGTACTACAACAAATGCAATTTTTTCAAGATAACCAACAGCGTCTAAGCCTTGTGGTTAATGAGTATGGCGAGGTGCTAGGTTTAGTAACATTTGAGGATATTGTTGAAGAATTGATTGGTGAGTTCACCACCTCCTTCTCTAGCCTATCAAACGATCCACGTTGGTTGGTTGATGGCACTTATTTAGCCACTGGTAGCACCTCGCTGCGCGACTTAAATCGATTGCTGAACTTGGATCTTCCATTAGATGGTCCACGAACGCTTAACGGTCTTATTCTCGAAAAATTAGAGGCCATTCCAGATCATGATGTCAGTATTCGCATTGCAGGGGTTGTGATGGAGATTGTGCATTTTGATGATCAAGGTGTGAAGACTGTCAAACTCTATCGTCCTTATAGCCAATTAAATCAAGCTTGACCGACACCTTCGATGACTCTCTCATTATTCGGGCTTGGTATGAAATCGCAGTTCATGCATTGCATGCGAGGGCCTCAGATATACATATTGAGGCGTTTTCTCAAGAGACAGTAGTGCGTGTTAGGGTGGATGGGCTGTTAAAACTGCAGTCTAAATACCCAATCGATCAGCATGAGCGCTTAATTACCCGAATCAAAGTATTGGCGCGTTTAGACATTGCTGAAAAACGGCTCCCTCAGGATGGTCGATTATCCATTGGCCATGATTTTAGTAAGCCCGACATTGACTGTCGTGTTTCTATTTTGCCCACCCTTTACGGAGAAAAAGCTGTAGTGCGCATTCTGCCTAGCCAAATAGATGAATTGGCATTAGATAACCTTGGTCTTCTTCCTGAACAACTCGTAATTTTTCAGAACTTACTTAAACAGCCAAACGGATTAATCCTTGTTACAGGCCCAACAGGCAGTGGTAAAACAAGAACTCTCTATAGCTGCTTAAGAATGCTCAACCAAATCGAGCGCAATCTTTGCTCAGTTGAAGACCCTATAGAAATCCGTTTACCCGGAGTAAATCAAGTGGCTTATCACCCTCGTGCTGGCTTAGATTTTGCAACTATTATTCGTGCACTTTTAAGGCAAGACCCTGATGTCATTATGATCGGTGAAATAAGAGATAGTGTGACGGCACAATTGGCTATTACAGCATCACAAACTGGACATCTTGTGCTGAGCACCCTACATACTCAAAATGCTTTGGGAGCATTGGCGCGCTTAAAAAGCTTGGGAGTTGATCAAGAGGCGATTGATTCTTGCTTACTATGCGTGAGTTCCCAACGACTCATCAGAAAACGCTGTCAAGCTTGCCGAGATAAGCAAGATCAAAATGGCTGTACTAGCTGTCATGATTCAAAATATTACGGTCGCCTAGGAGTGCATGAAGTGCTCACCCCAAAACAACTTAATAATCCGACATCTGAGTATCTTTCAATGCAATTAGCAGGAATGCGATATATACAAGCCGGACTGATTGATCAAGTTTGCCTAGAATCTGAGGTTAGCATTTGGAATTCATAGGCAGCCTCCTACAGCGCCAAGGTTTGTGCAAAGCAGATCAATATCATTTTGCACAGCAGTTACTCACCTTGCTAAATGCAGGATTGCCCTTACTCAATGCGATTGAGTTGCTCACAGAATCAGCACCAAATTCTTGGGTTCATTGGCTCCACAACCTAAGAGATCTCCTAAGAAAGGGAAATGGCTTTTCTCAAAGTTTACGCATGCAAGAAAATAAATTTTCTGCAGAATTTATTAACCTTATTCGTGTAAGCGAGCGCTCGGGCGATCTAACCTTGGCACTTCAAACGATTTGCCAACAACTTAAAGATCAGATTGAATTAAAACGTAAGGTGCAACAATCTTTGGCGTACCCCCTGATTACTTTGACGACATCCTTTTTGTTGGTAGTGGTCATGATGATTTGGGTTGTTCCTATATTTAACGATGTTTTTAGTCAATTTCAGGCGGAGCTACCCGCTCCAACTAGGGCATTGATTGCTGTTTCAACTGCGTTTCAACATTTTTACTTAGAAATCGCCCTCTGTATGCTCATCAGCATCAGCATCTTTGTTTTCGCATGGCTCAAGTCCCCCTATTTACAGAAACGCTGCGATCGGCTTAGCCTACGTATTCCGATCTTGGGTAATTTATTTCGTCTTGCTACCCTTACCCATTGGTGTCGTACTTTAGGTCACTTATTAAACTCCGGCTTACCGCTGCCCGATGCCTTGCGGGTCACTGCACAATCTTCAAATCACTGGTTAAGCCATGATTTAAGCGCTGAAATATTTAAACAGCTTACCCGAGGATGGCCGTTTGGTGATGCTCTCGCTAGAGTAGATCCTTCTCACCGCCTTTTTGATATTGAGACCTTACAATTATTACGAATAGGGTCAGAAAGTGGGTCTTTAGCAGAAATGCTCTGTAAGCGCTCTGATATTCTTGGAGCGCAACTGAGCAATCAACTCAATACCCTAAGCCAAACTTTGGAGCCCGTTTTAATTCTTCTAGTTGGGCTGATTATTGGTGGCATAGTCATCGTCTTGTATCTACCCATATTTAATTTAGGGCAAATCGTTTAATGGGACCTTCAAAACTGATTTTTCTCATACAGGCGGCCCTCATAATCTGTTTGATTTACTTAGCCTATGTCGACTGGCGAAGCTTTCGATTACCAGATCTGATTACATTACCCTTAATAGCGTCAGGGATTGGGTTTAATTGTTTCAGTGAGTTACGTTTTACTGACCCTCAATCCGCTGTATTAGGAGCTTGCCTTGGCTACTCATTTCTTTGGGCCTTAAACCTCGCTTATCGAATATTTAGAGGTCAGAGCGGGATTGGGATGGGAGATGCCAAACTTCTGGCTGGCTTAGGGGCTTGGCTGGGCTGGGCTAGTCTTCCTGGTATTCTTTTAGTAGCCTCAGTGACTGGCTTAATAGGGGGGGTGCTTTGGCTGAAGTGGCAAAATCAAAGCCACCAGCACGCCTTTCCATTTGGGCCATTTCTGGCTATTGCTGGCATCATTACACTGTTATGGCCACAACTCATCTTCCCCATTCTGACAGTCAACTCGATTTAAGCGCTTTAAAGGGCGTCATACCCTTGGTTGGCTTAACAGGAGGAATTGGCTCGGGTAAAAATGCCGTGAGTGATTTACTTGCTAAGCTCGGGGCTGGGATCATTGATAGCGATCTCATTGCCCATCAAATTACAGCCTCCGGGGGGAGTGCGATTGCCTCAATTGAGAAAGTATTTGGCCCTGAGTTTATAGACCCAAATGGAGCCCTCAATAGAGGCCAAATGCGTGCCTTAGTCTTTGAAAAGCCCGCAGCAAGGCAACTTTTGGAGCAAATAACCCATCCCCTCATTAAAGAGGGTCTCATTGAGCAGGCAGTTGCATTAGCCAAGACACCGGTACCCTACTTAGTATTCGTGGTGCCCTTACTAGCTGAGTCGACCTTCTGGCAACAGCAAATGGACCATCTTGTGGTGGTGGATTGCCCCTTGGAAACCCAAATTGAACGGGTAATGCATCGCAATAAACTTGGCAAATTAGAGGTGGAAAACATTATCCAAGCTCAAGCCAGTAGAGAGCATCGTCTCTCAATAGCTAATACAGTGATCAAAAACCAGAGCACCTTAGAACAATTAAATACCCAAGTCCTGCAGTTGCACCACAAACTATTGAAGATTGGGGAAGACATCGGCAGTTCGTCATAGAATATAGGCTTGTGATTGTTTACGAATACCCCTTCAACGAATTAGTCCGAAACATGCTTCGGCTGGAGTATCTGTTCGCCCGCTTTAATCACTTTACTAGATCTGATGATCCTGAGCTTCACCACAATGCCATCACCATCTTGTTTGATTTAGGTGACATTGGCTCTAGAGGAGACATTAAATCCTTACTACTTAAAGAATTTGAGCGTCAAAAATACACCTTAAATGGTTTGAAGACATCTCAAAAAGTGGATCAAGAAGCGCTTTCTCAAACACTCTCTCAAATTGATAGTGCATCGACCAATATCAATCAATCAGTAGGAAAACCCAATTCAGTTATTACTGAAAGTGACTGGCTCAATGCAATTCGTACGCGCTTGAATATTCCCGGTGGAACTAGTCCAATCGATTTGCCTAGCTATCATGCCTGGAAAAATAGTCCGTCTAGCCAGCGCAGAGAACTACTAGAAAATTATGTGGCACCACTTCTACCATGGCACGAGGCATGTCAAATATTTTTACGTTTACTGCGTCAATCTGGTGAAGCTAAAGATGTAGTTGCACATCATGGCGCATATCAACAGGCACCTTCTGGTAAGGTGTATCAGCTAATGCGGATTGCCTTAGAAGATGATTCACTTTTTGCAGAAATTAGCGCCAATAAGTATCTACTATCCATTCGCTTCATGAAATCAGATCGCGATAGAAAACCTCAAGTACTTGATGGGGATATCCCCTTTAAACTCACACTTTGCCAACTTTAAGCCAAGAATTCTTTTAACTTATTAAGCATTGGCCAAGCTGCTGGCAATAATGGCCCCACACTAGGCCCTTCTGCTGAAATTACCTGCCAAGAGAGTTGCTGACCTTCGCATCCTCTAGGAGTCCCACTCCAAAGCCGAATGACGCTGACATGGAGTCGCACATAGGCATGGGGATAGTCGTGCTCTAGCACCATAAGCTCTTGGCTCGATTTAATCTCGATGCCTAATTCTTCATGCAGTTCTCGCTTTAATGCTGTAAAAACAGTTTCACCTATTTCAATTTTGCCTCCAGGAATTTCCCAAAAGCCAGCATAAGGCTTACCTTCAGGGCGCTGACCCAAGAGATAACGCCCATCAGAGTCCAATAAGATGCCGGCGGCTACTTCAGTAACCGGGCGCTTAAGTTCATTCATGAGTATGAAAATTTATGTGTGAGAGCCTGCCCAATGTTTAGCAAACTGCCAAGCTACTCGGCCAGAACGAGAGCCACGCTCCAAGGCCCAAACCAAAGCCTCGGCCCTTGCCGCTTCAATTTGATTGTCGCTTAAACCAAAATGACGCAACCAATGGGCAATGATTAATAAATATTCATCTTGTTTTGGTGGGTAAAAAGAAAGCCATAATCCAAAGCGTTCTGAAAGAGAAATCTTTTCTTCAACCACTTCTCCTGGATGAATTTCACCCTCATCGCTATACGCATAACTCTCATTGTCTTTCATGTATTCAGGTAATAAATGGCGACGATTGGAAGTAGCATAAATTAATACGTTATCCACTTGAGCAGATACGGAACCATCTAAGGCCGATTTCATTGCCTTATAACCTGACTCACCCTCATCAAAAGAAAGATCATCACAAAAGACTATGAAACGCTCAGGACGCTCAGCCAATAACTCTGTGATATCTGCCAAGTCAGCCAAATGCTCCTTCTCTACTTCAACCAAACGTAAACTCTGGCTAGCAAACTCATGGAGGCAGGCCTTGATTAATGATGATTTCCCTGTTCCTCGGGCGCCCGTAAGTAAAATATTATTGGCTGGTTTTTTCTCAATAAAATGCTTGGTGTTATCACGAATAGCATCACGTTGCCGATCAATATTCTGTAAATCCGCAAAAGTAATATCTGAAACATGCTTTACTGGCTGTAAGAAACCAATACTGCCAAAAATGCTATCTCGACGACGCCATCTAAATGCAGTGGTTGACTGCCACTGCTCTTCGGTAAGTTGTTTAGGCAGAAATGTTTCTAGATGACCGAGTAACTGCTCTAACTTTTCATTCATATTATTTACTTTCTAAGAGCGGTAATCAGCATTAATAGAAACGTATTCATGGGATAAGTCACACGTCCATATAGTCTGCTGAGCAGTGCCGCGCCCTAAATCAATCTTGATCGTAATTTCCTCCGCCTGCATCACCCGTTGGCCATCTGCTTCTTGATAATCTGGATTACGTCCACCATCTTTAGCAACCCAGACATCTCCTAACCACATCTGTACCCGATTCACATCCAAATCCACAATTCCTGCATAACCAATGGCTGCCAATATTCGGCCCAAGTTAGGATCACTAGCAAAAAATGCCGTCTTTACTAAAGGAGAGTGAGCTACAGCCTTTGCCACTAAGCGGCACTCCGCTGCTGTCTTACCACCTAGAACATCAATAGTGATAAATTTAGTTGCACCCTCACCATCACGAACAATCATTTGCGCTAGCTTGCGAGCCAAGACAATTAATGCGCCTTTAACTAACTCATAAATAGGGTCGGCATCTGATTGAACTTGGACTACAGATTGGCCAGTTGCTATGATGATGAATGAATCATTTGTAGAAGTATCCCCATCAATCGTGATGGCATTAAATGATTGATCGGCTACCTCGCGCGTCAAGCCATTCAACAGTCCAGGTGCAAACCCAGCATCAGTAGCAATAAATCCCAACATGGTCGCCATGTTGGGATGAATCATCCCTGCTCCCTTACAAATCCCAGTTAGTGTGATCGTGCCAGCAGGAGTATGTACCATCACCGATGCTGCCTTGGGTTGGGTATCCGTAGTCATGATTGCTTGGGCAGCATCTAACCAATGATCTTCATTTAAATTAGCCACCGCTGCTGGTAAAGCAGCAATAATTTTGCCAATTGGCAAGGGCTCTAAAATAACCCCTGTAGAAAATGGCAGAATTTGCTCGGGATTGAGTTTTAATTCTTTTGCTAATGCAACGCAGGTTTCTAAGGCATCTTTCATACCCTGTTCACCCGTTCCTGCATTGGCATTGCCAGTATTTACTACCAAAGCCCGAATTTCGCCTTTAGTTGCATTGAGGGCTAGATGCTCGCGGCAAACTTGCACAGGAGCTGCACAGAAGCGGTTCAATGTGAAAACGCCAGCCACTTGAGATCCAGGGTCTAAAGTCATTACCAGCAAATCTTTTCGATTGGCCTTCTTAATCCCGGCTTGGGCTATGCCCATCTCAAAGCCCTTTACAGGTTTGAGATGGTCTTTTTCGGGGAGAGGGAGGTTCACTGTCATAGTCTGACAATTGTAGATGAGACCTTTAAAGATCGCTTTAGAATGCTAAGGGAAATTTAAATCACTCTTAATAAGCTACTGATTTAAGATAGGTCTGCAAATACCTGTGCCTCAATTGAGCCCCACTCTTCATCGGTAAAGAGGCGTGAGCGAGTATGAAACGCTTTTCCCGATGAGCCTTCAAGAGAAAAAGTTCCTCCTTGCCCTTCGATCACATCTAAAATAAGCTGGGTATGCTTCCAGTATTCATATTGAAGTTTTCCAATATAGAATGGCACCCCTCCTAGTTCACCCAATTTGATGTCATATGGTCCAATCGTCAAGTCTGTTGGTAAATAACAGTTAGCGGCGCTGTTATCACAGCACCCGCCAGATTGATGAAACAGAATTTGGCCATGCTCAACTTGAAGTTGTTTAATCAGCGCAAGAGCCTCATTGGTAGCAACTACCCGTTCAACCATATCCATTCCCTTGAAATAAAACACAAACAAAGGGGCGGATTAACCCGCCCCTGAATACAATCAAAAAACATTGGCTTTAGAAGAATCCCAACTTAGATTCACTATAACTCACCAATAAATTTTTGACATGCTGATAATGATTTAACATCATTTTATGGGTCTCTCTGCCAATACCAGACTCTTTGTACCCCCCAAATGCTGCGTGCGCAGGATAAGCATGGTAGCAATTAGTCCATACGCGACCCGCTTTAATAGCGCGGCCCATGCGGTAGGCGACATTGCCATTTCTGCTCCATACCCCAGCGCCTAAACCATATAGCGTGTCATTGGCAATTTCTAAAGCTTCTGCCTCATCTTTAAAGGTGGTTACTGTTAGAACAGGGCCAAAAATTTCTTCTTGGAAAATTCTCATCTTATTGTGACCCTTAAACAGGGTTGGCTGCACATAATAACCCCCTGCAAGCTCACCATCTAGGTTTGCTTGGGATCCACCGATCAATACTTCTGCACCCTCTTGTTTTCCAAGGTCAAGGTATGAAAGGATTTTGGTAAGTTGTTCTTTGGAGGCTTGCGCTCCCATCATGCTGTCAGTATCTAGGGGGTTAGCATGATTGATTGAAGCAACCCTTTTAATGACGCGCTCCATAAACTGATCGTAAATACTTTCATGAATTAAAGCACGTGATGGGCAAGTACATACTTCCCCTTGATTAAAGGCAAATAAGACTAAACCTTCAATCGCCTTATCCAAGAATCCATCATCCTTGTCCATGACATCTGCAAAGAAGATGTTTGGAGACTTGCCGCCCAACTCAAGGGTTGCCGGAATCAGGTTGTTTGCAGCTGCTTGGGCAATCACCCGACCAGTAGATGTTGAGCCAGTAAATGCAATCTTTGCAATGCGCTTACTAGATGCCAGTGGCAAACCAGCTTCACGACCATAGCCATTCACAATATTAAGTACGCCAGGTGGCAAGAGATCAGCAATTAACTCCATCATGACCAAGATCGAAACGGGAGTAGATTCTGCAGGTTTTAAAACCACGCAGTTACCAGCGCCTAAGGCAGGGGCTATTTTCCAAGCAGCCATCAAAATCGGGAAGTTCCAAGGAATGATTTGACCAACAACTCCCAAAGGTTCATGAAAGTGATATGCGACGGTAGTTTCATCGATTTGAGAAAGTGAGCCTTCTTGTGCACGCACACAGCCAGCAAAATAACGGAAATGATCAACAGTCAAAGGAATGTCAGCGTTTAATGTTTCCCGAATAGCTTTGCCGTTATCCACAGTTTCTGCATAGGCAAGTATTTCGAGGTTGGCCTCAATCCGATCTGCAATCTTTAGCAAGATGTTGGCACGATCAGTGGGGGATGTTTTACCCCATGCATCAGCCGCCTTATGGGCAGCATCCAATGCTAGATCGATATCTTCTGCGCTAGAGCGAGCAGCTTGAGTATAAACTTTACCGCTAATTGGGGTAATGACATCAAAGTATTGTCCTTTGACTGGCGCGGTCCATTTACCGCCAATAAAATTATCATAACGGGGTTTGTATTGAATTTTTGCGCCTTGGGCGCCGGGAGCTGCATAGATCAAGATTCTCTCCTATAAGGGTGTTCTAAAGAAATGCTATTTATGTCTTTAAAAATAGCAGTTGTGAGCACTTTGATTCATAGAGAAAAATTAAGCAATCAGATGCAGTGCAGCATTTTTTAAATATTTCTAAAACACTAAAAAACAAGGGTATTTCCTGATCCCTAAAGTAGTCAACTGTTCATTTATGTGACACCCTAGATTCATGATTAAGGGTATTGCCTCATTCGGCAAAAAGCATTTTTTTATATAGTACCCCTCTAACCTCTTGCGGAACCAAAATGAAAGTATCTAATCTGCGTGACATCAGAAGAGCCTGGCTTCTTCATGGCGATCCGCCTACAGATAGCTTAGAGTCACAATTGGGTTTAACGATTTATCGATCTTGGAAAAGATGCTTACAGTCTGGTCTAGAAGCATTTCAAAAGCAATTGCCTGACAATATCTTAAGCGGTCAAGTATTGCAGTCGCGCATTGAACAGCGACGTGAGTTAATTGCTTTAGCTAAACCAACTATGCATTATTTGCATGGATTGATGTCAGGAAGTGGTGGGGTCATCATATTGTCAGACCACCAAGGAGTTATTGTTCACTCTGTCGGAGATCCTCAATTTATTTCTAAGGCTGATCGAGTGCTACTGAAGACAGGAGCATCTTGGCAAGAAAAACATCGAGGAACTAATGCGATCGGCACAGCATTAGTTGAGCGCACTGCTGTATCTATTAATGGATCAGAACACTTTTTAGAAAACAATGGCTTTTTGAGTTGCACTGCTGCCCCGATCTTTTCGCCTGATGGAAAAATTAGCGGCGTTTTAGACATCTCCACTGATAAAAGTGCCTATCATCCTCATACCATCGGCCTAGTCAAGGCCACAGTCCATTCCTTAGAGAAGCAATTATTTTGCATTCATGAATCTCAATACGCCTTAATTCTTAAGATCCATAGCAGTCCAGAAGGCTTGGGTTCAATGGGTGAAGGCATGATTGGTATTGATGAAAGCGGTACCATTATTGGTATAGATAGAGCGGCGTTAGCGCTGATTGAAATCAATGCTATCGATATTGGGATAGTGAAGATACAGCAAATTTTAGAGCTCCCATTGGCAGAGTTATTTGATCGAGCTAAAAAAGATAGTAATAAAGTGCATGTTCTAAGAACGCATTTTGCTCAATCTTTATTCTTAAAAATGAACTTGGGTGCATCTCCTCGTCAATCCTCTCGTGCGAATGACTTGGATATTGGCGTGAACCCGACTGTGGACTTAGTTAACCCTGCTTTCCCAGACCAATTTGAATCGGGCGCTCTTAAACAGCTTTCTAAAGTCGCTATTCAGAAGACCTTGGAGAAAACCAATGGCAATATCAGTCTTGCGGCCAAACTTTTAAGTATTAGCAGAAATACTTTATATCGATATTTAAAGAATTAACTCTCAATACAGCTTAAGGCAAGGCACCACAACAGTTTTTGTACTTCTTACCACTACCGCAAATGCATGGATCATTTCGCCCAATCTTTGGTCCTGAACGAATAGGTGCTGATGTAACTTCAATCGCAGCACCATGATCAATGGTTGAGCTAGTAACTTCTGCTTTTGGATCGGCATGCTGATACTTTACGTCAGAAAGTTTAGCAATATCCTCATTCATCGACTCGGAGGCTTCATCTAATTCACTAGCACTGCGAATCTGTACAGTCATGATGTTTTTGACAACATCATTCTTAATGACACTTAATAACTCACCATAAAGCTCGAAGGCTTCACGCCGATATTCTTGCTTAGGATCTTTTTGAGCATACCCACGCAAATGAATACCTTGACGTAAATGATCTAAAGCGGCTAAATGTTCACGCCAGTGACTATCTAGGCTATATAACAATACAGACCTCTCAAAACCAGCAAAAGAAGCCCGACCAGAAAGTTCAACCTTAGCGTCATAAGACTCTTTAGCAGCTTCTAAGACGCGTTCCACTATCTCTTCATCATCAATCGAAGCTGCACTCTCTACCCAGCTCTTCAAATTAACTGAGAGGCCCCAATCGCTAGCGAGCACATTTTCAAGGCCAACTAAATCCCACTGCTCTTCCATGGACTCTGCCGGAATGTACAGCGCGCAAATACTACGCATGACATCTTCACGCAGGTTAGCTACCAGATCGCCAATATCACTACTTTCTAAAACTTCGTTTCTTAAGCGGTAAGTTTCTTTACGCTGATCATTGGCAACGTCGTCATATTCCAATAATTGCTTACGAATATCAAAGTTTCGCCCTTCTACTTTACGTTGAGCAGACTCGATCGAACGAGTTACCATACCCGCTTCAATGGGTTCACCGTCTGGCATCTTAAGACGCTCCATGACAGCACGTAAACGATCGCCTGCAAAAATACGCAGCAAAGAATCATCTAAAGATAAATAGAAACGAGAAGACCCAGAATCGCCTTGACGACCAGCGCGCCCCCGTAATTGATTATCAATCCGGCGGCTTTCGTGACGCTCAGTACCAATGATATGTAGACCCCCAGCAGTAATCACTTGATCATGCAGACTCTGCCATTCATCTTGTAGAACTTTAATTTTTGCCACTTTATCTAAATCAGATATAGCAGTATCGGATTCAATCAAAGATGATTGTTTGCCCACATTTCCACCAAGCACGATATCTGTGCCACGACCAGCCATATTAGTGGCAATCGTAATCATCTTTGGCCTACCGGCTTGAGCGATAATCTCTGCTTCTCGCGCATGCTGCTTAGCATTTAATACTTGGTGTGGAAGCTTGCACTTATCTAGCAAGCCAGCAATTAATTCAGAGTTTTCAATCGAGGTCGTGCCCACGAGCACGGGTTGGCCACGCTGATAGCAATCCTCAATATCCTTGACCACTGCATCGTAGCGCTCACGAGAAGACTTGTATATTTGATCTTGACGATCTTTTCTTTGGCTAATACGATTGGGGGGTATTACGACTGTTTCAAGGTTATAAATTTCCTTGAACTCATAGGCTTCGGTATCAGCAGTACCGGTCATACCTGATAATTTGCCATACATACGGAAATAATTTTGGAAGGTAATAGTAGCTAAAGTTTGATTCTCATTCTGAATCTGCACTCCTTCCTTAGCTTCAACTGCTTGATGTAAGCCATCAGACCAACGACGACCTTGCATTAAGCGTCCCGTAAATTCATCGACAATAATGACTTCATTATTTTGCACTACATATTGTTGATCACGGTGATACAAAGTATGCGCACGCAAAGCTGCATAGACGTGGTGCATTAAGGTGATATTTTGTGGGGCGTATAAAGAGTCGCCATCATTTAAGGCTCCCAACTCAACTAAGACTGTTTCTGCTTTGTCATGGCCTTGCTCAGTTAAATAGACCTGCTGTGACTTTTCATCAACCCAATAGTCGCCTGGCTTTTCAACGCCAGTACCATCAGATTTCTCTTCACCAATCTGACGCTCTAAATAAGAAGGCAGTGCATTAATTTTGATATAGAGATCGGTATGATCTTCAGCTTGTCCAGAAATAATTAATGGGGTTCGTGCCTCATCAATCAAAATGGAATCGACTTCATCAACGATGGCGTAGGCTAAGCCGCGCTGAACCCGCTGCCCCAAATCTTGGACCATGTTATCGCGCAGATAATCAAAACCAAATTCATTATTCGTACCATAGGTAATGTCTGATGCATAGGCTTCTTGCTTAGTAGTGTGATCCATTTGCGAAAGATTCACGCCGACCTTCATGCCCAAGAAGTTATACAGGGTAGACATCCACTCAGCATCACGCTGTGCCAAGTAATCATTCACAGTAACGACGTGTACACCCTTACCCGTTAATGCATTTAAATACACAGGCAGAGTAGCGGTTAAGGTTTTACCTTCACCTGTTCCCATTTCAGCAATTTTGCCCTGGTGCAAGGCAAGACCGCCCATAATCTGGGCATCAAAATGACGCATCTTCATTACCCGTACGCTAGCCTCGCGAACGACTGCAAATGCTTCTGGGGCAAGATCGTCAAGCGCCTCTCCCGCAGCTAAGCGCGACTTGAACTCAGCAGTTTTGGCTTTAAGGGCGGCAGCATCCAAAGCTTGCAGGTTGGCTTCAAATGCACCAACCTTCGCAACAACTTTGCGATACTGCTTTAAGAGGCGGTCGTTACGACTGCCGACCAGGGTTTTAAGAAGACCGATTACCATGGGATATTGAAGAAAATTAAGACCTTGAGTTTATCACTCACACCCACATTTTTTATGAACTTTGCCGCTAAACCTCCTCGCCACAATACTGCTCATGAATGGGTTGATTACCTACGGGATTCTGAAGGTCTTGGGGGTATTTTGGCTAAAACAGAAGATATAGCCAAATTAAAAGTCAGCCTAAAGAGTGCTTTAGCGGTCCTTGATCTAGAAAACTTAGCGCAAAAAATTGAGCTTAGCTGGCGATCCGAGAGTAAAAATGAGCTCATTCTACTAGTAAGTAACGCAAGTATTGCTAGTCGACTGCAGCAGATTTTACCCAGCTTAATCAATGAGTTATCAAAAAAAGGGGTGTTATGCTCCACAATTAAGGTGCAGTTAAAACCCGCTCCTTCTGCCTGGGAAATAAAGTCCGAGCAGGGGCAAAAACCTTCTGAAAAATCCCGTGGTTTTAATCCTATTGCCAGGGCAGCATGGCAAAACTTAGCGGATCAATTGGCGCCGGATTCTGAGCTTCGCAAGGCGGTCGAAAAACTACTTCAGAACCAAGCCAAATAATTTAATTATTTTAAAAATATCTCAGAAAAAGAGGGGTTGGCTCTCTTGAGAATAAGCTGGGGGCGCCTTTTTTTCTAGAAATTCACTGATTTCATATGAACTTGGGTCTTCTAAGAGCCTACGTAAAAGTACATTATTTAGAGCATGACCTGATTTTTCGGCCACATAAGCGCCAACAATGGGGTGGCCCACTAAATATAGATCTCCAATAGCATCTAGGATTTTGTGACGCACAAACTCATCTTCATACCGAAGTTCTTCGTTATTCAGAATTCGGTGCTCATCCAAAACTATCGCATTATCTAAGCTGCCACCGCGAGCTAGGCCAATCTCTCTAAGGGCTTCTACTTCATGGGCAAAACCAAAAGTGCGGGCACGTCCAATTTCACTTCGATAAGCATGCTCGGCAAAATCCACAATGAATCGTTGTCCAGTCTTATCCACCGCAGGATGTTTAAAGTCAATCGTGAAATCTAACTTAAAGCCAAAGAAGGGTTCAAGCCGAGCTAATTTATCGCCCTCACGAACTTCAACGGGTTTTTTAATAATGAGAAATTGACGTGGCGCGTCTTGCTCGGTAATACCAGCAGATTCTATTAAAAATAAGAATGAGGCAGCGCTGCCATCCATGATGGGTACTTCCTCAGCATCTAATTCAATCAATAAATTATCGAGTCCTAAACCTGCACACGCCGAAAGTAAGTGTTCGACAGTAGAAACTCGAACACCATCTTTTTGAATAACAGAAGCCAGACGGGTATCACATACAGCCAGAGCAGTTGCTGGTACAAGCGCTTGCTCTGGAGTATCCATACGTACAAATACAATTCCTGAATTCACGGGCGCTGGCTTAATAAATAGTGTGACCTTACGCCCTGAGTGCAAGCCAATCCCCACGGTTTTAATCGGAGCAGAGATAGTACGTTGCTTCATCATGATGGCTATTCCAAATTCAGGAAAGTGTTTTTAAAGCTGCTTTAATACTGAAGCAGCATCGCTTACTTCAAATTTACCAGGCGCTTCTAGATCTAAAGTTTTTACCACACCATCTTCAACAATCATGGCATAGCGCTGTGAACGCACTCCCAAGCCACGGGCAACTAAATCAAACTCCATGCCCACCTTTTTGGTGAACTCAGCACTACCATCACCTAACATACGCACTTTTTTTCCAACCTTCAAATCACGTCCCCATGCACCCATGACAAATGGATCATTTACAGACACACACCAAACCTCATCTACACCTTTTGCTTTAATCGCATCGAAATGCTCTACAAAACCAGGAACATGTTGCGCAGAGCAAGTTGGAGTAAACGCTCCAGGCAATGCAAAAATAACAATTTTTTTACCTGCAGCTAATTTCTCAACTTCAAATGCATTAGGCCCAACAGAACAGCCTTCACTTGCTTCATTCAAAAACTCATACAAGGTCGCGTTTGGTAATTTTTGTCCGACTGCAATCATGAAATCTCCTAATAAATAGTTGTTAATAAGTATGCCAACGCTAGCGCGGGATTCGTCGTCCGGAGGGGCGCCGCGCTGGCATTTAGCAACTATCTATTGTATTGAGCAGTGGATTAGTCTGCTTGCTTACGCAAAAAAGCAGGGATTTCATAATAATCAGCCCCTTTATCTAACATGGTCTTTGCCTGAGGGGAGCTGTCAGCGCCTAAAGTAGGGGCTGGCGTAGCATCGCGCGAATTGCGAAATACCCGTGGCAAATCATATTGGCTATAGTCAACACTAGAGGCAGCTGGCGCAGTGGTCATAGAAGGCACACCTCCAGATCCAGGTAAAGCCATGCCAGCTTTGGTGCCTAAAGCTGATTCTCTAGCACTCCTACCAATTGTGGCTGCTGCACTTGCTGGGGCAAACGTATTGAGGTCAGCCATTGTAGGCATAGCATCATGCGTACCAGTAGCTTGTCTCCAAACGACTTCAGGTTGATGGTTTTGACGAGCTTGAGGATTATTTAAACCAGTAGCTACTACGGTTACACGAAGTGCATCTCCCAAGCTTTCGTCATAGACAGTCCCAAAAATCACGGTAGCATCGTCAGCTGCATAACCACGTATCGCTGCCATTACTTCGCGTGTCTCTGACAATTTCAATGAACGATTGGCTGTTATATTCACCAATACGCCACGTGCACCTGACAGATCAACACCTTCAAGCAATGGTGAAGCAACCGCAGCTTCAGCAGCCAAACGAGCACGATCCATACCAGAAACAGTAGCTGTTCCCATCATAGCCTTGCCTTGCTCTCCCATCACTGTCTTCACATCCTCAAAGTCGACGTTAATTAAACCTTGAACATTGATGATTTCAGCAATGCCTGAAACTGCGTTATGCAATACGTCATCAGCGCAAGCAAAGGCTTTATCAAATTCGGCATCTTCACCCATGACTTCAAAGAGCTTTTCATTCAGAACCACAATTAATGAATCCACGTAAGACTCGAGTTCAGTAGCGCCGTTCTCTGCAACCTTCAATCGCTTGGCACCCTCAAAGTCAAAGGGCTTACTAATAACACCCACAGTCAAAATACCCATTTCTTTCGCTACTTGCGCAACGATTGGAGCTGCGCCAGTTCCAGTACCGCCACCCATGCCAGCAGTAATAAATACCATATGCGCACCTTGCAATGCATCGGCAATACGTGCACGCGCTTCTTCTGCTGAGGCTGCTCCGATTTCTGGCTTGGCACCGGCGCCAAGCCCACTAGAGCCTAGTTGCAAATTCACAGATGCCTCAGAGCGCTGAAGTGCGCCAGCATCGGTGTTCATGCAAATAAACTCTACGCCACTCACCCCACGTTTAATCATATGCTGGACAGCATTGCCACCAGCGCCACCGACTCCAACCACTTTAATCATGGTTTTACCGGCTGTTTCTTGATCTAACATTTCAAATTCCATATACCCTCCTAGGTAATAAACGTACTAAGTTGACGACGACGAAAAAACTTAAAAATTTCCTGCAAACCATTCCTTCATACGCGAGATCACACCCTGCAAAGTGCCAGATTGAGAAACGCGCCGGCCACGCAATAATTGCGCCTGACCTTCCATTAATAAACCAATGCTGGTGGCAAAACGGGGACTCCGTAATACCTCATGCAAGTGGCCACGATATTCAGGGGTCCCTATACGTGCAGGACGCAAGAAGACTTGCTCAGCCAACTCAACCATTCCTGGCATTAACGCAGTCCCCCCCGTCAAAACAATCCCTGAGGCAACCATATCTTCATAGCCCGAATCTCGAATAACACCTCGAACTAAAGTAAAAAGCTCTTCTACCCGTGGCTCTATCACTGCAGCCAAGGCTTGCTTAGACATTGGACGAGGTTCACGATCACCAACTCCAGGTACATCAATCATGGCAGCTGGATCAGCCATATCTTGTCGGGTAATACCATGCAAGATCTTTAAATCTTCAGCCTCAATGGTTGGGGTGCGCAACGCCATGGCGATGTCATTGGTAATTTGATCCCCTGCAATCGGAATGACTGCAGTGTGACGAATAGATCCCTGGCAATAGATTGCTATATCCGTAGTACCGCCGCCAATATCTACTAGCACTACACCTAATTCTTTTTCGTCCTCAGTAAGCACAGCCAAACTAGAGGCCAATGGCTGCAAAATAAGGTCATTTACTTCAAGACCACAACGACGCACGCATTTCACAATATTTTGTGCAGCGCTCACTGCACCAGTCACAATATGCACCTTTACTTCAAGGCGTAAGCCGCTCATACCAATCGGTTCACGCACATCTTCCTGACCATCGATGATGAATTCTTGAACCAAAATATGCAAAATTTGTTGGTCTGTTGGAATGTTGATTGCTTTTGCTGTTTCTAGAACGCGCTCGACATCGCCAGCACTTACTTCTTTATCTCGAATCGCCACCATGCCACTGGAGTTAAAACTCACAATATGGTTACCAGCGATACCTGTAAACACTTGCACAATTTGACGATCAGCCATCACTTCAGCCTCTTCAAGCGCCTTTTGAATCGACTGAACAGTTGCCTCAATATTAACAACTACCCCCTTCTTTAAGCCTTTGGAAGCAGTTTGTCCTACGCCAACCACATTAAATTGGCCATCAGGTGCTAATTCAGCGACCAAAGCAACTACCTTGGAAGTTCCAATATCTAAGCCCACCAATAGATCGCGATTATCTTTACTCATTCTCATTCCTCATTGCTTGAGCTCACTTTTTTTACCATCCGCATCACCTTTTTTCACACTCGCCAATGCGAGATGCACCGCAAAACCATTGGCATAGCGAAGATCAATTGCATCTACGCGATTTGCCCACTTTTCTTGAACCTGTGGCCAATACTTAAAAAGGCGGGCAACACGATCTTCAGTTAATGTTTTGTCAGAGCCTTCTTCATCGCGCCCAAACTCCACCTTCATGCCATTTGATAGTTTTACGTGCCATGCATAACGCTCCGATAGACTCAAGCCCTTCACTTCAGAATCCCACGGCCTAAACCAAGCGTTGGCTTTTTTATATAAGCGCATCACTTCTTTACTGGAGTCTTCTGGACCATAAAAATCAACTAATGAGGTCTCATCTCCGACCTCAGATCCGCGGCCAGAAAAAAGCTCGCCATGGACATTCATCAGAGTTTGACTATTTACTCCACCCCAGGTGCCAAAAGCCTTTTGCTCTTCAATGCTAACAATCACCCCATTTGGCCAAACTCGACGTACGTTTGCGTGACGGACCCAAGGAAGCGACTCAAAGCCACGTTTGACATCTTCCAATCTGACACTAAAAAAATTCCCTTGAATGGTTTCTAAAACCTGTTGCCTCACTAGGGGCTTGCTAATATGTTTTAGGGTTTGACCGGGAACTGGCTCTACTAATACCTGACGTAGTGCAAATACTGGGCGCTGGCTCAACCAAACCAAGATACCTACAATAACCATCAGAGAAAAACAGCGCATTAAAAAGCGACTGACCTTTTGCATCCGCCCTGGATAATTCCATAAAGGTGAGAACATCATTACCAATCCCTCGCCGAACCAATTTAGGAAGGAGCTCGTACGCCTCATATACTTGCGCTCCCTGCGCCTAACAAAGTTTGACTTAGCACCCATAAAACCAAATCTGCATACTCAACACCTGCCGCCTTGGCAGCCATTGGCACCAAAGAATGTGAGGTCATACCAGGGGATGTATTCATCTCCAAAAGATAAGGTTTTCCTGTTTTCTGATCCAACATCACATCTGCCCGCCCCCAAGTTCTACAACCTAAGGCGCGATATGATGCTAAGGCTAATTCTTGTATGGCGATATTCACATTGTCTAAATACCCTGTTGGGCATAAGTACTCAGTCTCATTAGAGAAATACTTATGGTGAAAATCATAGTTTGCCTGTGGTGGAATGATTTTGATTACCGGTAAGGCTTCTGCACTATTTCCTTGGCCAACGAGAGGGCAAGTTAATTCATCACCAATAATGCAAGTTTCTGCTATTACCTTTTTATCAAGCCCAGCAGCTAACTGATAGGCAGCCGGCAATTCCTCAACTGACTTCACTTTAGTTAGACCTAAGGAAGATCCTTCATGGGCCGGTTTTACAATTAAAGGTAAACCCAAATGCTCAACTACAGAATCCCAATCGCTACTTGATGTGAGTTCTTCAAAATCAGGGGTAGATAAACCATTACTAAGCCAAATTTGCTTAGTGGCAATCTTATCAATCGATAAGGCTGAAGCTAACACTCCACTACCGGTATAGGGTAAGTTCAATAATTCCAGTAAACCTTGAATCGTCCCATCTTCACCATAGCGACCATGCAAAGAAATAAAAATTCGGTCAAATTTTTCACTAGCAAGTTCAGTTGGCGAACGTAATCCAGGATCAAATGCATGAGCATCTACCCCTTTAGAAAGTAATGCCTCTAATACCCCGTTACCAGACATCAAGGAAATCTCACGCTCGCCTGAGCGACCACCCAATAAAACCCCCACACTACCAAGAGTCTTCACATCTAATTGTGCAAGCTCGCTTTTCACACGCTCGCCCCAGGAATTTGCTATGGGATTAGAGTTAGACATGCTTTACCTCAACCAATGCATGCGGCAAACTAGAAATTGAGCCAGCGCCCATAGTGATCAAAACATCACCATCACGCAATACGGCTGTTATTTTTTCCGGCATCTCGGCAACAGTTGCTGCAAAAGCAACGGCAGAGATATCGAGTCGACTCTTTGTAGCTTTGTCTTCAGTAATGGCGGCTTTCATGAGGCTCTTGCCATCAGCGCCAGCTATTTTTGCTTCACCTGCTGGGTAAACCTCAGTAAGCACCAAAGCATCAAAATTTCTCAGCACTTGCACAAACTCACCAAAGCAATCGCGCGTCCTTGTGAAACGGTGTGGTTGGAATGCTAGAACTAAGCGACGACCAGGGTAGGCACCCCGAGCCGCTTCCAAGGTAGCAGCCATCTCTACCGGATGATGGCCATAATCATCAATTAATGTGAAGCTTCCGCCGGCTGGCAATGGTAGATCTCCGTAGCGCTGGAAACGACGTCCAACCCCACTAAATTCAGAAAGGGCTTGCAAAATAGCTTCATCGCATACACCCAATTCTGTAGCGATACCAATTGCTGCCAAGGCATTACGAACATTGTGCAACCCTGGTAAATTCAATTGCACCTGTAACTGACCTGGCTTGTTGCCATGTCTACGCACAGTTCGGCGATCGACTGTAAAGTGCATGCGGGTTCCAACAGCCTGGACATTACTAGCGCGAATATCAGCATCTTCAGATAAGCCGTACCGCAAAATAGGTTGTGATACAAAAGGAATAATGTCTTTTACATTAATATCATCAATACACAGTACAGCCACACCATAAAAAGGCATCCGTTGAATAAACTGCACAAAAGCCTGCTTTAATCTGGCCATATCATGCTGATAGGTGTCCATGTGATCAGCATCAATATTGGTCACTACCTCCATGGCCGGAAAAAGTTGTAAGAATGACGCATCAGATTCATCTGCCTCGACCACAATGAAATCGCCCTGACCTAAACGTGCATTAGCGCCAGCAGAATTTAGCTTTCCACCAATCACAAACGTTGGATCTAATCCACCCTGTGCCAGCACAGAAGCGACCAAGCTTGTGGTCGTAGTTTTGCCATGAGTACCCGCAATCGCAATACCCTGCTTTAAGCGCATTAACTCACCCAACATGACTGCACGCTGAATGATAGGAATCTTTGCAGCGCGTGCTGCCAAGATCTCAGGATTATTACCAGCAACCGCTGTGGAAATAACCACAGCCTCAGCAGTGCCAATATTTTTTGGATCATGCCCAATATGTATTACTGCGCCCAACTCTTTTAGGCGCTTAGTGGCTATACCTTCAGTCAAGTCAGAGCCAGATACTTGATATCCTAGGTTAAGCAGTACTTCAGCAATGCCACTCATACCAGTACCGCCAATGCCGACAAAGTGTATTTGTTGAACGATGTGTTTCATAGTCCTACTCCTGCGCAATCTGCACATATCTCAGCAACTCGTCGAGTAGCATGCGGTTTAGCTAAAGCATGTGCCCGCAGCGCCATTTTCTTTAAATCATCACGGTTGAAATTTTGAATCATGGAAGCTAAGTCTTGGGCATTAAGATCTGACTGGGCTAACAAGATTGCCCCATCGGCATCGGATAAGAAACGCGCATTCGCAGTTTGATGATCATCAATTGCATAGGGAAATGGAATTAAACAAGCAGCAACTCCACATGCGGCAATTTCTGAAACGGTCATCGCACCTGAACGACAAATCACTAAATCTGCTTGTGCATAAGCGATGGGCATATCATCAATAAAGGGTCGTATATCCGCATCTACACCCAACTTTGCATAACGTAGTTCTAAATCAGCTAAATGTTTATCGCCTGCTTGATGGATCACCTCAGGGCGCGTATCTTTAGCCATTAAAGCCAAGGCTGCAGGAATAACTTCATTGAGGGCAGCTGCGCCTAAACTACCACCAACTACCAAGATGGATAAATTACCAGTACGCTGGTCATAGCGCTGCTCTGGTGACACTAACTTATCGAACTCAGCACGAATAGGGTTACCCACCCACTCTGCGTGTTCCATTGTGTCTGGAAATCCAGTCAATGTCCTAATTGCAAATTTGGCAAGCGCTCGATTAGCACTACCAGCTACTGCATTAGATTCATGTAAAACTAAAGGACGCTTGAGTAATTTAGTCATTAAGCCTCCTGGGAAGCTGATGTAACCGCCCATCCCCAAAACAACACTAGGCTTTAAACGGCGCATGATCTTCCAGCTTTGGATGCTCGCCCGCCATAAATTGAGGGGGAGCATCAATTTGGCTTTAAGCCCTTTGCCACGTAAACCCCCGAATTCGACCGACTCAAATGGGAAGTCACATGCTTTAACTAAGCGGTATTCCATGCCATTTTGATTGCCAAGCCAAGAAACTGTCCAACCACAAATACGCAAATATTCTGCGACAGCAAGTCCTGGAAATATATGCCCCCCAGTACCACCAGCCATTACCAAGATAGAAGGTTTGGTCACAACTTGCCTCCCCGCATCAAGATCCGATTTTCATAATCAATCCGTAATAACATTGCTATGGCAATGGCATTCATCAAAATTCCAGAGCCACCGTAACTTACCAAAGGAAGCGTCAATCCTTTGGTGGGTAACAGACCTAAGTTCACCCCCATATTGATAAAGGCTTGCCAACCAATCCAAATAGCCACACCTTTAGCAGCCAAGCCAGCAAAGCTACGATCTAATTGAAGCGCAGTACGACCTATTAGAAAAGCGCGACGTACGATCCAGTAAAACAAGAAGATCATCACCACTACTCCAACAAAACCAAGCTCCTCACCAATCACCGCCATGATGAAATCAGTATGTGCCTCGGGAAGGTAATGGAGTTTTTCAACACTTCCGCCTAAACCAGTGCCAAACCACTCACCTCGGCCAAATGCCATTAATGAGTGGGTTAGCTGATAGCCTTTATTTGCCGCATTGTCTACCTGCCATGGGTCTATAAAAGCCATAACGCGTTTTTGCCGAAATGGCGAAGAAGCGATAATAGTTACTGCGCTTAATATGCCAACTGCTAATAGTCCACCAAATAATTTAGCGTTAATACCGCCTAAAAACAGAATGCCAAAAGCAATTAGAGCCACAACTACTAAAGCGCCCATATCCGGCTCCGCCATCAATAGACCGCCTACTAAGGCAACAGCAATGCCCATGGGCAACATTCCTTTAACAAAAGAATGCAGATATTCTTGGCGTTGTACTGTGTAACTTGCAGCAAAGATCACCGCTGCAAATTTCATTAGCTCGGAGGGCTGAAAATTCATCAGGCCTAATGGGATCCACCGCTTCGCTCCATTCACCCCTTTGCCAATACCAGGGATTAAAACGGCAATCAGTAGCAATACAGTAAAACCAAAAATAATCGGTGAATAGCGATCCCATACTTTAGTCGGTATCTTGAAAGCCCAAATACCAACTCCAATGGCAATAGATAGAGAAATCACATGGCGTATCAAAAAGAAATTGCTACTGTAATTTGCATATTTAGGTCCGTCGGCTAATGTAATAGAGGCCGAATACACCATCACCAATCCAATTAGCGCTAGAGAAAGTACTGCCCATACGAGCAACTGGTCGTAATCCATCATGCGCGAACGGGTTTGCTCTACACCAGATACTGCATCTCGTAAGCCACTTCGGAAGTGATCAATTCCACCTCTTGAGAAATTCCAGAAGCGGTTAAGGCCCACACGATTTTCAGGAAATAGCTTTTCTTTTAAGCTCATACCTGAACTCCTTCAAAACGCATTCCCAATTCTTGAACTTCTGCAACAAAGACATCAGCCCGCTCAACATAATCTTTAAATTGATCAAAGCTGGCGCATGCTGGCGACAATAGAACAATGTCACCTGATTGCGCTTGCTTAGCCGCTTCCTGGACGGCATTTTGCAAGGTGTCACTCATGGTGCAAGGAACTACCTGAGCTAATATATCTGCAAGAATGGGGGCATCTTTACCAATGAGAAATACCCCTTTTACGAAACGCTGTGCGGGCTCGCGCAAGGGGCTGAAATCTTGACCTTTACCTTCGCCACCTGCAATTAACCAAATCCGCTTACCGCTTTCATTGACAGCCAACCCATTCAAAGCCGCAACAGTAGCACCTACATTAGTCCCTTTGCTATCGTCTACATATTCGACATCAGCAACAATAGAGACACTCTGTACACGATGTGGTTCACCGTGATAGTCCCGTAAACCATGTAACAGCAGGCTCATTGGTAAGCCAGCTGACTTAGCCAAGGCTAATGCTGCTAAAGCATTTAATGCATTGTGACGACCTCGAATACGCAAAGCATCTGCCGGAATTAAACGCTTTAGTCTGACTGGTTCTTCTACTGTAGCTACAGCAGACTTACGCCGACGCCTTGGAGCAGGCTCTAGATCTTCATCTACTTCAGCCCAAACTAGCCAATCAATACCACCCGCCCGCAGATCATGCTCGATACCAAAAGCACCTTGCTCTTGAGGGCGACTAGCGCCAAAAGTAATTACTGTCTTATTTGCGATTCGCTCTTTAGAAATCAGATCCATCACCAATGGATCATCACGGTTGAGAATACAGATAGTATTCTTACCAAATATATTGGCTTTGGCATGAATATAAGACTGCATATCGCCATGCCAATCTAAGTGGTCTTGCGTAATATTGAGAACAGCTGCTGCACTTGCATCAAAAGTGCTGGTGTATACCAACTGGAAACTAGATAACTCAAGTACCCAGATCGCTGGCATATCTGAGATCTGATCACTGGCGTCTAAACAGGACATCAATTGATCTAATGCTGCTGGACTAATATTTCCTGCAACCGCCACTTTTTTACCGGCGCGTTCACACAACTGGCCAGTTAGCACAGTGGTGGTAGTTTTCCCATTAGTACCAGTAATAGCCAATACTGCTGGGGTATACGTATCTCCCTTAGATTGGGCCATCCGATCTAATGCCGCCAACCCTCTAGCAAAGAATTCAATTTCACCCCAAATATCAATAGAAAGCTCATGGGCTTTGGATAAAAAAGTATGGATTGGTTCTTGTAATGGGGATAAGCCGGGGCTGATGCCGATGACATCAATGTTCTTTAATAAAGATTCATCTAGCGGTCCAAAATGTATATCCTTTAGACCAGCAAACTCTAGCTCACTAAGCCAAGCTTGTTGGCGCTCAGTTAAATTTACCAGATCGCGAGTATCTACAAGACGAACAATAGCGCCATTACGTAAACACCACTTTGCCATTGCTACGCCGGACTCACCTAAACCCAAGATTAAGAAATTTTCAGGCGCTTGATAAGAGTGATCCGAAATACACGCTGGGTTAGCGAAAGTTTGATTGAGGTTATGCATGTTTACTTTGGCTCACCGTAATTTCAGGCTAGATAAGCCAATTAAGACTAATAGGATCGTAATGATCCAAAAACGTACTACTACCTGCGTTTCACGCCAACCGCCCAATTCAAAATGATGATGGAGTGGTGCCATCCTGAAAATCCGACGGCCTTCACCAAAACGCTTTTTCGTAAACTTAAACCAGAACACTTGCAACATGACTGAGCATGTTTCTGCAACAAAAATCCCACCCATGACAAAGAGTACGATTTCTTGACGAACAATTACGGCGATGGTACCTAACGCCCCACCTAAAGCTAACGCACCCACATCACCCATAAATACTTGCGCAGGGTGTGTGTTATACCAAAGGAAGGCTAAGCCTGCACCCCCCATAGCACCACAGAAAATCATGAGCTCACCCGCTCCAGGAATATAGGGGAAGAGTAAATACTTGGCATAAATCGAATTACCCATAACATAGGCAAATGCACCCAAAGCGGCCCCTACCAAGATCACAGGCATGATCACTAAACCATCTAGGCCATCAGTTAAGTTAACTGCATTACTGCTGCCAACAATCACGAGATAACTCAAAATGATGAAGCCCAATACGCCGAGTGGGTAGCTCACCTCCTTCATGAAAGGGATCAGTAGATTGGACTTAGCAGGCAGACTCAGAGCAAAGCCACTTTTTAGCCAATCAAAAAATAATTGCAGCACTTTTAGATTATTGACTTCTGAAACAGAGAAAGCCAAATAAATAGCGGCGAATAAACCAATTAAGGTCTGCCACATGAATTTTTCTCTAGACGCCATACCTTTAGGGTCTTTATTGACTACCTTGCGATAGTCATCTACCCAGCCAACCAAGCCAAAACCGAAGGTCACTATCATCACAATCCAGATAAAGCGATTGCTTAAATCAGCCCAGAGCATACAAGAAATAAAGATGCCAATCAGAATCAATACACCGCCCATGGTTGGAGTACCTGATTTCACCAGATGGGTTTGAGGTCCATCAGTACGAACTGACTGTCCCATTTTCAATGTCGTTAGCTGGCGAATAACCCAGGGACCAGCAGCCAATCCAATTAATAAGGCAGTCACAGTAGCCATTACCGCCCTAAAGGTAATGTAGTTAAAGACCCGGAAAAATCCAAAGTCATCCTGAAGCCATTGCGCCAAAATCAAGAGCATGGTTTAGCCTCCTCTAACAAGGCTTGTGCCACTCGCTCCATCCGCATAAAACGCGATCCTTTAATTAAAATATTGAGATGTTCTTTTTCACTGGCTGTATGAGTCTGTAAGGCAATTGTTAAGTCGGCAATGAGAAGATCTAGGCTAGCAAAGTGCTCTGCGCTTGATGAAAGTAGTTGTTTTTTCTTTTGCGCATCAAAACTACGTACAGCAAACTGGCTTTGCTCACCAAGCGCAAATAACTTAGCCACACCTTGCTCCGCAGCATATGCCCCCACCTCTTCATGAAAAGCTGTACCTTGATCACCAACTTCACCCATATCACCCAATACCAGCCAAGATAGCTTGCCTGCCTGTTTTAAGGCATCAATGGCAGCCCTGACAGAATCTGGATTCGCGTTATAACTATCATCAATTAAGGTGCGAGTAGCGTCTAATATTTTCGATTGCATCCGGCCACTAACTGGGGAGAATGCTTCAAGACCTTCTTTGATATTTTCAAGGCTGACACCAGCAGCCAGTGCAACTGCGCTAGCTGCTAATGCATTACGGACATTGTGACTACCTAATGTATTGAGTTGTACCTGGACATTGCCTTGCTCAGTTTGAATCTGAACCAGACCGCTATCTAATAATCGTCCAATAACAGCTGCCCCTTGTTGGGTAGCGTGAGATATCAAAGCAAAATCAATTACTTTTCTACCTAAAGCCGCCTCATGCCAAACACCGGCAAACTCAGAATCTGCAGGAAAGATCGCCACACCATCATTTGGTAATGCACGGATAGCATCTGCATGCTCTCTGGCAACAGCATCTACCGTAGCCATAAATTCTTGATGTTCACGTTGAGCATTATTAATCAAGGTGATATTCGCTTGGGCTATTGCAGCTAGTTGTGCAGTTTCGCCAGGATGATTCATGCCCAACTCAACCACCGCTAAACGATCACTAGGGCGTAAGCGTAATAAAGTTAACGGTAATCCAATGTCATTATTGAGATTGCCCTTGGTTACAAGAGTGCACTCGTTACCTACCGCGGCCTTAAAAATGGAAGCAATCATTTCTTTTACGGTAGTTTTGCCATTGCTGCCAGTAACTAGTGCCAACGGTAGAGAAAAAGTGCTACGCCAAGCTTGAGCTAAGTCGCCTAAGCTTTTTTTGCTATCTGCTACGCAAACAGCAGCTAAATGAGAGGGGCATTTCTCTAAATTGCTTATCAAGGCAGCTGCCGCACCTGCTTTTGCAACCTCTTCTAAAAAATCATGGGCATCAAAGCTATCTCCAGCTAAGGCAATGAATAATTCACCTGCTTCGATTTGGCGACTATCAGTACCTACCATTGACACCTCCAATGACTGAGCAAGCTCATTAGAAATATTCACCAATTGACTGCCTGGCAGCATCGTATGTACCTGAGAAAGGGTGGTCATGGTCTTACTCATATGCCACCCCGGGCAGCTAGTTGGATATGTTCTTGGTCAGAAAAATCAAATTTCTTCCCATTAATTTCTTGGGTCGCTTCGTGACCCTTACCGGCCACTAGAATGACATCTTTGATATCAGCGTGTCGGATAGCCGCCATAATGGCTGCTGCACGATCAGTAATGACTTGAACATTACGAGACTCTGGCCTCATGCCCTCCTGAATCATGGCGATAATTGCTTGTGGATTCTCTGATCTTGGGTTATCGCTTGTAATAATAATTTGGTCAGCCAACTCTTGGGCAACGCGACCCATTAGCAAACGCTTCCCAGTATCACGGTCCCCACCACACCCAAAGATGCACCATAATTTTCCACCCCGTTGGTTTGCAATCAGGCGCAGTGCTAATAAGGCCTTCTGTAAAGCATCTGGAGTATGGGCAAAATCAACGATTGCCAAAGGGTCTTCAGCTCTTCGATTTTTATTTAATGAAACGAGCTCCATCCGTCCTGAGACGGGGCGTAATTTTGTGATGCATTTGCTCGCTTGATCAGGGCTCAATCCCTGCGTCAATAAAATAGTCCATACCGCCAAACAATTACTCAGATTAAATTCACCTATTACGGGGATATGAAGCGCATTAGGCTCCATACCTTCATAATGAAATACGACATCATATCCAGCAGCAGTGAAAATACTATCTGTAGCATAGATCCGGCGCAAACGATCACCAAACTTTTTAAATCCGGCAAAGGCTTCTTGACGCAAAGCATATGCCCAAACTGTTAAGTTGTTATGAGCTAATAATTGACTTGCTAGCTCGCGTCCGAATGGATCATCTAAATTTAATACTGCATGCTCTAATCCTGAACACTGAAATAGTTTCGCTTTTGTTTGGGCATAATCAGCCATACTACCGTGGTAATCCAAATGATCTTGCGTCAAATTTGTAAAGACTGCACAATTGATGCTTACACCGCCGATACGCTCTTGATCTAGGGCGTGAGAAGAAATTTCCATTGCCACTGTCTTAGCGCCAGCGTTCAATAGATTTTTTAATTGGGTTTGCAAGCGGGGAGCATCAGGAGTGGTATATCCCGTTGCCTCTAATGCATCTGGAAATCCCGAGCCTAATGTTCCTAACACTGCAGCGCGATGGTTAGCACTATCAAGGGCCTGTGCAAGCCACTGGGTAATACTGGTTTTTCCATTAGTACCAGTTACCCCAATGACTTTTAAGTGCTGACTAGGATCGTCATACCATTCTGAGCAAATCTTGCCAGCATGTGCTGCAAGATGGTTAATTGCAAAACATTGAGGGTGCTCCGAGAACGCTGTCATGCCAGCAGGATCGAAAACGACAGCTCCAGCGCCATTCTTCAGTGCAGATTCAATAAATTCTCGTCCATCTCGTCTAGCGCTTCCATGCCCTACGGGATAAGCAAAAAAGATATCTCCAGATGCAATCTGCCGGCTATCAGCGCAGACTTTGGCAGAAGCGTCGACCACCTCATGTAAATGGGCTATCAATTGATGGGGTTCAAGGTTCATTGCTACGATCATCTTTTCAAAGCCACTTGTTGCACTTTGACTCCAGTACCATGCAGATTGGCTGGAGGCTCATCTTTTAATACCATCTGCTTCACATTAGAATCTGGAAGAACATTTAATGTACGCAAGGTTTCACTAACAATAGTAGAGAACACTGGCGCAGCAACATCCCCACCATAGTGACTGCCACCAGTAGGCTCATCAATCATGACTGCGACGACGATACGGGGGGCGCTGATTGGCGCAAGACCCGCAAAGTAGGCCCGATATTTGTTTCCATAACCTTTGCCAACTAGCTTATGTGCAGTGCCTGTTTTGCCGCCTACACGATAACCTTCTGACTGGGCTTTAATTGCGGTTCCCCCTGGCTCGGTGACAGTCTCTAACATCGTGCGCATTTCAATAGCCGTCTTTGGAGACATGACTTTAGTGCCCGGCTTAAATTCTGGACTGCGTTCAATTGTGAGGGGCACTAATTCTCCATCACGCGCAAATACCGTATATGCACGTGCCAATTGAAAGAGGGATGCAGAAATACCATAGCCAAACGCAATCCGCGCCTGGTCTGTTGGCATCCATTTTTTATAAGGGTGAACCGTGCCTGCCACAGCCCCAGGAAATCCAATTTTAGGTGCCTGACCTAAACCAACAGAAGTGTAAAAATTCCACATCTCTTCTGCAGTCAGATTATTCATTGCAATCTTGGCTGTACCAATATTGCTTGATTTCTGAATAATTTGAGCCACTGTAAGATTGCCATAGTGGTGCGTATCAGTAATCGGTTTTGGCCCTACTAAATAGGAAGCGCCGATCACCATATTGGTATTTGGTAAAACTGCGCCTTTTTCTAATGCGATTGAGATGGTAAGCGGCTTCATGGTTGAGCCAGGCTCAAAGGTATCTGTTAATACCCGATTACGTAATTGCTCACCAGTTAATTTTTTTCGATCATTGGGGTTATAGCTTGGGTAATTAGCTAAGGCCAGGATCTCACCAGTTTGTGTATCTAAGACAACTGCCCCGCCAGCACTTGCACGATGCTGCTCAACCGCACTCTTTACTGCGTTATAAGCTAAAAACTGAATTTTGCTATCTATGGAAAGTTGCAAGTCTTTACCGTTCTGTGGCAATTGCAAAATGGCGATTTCCTCGACTACCCGTCCTAAGCGGTCCACCACCACACGGCGCTGACCTGGATGACCGGCAAGTTCTTTTTCTGATGAGAGCTCCATACCCTCTTGCCCACGATCTTCGACATTTGTAAATCCAACCACATGCGCCATCGCTTCGCCTTCAGGGTAAAAACGACGGTATTCATTATTAAGACCAATCCCAGGGATTTCTAATTGCTTGATTTGTTGAGCAATTTCAGGATCGACTTGGCGTTTTAAAAAAGTCTGCTTACGCTCTTCGCGCAACTTCTTACGCAATTCAGTTTCACTAATTTGAAGCAGGCTGGCTAACTTCTGCACTTTGTCAGTAGACAAATCATCTGGCACAGTATCGTTATAGGCAATCACTGATTTTGCTTCAAGGCTAGTAGCAATAACCTGGCCATTACGATCTAAAATTTTTCCACGAGAAGCGGGTAACTCTAATTCGCGTTGAGTACCACGGATACCTTTTGCTTCATAAAACGCATTGCCAGGACCCTGAATCCAGAAGGCCCGAATTAAAAGCAACATAAAGACGAAGAAAAGCATAAATAGCATCAAACGCGACCGCCACATCGGCAGACGCAATACTAAATTTGGCGTAGTTGAAAAACCTACATGCCTCATCTGGCCTCCTTTAAATACAAAGTACGCTCTGGAGAAATGGGGGACATGTGTAATTGGTTGCGCGCAACCTCACGAATACGTGCCGACTTAGATAAATTGCGTTGCTCATATTCCAAACGAAGCCAATCTTGATTTAGCTTTCGTTCTTCAATTTGGGCGCGGTCTAATGTAATAAATAATTTACGTGCCCGTTGCTGTGCGGCAACTAACGATAGAGCACAAATCAATAACAGTGCCAGCAAAGTTAATGTGGCGCGATTCATGCAAAGGCACCTATCCGCTTTTGTGCAATGCGCATAATGGCCGAACGGGCACGAGGATTTTCTTGAATTTCTTGATCACTTGGTTTAATACGGCCAATAATTTCTAATGCACTCTGCGGCAAATCTTTTTCACGGATAGGTAAACCGCGAGGTACCTCGACTTTGGCGTGGGATTGTAAAAACTGCTTGACGATGCGATCTTCGAGCGAATGAAAGCTAATGACTGCTAATCTTGCACCGGGCTTTAATAATATGAGTGCGGCTTTAAGACCCATTTCAAGGTCTTCTAATTCCCGATTAATAAAAATACGTAAAGCTTGGAAGGTTCTCGTAGCGGGATCTTGTCCAGGCTCTCTTGTACGAACTACACTGGCTACTAAGCTAGCCAATTGGCTTGTGGTTTGAGGTGGCAGGCCCTCCTCTCGCTTGGCGACAATAGCTTTAGCAATCTGAAACGCGAAGCGCTCCTCTCCGTAAGTCTTAATCACGTAGGTTATTTCCTCTTGCGGCGCCTGCTCTAACCATTGCGCAGCGGTTAAGCCATACTCCGTATTCATCCGCATATCGAGAGGCCCTTCCCGACGAAAAGAAAATCCCCGATGTGCTTGGTCTACCTGTGGCGAGCTGATCCCTAGATCCAACAAAATGCCATCGACAGAATCTGGCGCCGCGTACTGATCCATTTGAGCAAAGCTGTCGTGGACGATGGTTAGGCGCGGATCCTTGATTTTCTCTGCGACTGCTATCGCCTCTAAATCCTTGTCGAAGGAAATGATGCGGGCAGCAAAATCTAGCTGTGCAAGCAAAGCCTGAGTGTGGCCTCCACGCCCAAATGTCCCGTCGATTACCAAAATGGGTGTGGCTGGATTTGGATGTTGAATAAGCGGACCACTGATTAGTGCTGTCACCGCCTCGGCCAGTAACACTGGGCGATGAGTTATGTTCATAGCACCCTGTCATCAAAAATTAAATTGCTTGAGCGCTTCAGGCATCCCCTGTGCGATGGCGACCTGTTCTTTTGTAGCGTAGGTAGTTGCATCCCACAATTCCAAGTGACTACCCATACCGAGTAGCATCACTCCCTTTTCTATTCCAGCAGCGGCCCGTAACTCTGGGCTTACCAATATTCTTCCGGCGCTATCCAAATCGACCTCAGCAGCATTGCCCAGAAAAATTCGGCGCCACCAATGGGCATCCATCGGTAGTTGCGCAACCCGAGAGCGAAAGATATCCCACTCGGGCCGGGGAAACAAAAGTAGGCAGCCATCTGGATGTTTAGTAAGCGTTATTCGACCCTCACCTTGAACCAATAAGGCGTCACGATGCTTTGCCGGTACTGACATACGGCCTTTTGCATCCAAATTGAGAGCTGACGCACCTTGAAACACCATTTACCCCACTTTTTCACACTTCCTCCCACTTTAGAGGATCAGAATAAGGGGGTCAAGTCTTTTTAGGGATTTTTTTTGGAAATTCTCTAGTAATTACAAACACTTAGCGTGATGTGTTCATAAAATGGTGATTATAAAAATGCTACTTGAAACAATAGCTTGGAAAATATACTTAAGAATAGATCTTAGATATTGAAGTAGATAATCAGTAAATATACTGTATTAATGAACAGTATATAGGGGCTTAGATTTTGTACGCCGTTGCTGTCATGATCTTGGACATTTCCTGCATCATTCTCTTAATTGGCCTAGCTAAAACTACCCCACCGGCTGCAATCGCAGCATGTCCATGCTCAATTTCATCGATGCGCATTTGATCGACGATGGCACGCGAGCGGTGATCTTCTAAAGGTAATTTTTGAAGATGACTTTCTAAATGGCTTTCAACTTGTTTCTCGGTTTCAGCAACAAAACCTAAGCTCCACTTATCTCCTGCTAAGCCTGCTATCAAGCCGATTGCAAAGGATCCTGCATACCAAATTGGATTGAGATAGCTTGGGTGCGAGCCAAGCTCTAAAAGACGGGCTTCGCACCAAGCTAAGTGATCCATTTCTTCTTGAGCAGAGCAATTGAGCATTTCTTGGATTTCAGAATTTCGTGCCACTAATTTTTGGGATTGATACAGGGCCTGGGCGCACACTTCACCAACATGGTTGACTCGCATCAAACCTGCCGCGTGCTCACGCTCAGCAACATCTAAAACGGAGCCAGAAAGTACCTCTGCTCCAGGGCTTGCTCGATGAGCATTTGCTCCCCCAAAGACCGAACGAAGTGCCGTATCAAATTCAAGAATAAAGCTGTCGATCTGAGACATTAAGAGCCAAACTTTAAATTAAAACTTCTGACTTACTGCTCTGCTTGGTCTTTAATCCAAGTTCGGCTAAAAGCTCGCGGTCTTGCTCTGCCTCAGGGTTAGCGGTAGTGAGTAGTTGCTCACCATAAAAAATAGAGTTGGCACCCGCTAAAAAACACATTGCTTGAACCGACCTACCAAGCTCTTGACGACCTGCTGATAAACGCACCCGTGCTCGCGGCATAGTGATGCGAGCTACGGCTATCGTTCTCACAAACTCTAGGGGATCTAAAGGCGCCTGATCAGCCAATGGAGTTCCGGCAACAGGTACTAAATGATTAATCGGAACAGACTCTGGGTAAGGACTTAAATTGGCCAAACGGGTTAAAAATGCTGCCCGTTGCTGGCGGGACTCGCCCATACCCACAATACCGCCACAACAAACTGACATGCCTACTGCGCGAACATTGGAGATCGTATCCAAACGATCTTGATAGCCGCGGGTGGAGATGACTGAGCGATAAAAGTCTTCGCTAGTATCTAGATTATGGTTATAAAAATCCAAGCCAGCTTCTTGCAGGGCCTGAGCTTGACTAGCTTCCAACATGCCTAAAGTGGCGCAGGTTTCAAGGCCTAAGGCTTTTACACCCTTAATCATCGCTGTGACTTTTTCAATATCACGGTCTTTGGGCTCCCGCCAAGCGGCGCCCATACAGAATCGATTGGATCCAGCCGCTTTGGCTGCTTTAGCTGCCTCAAGCACGTCATCCAAGTTCATTAACTTATCTGCTTTCACATCCGTGTCATATCTTGCTGCTTGGGGACAATATCCACAATCCTCAGGACAACCACCAGTCTTAATCGATATGAGGGTAGCTAATTCCACATCACCCTCAGGGAAATTAGCCTGATGAGTCTGTTGAGCCTTAAACATCAACTCATTGAACGGTAAGGCAAAAAGGGCTTCAATCTGAGCTAGTGTCCAAGTTCCCGAGGCGTCTACCTGCGTATCAGCCCCCTGTGGCGAATCAGCCTTTGATTTGATGAAAGTAAGTGGTTTTTCAGTTGTTTGGGCAGCCTGCATAGGTAAATTCCAGAAAATAGAACAATTCAAGCCATAAACATAACAGATACAGCTCAAAATTAGGAAAAACTAGTGGTCAAATACCAAACATGAAGCTTATTTCTGATCTAAATCAAAATCTCCTAGTTGATCGTAGTTTGTCAGCCGTCTGGCATCCTTGCACCCAGATGAAACATCATGAGTCCTTACCTCTGATTGCCATCACCCGTGGTAAAGGCCCTTGGCTCTACGATGAGCAGGAAAATAAGCTATTAGATTGCATCAGTTCATGGTGGACTAATTTATTTGGACACTCCAACCCCCGCATTAATCAGGCTATTAATGCTCAACTAGAAAAAATTGAGCACGTCATGCTTGCCGGATTTACCCATCGGCCGGTAGTGGAGCTCTCAGAAAAGCTTAGCGCTTTAACAGGAGGTAATTTAGGTCATGTGTTCTACGCATCTGATGGCGCTTCAGCAGTAGAAATTGCTCTAAAAATGAGCCACCATTATTGGCAACTACATCACCAGCCTGAAAAGAAAAAATTCGTTTGCCTGGAAAATGGCTACCATGGAGAAACATTGGGGGCATTAGCAGTCACTGATGTTACTATCTTCCGCGAAGCTTACGGCTCTCTTTTGCAAGATGTCTATACCGTGTCATCGCCAGACTCTCGCAAAGCACTAGATGGAGAAAATGCCGATGATGTTGCGCGGCGTGCAGCTAAAGAATTAGAGCAACTATTTGAAAATGAACATCATCAGATTGCCGCGATCATTATTGAACCTTTAGTGCAGTGTGCTGGCCAAATGGCGATGCATTCAGCGCAATACCTAAAGCTGGTAAGAACTTTATGTGATCGCTATGACATTCACCTGATTGCCGATGAAATTGCGGTTGGGTGTGGACGTTCTGGAAAGTTTTTTGCCTGTGAACATGCAGATATTTGGCCAGACTTCTTAACACTCTCCAAGGGGATTAGCGGTGGCTATCTACCACTATCCCTTTCAATGACTACTGAGAAAATTTATCGCGCCTTTTATGGCGATCAAACAAAACAGGGGTTCTTGCATTCACACTCCTATACTGGTAATCCCCTTGCCTGTGCAGCCGCACTAGCATGCTTAGAAATCTTTGAAACAGACCAGGTGTTAGAAAATAATATGAATCGCTCGAGGGATCTTGCTAATGCTTTTGCATGGGCCAAAGCAGACTCACGAATCGAGCATTGGCGTGCGCAAGGCATGATTCTGGCATTCGATGTGAAGAACTCGAAAATAAAGAACGCTAGCACTTTCCCTAGAGAAATGTTTTCAGCAAGCCTAAAAGAAGGTATGCTAATTAGACCTATCGGCAATACGATTTATGTAATGCCTCCTTACATATTATCTACAGAAGACACCATGCAGATGGGCGACTCTGTTCAACGTGCATTTGATCAGGTAGCCGCATGAAAAAAACTTTTCATGCCTTTGAGTTAGCCCAGCAGCAGATTGCCGATCTAGATCGGCAATTATTAAAACGTCAGCTTCGTGTAACTGAATCGCCCTGCGATATTACAGCGACTGTTGATAAAAGAGAATTAAAAGCATTTTGTAGTAATGATTATTTAGGCCTTGCGAATCATCCGAAATTGGTGGGCGCTATACAGGCGGGGGCTCTGCAATATGGAGTTGGCAGTGGCGCTTCTCATTTAATTAGCGGCCACAGTATTGCCCATGAACTGCTTGAGAAAAAATTAGCCGCTTTTCAAAGTAAGCATATTCCTCAGGCGCGCGCTTTATTTTTCAGTACTGGTTATCTCGCTAATCTGACTGCTATCACTGGTCTATCTCGACTAGCCAAGCTAGGTGAAGCCAGTATTTATTCAGCCAACTTAAATCATGCCTCGATCATTGATGGTGTGCGTCTAGCGAGTACCCAGACTAAAGCCATGGTGACCCTGTTTGATCATCAGCATCTAGACTTGCTGATTGAGTCACTTAAAAGAGATACTCATCAGCTCAAATTAATTGTGCTTGATGGCGTCTTTAGCATGGATGGAGATCTTGCCCCAATACAAGAGCTAGTTCAAATTGCACATGATTTTGATGCACTCCTACTAGTAGATGATGCCCATGGCTTTGGTGTTCTCGGACAGCATGGTCATGGCATTTTGGAAATGTTTAATATTCACTCTGAGCGGATTATCTACATTGGCACGCTTGGTAAAGCTGCAGGAGTAAGTGGTGCCTTTATTTGTGGCTCAGCCCCCTTTATTGAATGGCTTATTCAAAAAGGACGTCCTTATATTTATAGTACTGCTACGCCACCAGCAATAGCACATACCCTGTTAAAAAGTCTTGAGATCATTGAGAGCGATGAGGGTATCGCTCGTCGTCGGCAATTAAATCAATTGATTGAGATATGGCGCCAAGAGATGAATTTTTCTTACTGGGAAAAAGTAGCCTCTTGCACCCCTATTCAGCCAGTCATTCTTGGTAGCAATGCTAATGCATTAGCTGCTTCTAAATTATTAGATGAAGCGGGCTATTGGATTCCGGCAATACGTCCGCCAACCGTTCCTACTGGTAGTGCACGCTTACGCATTACTTTCTCAGCCAATCACAGCATTAAAGACTTACGTGCGCTTATCAAAACCCTTAAGCTCATTGAGCAACAAATAGAAATTAAAACCTCATCTTGAAAAAAAATCGGAGCTTCTTTGTTACGGGCACTGATACTGAAGTAGGTAAAACTTTGGTGAGTGGTGCCTTGATTTTAAAATTAAGGCAGTTAGGTCTTCAGGTTGCTGGATTTAAACCTGTCGTTGCTGGAACCTATTTGGATGACTCTGGAAATAAACTGAATGAAGATTTAGAAACCCTTAGGATGGCGGCAGGACCATTGTCTTTTGAGCTCACTCTTTGTCCTTATGTTTTAGATCAACCTGTAGCACCGCACATTGCTGCGTATACTCAAGCAATTGAGTTAGAAAGTGTGCATATTCAAGAAGCTTTTCAGAAAATATATTCACAGTTCGATGCAGTGGTGGTGGAGGGGGCTGGTGGATTTTTGGTGCCACTAAACGATCATGATGATTTAGGAGATATTGCACAAACCATGGGACTACCCATCATTTTGGTGGTGGGAATGCGGTTGGGGTGCATTAATCATGCTTTACTCACCTGTGAAGCCCTGCAATCTCGTCATTTACCCATTGCTGGATGGGTTGCAAATACCCTTTTTGATGAAATGCCTTTAATTAATAAAAATATTTTGGCTTTAAAAAATCGAATTTCCGCCCCCTTTTTAGGTCTTATCCCCACTCTTCCTAAGCACTTACAAAAATTTGCTAATGCCCCCTATTCTTTAGAAGCGCTGGAATTTGCTGCACAGCACCTTAATCTACCCCGATAAATTCGGATAAGATGAAGGTATGCGATTACTTCCAGAAATCGTCGATTCCGCAGAAGCAATTCAAGAGATTCGGCGCAACATTCATGCTCATCCCGAATTACGGTTTGAAGAGAATCGCACATCTGATCTAGTTGCTGAAGCTCTTTCTAGCTGGGGCATCTCGGTATATCGCGGTCTGGGAAAAACTGGGGTAGTGGGAAGATTAGATGGAGAGCTCGGGCCTGGCAAGATGATTGGTCTGCGCGCCGATATGGATGCTCTTCCTTTACAAGAACACAACACATTTACCCATACTTCCAAGTACGCTGGAAAGATGCATGCTTGCGGTCATGATGGCCATACTGCCATGCTACTCGGTGCCGCTCAATACTTATCGAACCATCGAGAATTTAAAGGTACGGTTATTTTTATTTTTCAGCCCGCTGAAGAGGGTGGTGCTGGTGCACAAGAAATGATCAAAGATGGTCTATTTAAACAATTTCCTTGTAATGCTGTTTTTGGTTTGCATAACTGGCCTGGCCTTGTTGAAGGTCATTTTGGGGTGACCGCAGGGCCCATGATGGCTTCTAGCAATACCTTTGAGATCACCATTCGTGGCAAAGGCGGACACGCTGCTTTGCCCCACAATAGCGCTGACCCAGTTCTTACTGGCGCACAAGTAGTTCAGGCTCTACAAAGCATCATCACTCGCAATAAACGCCCGGTTGATGCTGCTGTTTTATCAGTAACGCAATTTCATGCTGGCGAGACCAGCAACGTCATTCCAGATAGTGCCTTTATTGGCGGGACCGTTCGAACCTTCACCTTAGAGGTATTAGATCTTATTGAGGAGCGCTTAAAAGAAATTTCTCACAGTGTCGCCAATGCATTTGACTGTCAGGCAGATGTGATTTTTTCTAGAAACTATCCGCCGCTAATCAATCACGATGCTGAGGTTGATTTTGCTAGCGAGGTGATGGGCGAATTAGTGGGCGAGCAAAATGTCAACACTGCTATTGATCCCACCATGGGCGCTGAAGATTTTGCTTTTATGCTACTTGAAAAACCGGGCTGTTATGTATTCCTAGGTAACGGAGATGGCGATCATCGTGCGGTCGGTCATGGCATGGGTCCATGCCATCTTCATAACCCTTCTTACGATTTCAATGACGCTTTGATTCCAGTTGGCGTGAGCTATTGGGTTAAATTAGCTCAGCGCTTCCTAGAGAAACCTTAAGAATTTGTAAATTTGGCTGGACGTTTTTCCATAAACGCAGCCATACCCTCTTTTTGATCATTTGTAGCAAAGCATGCATGAAACAGGCGGCGCTCAAAATGAATCCCTTCTGCAAGAGTAGTTTCATAGGCAGTATTAATCGCTTCTTTTACCATCATCGCCGTGAGCAAAGGCATATCTGCAATTCCTTTGGCAATCGCCTTTACCTCTTTGAGTAAATCCGCTTGGGGAAAGATGCGTGATACTAAGCCTGAACGTTCTGCCTCTGCAGCATCCATCATGCGACCCGTGAGCGCCAAATCCATAGCTTTGGCTTTAGACACTGCACGCGGTAGACGCTGAGTACCACCTGCCCCAGGAATGATTCCCAGCTTCACTTCAGGTTGTGCAAACTTCGCATTATCTGCAGCCATAATGGTGTCACACATCATGGCTAATTCGCATCCGCCACCTAAAGCATAGCCAGAGACCGCGGCAATCACTGGTTTGCGAACCTTTTTCATTTGCTCCCAATTGCGGCTTATAAAATCTCCACGATAGGTATCTTTAAACTCATACTGCGCCATAGAGGCGATATCAGCACCAGCAGCAAAGGCTTTCTCGCTACCGGTCACGATAATGCAGCCAATATTGTCATCAGCATCAAAACCGAGCAATGCGGTGCCAAGCTCATCCATTAACTGATCGTTCAGGGCGTTTAATACTTGCGGGCGATTTAAAGTAATCACGGCAACTTTGCCGTCAACTTCAGTCAAAATTGTGTTGTAGCTCATAAATACCTTTCCAGTCTTCATGCATCAGCGGGGTAACAATACCCACATCTTGCCATTTTGTTTCATACGTCCAGCAAATTCTCCGGCCGACTCCCCAGAACCCCAATAATAATCTGCCCTAACACCACCTACGATTGCCTTACCCGTATCTTGGGCCATCACCAGTTTTTGGAGTGCCTGATTGCTTAATGGCTTAGTCGTAGCTAAAAATACAGGTGAGCCTAAAGGCATTGCTTTGAGATCGACAGCAATACTCCTTTCTGCGGTCAATGGCACACCAAGGGCTCCAAGAGTCCCAGAGGTCTCTTTAAAAAATACAAAGCGGGGATTAGCATTTAACATTTCATTTACGCGATCAGGATTGCGCTTGGCCCATTGTGAAATTCCTTGCATCGTTGCTTCTTTATTCGTAATCTCTTTACGGTCAAGTAACCATTGCGCAAAAGATTTAAAGGGTTGCTCATTCGTTCCTGCAAATCCCAGTTGCAAAATTTTTCCGTCTTCAAGCCGAATTTTTCCTGAGCCTTGAATTTGCATGGAAGCAGCCTCAACAGGATCTTGAATCCACGCTATTTCTGAGCCCTTCAAGATACCGGAGTTCATGAGTTCTGCCCGTGTTGGACCAGGATTTGGTCGAGATTTTTTCCATTCACTTGGATAGGCATACAAAGGGGTGTTGTAGACACTAGTTCTCGTCTTTGAACCACTCATTACTGGTTCGTAATACCCCGTAACTAAGCCGGTCTCGCTGCCAGAGCTATTGCGAATTTCATAAGCCTGAAAGTTGTTCTCAAAATATTGACGAATGGCTTGGCTATCCCTAGCAGAAATATTGCTCGCCTGTGCGCAAACTTGGCGCCAGTTAATTTCACTGTTTCTTTTTCTAAGTACATCACAGCTTTTAAGCCAAGCTGGCCATGCTTGAGAAAGATCATCTTCCTGCCACCCTGGTAAGGCCTGCCAAGAAACAGCGCTAAAGCTAGCTATGGAAGAGCTATAAGAGCTAGGGGCACTGCCACTAGATCGATAAACTGGGCCGCGAGTTGGTGGAGCCGTGCAGCCCACCACTAAACTAGCCGTTGCAATAGCGAATACACTAAGACGAGCAAAGCGTCCAATACGAACATTCAATACTTGAAATTTAGAAATCATGATTGCCAATTTACTTGATGAATACCCGATGATCTTATTCGTACTGGAAGGGGGCATTGCTCTAGCACTCCTCCTATTCATCGTACTATGGACTGGTAAAGGCAAAAAATAGCCTAAAAGTGACTAACAAGCCAGGGTTAATGCAAAGTTCTAGGCATGATCAAGGCAAATTCAGGAATCTGCGCCTGAAAGAACTGAGCATCCTCGCTCACGCAGAAGTATTCTCCGCGCATAGTTCCCACTGGGGTGGGTAAAGTAGCCCAACTGGTGTATTCAAAATGCTCGCCTGCTCGGAGCAAAGGTTGCTGGCCTACCACCCCTAACCCACGCACTTCCTGAACGTCATTATCCCCATCTGTAATGAACCAGTGGCGGGCAATGAGCTGAACGCTAGCAGAGCCAGAATTGCGGATAGTGATGGTATAGGCGAAGGCAAATTGACGGTTATCGGGGTCAGATTGCTCAGGCAAATACTGAGATTTGACGGTAATGCTGATTTCGTGGGGATTCATGCACGAATTCTGCGCTATCCTCAAGTCAAGTGCAAGCTAGAATCTAGGGATGGATAGCCAGAAATCACCCCTCGATATCGATTTTGTTATTGCCCCTTCTATTTTGTCAGCTGACTTTGCCTGCCTTGGCAAGGAAGTTCAAGACGTTTTAGCCGCTGGAGCTAACTGGATTCACTTTGATGTGATGGATAACCACTATGTCCCAAACCTTACCATTGGTCCTTTAGTTTGTGAGGCTATTCGTCCGTATGCGATAAAAAATGGCAAGCTAGCAATGATTGATGTTCATCTGATGGTGGAGCCTGTAGATCGCCTAGTTCCCGATTTTGCAAAAGCTGGCGCCAATTTGATTAGCTTTCATCCGGAGGCAAGCCCACACATTAACCGCACACTTCATTTAATTCGTGATCAAGGATGTCAAGCAGGTCTGGTGTTCAATCCCGCTACGCCACTTGATTATCTTGATCACACGCTAGAGCTACTCGATTTAGTTTTGCTGATGTCAGTCAATCCTGGTTTTGGTGGCCAATCGTTTATTCCGAGCACTCTGGATAAAGTTGCCCAAGTTCGCGCACGTTTAGATCAATATCAATTGCAGACTGGTCGTTACATCCGCCTCGAGGTAGATGGCGGTATCAAGGTCGATAATATTGCGCAGGTTGCTAAAGCAGGTGCAGATACCTTTGTAGCTGGCTCTGCCATTTTTGGCAAAGAAAACTATGCGACGGTGATTGATGCGATGCGCACAGAACTAGCGAAGTCAGGTAAAGCGTAATGCAGCACGAAGAATTTCTAGCCCTAGGAAAAGAGGGTTTCAATCGCATTCCTCTGGTAAAAGAGGTATTGGCTGATTTAGAGACTCCTCTCTCACTGTACATCAAACTCACCCAAACCTTTGGCCAAAAAAATACCTACCTACTTGAATCAGTTCTAGGAGGCGAGCGCTTTGGCCGCTTCTCTTTCATTGGCCTGCCTGCTAAAACAATTTTAAGAACAGTTGGGACACCAAATGCCCCACTAACAGAAGTGCTAACTAAGGATGAAGTAATTGAAACCAATCGAGATAATCCACTCGATTTTGTAGATGCTTATTTCAAGCGCTTTAAGGTTGCCTTGCAGCCTGGTCTGCCCCGTTTTTGTGGCGGCCTAGCAGGCTACTTTGCATATGACACAGTACGCTATATTGAATCTCGCTTAGCCAAACACAGCTTACCTGACGAGTTAGGCGTACCTGATATTCAACTCATGTTGACCGAAGAATTGGCCGTCATTGATAACGTTGCTGGTCGCATTTATTTAATTGTGTATACAGACCCTAGCATGCCTGAAAGTTTTGAAAAGGGTCAAGCCCGCTTAAAAGAATTACTCGCCTGCCTTGGCAAGCCAGTGAGCATGCCAAAATCTTTGCCAAGTACTAAAACGGAACTCATTCGTCAATTTAAAGCGGAAGATTTTGAAAATGCAGTGCGCAAGACTAAAGAATATATTTTAGCTGGGGACTGTATGCAGGTAGTTATTGGTCAACGCATCAGCAAACCATTTACCGATTCTCCTTTATCGCTATATAGAGCCTTACGCTCATTAAATCCATCGCCTTATATGTATTTTTACGACTTTGGGGATCTACAAGTCGTGGGTTCATCCCCAGAAATTTTGGTTCGCCAAGAGCAACGTGAATCTCAAAAGATCGTGACCATTCGCCCCCTAGCAGGAACACGTCCACGCGGTGCTACACCTGAAGAGGATGAGCGCCTTGCCAAAGAGTTACTTGCAGACCCCAAAGAAATTGCCGAGCATGTGATGTTGATAGACTTAGCTCGTAATGATGTAGGTCGCATTGCTAAGACGGGCACTGTAAAAGTTACCGATTCCATGTCCATTGAAAAGTACTCCCATGTGCAACATATTGTGAGCTCAGTAGAGGGCGAATTACTCGACAATATGAGCAATATGGATGTGTTACGTGCCACTTTTCCTGCCGGAACTTTATCGGGAGCTCCAAAAATACGGGCAATGGAAATCATTGATGAAATGGAAATTGTCAAACGCGGCGTTTATGGTGGCGCAGTAGGCTATCTCTCATTCTCGGGAGATATGGATGTAGCAATTGCGATTCGGACGGGCGTAATTCGTGATGGCGTCTTGCATTCACAAGCTGGTGCTGGTGTGGTTGCAGACTCAGACCCTAGAGCTGAATGGAAAGAAACCGAAGCCAAGGCTCGCGCTGTATTAATGGCGGCTGATTTAGTACAAGGAGAACTCGATGCTCCTCATGATTGATAACTATGATTCGTTTACCTATAACCTGGTTCAGTATTTTGCTGAGCTTGGGCAAGAAGTCAAAGTATTTCGTAATGATGAGATTGCAGTAGAAGATATTGCAAAAATGAATCCCGAGCGTATTTGCATTTCTCCTGGGCCCTGTAGCCCTACCGAGGCAGGCATCTCTGTGGATACCATTAAGCGCTATGCGGGGCATATTCCGATTTTGGGAGTGTGCTTAGGTCACCAAGCGATTGGCGAGGCCTTCGGGGGAAACATTATTCGCGCCCAAAAAGTTATGCATGGCAAAACCGATGATATTACCCATACTGGAGTGGGTGTTTTTAAAGGCTTACCTAGTCCATTTAAGGTAACCCGCTATCACTCACTAGCGATAGAAAAAAGTTCCTTACCTGCTGTCTTAGAAATAACCGCTACCTCATCAGACGGGGAGATTATGGGTGTGCGTCATCGCGAATTTGCCGTTGAAGGGGTACAGTTCCACCCCGAATCCATTCTTTCTGAGCATGGCCATGCCTTACTCAAGAATTTCTTACAAACCCAGTAAAGATACATAACCGCCATGGCCATCACTCCTCAAGAAGCATTACAACGCTGTATTGAACATCGTGAACTCTTTCATGATGAAATGACGGCGATGATGCGACTCATCATGAGTGGAGAAATGCCACCTACTGTAGTTGCAGGTCTTTTAGTAGCGCTGCGCACTAAAAAAGAAACCGTTGGTGAAATCGCTGCCGCAGCTCAGGTGATGCGTGAATTTGCTACGCCAGTTCATGTGGCAGATAGAACTAATCTAGTAGATGTAGTGGGTACTGGTGGGGATGGAGCGCATACTTTCAATATTTCTACGGCAGCCATGTTTGTCGCTGCAGCGGTGGGCGCAAAGATCGCAAAGCATGGTAATCGTAGTGTCAGCAGCAAATCTGGTAGCGCTGATATTTTAGAGGCCCTAGGCGTAAAACTGAGTCTTTCACCAGAACAAGTGGCGCAATGTATTGCGAAAGTAGGGGCAGGCTTTATGTTTGCTCCAAACCATCATCCTGCTATGAAAAACGTGGTACCTATTCGTAAAGACTTAGGCGTTAGGACAATCTTTAATATCTTAGGTCCACTCACCAACCCAGCCGATGCCAAACGTATTGTGATGGGCGTGTTTCATGCCGATTTAGTAGGCATACAAGCACATGTTTTACAAACCATGAATATGGATCATGCTCTTGTAGTCTATGGTCGTGATGGGCTAGATGAGATTTCTCTTGAAGGCCCCACCCTTGTTGGCGAAGTAAAAGATGGCATGGTTCGGGAATATGAAATTCACCCACAAGACTTTGGTCTAAAGACTGCCCCTAGTCAGAGCTTTAGAGTAGCTAATGCCAACGAATCTAAATCTATAGTACTTGATGTACTAAACAAAAAAGAGGGCCCAGCGAGCGATATTGTTTGCCTTAACGCAGGCGCTGTTTTGTATGTAGCTGATCTAGCCCCCAATATCGCTAGCGGTATTGAAATGGCTAAAGCCGCCATTATGTCTGGAGCTGCTCGCCAAAAGCTTGATGACTTTGTTGCTGCAACCCAAAATAATTAAATCTATACATGAGCGATATCCTTGACAAAATAGTCGCCACCAAGAAGCTTGAGGTAGCTGCAGATTCCAAAAAAATTACCTTAGCGAGTCACCGCACGCAAGCGCAAGAGAATAATCGGGACATTCTATTAAAGCCACGGGGTTTTATTGCCTCGATAGAGCAAAAGATTGCTTTAGGCAAAGCAGGCGTCATTACTGAGATTAAAAAGGCAAGCCCTAGTAAAGGCCTCTTACGCGAGAACTTTGTACCAGCCCAGATTGCACAAACCTACGAAAAAAATGGCGCAGCCTGTTTATCAGTTCTGACTGATAGGGAGTACTTTCAGGGCGCTAACGTCTACTTACAGGCAGCCCGAGCTGCCTGCCACATTCCAGTGCTAAGAAAAGATTTCACAATCGACCCTTATCAAGTCTACGAGGCACGCGCAATTGGTGCTGATGCCATCTTATTGATCGTGGCCTGTCTTGAACTCAATCAAATGATAGATTTAGAGGCCTGCGCTCACGAGCTGGGCTTAGATGTACTTGTGGAGGTGCATAATGCCCCTGAATTAGAGCAAGCCTTGGAATTAAAGACCTCTTTGCTCGGAATTAATAACCGCAACCTGAAGACCTTTGAAGTTACCCTTCAAACTACGCTTTCCTTACTGTCCATGGTTCCGCAGAATAAAACGCTCGTTACAGAGTCAGGGATCATGACCCGTGCCGATGTCCAGCTAATGCGAGAACATAAAGTCAATGCCTTCTTGGTTGGCGAAGCCTTTATGCGTGCAAATGACCCTGGAGAAGCTCTTAGCGCATTATTTACTTAAAGCGCTTTTAATCCCCCCCCCCTCTTTAATAAATCTAAGCCGTATTTAATCAGCCCAATCAGAAGTAATGTCCCGGCCACATCGCCAATCAACATCACTAAGAAATGATTGGCAGTTCCAGCCTCTTCTAGACCTCGTACAGCAAACCACCACTGGTGCAATCCTGAACTTAAGAGAGCATAGATCAAGATGCTAATAGCTAGCTTTCCTAAACTTAAATCACTGAGGTCTGGAGAAATTTTGATATTTTTTAACACCAAAATACTGGCTAGGTAAGGGGCAAACCCAGAAATGAGTCCCACTCCAATACACGTAGTGAGCCCATAGGGAAACTCGCCGAAATAACTAATGAGAAAAGATGCCACTGCAATCCCCACCGCCCCAGACAATCCAAAAATTAACGTAAGAAATAAACGCAGGCCCGCAGGAAGATATATCCAGTTAACCCCTAAGCCATAAACAAAATATGCCGTTAACCAAGCATTAATATAAAAGACGGCCGTATAGACCATAGCGCTAATTGCAAATTCAACGAACCATTCACTTTTATTTATTTTCTTAACGCCAGTCATAGTATTTTTTATAATTATCAGTAATAATCCGCTTCCATAGCTAATCTTAAAGCCAATTTACCTATTGAGGATCATTATAAAAATGCCCGCTCCTAAATCATCTAGCTATATCCGCTTCCTCAACTTAATCGACACCCTAGATCGTATGAATCCAGGTAAAAAGCTTGACTACATTGAAGAAAGCCTACTCGACAAAATTGTTCTATGTGCGAATGCGAAACAGTCTATTTTGGTAGGGGATTTGATTTCCTTGGCAGCGCTAGGCTCTCAAGCTACTTTGCACGGGCGCCTAAAAAATCTCAGTGCCATGGGGTATATCAAGTTAGCTAGCAATGAGGATGGCCGCAAGAAAGAAGTGGTCCCAACAAAAGCTACCCTAAAGCGCTATGAAGAGCTTTCTAAGTGTTTGGATAAAGCGGTAGGCGCTTAACTTAAGCTGTATTCAAGATTGGTCTAATCCTTCAAATCCCTAACAAAAAATAGGGAATTTTAAATTAAGAAGTCCACAATTAACACCATAATAAGGAAGCGCTGATGCTCCGTTTTCGCCCCCTTCAATCATTACCTTATGTTTTATTGATATGCACTATCGTTTTGTCTTTAGCATTGGGCTCCTGTGGGGGGGGTGGAGATTCCTCATCAAGCGCAGCTGCTACCCCAGCCGCTTATTACAACGTTTCTAACTTAGATGATTTAGGAGCAGGATCACTCAGAGCAGCAATCACTTCAGTAAATAGTGCACCATCTGGTCAATATTCAGGGATCACTTTTTCGGTAGTGGGGGCAATTACCTTAGCCAGCGACTTACCTGCTATCACAAATAAAGTCATTATTGATGGCACAACAGCTCCTGGATATAGCGCAGGAAATACGACTACCGCTCCACTAGTTGCGGTCAATTTTAATAACGCGGGATCAGGCATAGGCTTTACTTTTAATAGTGGATCGGCAGGCTCTAGTATTTCTGCTCTATCTATTTATGGCTCTAAATCTAATGGCATCACCCTAAACGCTAGTAGCATCACTCTATTGAGCAATTACATTGGACTTAATCTCAGTGGTGCTGCTGGCGGGAATGTCTCAAACGGTATTTATATTGCCGCCACTTCAATAAACAATGTGATTGGCAGTAATCCAAAAAGTATTTCTGGGCTTTACTCTAATGTGATTTCTGGCAATACAGGCCATGGTATTGAGATTGTTGGTAGCGCGGGTAACCAGATTCGAAGTAATGCCATTGGAACAAACCCAGCGGGTACGGCAGCCATTGCCAACGGCGGTAATGGCATTCTTGTAAGGTACTTCGCAGTAGATAACACCATTGGTGGAACTGCTTACTACAACGCAGCTACGGGTCAAACAAATAATCCTACCGGCAATAAAGGGACAGTACCTATCGTATCTATTGCCCCTCCCTTAGGCAATCTTATTTCTGGTAATGTTCTTAATGGTGTGTTAATCGATGATGGCTCAGAGTTAACCGTTCTTAGCGGTAATTTTATTGGCACAAATTATGTGGGCACTAGCGCCATTCCGAATACCTTAGACGGGGTGTTAATTCGCAATGCAAATAACAACTCATTGATTGGTTGTACCTTTGAAGATAATCCATTCATTTACTACAACGTTTTAAGTGGTAATGGAGCGAATGGCTTACATGTAAGTAACTCAAATGCCATCTTAGTTCAGGCAAACTTCTTTGGTGCCGGTGCAAACAATGCCTCGATGGTGCCAAATATTGGCCATGGCATTTTGGTTGATGGTGCTTCTGCTGGTGTACAAGTTGGCGGCGTGATTCCATTGGGTAATGTTTCTGCAGGCAATGGAGGCGATGGCATTAAAGTCTCAGGAACTGCTAGCGGGTTCACCACTTTTAATACCTTTGGTGGCTTATATGCCTTCCAAGGTGCGGCCCCGAATCAAGGAAACGGCATTACGATTGACTCCACCGGCGGTAATAACTTAATACGCACCAATGTCTTTTCTGGAAATATACTAAATGGCATTAAGCTAGACGGTGCAATAGGGGTTACTGTAGACCCTAATGTGGTTGGTTTAAATACGGAAGGAACCGGATTGCTTGCCAATGCACCTGGCGGAGGCAATGGACGTAGTGGTATATACATTACCGGAACTGCCAGCAATAACTTCATTGGCGGGTATAACAACTCAATCATTCCACAAAATACCTTCTCAGGAAATGCCCGTTACGGCATTGAGATTGATGGCACCGCAAACAATAACTTTATTTTTAATTCTGTTATTGGGTTAGGTACAACCCAGGTGTCTGCTTTTGGAAATGGTATGGGTGGAATTTTAATTGGGGGAAATAGTAGCTTTAACTCTGTCATCGCCTACACCACTTCCAGTGCATACACTGCAATGGCAAATGTGATTAGCGGTAATACGGGAGATGGAGTTCTTATAAACGGTACAGCGTTCAGCAATACGGTTACAGGCAATTTCATTGGTTATGGCAAGCGCAACATATTGCTTCCAATAGAGCCAGGTCTCTTTCCAAATTCTTTTCCCACTAGAAATACCAGCACTGGCTTAAATAATAATCTTCAGACGCTCTAAAAATTAAGCGAAATGTCGAAGTTTGGCAGATCGCTTCATTTAAACGTCGACTTAAACATTAAATAAGAAATTAAGTACATCGCCATCTTTGACGATGTACTCCTTACCCTCAGCTCGCATCTTGCCGGCCTCTTTAGCACCAGACTCACCTTTAAATTGAATAAAGTCTTCAAAAGCGATTGTTTGCGCCCGAATAAAGCCGCGCTCAAAGTCAGTATGTATTACTCCAGCAGCTTGGGGGGCAGTATCGCCCTGATGAATGGTCCAGGCGCGCACTTCTTTAACCCCAGCAGTAAAGTAGGTTTGTAAGCCCAGTAATTTGTATCCCGCACGAATCACACGATCTAAACCCGACTCTTGCATGCCTAGGTCAGCCAAAAACTCAAGTTTGTCAGCGTCATCTAGGTCGGCAATCTCCGCTTCAATCGCAGCGCATACCACCACAACTGGGGCGCCTTCTTTAGCGGCGTGCTTTACAACTGCATCTAAATGGGGGTTATTAGTAAAGCCATCTTCTTTTACGTTGGCAATATACATTGCTGGTTTAGCCGTAATTAAGCATAAGGGCTTTAAAAGCAGGTTTTCATCATCACTAAGATTCATGCTACGAACAGGTAGTGCTTGATCCAAATGTGCTTGAACCTTAGTCAATACAGCAACTAATGCGGCAGCTTCTTTGTCATTACCCGACTTGGCCGCTTTACTTGAGCGTTGTAGGGTTTTTTCAACAGTAGCTAAGTCAGATAAGGCTAATTCGGTATCAATCACGCTAATATCAGAAATTGGGTCAATTTTTCCAGCAACGTGGATTACATTGGGGTCTTCAAAACAGCGCACCACATGAGTAATAGCGTCCGTTTCACGAATAGTGGCCAAAAATTGATTACCTAAGCCTTCGCCTTTAGAAGCACCAGCCACCAAACCGGCAATATCAACAAATTCGACAGCGGCAGGTAAGATACGCTCGGGTTTAACTATCTCAGCCAAAGCGGCAAGACGGGGGTCAGGAACCTCAACCACGCCTACATTAGGCTCAATCGTGCAGAAAGGATAGTTTTCCGCCGCGATTCCGGCTTTGGTAAGCGCGTTAAAGAGGGTAGATTTGCCGACGTTAGGCAGGCCGACGATGCCACATTTCAAAGACATATTGATATTGTAAAGGGGCGGCTTTCGATATCATCGAGATATGTCCCTTACCCGTCAAAATAGCCCAAAAAAATTACCCCCCCATTTCGCTCAAATTCGTAGCGTTGATGTCGTAGTGGTGGGCGGGGGTATTGCTGGCAAGGCTTGCGCTTTAGGTCTTGCTCAATTAGGCCTTCAAACCATCCAAATTGCACCAGACTTAGACGAACTCATGCCTGCCCCTCATGGCGATCAATGGGGGCAACGCATTTATGCTTTTTCACCAGGAACCCAGCAATTGCTGTCCCATTTGCAAATTTGGGATGCTTTAGATCACAGTCGAATGCAAGCTGTTCGAGACATGCGGATTTTTGGTGATCGTTACGAGCAAACTGATCAACTTCATCTTTCAGCATTTGAGGCGGGAACTCCTCAGTTAGCCTGGATTGGCGAATCTAATGTGATTGAGCACACTCTTGATCAAGCATCCCGTTTTCAAAATAAATTGGATCGTCTAACTGATGTAGTAGAAAAGCTAGCTGTAGACGCTGATGGAACAACACTCCATCTTAAAAGTGGGGGCTCCATTCGGGCGTTACTCGTAGTTGCAGCCGACGGGGCAAATTCACCACTTCGTAGTGAACTTGGTATCTCCACTAGTCAAGAAAGTTACTCGCAAAGTGCGGTTGTGGCTAACTGGCTTTGTACCAATGTCCATTTGGAAACCGCCTATCAATGGTTTTTGCCTGGGGGGGATATTGTGGCTATGTTGCCACTTCCCCATAAACAAGTGTCGATGGTGTGGTCTACATCACCTGAAAAGGCAACGGATCTTTTAAAGTTAGATCAATCGGGGTGGGCACAACAATTCTTCTCCATTGCCAATGGGCAAATTGCCAAGCAATTCGGTAGCCTCACCATCAATTCCTTGCCGGCAGCCTTTCCTTTACGAAAAATTCGCGCTAGCCGCTTTATTGGGCCAGAAGATAATCCCAAAGTTGTCCTGATTGGGGATGCCGCTCATGTCATGCATCCTCTAGCAGGACAGGGCCTGAATTTAGGTTTGCGTGATGTCGCTTGCCTACTGAATATTCTGGGTAAACGAGAATCTTTCAGATTACCCAATGACAAAGTGCTCTTGCGCCGTTATGAACGTCAGCGTCAAGGTGACACTAGTGCTCTACTATGGGTAACTGATAAGTTAAAGAAGTTATTCTCGGCTTCTAGTGGGGCTGAACGACAATTGCGTAATTGGGGTCTTGGTCTAGTTAACCGTAATCACTTTATTAAACAGCGCTTAATTGAACGCGCCTTAGGAGAGGTCGATTTTGAATAAATTTGCATCTGGATTGGCAAGCCTTATTTTGCTCTGTCTCGGCGTTGGTGTTGGTGTTGTCCACGCTCAATCTGAGGCCCAAATTAGAGCTGAACTGCAAAAAAGAATTGGGCCAAACACCAAGATTAAAAGTGTTAATCCATCGCCGATCTCAGGTGTTTATGAAGTCCTGGTAGGCACTGAGGTTTTTTATACTGATTCCAATAGTAAATACTTGATTCAGGGTGACATTATTGAAATTGCTAGTGGAAGCAATCTCACTGAACAAAGAAAAGCCGATCTGAACCGTATCAAATGGTCTGAGCTTTCCCCTGCAAATGCCTTTAAGGCAGTTAGAGGCAATGGCAGTAGGCAGGTCGCTATTTTTTCCGATCCGAATTGTGGCTACTGCAAACGCCTGGAAAAGTCTCTCCAACAATTAGATAACGTCACCATATACACCTATCTCATTCCCATTCTATCTCCAGACTCAGCCCAAAAATCCAAGCAAATCTGGTGCTCAACTGACCCTCAAAAAACCTATGTTGATTGGATGATTAACAATATCACCCCGACTGGTAAGAGCGATTGCGCTACTCCACTTGATAAAAATATGGCTTTTGCAAAGACATATGGCATTACTGGAACGCCTACCCTATTCTTTACCGATGGCAGTCGTTTTCCTGGGGCCGTTCAAATTACAGATATTGAAAAGAAATTTAGTACCCTGAAATAATTCCTTATGCCTGCTCTACTTTCTTCAGGCTTGCCAGCCATTCAATACACCGTTTGGCCAGCAGACTTGCATGGCCACCGCTTTCATGTCAAATTGCATATTGAAAAGCCAGACCCCAAGGGTCAAGCACTACAAATGCCGGCATGGATTCCGGGAAGCTATCTGATTCGGGATTTCAGTAAACAAATCGAATCCATTGCCGCCTATAGCGTTGGAAAACCAAATCACAAACTAGCCCTCGAGCGTATTGATAATGATCAATGGCGTCTGCCAATGACCGAGGGACCGGTTGAAGTTCTCACCACCGTATATGCCTTTGATTCTTCAGTGCGAGCTGCCTATCTGGATACTGAACGTGCGTTTATCAACCCAAGTAGTTTATGTTTAACAATCAGAGGTCAAGAGTCGTTACCCTGTGCCTTAATCCTAATTCCACCTAAAGACAGCTCAGCTAATGATTGGACAGTCCAGACAGAATTGAGATCTGTGAAAGTGGATAGTCAAGGCTACGGATTCTATTTGGCTAAAAACTATGATGACCTGCTTGATCACCCCATTGCCATAGGGCAATTTCAGATTGCGCACTGGCAATCAAATGGCGTACCCCACAGCATGGCAATTCAAGGTTGTATTCATGAGGTAGATCTCAAACGACTAGCAGTCGATTTGCAAGCAATTTGCAAGTGCACGATTGACTTATTTGAACCTAAAACACAACTGGCTCCTTTTAAAAGCTACCTTTTTTTAGTAAACGCCGTATTGGCTGGATATGGTGGTCTTGAACATCGTAATAGTACTGCCCTGCTTTGTCGGCGAGATCAAATTCCACAACTAAATAACCCACTTGATGAAAGAAGTTATCAGGAGTTTTTAGGGCTGTGTAGCCATGAGTACTTTCATGCATGGTTGGTGAAGCGCATTCAACCTAAGGCATTTCAGCCGTACCAACTTGATCGCAGAAACCATACTCGTTTGCTCTGGCTATTTGAAGGCTTTACGAGCTACTACGATGACTTACAACTTGTCCGCAGTAAGCGTATTGACCTTCAAACCTATCTATTACAGCTCGCCGATCATTGGAATGGGGTATTGCGTGGCCCTGGAAGACATAAGCAAAATTTAGCTGATAGCTCCTTTGATGCCTGGACTAAGTATTACCAGTCTGATGAAAACACGCCCAATGCCGTTGTCAGCTATTACGGCAAAGGCGCCCTACTGGCCTTAGGTCTTGATCTTCAGATTCGAAAATTCACTAAAAGTCGTCTATCTTTAGATGACTTAATGCGCCTGCTTTGGCAGCGCCATGGCCTTACCTTTGAAGGCCTTGCTGAAGATGGATTAGATGCGCTTATTCTTGCTCTTCTGGGTAAGGGATTTAGCAAAACTTGGGCTATCTTTAAATCGCATTATATTTTTGGCGTAGAAGATATTCCCATTCAAAAATGGCTTGATCCAAAAATGATCCTAGTTAAACACAAAACCCATTCCAAGCTTGAGAAAATCAAACTCCAATTGGGATTGCGCCAAACTGAGGTGAGTGGTTGGTTAAAGGTAACTCATGTCTTAGATGGCGGGGCAGCTCAAGCAGCTGGCCTAGCCCCTGGTGATTTACTCGCTAGTATCAACGGTCAACGCATAAGCGCTAGTCGCTGGGATAAAGTGCTTAGTAGTCTTACGCAAAGCAAAGATTTTGTCTTGTGTTTTTACCGAGATGATTTAGAGCATGAGTGCATGGCTGTTCTCAAGGATGATCAAATTCCAGATCAATATGTCTTGACCCCAACTGAGTAATGCACTCATTTTCTGCAGCTGATATTCCCGATCATTGGCGCGCCCTGCTCGGCGATTATTTTGAGTCTTCAGAGTGGCAAGCCCTCCAGACCAATCTCAGAACTGAACTGAATAAAGATGCTGAGAAGATTCGGCCTGAGCCGCAGAATTTCTTTAAAGCACTGACACTGACGCCGCTTACTAAAGTCAAAGTAGTGATCTTGGGGCAAGATCCATATCACTCCCCTGAGCTAGCCCAGGGCTTGGCTTTTTCTATCCCCAGCAATATTGAGATCAATTCTCGGCAATTTCCCAGCTCCTTACGCAATATCAGTAAGGCGCTGGCGCTAGAGGGATTTGGGGCTCTTCCCAATGGCGATCTCCATGCTTGGGCAGAGCAAGGTGTACTACTCCTTAATACCGCCCTCAGCGTTAAATTGGGTGAAGCGGGAAGTCACACAAATCTAGGCTGGAAATTTCTCATTGATCGACTAATTAGCGAATTAGCTAAACAAAAACCCAATCTCATCTGGATGCTCTGGGGTGGACATGCTCAATCCAAGTTACCCCTCATTGAGACAGCCCCAGATCACTTGATTCTGAAATCCTCTCATCCCTCAGGGCTGGGGGTCTACAAAACGGATCGGCCCTTTCTACAGCCCGGCGGAAAGACAAGTTGTGGGCATTTTCATCAAGCTAATGAGTGGCTCGCAAGGCATCGAGAAACGCCCATTTGCTGGGTTGACGCAGGCAATCATGAAAGATTAGACTTGTTTGAAGTAAGGGATTAATCTTCTTGTTACATGTAACAAAAAGAAAGGGTTTCAAAATGCCTTCAAATACCGCACTTAGAGTCCAAAAACACAGACTTGCCTTAAGGGATGCTGGATTAAGGCCTATTCAAATATGGGTTCCAGATACGCAAGCGCCAGGATTTTTTGAAGAATGTCGTCGCCAATCAGCCTTGGTAGCCACTGCTGATCAAGCTGATACTGAATTGATGTCCTTCATTGATGACGCCCTTACTGATCTGGATGATGCATGAAACGTGGCAACGTTGTAATGGTTGCCATGCAGGGTCACTTTGGAAAACCTAGACCAGCTTTGATCCTTCAATCAGACGTATTTACCGACATCCATGCAACGGTAACCGTTGCGTTGATCTCATGTGAAATTGTGCAAGCCCCAATATTCCGACTTGATATTGAGCCCAATAAAGCCAATGGGCTGACTCGACCATCTCAAGTTCAAATCGATAAGATCATGTCCATTCGAAGTGAAAAAATTGGATCTGTGATTGGCGAACTAAATGATGTCATGATGGTACGGGTCAATAGGGCGCTGGCACTTTGGCTAGGCTTGGCCTAAAAAGACCTCCTAGCAACCGCAGCATAAAGACCACTTATAAGGCAAGAGGCAAAGATGGCACTAAGCCACTCCAGCATCTGACCAGATTGAAAAAACCCTATAAATTGCCCTGTATAAGAACTCGCTAAAGCAGCTAAAAAACCAATCAGAATAGCGATAAGGAGTTTTTTTAGCTTAGGTTTAGCAGTTCTCACCCCAGGATAAAGAGCCCATGCAAAAGCCCCAGATAATCCGCCAATCACCAGAAAAGCTAAAAACCCCATTGTTACCCCCATTAATACTGTCATCACTTCTATAATCACCATTATGAAGTTGTTGACACTGGGCATCAATCATCACACAGCGCCGGTCGCTATTCGGGAAAAAGTCGCCTTTGACCCTGAATTTCTTCAAGAAGCGTTGCACGATCTTCGCCAACACCTTGTTGGTGCGAATCAGGCCGGGCTGCCCGAAGCCACAATATTGTCAACTTGCAATCGCACCGAGTTGTACTGCGCTGCCAATGATGCTAATGCAGCTAGTCTATTGCATGAAGCCACTTTTGATTGGTTGGCTAAAACTCAAAAGTTGGCTCCAAGTAGCTTACAACCCCACATTTATTCCCTACCGCAATCTGATGCGGTACGCCACGCTTTTAGAGTTGCTTGTGGACTAGATTCCATGGTGATTGGTGAAACCCAAATTTTAGGTCAGATGAAAGATGCTGTTCGAACCGCCAATAATGCTGGCGTACTAGGCACCTATCTCAATCAACTCTTTCAGAAAACCTTTGCTGTTGCGAAAGAAGTCCGCGGCTCAACTGAAATTGGTGCTCACTCAATTTCGATGGCTGCTGCTGCCGTCCGATTATCCGAGCGAATCTTTGAGAAAATAGCCGAGCAACGTGTCCTGTTTATTGGTGCAGGAGAGATGATTACTCTGTGTGCAACTCATTTTGTGGCACATAAACCTAAAACAGTAGCGATTGCCAATCGTACGATTGAACGCGGCCAAGAACTAGCAGACTCCGTTTCCATGCAAGATGTCCAAGCAGAGTCCTTCAAGCTCTCTGAGCTCCCTGGAAGATTGCATGAGTTTGACATTATTATTTCCTGTACTGCCTCTTCACTTCCTATTATTGGCCTAGGCATGGTGGAAAGCGCATTAAAACAGCGCCGCCATAAACCTATGGTGATGATCGATTTAGCGGTACCCCGTGACTTTGAACCAGAAATTGCCCGCCTAAATGATGTCTACCTCTACACAGTAGATGATCTTGGCATGATGATTCAGACGGGGGCTTCTTTACGCCAAGCAGCTGTAAGCCAAGCAGAAGCCATTATTGAAGATCGCGTTGGCAACTTTATGCATTGGATGCAAGGCCGTAAGACTGTCCCGCTGATTTTGGATATTCAGGTACAAGGCGAACATTTTCGACAATTAGAATTAGATCGCGCCATGAAACACCTGATGCGTGGTGATGACCCCCAAGAAGTACTCAATGCGCTCGCTCAAGGCTTAACCAATAAGTTCTTGCATGGCTCATTACATGCCCTACAACACTCCAATGGCGCTGAACGTGATGCCCTCATTAAGTTGCTACCTAAATTATTCGCCTCACATACCAAGCCAGAAGATCATTAAATGAAGCCCAGTATGCGGGCTAAGCTAGACTACCTAGACACACGCTTAGCTGAACTTAACTCCTTATTAACTACCGAAGAGTCCACAAAGGATATGGACAACTATCGCAAACTCACACGAGAGCATTCTGATATTGCAACGGTAGTGGAGCAATTTGGCTTATATAAACAAGCTGAGGCTGACGCTCAGGCCGCACAAGAGATGCGCAAAGATCCCCAAATGAAGGACTTTGCCGACGAAGAACAAAAACTAGCCCAAGCCACCATGGATGAGCTTGAAGGTGCACTACAAAAACTGCTATTACCCAAAGATGCCAATGATGAGCGTAATGTTTTTCTCGAGATTCGGGCGGGTACTGGTGGTGATGAAAGCGCACTCTTTGCCAGTGACTTACTCAGAATGTACACTCGCTTTGCCGAACGACAAGGCTGGAAAGTAGAAATGGTTAATGCTGCTGAATCTGATCTTGGTGGCTACAAAGAGGTGGTCTTACGTCTTGTTGGTCAATCAGTATACTCACGCCTCAAGTTTGAGTCTGGTGGTCATCGTGTGCAACGTGTACCCCAAACCGAGACGCAAGGACGGATTCATACATCCGCCTGTACTGTGGCAGTGATGCCTGAGGCAGATGAACTCGAAGCAGTCAAAATTAATCCTGCGGAATTACGCATTGATACTTTTAGAGCTTCAGGTGCCGGTGGTCAGCATATTAATAAAACGGATTCTGCAGTACGGATTACACACTTACCCACTGGCACAGTGGTTGAATGCCAAGATGATCGTAGTCAGCATCGCAACCGAGAGCAGGCAATGAAGGTATTGGTTTCACGCATCATGGATGCGCGTGAACGAGAAAAACACCAACTAGAAGCGCAAACTAGAAAATCCTTAGTCGGCTCGGGCGATCGAAGTGATCGCATTCGTACTTATAACTTTCCACAAGGTCGGATTACCGATCACCGCATCAATCTCACACTCTACAAAATTGATGCCATGATGGATGGTGATCTCGACGACCTCTGCAATGCACTTGCTTCTGAGCATCAAGCAGAACTTCTTGCAGCCCTTGGTGATAATTAAGTCTTCCTTAGTCTAAATGAATGCCGATTCGTCTTTGCGCGTTTTATTGGAAAACTCCAGCCTTCCACAAAATGAAGCACGTATTTTGCTAGCCCATGTTTTAGAAAAATACTACCAACTACCTCGATCCGCCCTGCTATCCAGAGACGATATGTCCCTAGGCGAAGTTGCCTATGAGCAGTGGAAACAATTGGAATCACGCAGAATTAAAGGCGAGCCGATTGCCTATATTGTGGGAAAAAAAGGATTTCATAATATTGAACTGCTAGTGGCAGCAGGGGTGCTTATCCCTAGACCAGAAACCGAGCTTTTAGTCGAAATTGGACTCCATGAAATAACCCACTTACACAGACCCTCTCTGATCTTAGATTTAGGAACTGGTTCTGGGGCGATAGCGCTAGCTATTGCTCATGCTGCGCCAGATACATCGCTCATAGCAAGCGATCAATCGGCGCAAGCCTTGGCCATTGCCAAACTCAATGCACAGGCCCTAGGACTTACAGATCAAGTGCAATTTAGACAGGGTAGCTGGTATCAGGCATTGATCCAACAAGACCAGTTTGATGTGATCCTCAGCAACCCTCCTTATATTGCAAACCAGGACCCCCATCTCACTCAGGGGGACCTCCGATTTGAGCCAGCATCAGCGCTGACGGATTACGCTAGTGGCCTTACCTGCCTAGAAGTGATTATTTCTGGGGCGCATCAACACCTCAAGCCCAAAGGATTGATTGTTGTAGAGCATGGCTTTGATCAAGCAAAGGCAGTAGTGCAACTCATGAAAAGCGCCAACTTTAAGGACATTCAAGTGCATTTAGATTTAGCAGGGCATGATCGAGTAGTCTCGGGACGAAAATAGCTAGAGCGACTCTTTACCCTATTTTTGAGATAGCCTTAAAATAGACTCATCCTTTCGTTGTAAACCAATCTACTGCAACCCAATACTGCTACTAAGAAAGAATCCATGGATAACCAAACAAAAATTAAAGAAATCGTTACTAGCCACCCTGTTGTCCTCTTTATGAAGGGAAATGCCCAATTTCCTCAATGTGGCTTTTCTGGCAATGCGATTAATATCTTGCGCTCTAGCGGAGTGGAAAATCTCCACACCGTTAATGTATTAGAGGATGAAGGCATTCGCCAAGGTATTAAGGAATTTGCAAATTGGCCAACCATTCCTCAGCTCTATATCAATGGTGAGTTCATTGGTGGCTCAGACATCATGACTGAAATGTATCAAAGCGGTGAACTACAAAAATTAGTTAAAGCCTAGTTTCTACATAGAACTATCAGCGGTGACTTTTGATTTAAGCTCTCTTGTGCTATTTGGCCTGTTACTAGCAATATGTGTAGGTCTATTGGTTTATGTCTTTAACTTACGCTCGGCCCTTACCCGCACCGAGCAAGTAGCCCAAGCTGACGCTGCTTTGGCTGTTAGTCTGCGCACCGAGCGTGACCTTGCAGTGCAAAATGCCATTCGTTTTGAAGCTGAATTAGATTCTGAGCGCAAACAAGGCCTTGGGAGAATTGAATCACTCAATGAGGCTAAGGAAGCACTCACAAGTCAATTCAAAAATTTAGCCAATGAAATTTTAGAAGATAAGTCTAAGCGGTTTACAGAGCAAAACGCTGCCAGCTTAGACGCCCTACTCAAACCACTGCAAACCAAACTAACTGAATTTAAAGAGCAGGTTAATACCTCTTATGGCAATGAAGCACGAGAACGCTTTGCCCTCAAAAATGAAATCGAGCGCTTAGCTAATCTCAATTTACGCATGTCAGACGAGACTCGATCCCTAACTAAAGCTTTAAAGGGCGACTCTAAGGTTCAAGGTAATTGGGGCGAGTTGGTGCTCGAGTCCATCCTAGAATCCTCTGGCCTACGCAAAGGTGAAGAGTATTTGGTGCAAGACAGCCATACTCAAACCGATGGCTCACGTCTTCAGCCTGACGTAGTAGTCAAACTGCCAGAGGGCAGAAGCCTAGTGGTTGATAGCAAAGTATCCATTACTGCTTATGCAAGGCATGCTCAAACAAGTGATCCAGAACTTGCAGAGCAAGAGCTTGCTGCCCATATCCAGTCCTTACGCCAACACATCCAAGGGCTCTCAAACAAGAACTATAGCTCTTTGTACGGCATTGGCTCCGTAGACTTTGTCTTGATGTTTGTACCGATTGAGCCCGCCTTCTTATTGGCACTAAAAACTGCCCCCAATCTTTATCAAGAAGCCTTGGCTAAAAATATTGTGCTCGTATGTCCAAGCACCCTGATGGCCACCTTAAGAACAGTTGCTCATCTGTGGAGACAAGACCAGCAGAACCGCAATGCCCTAGAAATTGCCAAGCAATGCGGCACGCTTTACGATAAGTTTGTGGGTTTTGTTGAAGATCTTGAGAAACTAGGTCAGCGTTTAGAGCAAGCTCAAACTAGTTATCACGATGCCTTTAATAAATTGAAATCTGGTAAAGGCAATCTCATTCGTACTGCCCAGAAAGTGCGCGAACTCGGAGTCAAGCCGAGTAAGAATTTATCTGTGCCCCTCATAGAGTCATCATCTGATTTAGAAGATTAAATAATTTTTCTTTCTTTTGGGCCTCTAGATTCAAACAAAAACCCCACTGAATGCATATTCAGTGGGGTTTTTTAATGAATACTGACTTCTTAAATTATCTAGCTAAACAAGCAATTAAGCAGCTTTACGGCCGCGCGATGCTGGGGTTACTGGTTTTACTGGTGTTACAGCTTTTTTAACTTGTGTGATCTGACCTTGAACAGAGTCAATGGCTTGATCAGCGGTTTTTTCTGCATTGGCAAAAGCTTCTTTGCTAGCAGCGCGGAACTGTTCAAAACCTTGCAATGCGCTACTGTAGACAGTTTTAAATGAAGAAACAAATACTTCGGAGCCAGCAGGTGCATTAGCGCTTACTGTATTAATCCAGTCTTCGATACCATCTTGGAACTGGTCAAGACTGGCTTCTACTACGTTAGAAAATTCTTTACTGCCATCACGCAACACTTTAGTTACTTTCTTTTGATAGGCAATCGCTTGATTGCTAGCAACTTGCAAAGCATCAGCACTAAGCAATTCAGTAACTTGTTTTGGGTCTTTAGCAGAAAATACTTGCTGAATACCGTCTTGTGCATTTACTAATGCATCTTTAGAAGCAGCGTAGTTCAATTCAGCTAATTTCTGAGCATTTTCCAAAGCAGCTTCGCTCAAAGCAAAAGTAGCCTCGAGGCCCTTGCTATTAATTTGGGACAATTTAGCGGTAATGTGTTCTTGGTTCATCTATTTCTCCAGTAATTAAGTGGTAAAACTAAGCAATTAAGTGCGCTTATTAAAGCAAGTGATGCCTAAATATTGCACTGCACCATGAAACTTTAACAAAAGCAATATGACAAATCAAGAGCTTTTTGCTGCCATGCAACAAATATATTCTTATAAAGAACTAAATTGAATAAAATCAGTAACTTAAGCATAAAAAAAGAAGCTCAAACTTATCGAAAAGTGGCTATTGCAGCTTGTTTTGGCACCTTTTTAGAGTGGTATGACTTCCTAACATTTGCTACTTTGGCAGTGGTCTTTGGCCCCCTCTTCTTTCCATCTAGCGACCCTGCAACAGGCTTATTGGCCAGCCTAGCCACCTTTGGCGTGGGCATGGTGGTCAGGCCTATTGGAGCGGCTATTTTTGGCAGCATTGGTGATCGTATTGGCCGACGGCCTGTATTCATGATCACCATTACCCTCATGGGCATAGCAACAGTGTGCGTGGGCTTTTTACCAACCTATGCCCATATCGGAATCTGGGCCCCCATTTTGCTAGTAAGCCTAAGACTCTTACAAGGCTTATCTGCTGGCGGAGAAATTGGCGGTAGTGCAGTCTATTTAACAGAGCATGCAGGCGATAGAAGCCGTGGCTTTAAGACGAGCTTTTTACAATTAATGGGCCCACTGGGCATTTTGGTTTCTACGATGCAAATAGCCTTTTTACAAAGCTGGCTTACAGCAGAAGAATTTATCTCCTGGGGCTGGAGGGTACCATTTTGGGTGTCACTCTTACTCCTGTTGATGGCATTTAAGGCAAGAATGGCTTTGGAAGAAACCCCCATCTTTTTAGAGATAAGCAAAACGGAAAATAAGGCTAAAAGACCATTACGAGATAATCTGCGGGATCCAAAAACTCGCAAACACATGTTTTTGCTATTTTTTTGCATATCTGCCGGTGGAGCAATCCTATTCTTTTGCGTACAGGTTTACACCTCAATCTTTCTAAAGACTTCAGTGAAACTACCGCCGGCACTAGTAGATCAACTCAGTGTATATGCCACTATCGCCTTATTACCTCTGACAGTATTAGCAGGGTGGCTTTCAGATAAAGTTGGTAGAAAGCCCGTGGTTGTCAGTGGATTGGTATTGGGGGCTACGCTTATTCTGCCCGCATTTGAACAACTCACATTATTCGGACAAGAGCTTACTCAGGTAAATCCAAGTAACTACCCAGTTGTCATGATCGTAGGCATATTGATTGGGCTCTCAGCTATTTTGGCGCTAGTAGTTGGGCCACAAACTGCATTACTTGCCGAACTCTTTCCGGCAAAAACCAGAAACAGTGCAGCAACCCTTCCCCACAACCTAGCTGCAGGATGGATAGGGGGTTTACTACCATTGATTGTTACTTGGTTAAATCAACGCTGGGAGAGTGATATAGCAGGACTTTGGTATCCCACGTTATTTCTAATAAGTGGGGCAGTAGTGGCTTTGGTGTATTTGCCGGAAACGCATAAAAATAACTTAAGTCAGTGAATTCAATGCGAAATTGCCAATGCTTTTAAATCCACTTTCACCCTCTCGATTACTTCAGCCCAATCACCCGGCTTGCTCTGTTGATATATCTTTGCATTGGGGTACCAAGGACTATCTGACCTTCCTCGCAACCAGCGCCAACAAGAATCGTAACGATTTAATATCCAAACAGGCTTACCAAGTGCGCCCGCAAGGTGGGCAACTGAAGTGTCTACTGAAATAATCAAGTCCAAATTTTCAATAAGGGCGGCGGTGTCGGAGAAATCATCTAGCCACTGAGCACAATTCATAATATTTGGCCAAAGCGCAGCTTGTTTTTCATTCAACTCTGTTTCAGCAGGATCGCCTTTTTGCAGGCTATAAAACGCCACGTCTACCAAATTTTTAAGCATGGAGATCTGCTCGAGCTCAATATTGCGACGCTTATTAATCATCCATAACTCTGGGTGATCCTGTCTAAAGCCGCCATTCCAGACCAAACCCACTTTGAGATTTTGGCTCTTAATCAGCTGAGGTTCAAATTTCTCCTTCTGATCTTGGTCACATATAAGGTAAGGAATGTCCGCCGGAATAGTCTCTATACCAGTCTGAAATAATAAAGGTAGGCTAAGTAAGGGAGACTGAAAGTCCCAGGATAGGTCAGCCGAGCCATCCACTTTGTCAACTAAAGTGCAATAGGCACTCAAAGAATTCAGCACATTAATAAGGGGCTTCTGAATCACAAATGTCACCTTGCAGCCAAGATTGACCAAAGGCTTAATGAAGCGACAAAACTGTAGCGTATCTCCCAAGCCTTGTTCGGCCCAAATCAGAATTTTCTTGCCGGCCACCTCCTTGAGATTCTCCAATCTTGGTATATACCTATGTTGAAATTGAATTGGGTGAGACTTTGACCAACGAGCTTCATAATTTTGCCAGCCCGCCTCATAATTTCCGCTAGCCAGTTGGCCCATAGACTTATGCCAATAAGCATCAATATATTGGGGGTTGATGGCTGTAGCGATGTCATAATTTTTCATGGCCTCATCATGCCGATGGAGTAACTCAAGCGCATTACCCTTATTGCTATATGCCTCAGCATAATTTGGTTGCAATTTAATTGCCTTATCTAGACTAGCCAATGCCTCCTCAAATCGATTAAGCTCTTTGAGAATATTGCCGCGATTGCTGTACGCAACTCCGTTATCTGGTGTTAGTGCTATTACTTTATCGATTAACTCAAGTGCACCAGCATGGTCAAATCTCATCGCAGCAAGCACAGATAAAAATCTCATAATATCGGGATTATTAGGTGAAGCATTAAGCGCCTTATCAAGCAAATGTTGAGCCCTATCAATTTCCTTTGCATGGATAAGCTCTAATGCATTTTTAAGGAGAATTTGAACGCTTAGATTCATATATTACAAACCTAAAAATAAATCAAAATTAAGTATGGCGAAATTTAAGTTGGCCCAGAATAATAGGCATCAATAGAAGTGGTGCCCCTTGTCCGACTCGAACAGACCACCTACTGATTACAAATCAGTTGCTCTACCAGATGAGCTAAAGGGGCAACGGATGATATTTTAGCCTATTTCACAATCGTTAATGAAGGTCTAGCAGTTTTAGGCTTATCAGGTGGCACATCTGGCTTATCTACAATATGAAGATCTTTCGCATGCGCAGGGTCAAATGGGAAAGACATTCCCTGACCATTTTCTCTGGCATAGACTGCCAAGACATGGGTAACAGGAACCATAATCTTTCTGGGAACGCCTCCAAAGCGCGCCTGAAAACTAATCCAATCATTATCTAGATTCAGATGTTGGCAGGCCTCTGAAGAAATATTAAGCACAATCTCATCGTTCTTCACAAACTCTATAGGCACCTCTACCCTGGAATCTACAAAGACTGCCATGTAGGGCGTAAAACCAAAATCCGTACACCACTGGTGTAGCGCACGGATAAGATAGGGTCTATTGCTTGTAACCTCAGACATACTTTTTGAAAACTCTTCCTCTTTGATCATCATCCACTGGTAATACTAGCGGCGCATTACCTTTTCTGAAGGCGTCAAAGCCTCAATGTAAGCAGGTCTACTAAAAATACGCTCTGCGTATTTCAAAAGAGCAGCAGCATTACGCGAGAGATCAATACCGTAATGCTCAAGGCGCCATAACAAGGGTGCAATAGCAACATCTAGCATGGAGAATTCATCGCCCAACATATACTTATTCTTCACAAAAATAGGAGCGAGTTGAGTTAAGCGATCACGAATAGCTAGGCGCGCTTTTTCATGGGCTTTCTCAGCTATCTTACCTTTTTCATTTTCTAAGGCCGCTACGTGTACGAACAGTTCTTTCTCAAAATTAAAGAGGAAGAGGCGTGCACGGGCACGTGCCACAGGGTCTGGAGGCATCAATTGTGGATGAGGAAAACGCTCATCAATGTATTCATTGATGATATTTGACTCATACAAAATGAGATCGCGTTCAACCAAGATAGGTACTTGGCCATACGGATTCATCACCGAGATGTCTTCTGGCTTGTTAAACAAGTCCACATCACGGATTTCAAAGTCCATGCCTTTTTCAAAAAGCACAAGACGGCAGCGTTGCGAGAATGGGCAGTTTGTGCCCGAGTACAACACCATCATAAATTTATATCCTTAAATTTCTACTTCATTACAACAAACGCAAAACAAACAGCGGCTTTAAACTCTCTTTAGGCTTAGTGAATATCTTTCCAATAGGCCTTGTTCAAACGCCAAGCCAATAAAGTAAAGATTGCCAAGAATATGAGCACGATGACACCAAGGCGCTTACGCTCAAGTTGCACTGGCTCGGCCATCCAAGACATGAAAGATACTAAGTCAGCAATATTATCGTCATACTCTTGGGGCTTCATTGTGCCTGGCGTTAACTGCTCAAAGCCCACAAATACCTTCTCAACTCTGCTTTCGTCATGAGGATCTTTACGCTCTTCAAACTTCGCAGCACGCTCACCCTGTAATTGCCACAAGGCATGCGGCATACCTACATTAGGAAATACCAAGTTATTCCAACCGGTTTGAGTAGTGTCATCTTTATAGAAAGTACGGAAGTAGGTATAAAGCCAATCTGTTCCACGAGCCCGAGCTTCAACTGATAAATCAGGAGGAGTCTTGCCAAAAAAAGCCTTAGCTTCTTTAGGCGTCATAGCAATGGTCATCAGATCACCAACTTTAGCGTCAGTCAAAATCAAGTTATCTTTAATCTGTTGGTCGGTCAAACCAATATCGCGTAGGCGGTTATAACGCATGCTTACTGCTGCGTGGCAGTTCAAGCAATAGTTCACAAAGATCTTAGCGCCATTTTGCAAAGAAGCATTATTACTTACGCGATCAGGTGCCCTATCCAATGGAAAGCCTTCTTCATTGGCGCTAGCGTTAAGGCCAAAACCTAGGGCTGCAACCAAAACCGTTACCTGGCAGATGCCCATCAAAGTTTGCACAATTCGTTTCATACTAGTTCCTAATTTCTCTTTGCCAATATCTCAGGCGTAAATTAATGGGGCTTAAAAGTAACGCGAGTTGGAACGGGCTTGAAGGTGCCAAGCTTGCTCCAGAACGGCATTGCCAAGAAGAAGCCCAGATAATAAATAGTACAAATCTGAGAAATCTTTTCAAATGTTGGTGATGGCGGCTGAATACCCAAGTAACCCAAAATCACAAAGCTCACTACAAACACCCCATAAATATATTTATGGAATTGTGGGCGATAGCGAATCGATTTCACTGGGGAATGATCCAACCAAGGCAAGAAGAACATGATTACAACTGAACCGCCCATGATCACTACACCCCAGAACTTAGCATCGAACACATAAAAGCCGGCAGCCAACACCACTGCGATTCCTACCAAGATGCCCTTAACTTTAATATTTTTGGTATTGATTGCAAACAATCCCAAAATGATGGCTAGGAAGATCCATAAAGGTAATAAGAAGTTAGTGGTAGTCGCACGCAACATCGAGTAGAAAGGCGTGAAATACCAAACTGGGGCAATGTGTGTCGGCGTTTCAAACGGGTTTGCTGGAATAAAGTTATTTGCCTCAATGAAATAACCACCCATCTCAGGCGCAAAGAACACAATCAAGGCAAAAATCATTAAAAAGCCACCCAAATACATCACATCATGGACAGAGTAGTAAGGATGAAATGGAATGCCATCGACTGGATGCCCTTGAGCATCTAAGGTGTCTTTAATTTCAATGCCATCAGGATTATTGGAGCCCACTTCATGCAATGCCAGGATATGGGCTGCCACTAAACCAATTAATACCAATGGAATAGCAATCACATGGAATGCAAAGAAACGATTAAGGGTAGCGTCCCCAACCACATAATCACCACGTAGCCACAAAGAGAGGTCTGGGCCAATTAAAGGAATAGCGGAGAATAAGTTCACGATTACTTGAGCGCCCCAGTAGGACATTTGACCCCAAGGGAGCAAGTAGCCAAAAAAGGCCTCGCCCATCAAGCACAAGAAAATCGCACAACCAAAAATCCAAATCAATTCACGTGGCTTACGATATGAACCGTAAATCAAGCCACGGAACATATGGATATACACCACTATAAAGAACATAGAAGCGCCAGTAGAGTGCATGTAGCGAATTAACCAACCCCATGGCACTTCACGCATGATGTATTCAACAGACTCAAATGCTTTAGCTGCATCTGGCTTGTAGTTCATTGTTAAGAAAATGCCAGTAACAATCTGAAGGGCTAAAGCGACAATTGAAAGTGCGCCAAAGATGTAAAAGAAATTGAGGTTTTTAGGAGCGTAATACTCACTCATGTGCCTTTTAAAGGCCTCTGTCACGGGCAACCGTGAATCCACCCAAGCCATTACCTTCTGAGCTATTGGAGCACCTGCTGGGACTTCTTTTTCGTGAAATGCCATTTATTTCTCCTTAGGCCTTTTTGTCGTCGCCAACCAGAATCTTGGTATCGCTCAAGTACATATGCGGCGGTACTTCCATATTGTCTGGGGCTGGTTTGTTCTTAAATACTCGGCCGGCCATATCAAATGTGGAGCCATGACATGGACAAAGGAAGCCCCCTGGCCAAGTATTAGGCAAGGAAGGCTGTGGACCTGCTTCAAACTTAGTCGTTGGAGAGCACCCCAAATGGGTGCAAATACCCACTACCACGAGGTATTCCGGCTTAATTGAGCGCCATTGGTTCTGGGCATAAGGTGGGGTAAATTGGGCTGGATCCCTTAAAGAATCAGGATCCGCTAATTCACCATCAATCTTAGAAAGCTCGGCAACTTGCTCAGGGGTACGACGCACCACCCAAACGGGCTTACCACGCCATTCCACCATGCGCATCTCATCTGGCTTCATACCAGCAATATCGATCTCCACAGCTGCTCCAGCGGCTTTAGCGCGCTCTGAAGGCTGGAAACTATCTACAAAAGGGTAAAGGGCTGCGGCTGCACCAACGCCGCCAACCGCAGACGTAGCGATCAACCAATTACGACGATCCTTATCCATACAGGGCTTGTCACTCATTTACAAAATTCCTCGGAAGAGCATTTATGGGTGGAAATTGCTTAAAGGTAAGATTTTAAAGTAAAACTTTTGGTAAGCAAGAAAGTTATAGGGTTAATCTTGGGTTAATCTAGATATAAGTCAAAAGGAGAGCATTTATGAGCGTTTTAAAAGAGTTTCGGGACTTTGCGGTCAAGGGAAATGTGATTGATTTGGCGGTTGGCGTCATTATTGGTGGTGCATTTGGGAAAATCGTGGATTCTCTCGTAAATGACATCGTAATGCCCCTCATTTCGACCCTTTTTGGGGGTCATATTGACTTCACCAACCTATTTATCGTCCTAGGAAAAGTTCCAGAAAACGTCCCGTATACCTTTGATGCCCTTAAAAAGGCAGGGGTACCCATTTTTGCCTATGGCAACTTCATCACCATATCCATTAATTTCATTCTCTTAGCGTTTGTCATCTTTCAAATGGTGAAGGTAGTTAATCGTGTGCGTGCTATGGATGCCCCACCCGCACCTCCAGCACCTCCGACTCCAGAAGATGTGGTTTTACTTCGTGAGATTAGAGATAGCTTAAAAAAATAAGCCCCACTCATCTCCACCCGCACCAACAGGGCGCCTAATTGCCAGTTACTCAAACAAATAAAGCAGCGCAAGTGCAGGCCCAAACACTTTTTCAAAATGGCTTGGCAGAACTACAAAAAGGAAATGTTGATGAGGCGGATTTACTTTTTTTAAAATCCTATGAGCTTGATCAAGAAAACGTTGATGTACTCAACCTATTAGGGATACGGCAATATCAACAAACCAACTATCCAGAAGCCATTCGCCTTCTGAGCAAGGCCAATCTATTGCGAGGCGATTCAGCCCAGACTTTGAGTAACTTAGGGCTAGCCCACAATGCCATCGAAAATTTTGAGAAGGCGCTAGAGTTTTTTGAGCTTGCTATTGCTATTGACTGCAAGACACCAGAGATTCACAACAATCGTGGTAACGCCTTAAAAGGCTTAATCCGTAATACTGAGGCACTAGAAGCCTACAAGAGCGCACTGCATCTTCGACCCAATTATGCAGAAGCCCTAAGCAATCAAGGGATTATTTTTTTAGAGCAACAAGACTATGTTCAAGCCATCGAATATTTTGAAAGGGCGCTGCAATTAAATCCTAAACTAGCGACTGCTTTCAATAGCCTAGGAAATGCCTTTACCGAATTGGGGCAATTTGAATCTGCCTACCAAGCATTTGAAAATGCGCTACAAATTAACCCATGCTATTTAGATGCCTGCCTTAATTTTGGTAACTGCCTTAAGAAAGCAAAGCAATATGATGCGTCGATTGACTGCTTTATGCATGCGATCAAACTAAAATCTACGCATGCTAAAACGCATTACTTTCTTGGGGAGGTCTTTTATGAAATTGGCAATATTGCTGACGCAAAAAAGAATTACGAAAAATCCTTAGAGCTCGATTCTCAAGACATAGAAGTGTCTTTTGCATTAACTATTGCGCAAATACCTAAGGTTTATCGCGATACCGAAGAGCTATATGAATCTCGAAAACAGTTTGCTGAGCATCTCAATGTAATTAGCAACTCAAGTTGCCCAAGTGGGGACTTCAAGAAAATATTGGGGTGTATTACTCGGCATCCATTTTATATTGCATACCAGGAAGAAAATAACCAAGTCCTGCTTAATCAATTTGGCGATACTTGTATTAAGATCGCCAAGCCTATTCAAGATAGTATCGACAAAAAGAATGTCTCTCAATTAAATAAAAATAAAAAAATTCAGGTGGGAATTGTTAGTCATTATTTCTGTAATCATCCTGTCTGGCATGCCATTACCAAAGGCTGGCTAACCCATCTAAACTATGACCTATTTGATATTCACGTATTTAATACCAATGGTCTAGAAGATGGTCAGACTGAGCAGGCCAAAGCAAAGCTTGCTAGTTATACCAATGGCATCCATTCAACAATTAATCTTGCTGACATGATCCGTGAAAAAAATCTTGCGGTGCTACTATTTCCTGAAATTGGCATGGATCCTACCACCAAGGCATTAGCTTGCTTAAGGCTAGCCACAGTACAAGCAGTCAGTTGGGGCCACCCAGAAACCTCCGGCCTTTCTACCATCGATTATTTTCTGTCTGCAAAAGATTTTGAGCAATCTGGTTCTGAAGACTATTACGGGGAAGAATTAATTCGACTGCCCAAGCTTGGCACTTATTTTGAATCAGACGATATTCAAGCCCAGGATATTAATCTCAGTAGTCTTGGCATTAGCCCTGACTTACCAATCTTGCTGTGCGCTGGATCACCATCAAAATATTCACCACAAAACGACACCATCTTTATTGAAATTGCCAAGCATCTAGGCAGCTGTCAATTTGTATTTTTTAACTTTCAAAATGAACTCACATCTATTTTGGGTGATCGCTTACATGCTGTATTTAAAGATGCGAATCTAAATCCAAACGACTTTATACGATTTATTCCCTTCTTAAAGAAACCAGAGTTTTATGGCCTAATGCTTAAGTCGGACTTATACCTAGACACTAGTGGATTTTCCGGCTTTAATACTGCAATGCAAGCTATTGCATGCAATCTGCCCATCGTGGCCAAGGAAGGGCAATATATGCGGGGAAGATTAGCTAGCGCTATCTTGCGTAATCTAGGCTTAGATTCGCTAGTTTCCCATACAAACCATGACTATATTGATTCTGTAGTAAAGCTCATACAAAATAAAGAGTTGCTTAAGTCCTATCAAGAAAAGATAGCTCAATCTAAATTTAGTTTATTTAATAATCTGGATCCCATAAAAGCTCTCGAGAATTTTCTAATCGAAAAAAGTGAAGTTGATAAGTGATATGAATTCATCTATCCAAAAATTATGGATATTGTTCGCCCAATCAGTCACC
>Ga0247844_1000080_pt1 | contig 189017 bp, 174 predicted proteins | sample LaCtaG_FD_192421 | JGI IMG/M metagenome (GOLD analysis project Ga0247844, IMG submission 192421) | Freshwater microbial communities from meromictic Lake La Cruz, Castile-La Mancha, Spain - LaCruzMarch201714.5m_1 | ecosystem: Environmental > Aquatic > Freshwater > Lake | place: Spain...
AGGGTATGCACTGGGCTACCTTTGAGCGATTGCAGGCGCGGCATGATGCGCTGGTGAATCAGACCTTCGCCGGGATCATGGCGAGGTTTGGGCCGTTGCGGGAATTGATGGACAGATAGGGGGGGGCTGGAAAGTCTGGCGGATTGCCGTACCCGAAACCGCACGGTATCTCACGCAGACAATAAATCCCCCGTGGAGAATTGATTCAAACGGCGTTGACAATTCCACAAATGGGCCGGGGCGGGTCAAAAGTCTGGCGGGTTGTTGCTGTAAACCGACTGTTTCCCTTTGATTTATTCTGTTCCCCCAATTTTGGGGACACCATGCAAAAGGTGATCTGAAACCGGGGTATCAAAGGCAAAGCGGGGGAACAGACGGGGGAACGAAACGACATTTTAAAAATTGAAACCTAGCATCCATGCGGGTTTCAAGGCATCTTTAGAGCGGTTTCGCCCGACCATCATAAGATTGAAAACGGGTTTTGGGCGTTGTGTTCAAAACCCGTTTTTCGTGGAAAATGACCAAAAAATAGGGGAGAGCACTGTGATTCGTTTCAAAGTCAATGGCCAGACTATCGAGTCGTCTGCCCCGCCCTCCGATCCGCTGCTCCAGATTTTGGCCAACGACCTTGGCCTCAATGGCCAAAAATATGGCTGTGGCAAGGCGCAATGCGGCGCTTGCACTGTGCTCGTTAATGGCGATCCGCAGCGCAGTTGTGTGGTCCCGCTTTCGGCCGTCAGCGGTCGGTCGGTGGTGACTCTACAAGGCCTGAGCGAGGGCGGCGCACCCAGCCGACTCCAACAGGCCTTTGTGCAAGAGCAGGCCGCCCAGTGCGGCTACTGTACCTCCGGCATGATCATGCAGGCCCAGGCGCTGCTGGATCGCAGCCCGCGGCCTACCGAATCTGAGGTCCGCATTGCACTGGATGGTAATTTGTGCCGTTGTGGTGCGCACAACCGAATTGTTCGTGCCGTGATGCGCGCGGCGCAAGGAGCCTGACATGACACGAATGGCATCTGATTCGCGTCGTCATTTTCTGAAACGCTCTGGATTTCTGGCACTTGGCTTCACCATCCCGCTGCTGGACGTGCACTCCCAGCAGGCAGCATCTGTAGACAAACCCCGGCTCCCTGGTGACTTGCAAGTCAACCGTACCTTGAGTGCCTGGATTCGTATTCAAAGCGAAGACCAGTCTGTGTTGTTGATGGTCGGAAAGGTCGAGCTTGGGCAAGGCATTCTGACTGCGGTGGTACAGGTTTGTGCAGACGAACTCGATGTGGAAATGTCACGTGTGAAGGTTGTATCCGGTGATACCGCCCTGGTGCCGAACGAAGGGACCACTGCGGGCTCCTTCTCAATGCCCAATTGCGCCACCGCCGTTCGGCAGGCGGCAGCAGAAGTCCGCGCCATTTTGTTGGGTCTGGCGCAAATCCGGTTGGGACAGGCTGCAACTGGCATGAGCGTGCGGGATGGCACGATTCAAGCCGGCTCTGGAGCCAAGACCAGCTACTGGGATTTGCTCGTCGGCGAGTCGCTGCAGCGTGAAGCGACTGGACTGGTCAAGCCCAAGCCCCTGGGCGAGCACCGCCTTGTTGGTCGCTCTGTGCACCGAGTAGACCTGACCCCCAAGATTCTTGGGCAAGCCATGTTTGTGCAAGAGTTGCGGCCCAAAGGCATGGTTTTTGGCCAAATTGTTCGACCTCCGACCTATGGCGCTCGGCTAATCTCAGCAGACACAGCCTCCGTTACGCGCATGCCTGGCGTTATCAAGGTGTTGAGAGACGGCAGTTTTCTGGGTGTTATTGCCACACGTGAAGGGCAGGCTCAAGCGGCGGCACAGGCCCTTCAACAGACCTGCCAGTGGCAGTTGCCAAGAGAATTGCCCGGCACTGACGGTATGCCTGACTGGCTGCTCAAGACCAAGCCTGATCGCATCATCGAGACTAAAAAACAGGCTCGTAGCACGCCGGGCCAGGTCACGCAAACGGTCGAAGCCAGCTACTACCGGCCGTATCACATGCATGCCTCCATTGGTACTTCTGCTGCACTGGCGACATTGGGTGCCGACGGTGTCCTGACCGTACAAACTCACAGCCAGTCGGTGTTTGAAACAGGTCAAGCCATCGCCAAGATGCTGGGTCTGCCTTTAGCCAAGGTGCGGATGCAGCATGTGCAAGGGTCCGGCTGCTATGGCCACAACATGGCTGATGATGCCGCTGCAGATGCTGCTCTGCTGGCGGTGTCAGTGCCGGGTACGCCGGTGCGCTTGCAATACACGCGTGAGCAAGAGCACATGTGGGAGCCTTACGGCTCGGCCATGCTGATCAAGACGCGGGCTGGGCTGGATGCCCAGGGTAATGTGTTGGACTGGGATCTCGCCATCTGGTCTACCCCGCACGGTACTCGACCGGGCGGCGATCCCGGCAACTTGCTGTCGGCCCGGTACCTTGAGAAACCTTTCCCCATGCCCAAGCCCCAGAACGGCGGCGCGCCCAATTTTTCGGCAGATCGCAACGGCATCGCGCTGTACGATTTTCCGGGGCACAACGTGCTCACCCATTTCATCACCCAGATGCCCTTGCGGGTGTCGTCTACCCGTGGACTTGGGGCCTACGCCAATGTGTTTGCCATCGAGTCGTTCATCGATGAGTTGGCGCACTCGGTAGGTGCGGACCCGGTGGCCTATCGCCTGAGATTCATGAAAGATGAGCGTGCCCGTGATGCCATCGTTCGGGCTGCCGAAAAATTTGGCTGGTCGCAATGGCAAAAATCGCCCGGCCGCGGCCGGGGCATTGGTTTTGCCAAATACAAAAATATCGCTGGGTACTGCGCCGTGGCGCTAGAGGTTGAGGTCAATCGCCAGAGCGGCAGAATTCGCGTGCTGCGCGCGGTGGCCAGTGCGGACAGTGGGCACATCGTCAACCCTGATGGTGTCAGCAACCAGATTGAAGGCGGATTGATCCAGTCCCTGTCCTGGACCCTGAAAGAAGAGGTTCAAATGGATGACACCCAGGTGCTGTCGCAAGACTGGAACAGCTACCCGATCCTCACCTTTACTGAGGTGCCGCCGGTCGAGGTGGTGCTGATTGATCGGCCTGGCCAACCTTTTCTCGGTACCGGTGAAGCATCCCAGGGCCCAACTGGTGCCGCGCTGGCCAATGCCGTGTTTGATGCTACCGGGGTGCGGTTCCGGCGCCTGCCGCTCACGCCTGACAGGGTGCTGCAGGGCCTGCGGACATGAGCACGCGCGTCAAGGCGGCGGCCGAGCCCGCCTTGCGCATCGGCATATTGGGGTGCGCCAATATTGCCCGACAGTTTGCCCGCGACGTCGCGGGCTGCCCAGACGCCAAAGTTGTCGCAGTGGGTAGCCGCAGCATCGATACAGCCGTAGCCTTTGCCAGGGTCTTTGGCATTGAACGAAGTCATGGTAGTTACGAGGCCTTGTTGGCGGATGCTGATGTTGATGTGATTTATCTGCCTCTGCCAAATAGCCTCCACGCAGAATGGGCGATCAAAGCAGCCGAGGCCGGAAAGCACGTGCTCTGTGAAAAACCGCTGGCGATGGGGCTGGGGCAGGCACAGACGATGTTCGAGGCGGCGAGCCAGCACGGGGTCATGCTGCTTGAGGCGTTTCCTTACTACTTCCAGCCGCAGACTGGGGCCATGCTTGAGTTGGTGCGCGGCGGAGACATTGGACGCGTCCGCTCGGTGCAGGCAAGTTTTGGGTTCACGCTCAGCAAGCCGGTCGGCAATATCCGGCTGAACCCGGCGCTGGGCGGCGGCGCCCTGCTGGATGCCGGTTGCTATGCGTTAAGCCTGATCCGGCTTGTCATGGGCGAGGCCCCTCAAAAAGTCATGGCGGATGCCGTTTGGGCAGATTCGGGTGTCGACATCAGTCTGTTGGCAACTTTGTTTTACGCGGACGGGCGGCGCGCTCAACTCTCGTGCGCCATGGACACGGCCAATCACCGTCGCGCCACCATTGTGGGCACCGAGGGCACGATCGAAACCGAATACCTGAACCACACCAGCGAGCAGACCGGCGGCCATGCTTATGGCTACCTGCCGAGCCAACTGCGCCTGCGCCGCGGTATTGCCAACACCATTCCCTTTGAAGACGTTATCACCGGAACCGGCAGTGGTTTCAGGTTTGCTGCCGAGGCATTCGCACGGGTTATTCGTGCAAGGGACTTTGTAGCGATCGAACGCGCAGCTCAGGCTAGTCTGGACAATGCAGCCACCCTGGAAGCTTTGGCAAAGAGTGCGCGTTTGGGTCAAGCCGTCGTGCTTTAGGGCCAGGGTGCAGGGTCGGGCCCCTACAATGCAACGCTCGGATTGCTGCCCGTAGCTCAGTCGGATAGAGCAACAGCCTTCTAAGCTGTGGGTCGGGGGTTCGATCCCCTCCGGGCAGACCAATTCAGCGTATTACGCGGCTTCAAATACAGACAGGCTCGGGTTCAAGTTTGTCGAGGCCATGGTTGTCTTTCCCTGATCAGCAGCAATTCTTGCTAGCAGGCATGGCAACCTGTTTTGCCGGGTGTCTAATTTTTTGAATGAAATCGGGCTCTAGACCACGTAGTTATTGCTTAGTTTGCTATTAAAAAAATAGCATTTATCAGCGTGATGCCAGTGGTTGGGCTGGCTGAGACGCCGAGTTGATTGGCCGTAGATCGCCGGCCCAAGGTGCGATACTTCTCTTTCTAAACTTGATTTTTCCACTTGGTTCGTAAGTTTGAGATGAACAAAAAATTGCTTCTGCTGTTGGGTGCTCTGTTGGCCAGCGCCTCACTGACCGTATTGGCCCAAATCTACCCGACCAAGCCACTGCGCTTAGCCGCCTACCCCAAGGTCACGCTCGATTAACCCCTATTTGAAAAGACAACATGAGCTACAACGTTGGCGTGATTGGCCTGGGCGCCATGGGCAGCGGTATGGCGCGCTCGCTGCGTCGCCATGGTCATGCGGTGCGCGTGTTCGATGTGCGTGCCGAAGCCGCCCAGGCGTTTGCTGCCGAGGGCGGCTTAGCCTGTACCTCGCTCACCGATTTGGCCCAGCAATGTCAGGTGATTATTTCGGTGGTGGTGAACGCCGCCCAAACCGAGGCTGTGCTGTTTGGCGAGGGCGGCTGCGCGGCCGCTATGGCCCGGGGCAGCGTGTGGGTCATGTGCTCCACGGTCGACCCAAATTGGTCTATGGCCCTGGAGGCGCGGCTCGCCGCTTTGGGCATTCTCTATATTGACGCGCCGATATCCGGAGGTGCGGCCAAAGCCGCCAGCGGCGAGATGACCATGATGACCGCAGGTGTGCCTGCGGCGTACGCCGCCGTGGGCCCGTTGCTGGACGCCATGGCGGCCAAGGTCTACCGGTTGGGCGACTGCGCCGGGGCCGGCAGCAAGGTGAAAATCATCAACCAGCTGCTGGCTGGCGTGCACATCGCCGCTGCGGCCGAGGCGATGGCGCTGGGTCTGCGTGAAGGCGTAGACGCCGCCGCACTTTATGAGGTGATCACCCACAGCGCGGGCAACAGCTGGATGTTTGAAAACCGCATGGCCCATGTGCTGGCGGGCGACTACACGCCCTTGTCGGCTGTCGATATATTTGTGAAAGACCTGGGCCTGGTGCTGGACGTGGCCCGCGCCACCAAGTTCCCGCTGCCGCTCTCCAGCACGGCGCACCAGATGTTCATGCAGGCCTCTAGCGCAGGCTTTGCCCGGGAGGACGACAGTGCGGTGATCAAGATCTTCCCCGGCATTGAACTGCCGCTAAAGCCATGAAACCGATGGTTCTGGGCTGCATTGCCGACGACTTCACCGGTGCCACCGACCTCGCCAACAACCTGGTGCGCGGCGGCATGCGGGTGGTGCAAGCCATTGGCGTGCCGGCTCAGCCGCTTGACACGCAGGCTGACGCCGTGGTAGTGGCGCTCAAGTCGCGCACGCTGCCAGCGCGCGAGGCCATCGCCCAATCGCTGGCGGCCTTGCGTTGGCTGCAGGCCCAGGGTGCACAGCAGATTTATTTCAAATACTGCTCCACCTTTGACAGCACGGCACACGGCAATATTGGCCCGGTGACTGAGGCCCTGATGGACGCCTTGGGCACAGATTTCACCATCGCCACCCCGGCTTTTCCGGACAACCAGCGCACTGTGTTCAAGGGGTACCTTTTTGTGGGCGATGCCTTGCTGAATGAAAGCGGCATGCAAAACCACCCGCTCACCCCCATGAACGATGCCAATCTGGTGCGGGTGTTGCAAAGCCAATGTGCCGGCCAGGTGGGATTGATCGACTACCGCGTGGTCGCGCAGGGCGGGGCGGCCATCCAGGCTCGCATGGCCCAACTGCGCAGCCAGGGCGTGCGACTGGCTTTGGTGGATGCCATCTCCAACGACGACCTGATGCGTCTGGCGCCGGCCATAAACGGCATGCCGCTGGTCACGGCTGGCTCAGGCCTGGCGATTGGTTTGCCAGGAAATTTCGGCCTTGCGCCCTCCAGCACCGCCAGCGCCTTGCCCCCCGCCGCAGGCTGGCAAGCCGTGGTGTCGGGTAGCTGCTCGCTGGCGACCAACCGGCAGGTGCAGGCTTTCATCCAGGCGGGCCGTCTGGCGCTGGCCATCGACCCATTGCAGATCGCCGCCCGGCAAGCGGCGGGTGGCGATGTGGTGACTGATGCCCTGGCCTGGGCCCAACCCTTGCTGGCGCAGGGGCCGATGCTGGTCTATTCGTCTGCCGACGTGCAGGCGGTCAAGGCGGTGCAGGGTCAACTTGGTGCCGAAGCATCGGGTCACCTGGTTGAGCACACCTTGGCTGCGATTGCGCGTGGTCTGGTGACCTTAGGCGTTCGTCAATTGGTGCTCGCTGGTGGTGAAACCTCGGGCGCGTGCGTGCAGGCCCTGAACATCAGCCAGCTGCAAATCGGCCTGCAAATCGACCCCGGTGTGCCTTGGTGCCATGCCCAGAGCGATGCTGCGGCGGGCGCGGGGCTGCATCTCACGCTCAAATCCGGCAACTTTGGCTCGGATGATTTCTTCAGCAAAGCCTTTGTGCAGTTGGCATGAAGGAGTCGCAAGCCCGTGAAGAGATCTGCCGCGTGGGCCGCAGCCTGTTTGAGCGGGGTTACGTGCATGCCACTGCTGGCAACATCAGCGTGCGGCTCGACGCGTCGGACGGTGGTGGCTTCCTGATCACCCCTACCGATGCCTGTTTGGGCTTTCTCGACCCTGGCCGGCTGGCGCGGCTGGACGCGCAGGGGCAGCAGATCAGTGGCGACCGTGCTAGTAAAACAATAGCGCTGCACCTCATGATCTATGGGGCTGCAGGCCAATTCGACCCCCAAACTTGCTGTGTCATTCACACCCACAGCACGCACTGCGTGGCCTTGAGCCTGCAGGCCCCAAGTGGCACCGAGCCAGAGTTACTGCCGGCCTTGACACCCTACTTCGTGATGAAAGTGGGGCATGTGCCGCTGATCCCCTACCACCGCCCCGGTGACCTGGCTGCTGCCCGCTGCGTCGCAACGGCCATCGAAAGCTATGGTCGGGCCGGTCAACCGATCCGTGCTGTGATGTTGGCGCGCCTGGGGCCTAACGTCTGGCACGATTCGCCTGCCGCCGCCATGGCTGCGCTAGAAGAGCTGGAGGAAACCGCCCGACTGGCGCTCCTCAGCCCGCTTGCGCCCCTGCCCCTGGCTGAAGCCCACATCGAGGAACTGCGCCAGACCTTTGGCGCACGCTGGTAAGCCCTTGTCTCACCGTCATTTATCTAGCTTGGAGTCACCATGGAATTGAACATCAACGGCAAAAGCATCAATACGGACGCCGACCCCAACATGCCCCTGCTTTGGTTGCTGCGAGATGAGTTGAACATGACAGGCACCAAGTTCGGCTGCGGCGTGGCAGCCTGTGGGGCCTGTACCGTGCACATTGACAACCAGGCGGTGAGGTCCTGCGTGATGCCAGTGGCAAGCCTGGCCGGCAAGAAGATTCTGACCATCGAGTCACTGGGCGAAAATGACAAGCCGCACGCCCTGCAAGCGGCCTGGATTGCTGAGCAAGTGCCCCAATGCGGCTATTGCCAAAGCGGCATGCTGATGGCAGCCACAGCCCTGCTGGCGCGCAAGCCCAAACCCAGTGACGCTGATATCGACGAGGCGATGACCAATATCTGCCGCTGCGGCACCTACCAGCGGGTGCGGGCAGCGATCCACCGGGCCGCTGGCACGGCCACCACGGCCTCTACAGGGCTGGCAGCATGAAGCGCCGCACCTGGCTCTTGAGCGCCCTGGGCGCGACCGGCACCCTGATTGTGGGTTGGGGTGTGTTGCCAGCGCGCTCGCGCCTGGGCACCCCGGCGATGATGCTGCCCACGCAGGGCGATGTGGCACTGAACGGATGGATCAAGGTCAGGGCCGATGGCGGCGTGACCTTGGCCATGCACCGTAGCGAGATGGGGCAGGGCATTCACACGGCGCTGGCCATGCTGGTGGCCGAGGAAATGGATTTGCCACTCTCCCGAATTAGCCTGGAACAGGCGGGTATGGACGCGATCTATGGCAACGTGGCCATGTTCGTGAGTAGCCTGCCTTTTCACCCCATGGACTTGGAAGGCGACAAACAACCCTTGCTGGTGCAGACCGGCGAATGGATCGTGGGCAAGGTGGCCCGGGAGCTGGGCATCAACGCCACGGGCGGATCATCAAGCGTGGCCGATGCCTGGTCACCCTTGCGCCAGGCCGCGGCTACCGCGCGGGCCAGTTTGCTCGAGTCTGCTGCTGCCCAATGGCAGGTGGCGGCCTCAGAAATCAAAGTTAAGGCCGGCGTGCTGAGCCACGCCTCCGGCAAAACCGGCCATTACGGCGAGTTTGCCAAGGCAGCGGCAGGACGCACACCGACAGTGGTTGCGCTCAAAGATCGCAGCCAATGGACCCTGATCGGCCAACCGGCGTTACGTACGGACGTGCCGTCCAAGACCAACGGCACCGCGGGCTTTGGCATTGATGTTCGCCTGCCCGGCATGCTGTTCGCCTCACTGCGCCAGGCGCCCATGTTGGGCGGCACAGTGCAGTCGGTGGACGACAAGGCCACGCTCGCCATGCCGGGAATTGAGCGGGTGGTGCCGCTCACCCCCGTGGCCGGGTCCAGCGCCGGCTTTGCAGTGGTCGGCAAAACCACTTGGCACACCCAGCAAGCGGCCCGGGCCCTGCAGGTGCAGTGGGCCCAAGGCTCACAAGGCGCACTCGACACCGAACGCATCAAAGCCGAGTTGACCAGCAAATTGTCTTCAGAAAAAGGTTTTGTATTTCACGACAGGGGCGCGGTGGACAAAGCCGAAGCCGGCGCGGCCCGGTTGGTCGAGGCGCAGTACCACGCACCTTACCTGGCCCACGCCACCATGGAGCCGATGAACTGCACAGCGCAAGTCAAGGGCGGCCAGGTGGAGGTCTGGGCGCCGACCCAGGTGCCGGGTATGGCGAGGGCTGTGGCGGCCAAGGTGGCGGGGGTGGATATTGACAAGGTCACTGTCCACGTCACCCAGCTCGGGGGGGGCTTTGGCCGCCGGCTAGAGGTGGACTATGTGGCGCAGGCGGTGCAGGTGGCGATGGCCTGCGCCGGCAAACCGGTGCAATTGACCTGGTCCCGCGAGGAAGACACCACGCATGACTTTTACCGCCCGATGCACGTAGCCCAGCTGCGCGCGGCCGTGACGGCCCAGGGAACGGTAGATAGCCTGCGCATCAAGTCTGCGGGTGACGCCATCACACCGCGCTGGATGGAACGCGGCCTGCCAGCACTCTCTGGGCCGGTGGATATGCCAGACAAAACCGCCTCAGAGGGCCTGTTTGACCAGCCTTATGGCTTTGGCCACCAGCATATGTCGCATGTGACGACCAAGATGGGGGTTCCGGTCGGGTTCTGGCGCTCAGTTGGGCACTCTCATAACGCGTTTTTCTCTGAGAGTTTCATCGACGAGCTGGCCCACGAGACCCAGCAAGACCCGCTGGCGTTTCGGGCTGCCTGGCTGGCGAAGGCGCCGCGTCATCTGGCCGTGCTGAAACTAGCCGCTGATAAAGCGCAGTGGGGCAGCGCATTACCGGCAGGCCAGGCACGGGGTATCGCCTTGCATGAATCCTTTGGTTCTATCGTGGCGCAGGTGGTCGAGGTGTCTTTGCACAATGGGGCACCGCGTGTGCACCGGGTGGTGTGCGCCATTGACTGTGGCACCGTGATCAACCCTAACACGGTGGCCCAGCAGATGGAGAGCTCAGTGATTTTTGGCTTGAGTGCGGCGCTCTATGGCCGCATCGACATCAAGGCCGGCGAAGTGCAGCAAAACAATTTTCCCAGCTACCCCATGGTCCAGCTGGCGCAGGCGCCGTTCGTACAAACTTGGATTGTGCCCAGCACCCGGGCGCCGTCAGGCGTTGGTGAGCCGGGCTTGCCACCTCTGGCGCCGGCTTTGGGCAACGCCTTGTTTGTGCTGACTGGCAAGCGACAGCGCTCGCTGCCCCTGCAGGCTTGAAATTGTCATGGCTTCGAGTGTCGATTGCGCCAAACTGCGACCGTTAAAAAAGCGGTCCAGTCGTGGCCGGTGCCAGCCAACCGGTCAACCGGTAACTGCTGAAATGTGAAGCACTAGAAAAAATCGACTTACCGTTTCGGTATGCCAATGCCAAGGTAAATTTGTGCGATAAATAGCCATGCTAAAACGGTGGGTTGCGATTTTTGGTTTCCTGGGGCTTCTGCTTGTCAGTTTGAGCGGAGCGCAGGCGGCTATTCAGAAGCAACAGACCGTCTTGTTCCCGGTTCAGGGTGCTGGAACCACCACGTCCGCATCCTTCGCCACCACCCCAAGTCGGGGCAATGTGGTGGTGGTGTCCGTGTGGGCCTGGGCTGGTAACCAGTTGCCGGGCCCCGACATTATTTCGGTCTCAGACACCTGCGGTAATGTGTATTCGACACTGCCGCAGGTCGCCCTAGGCCCTGTCCCCGGTGCCAATGGCTACCAGGACGGTGCGTTGTTGTCCGCAGTGATCACCAACGCCTGCTCGCCTTTTATCATGACCGCCCGAACTGCGCGCACCGGAGTTGGATCAGCTTGGAACGGCTTATCTCAGGTCGAGGCAACGGCTGTCGAATATTCTGGCTTGGCGGGTCTGGACCAGCAGAGAACGGTCACTGGCACCACCCCCACGGCCACCATTTCGCTGAGTGGGCCAACGACCAGTCCCAACCAACTGGTGTCGGCCTTGGTGTCGATTCTGTGGCCCGCCGTCAATTTTGGGAGTTTCACCACCACGGGCACCGGTACCTGGACTCAACTTGGTTTTTTCCCGGACAACAACGGTTTCCCTGCCGGGCAGTCCTCAGATCAAGTGATCGCCACACAGGGGACTACCCCAACGATCACCTGGACGGCAACATCCAACAGCATGTCTGCCTGGGCTGCGGCGATTGTGGCCTTCAGGCCTGATTCAGGTTGTATATCCGCCAGCCCGGGGGGCTCGTGGAATACGCCGGCCACCTGGATCAGCTGCGACGGCGGCATCCCTTTGGCAGGCAGTTCGGCAACCATTGCGGCGGGTGCGCCTGTCACCATCGATGCGCCTGTGGTGAGCGCGATCGGCAGAATCATCGTGCAAGCCGGATCCACGCTCAACGCCACCGCTGCAGGCACCATCACCCTGGGCGGCAGCGCCGGCAGCGCAGGCATCATCAACGACGGTACATTGAACCTGTCGGCCGCCAATGTGACGCTGGGCAACAGCCTCAGCCTGGGTGGGGGGCAGCTTCACCTTGGGCAACATGAGTCTGGGCACCAAGGCCCTGTCGGCGGTGGGGGTCACGTCTGCCGTGACCGTCAAGGGCAATCTCACCGGCACCGGTAGCTTTAGCCCTGGGGCTAGTCCGTGGACTTTCTCTGGTTCTGCTGCTCAAACCATACCCGGCACCGGCGGCGTCACCTTCGGCTCATTGACCATCAACAATGCCAGTGGTGTCACGACAACGGGAAATGTCACGGTCAGTACGGCGCTAACCCTGTCGAGTGGCCGTCTGATCACGGGGGGCAACACCCTGTTCTACTCGCCCAGTTGCAAAACTTCACCCATCAGCTTTGTGGTTGGCAGCAGCTATATCGATGGCAATCTGAGTTTGGCTTTTCCCAGCAGTAACAATAGTGTTGTATGCACTTTCCCGCTGGGCGACAGCGTAGGCTATGCCCCGATCACCACCGATTTCAACAAGGTGGATGTCAACCTTGGCACACTGGTCGGCACCTCGCGGGCTGATACCAGCAACACCCAACAGACCAATGCAGGGCTGAATCCAGCCGCCAGCGTGGCACGGTACTGGCGGTTGACCAAAGGCACCTTAACCTTTTCAAATAAGCTAGATGTCACATTGCAGTGGAACAACCCTGGTGACATGGGGTCGGCAGCGACCTACAACGCATTTGACGCGAAGTACTTGCAAAACGGTAGTAGCAGCTGGACGACGAAGGCGGTATCAGGGGGCAATATCACGGCAACAACCATTAAAGTCCGTAATCTGGATCAAGGAGACTTTGGTAATTTTGGTACCTTCGTCGTGGGCTCTGGCGTGATCGTGGCGTCGCCAGCCTCTGGCTTCAACGTCGTGGATGGCAATTACGCAGCGGCCAGCTACGACGCATCCGCAACCCACAATATTTTCACCAAACTCGCCGGCTGGAACGAAACCACATCGGCCAGCGGTAACACCACCTTCAGTTTGGACGTGATTGCCTTGAATTCCGGCGGCACAACCCTGCCTAATTACGTCTTGACTGGCGCAACCAAGCTTGTCACGCTCGACATTTTCGACGACAGTGCCAATTCGCCCTCATGCATGAGTTCAGTTGCCGCCTGCACGGCCTGCCCCGCCGCCTCCAAGGTCAATTCCAGTGCGATATCGGTCACATTTGCGCCAGGAGACGCTGGCTATAAAAACGATGTGAGCGTTACCCTCCCCGACACAAAGGCGTATTCCAAGCTGATTGCGCGGGTCACTGACAGCACCAGTTCATCGACAGTCACTGCCTGTTCCACCGACGCCTTTACAGTGCGCCCGCGTGCTCTGACCGTTACGGCCAGCACCAGCGCCGGCACGCCCATGGCAAGTTCTTCGGCGGGTGCGTCGGCCAGCCCGGTGGTGAAGGCTGGCATCGCCTTTACCATCAACGCTGCCAGCAACACCACCAATTACGCTGGCACGCCCACCATTAACCTGGCCCAGGTCACCGACTTCCTGGGCTCGCCCTGGGCGGTTGCATCCCTGCTGGCCGGTAGTTTTAACGCTGCGGCGCCTGTCAGTGGCGTGGCCAGTGGCAGCTTCACTTATGGGGAAGTGGGCTACCTCAGCCTCGGGGCCAATGCGGTAGTTGACAGCAGCTTTGCGGCTGGCTCGGGCGATATTGCCAGCGGTGACTGTGTCAATGGCAGTACGTCAAACAGCAAGAGCAGTGGTAAGTATGGCTGCAGCACAGGCAGTGCTGCCACCAGCTGGGGGCGCTTTGTACCGGATCGCTTCGGCGTGACGGGCGCGTCCTTGGGTAACCGGTCGGCCCGCAGCTGTGTGCCGGCCTCGGAATTCACCTACATGGGCGAGGACTTCAAGACCACCTTCACGCTGGTCGCCCAAAATGCCAGCGGTGGCACCACCTACAACTACGCTTCGAGCTATGCCAAGCTTGACCTTGGCCTCCAGTCATCCTTTGGCTTCGCCCGGAGTGCCGGCCAGTCGCTCATTCAAGGGCTGACTGGCGCCCCCAGCGCACCCGGCGGCTGGGGCACGCTCGGCACGACCAGTGGTGGCCAGGCCGTGGTGACGGCTTACCACCAGATCACCCGCTCAAGCAGCGCTGTCACTGCGCCCATGGTGGGCGTCATCCTGACGGCGACACCCGCGGAGCCCGTGGGTTCAGATGGCGTTGCCGGCGCTCCGACGACGTTGGGTACCAGCAACTTCTATTACGGCAAGCTGCAGCTGACCGGTTATGCCGGCGCGGCCGCCGCCCAACTGAGACTGCCCCTGCAGGCCTTGTACTGGGGTGGCAGCAGTTGGATCAAGAACGCCGCTGATTCGTGTTCACCGATCACCGCTGCATCGGTCGCGCTGTCCAACTACCGCGACAGCAAGGGTGCTGCCACCAACGCATGGACAACGACCGCGACCGGCGCCACCCTGGTGAATGGACAGGGCTTTCTGACCATGAGCCCGCCGAGCCCTGCCAGCACTGGCTCGGTGAGCGTGGCCATCAACCTGGGTTCAACAAGCACTGATTCGGCCTGCCTGACCAGCCACCCAACCACGGTCGGTGGTTCCTTAAGTTACCTGCGCGGGAAAAATGGCAGCTGCACTGAGTCGGCAACCTTCGCGGCAGACCCGTCTGGTGTGGCCACGTTTGGCGTGTTCACGCCGGAGTCCACCAAGACCATCCATCTGCGAGAAGTCTATTGATGGCGGCAATGAAGCGCTTGGCGTCCAAGCGTGGCCCGGCGCCTTTTCGCCAGCTTGGCTTCACTTTGGTCGAGCTGGTATTGGTGTTGGTTTTGCTGGCGGTGCTGTCGGTGGTTGCCATACCCAGCTTGTCCGGAGGTGACGGACTGAAGTCGCATGCATTCGGTGAACAGGTGCGGGCCACCCTGCGTTTTGCCCAAAAGACGGCGGTCAGCCATCGCCGCTTGGTCTGCGCCAATTTCAGCGCGTCCAGCGTGACTTTGAGCATCGCCACGGTATTTCCAGCCAGCGCCTGCAACACGGCCATGCCGTCGCCCACCGGCAGTGCGACCTATGCCAACAGCAGTAGTGCGACCATTAACATCACCCCATCCCTCCCGACCACGGCCATGTATTTTCAGCCCTCTGGCAACGTCACGTCGGATGCCGCTGGCACCACCATCGTCAGCCCGGTACTCGCTATCACCGACGCGCGCTCAATCACCATTTATGGCGACACAGGTTATGTCAACTGAGCGCGGCTTTACCCTGATAGAGCTGATCGTTGCCATTGTGATCTTGTCGGCAGGGGTAGCAGGCGTACTCACGGTCTTTTCGACTACCGTCAAAAGCAGCGCTGACCCACTGATCCGCAAGAATATGCTGTCCATTGCTGAGCAAATAATGGAAGAAATCGTTCTCAAACCGTACGCCCCGGCGGCCAATACCGCGCCGACTGGCTGCGTACGGGTCCTCTTTAACGACGTCAGCGACTACAACGGGCATGACGTCACGGGCATGTGTGACGCCGACGGCAATGCCATCCCCAGTCTGGCGGCTTATCGGCTTCAAGTGAGCGTGACGGATGACTTGGCAACTTTTGGTGCCGTAGCAGTCACGCAGGCCAAAAGAATCACAGTCACCGTCACCAAAGGGACTGAATCGCTTCAGTTGATCGGCTGGCGAACCAACTACGCGTCATGACGAAACAGCGCGGATTCACACTGGTTGAGCTGGTGCTGGTGATCGTGATCACCGGCGTCATTGGTGCGGTGGCGACCATTTTCTTCAAGCCGGCCATGGATGCCTACTTTGCCACTGGCCGGCGCGCCGCCATTTTGGACATGGCCGACACGGCCCTGCGCAAACTCAGCCGCGATGTGCGGGTTGCCGTACCTAACTCCCTTCGCAGCCCGAACTCGCAATGCTTTGAGCTGGTGCCGACCAGCACCGGTGGGCGTTACCGTATGGCGGTTGACACCGTCAACTCGGGAAGTACCCCGCTGGACATTGATGCGCCAGTGACGACCTTTGACGTGTTGAGCCCCATGACCACCCCACCCGTGGTCAACGACTGGGTGGTGATCAACAACCAGTACGTCAATGATGTTTATGCCGGCGTGAATGCCTCGCAAATCACCGGCGTTTCAACACCTGCGGCAAGCGCGGGGCTGTCCCGCCTAGCGATCACTAGTCTGCAGTTTCCCACCGGTTATTCGGGAGGTCGGTTCTCAATCGTGCCTGGCAACGGCGGTAACCCAGCCCTGTTTTACATCTGCTCTGGCGCCGACGGTACAGTGGATAGCGCCGGCAACGGCAAGGGCATACTGTACCGCTTGGCACGCCCGTTTGTGCCAGACTATCCCATCGCCTGCCCAGCCACCACCGGGGCTGCGGTGGTGGCGACCAATGTCACGAGCTGTAACTTTGTCTACAACGCCAGCCAGGATGGCACCCAGCAAAGCGCCTTGCTGTGGCTGCAGCTCCAGATCACTCAGGCCACTGAATCTGCCGATCTGGTGTACGGTGTGCATGTGGACAACGTCCCATGAGCCGCCTTCATGCAGCCCACAGATCAGGCACTCAGCGTGGCTTTGCCGCAGTGCTGGCGATCATGGTGCTGGTCATCATGGCCGCGCTGGGCGCGGCGCTGGTGACGATTGGCACCACCGCGCAATACACCTCGACCCAGGATGTGCTGTCGGCCCGGGCACTATCGGCAGCCCGCACTGGCACAGACGTCGGGCTGTTTAAGGCCTTGAGCTCCACCACCCCCGCTGACACCTGGAAAACCTGCTCTAGCCAGTCGCTGAACCTGGATCTCAGCGCTGAGACGGGTTTTTTGGTCGTGGTCACCTGCAACTCCTGGGTTTACAACGAAGGCGAGAGCGCTCCGGGCGTGCCGGCGCTTGTGCGCGTCTACCGAATCAGTGCCACCGCGTGCAACTCTACCGTTTGCCCTGACCCCAGCCGAGTCCAAACGCCGGGCTATGTGGAGCGGACGCGGCAGATCGATGCGACAAACTAGCCGAAAAGTTAAGCGAATGGGGTACTTTCTGACGGTGCCTCCAGACGCAAAAATTATGGATCAAAACGGCATCCAGGCCACGTGGATATTGGCTTTCTAGCTATAAAAATAGTAGTGGTCGGTATTCATCGGCTTAACTGGGGTGCTGCGATCGGCGGAGGCGCTGGCCATGCGCCGCAGGGCGGTACATCCGGGGATTTACTCTTGACCGCCGTCAAAGAATGGCTTAAGTTCATATCTGGTTATTTCTTGCCTGTGTCAATCTCTTTAAGAAAGTTGCGCATGCTGTCTTTAAACGTCAATGGTCGGGACCATCGGGTCGATGTGGAGCCCGAAATGCCCCTGTTGTGGGTGTTGCGCGAGCAACTCGGAATGACGGGCACCAAGTTTGGTTGCGGTATTGCCCAGTGCGGCGCCTGCACGGTTCACCTGGACGGCCAGCCGGTGCGCTCGTGTTCCTACCCAGCATCGGCGGCGCAGGGCCGCAAGGTGGTCACCATCGAGGGGTTGTCGCCCACGTCCTCGCACCCGGTACAAATGGCTTGGAAGGCGCTGGACGTTCCGCAATGCGGTTATTGCCAGTCCGGCCAGATTTTGGCGGCAGCGGCTTTGCTGGAGGCCAAGCCCAAACCAACTGATGCTGACATTGACGAGGCCATGACCAATATCTGCAGGTGCGGTACCTATCAAAGGGTGCGGGCCGCCATTCATCTGGCGGCGGGCACGGGCAAGGGTGTGGGCTCGGTCATCCACCTGGCTGGCCTGAGCCCGGACCGGGCTTGTGGTGCCGGTTGCAGCAACATGGAAGGCGCAAAAGCATGAGCACCCCTACCGTAACCAAAGGTTTGACGCGACGCCATTTTGTGGTGGGTGCCGGCGCTGCTGCTGGTGGCCTGGCGCTTGGCTTTCACATGCCAGCTGTGGCCCAAAGCGCTGCCGTGTCCAACGCATCGGGCCAGGAGGTCAATGCCTGGGTCGTGGTGCAACCCGACGACACCTGCGTGGTGCGGGTGGCGCGGGCCGAAATGGGGCAGGGCACCCACACCGGTCTGGCGCAATTGGTGGCCGAAGAGCTGGAGTGCGATTGGGCCAAGGTGGTCACCCAAACCGTCACGCCAGCGCAAAATCTGGCTCGCAAACGCGTCTGGCGAGATATGTCCACCGGCGGCAGCCGGGGCATCCGAGGTTCTCAGGACTACGTGCGCCAGGGTGGTGCTGCGGCCCGCATTATGCTGCTGCAAGCGGCCGCGGCCGAATGGGGTGTTTCCGCGGCGGAGCTGCGGGTTGACAAAGGCGTGATTGAGCACACTGCCAGCGGCCGTAAGCTGCGCTACGGCCAGGTCGCAGCCGCTACAGCCAAGCTGACGCCGCCAGATGTCAAAACCATTGTGCTCAAGCAGCCCAAAGATTGGAAGATCGCGGGCAAACCCATGAAGCGGGTTGACACGGCGGCCAAGGTCAATGGCCAGGTCAACTTCGGCATAGACACTCAGTTGCCGGGCATGCAGTACGCGGCCATCATGGATTGCCCGGTGTTTGGCGGCAAGTTGGTGAGCTTTGACGCTGCTGCCATCAGCGCCCGGCGCGGCATCAAGGCTGTGGTCCGGGTCGATGGCAGTACGGTGGCGGTGGTGGCCGACAGCTGGTGGCGTGCCAAGATGGCGCTGCAAGATCTGCCCATCGTTTGGGACGAAGGTGCCCATGCCCAGGAGTCCAGCGCGAACATTGCCATCAGGTTGCAGGCCGGCTTGACCGCCAGTGACAATGTGTTTGCCGACACAGCGATCGGCGATGCGCCCAAGGCCATCGCCGCCGCCAGCCGCCGCGTCGAGGCGGTCTACGGCACGCCTTTTGTGTCCCATGCCTGCATGGAGCCCATGAACTGCACAGCCCGCATCACGGCAGATCGTGCCGAGGTCTGGGTGTCTAGCCAGAACGCTGAGGCGGCGCTGGCGGTGGTTTCCAGGGTGTCGGGTCTGCCACTGGATAAATGCGAGGCGTACAACCCGCCCTTGGGTGGCGGCTTCGGCCGTCGTGGTGGCGCACAAGATTACGTGCGCCAAGCGGCTACCATCGCCAAGCAGTTTCCGGGCGTGCCGATCAAGCTGATCTGGAGCCGCGAAGAAGACATGGCGCACGACTTTTTCCGGCCCATTGGCTGGTGCAAGCTGGAAGCTGGTTTGAGCGACAAAGGTGAGTTGGATGCGCTGCGCTTGCGCGTGAGTGGCCAGTCCATCAACGCGTTCTCGTCGCCGCACAACATCAGCAATGGCCGTGACCGGCGCCAGTTGCAGGGCTACTACGCGGAAGCGGGTGATGCTCAGCTGGGCTATACCGTGCCCAACCTGATGATCGAGTACGCCATGCGCAACACGCACGTCCCGGTGGGCGCCTGGCGTGGCGTGAACACCAACCAAAACGGCATATACCTTGAGTGCTTTATGGACGAGGTGGCACGCGCGGCTGGGCGTGATCCGCTGGAGTTCCGCCGTGCATTGATGGCCAAACACCCCAAGCACTTGGCTGTGCTCAACGCTGCGGCTGACAAGGCCGGCTGGGGTAAGCCACTGCCGGCGGGGGTGTTTCGCGGCATTGCCCAGTTCATGGGCTACGGCAGTTATACCGCCGGTGTGGCCGAGGTGTCGTTGCAGGGCAACGATGTCAAGGTGCACCGTGTGGTGCTGGCCACCAATTGCGGCCACCCGCTCAACCCTGACCAGATTGCGGCGCAGGTAGAAGGCTCGGTGGCCTATGGCATGGACTCCTTGCAAAGTGAGTCCACCGTGCTCAATGGCCGCATCACTGAAAAGAACTTTGACACCTACCCGATTGCGCGCATGTTCCAGATGCCGCAGGTGGAGACCGTGATCGCTCCAACCTACGACTTCTGGGGCGGCGTGGGTGAGCCGACCATCTGTGTGGTGGCGCCTTGCATCATGAACGCGATTTCAGCGGCGCGCGGCAAGCCGGTTCGGCAGCTGCCTTTGCAGCGCGAAGGCCTGCGCATCGTTTGACGCGACTGCATGTCTGCTGATTGGGCACCCAAGGCGCTGCTGGCGGCTCTGGCCTTCGTTTTTGGCCTGCCGCAGGGCGCGGCTCTTGGGCAAACGACTGACTTGTCCGATGCGGCGCAACGGGGTCAGCAGTTGCTGCTGCAGCGCCAGGAGTCTGGTTGCGTGTTGTGTCACCGCATTCCGGGCCTTCCCGTGGGGGCGACATTGGCCCCTCTTTGCATGGGCTGGCCGAGCGAGCCAATGCACAAGCGGTGCGCGAGCGTGTGGTGGACCCCCGGCGGTTCAATCCGATGACCATCATGCCGCCCTATTTCAGCCTGACAGGCCTCCACAACGTGGCGCGGGCCTACCAAGACAAAACCATCCTGAGCGAGCAAGGGCTGGACGATATCTTGGCCTACCTGATGCAGCCGGAAGCGGCACGACGATGACCCCTCGGCCGTCCGTCAAACAGTTGTTAGGGCGACGTGACTGGCTACGGCTGGCCTCTGCCGCCGGGGCCGGATTGACCGCACTTGCCCCCGACCACGTGCGAGCGCAGCAAATCGGCTTCGACCAGCAGCGCACGGTGGCAGACATGCTCCGGGGCGTGGCGGGCGGCAGTTCGGCGCTCAAACTCGGCGTCAGCCTGACGGTGACTGCGTTGGCCGACAACGGCACCTTGGTACCGGTCTCGGTGCAGGTGCCAAGTCCGATGTCTGAGCAAGACCATGTGACTCACATTTACCTGCTGTCGTCGCGCAACCCGGTGATGCAGGTGGCGGCGTTTGTGCTGGGGCCCTGGTCCGGCAGGGCCGAGATCAGCACCCGGGTCAGGCTGGCTGGCAGCCAACAATTGCTGGCGCTCGGGCGCCTGTCCAGCGGCGAATGTCGCTACGAGGTGGCGGAAGTGATCGTCACCGAGTCAGCCTGCATGGACGCCTCATGAACCAAGGCCTGGCACGGCTGCAATGGCCGCAGAACATCGTGGCCGGTGATGTGGTCAAGGTCCGATTGCTGGTGCAGCACCCCATGCACACCGGCTACCAGCAAGACATGCAAGGCAGCGTCATCGCGCGCAATGTGCTGCTGTGGCTGACCTGCACGCTGGGTGACCAGCAGGTGTTTCGGGTGGAGCCCTCGTCCGGTATCGCCGCCAACCCCTACTTTGAATTTTTTGTGCGGGCTCGTGCCAGCGCCGACATGGTGGTGCGCTGGCAGGATGACCTGGGCGTGGTCGGCAAATGGCAGCAACGCATGGTGGTGGTGGAGCGCCAGACGCCAGGGCCATGAGCGGGGCCCGGCAACTGCTGGTCATGGCGGGTTGGCTGCTGTTTGGCGCTGGGGCATTCTCACAGCCCCCGCTATTGACTCGGACCCTGGCGCTGGACCAACTTCGCTCAGGGCTGACATTCTCCGGCCCTGACGTGCAAAGCCTGCAGGCTGATGCGTTTGCCAACCCTGGCCTGCTCTGGCTGGCCCGGGGCGAGTCGCTTTGGGGCCAGCGGGTCGGGCCCCAGAACCTGTCTTGCCAGGATTGTCATGGCCTCAAGACTGGCTCTATGCAGGGCGTGGCTGTGCAGTACCCGAAGCTCCCCACCGGATCGGGCTCGCTGATCAACCTTGAAGACCAGATCAGAGCCTGTCGTACCCAGCGCCAGGGCGTGAGTGACTGGGGGTTTGAATCGGACGGGCTGCTGGCCATGACGCTGTATGTGACCGAGGCGTCCAAGGGCCTGCCGCTGCGCCTATCGCCGGACCCGCGGCTGGCGGTGCACCTGCAAGCTGGCGCCAGCCTGTTCCAGCGCCAGCAGGGCCAGCTTAACTTGTCTTGTGCACAGTGTCATGACCAGCAGCAAGGCCGGCGGCTGTACTCGGACCGCTTGAGCCAAGGCCAGCCAAATGGTTATCCGGTTTACCGGCTGGAATGGCAGACCCTGGGCTCATTAGAGCGACGCCTGCGCAGCTGTTACGCCGGTATCCGGGCTGAGTCGCCCCCTTGGGGAGACCCCAAAATGCGACAACTGGCGCTCTACTTGACTTGGCGGGGCGAGGGCCTGCCGCTGGAGGTGCCGGCAGTTCGGAAATAGACCGACCCCGAAGCTACACAGCCCTCGGTTCAGCCAGCGCCCAGCACCGTGTGCACCGACTCGGTGATGATCTCCACCACGCGTTTGATCATGGGGGGCTGCATCACCAGCGCTGGGCCGAGGTAGACGGTGTCGCCTCGGCCACGGGTGATCAGGCCGCGGCGGCGGGCCTCTGCAATCACGGTGGGCCCGATCTTGCGGCTGGCGCTAAAGCTCGCTTTGCTGCCCCGGTCTTCGACCAGCTCAATGGCGGCCATCAGGCCCAGGCCGCGCACGTCGCCCACGTGCACATGGTCACCCAGTGTGGCGCGCAGGTCGGCCAGAAACTTGGCGCCATTCTGGGCGGCGGCCTGCACCAGTTGTTGCTGCTCAATGACGTCGATCGCCGCCAACGCCACCGCGCAGGTGACCGGGTGGCCGCTGTAGGTGTAGCAGTGCATCCAGGGGTCGGAGCCAGCCCGGTCAAATACATCGGCAATGTGGTCTGACAGACCGACGCCGCCCAGGGGCACGTAGCCGCTGGTGATGCCCTTGGCGAACTGCATCAGGTCGGGCTGCACGCCCCAATGGTCCAGTGCAAACATGCGGCCAGTCCGGCCAAAACCAGTGATGACCTCGTCAGCGGCCAGCAGCACATCGTATTTGTCACAAATCTCCCGGATGCGTTTGAAGTAGCCCGAAGGTGGCACATAGGCACCGCCGCCGCATACCGGCTCAACCAGGAACAGTGCGACGGTATCGGCCCCTTCAGCCAAAATGGCACGCTCCAGCTCGTCGGCGGCGGCTGTGGCAGGGTCTCGCCCTGGCGCGACCGGGTAGCGGTAGGGGTCGTAGTTGGGGATGTGCACAAAGCCGGGCATGCGCGGCTCGAAAGCCGGCCAGTAGGCGGGTAGCCCTGTGGCGCACATGGCCGCCAGCGTGGTGCCGTGGTAACCGCCCATCTGGCTGATGGTCTTGACCTTGCCCGGCTTGCCCATGGCTTTCCAATAGTAGCGCGCGGTCTTGATGGTGCTGTCAGTGGATTCACCGCCGCCCGAGGTGAAGAAAAACCTGTTGATGTTGGGGTAGGTCAGCCCGGCCAGGCGTTCCCCCAGCGCCATGGCCTGCAGGTTGCTGCTGCCGGAATAGCCCGAGGCATAGGCCAGTGTTCCCATTTGCGCCGCAGCTGCCGCTACCAGCGTGGGCTGACTGTAGCCCAGGGTCACGTTCCAAAGGCCAGACATGGCGTCGATATAGCGGTTGCCATCGGCGTCGATCAACTCACAGCCTTCGCCCTTGACCCAGACTTTGCCGTCCAGATGGGTTTTTTCACTGTGCAATGAGTGCACCAGGTGGCGGTGATCGCGTGCCAACAGGTCAGCGTTGAGGATATTGCCCATGTAGATGCTCCGTCAGGTGGGAAGGTTGGGATTCAGTGGTGCGGTACGAGCACGTGCTCGGCGACAAACAGGCGTTCACGGCGAGACACATGCGCCATGGAGTCGGCTGCCACGGCCCGCCCGTGGTCGGTGGCGTAGGCCGCTTCAAAAGCCGACTGGTCGTCAAACCAGAGTTCCGAGATGCCGTCATAGGCGCTGCTGCCGTCGCCCGCCACCAGGTTGAAGGTGGCGCCGCGCACGCCGGCCAGGGCCTTGGCCAGCGGCGCATGGTCGACCAGCCACCATCGGGCAAACTCCTCCAGGGTGGTGTCGTCGCGGCGCTTGAGCAGGATGATGGCTTTGAACATGAGGCGCTCCTTGGCGGTGATTATTTGGCGAGTCCGATGCGGTGCAACGGGCGCCCTCCGATGCCCAGCACCAGCGCCACCACCACTTCGTTGGCGTGCGGCGCATCGGGAATCACGATTTCGGCGGCGTCCATGTCGTCAAAGTTCCAGATCCGGTTTTTGTTGGTAACCGGCATCACGATCACAGCACCCGGGCCGCCCATTTTCTTGGTGGACGGGATGATGTCCTTGCCCTCATGCACCGCTGCGCGCACCGGGGCGCCAAAACTGGGGTGGATCAGCGCTGCGGCGTGCTCCAGTTCACCGGCGGTGCCGACGATGGCGCCCTTGCCGTAGCTCTGCACGTCGTCCGGGGCGACCCCGAGTGCCGCAACACCCCGTTGCGCCAGTAAGCCGCCGATTTCGGCACCCAGCGCGTACAGCGGCGACAGGTCTTCCACGTACTGTCCCGCGTACGGGTTGGTGATCACGGCGGCGACGGTCACCTTGCGTGAGGGCGGCGACACCTCGCGGCCCATCTCCAGGCAGGTTTCTTCAAGCTGGATGACAATTTTTCGGATCTGCAGTTTGAGCATGGGTTGGTCCAGTAGATGGGATTGAACCGAACTATAAACGGCCCCAATGCTGTTCACAATCGAATGTTTGGCGTGTGAGAATTGACGATTATTCAACTATGTTGCTGTCACATGCTTCTGGATACCGAACAACTTCGCACTCTGGTGGCCTTTGCCGACGCGGGCAGTTGCAAGGGGGCGGCGCATCTGGTGCACAAAACGCCATCCGCGGTTAGCCTTCACCTGTCCAAATTGGCACAGACTCTGGCTCGCGAGTTGCTCCAGCACCAGGGCCGCCGCCTGGTACTCACCCATGACGGCACCGAGCTGGTCCGCTATGCGCGCCGCATCCTGGCGCTGCAAGGCGAGGCGGTAGCGCATTTCCAGGCGACCGAGATCAGCGGGGCGCTGCGGGTTGGCTTGCCGGACGATTACATTCCGGTGCTAATGACCCCACTGCTGGCCACCCTAGCGCGCTTGGCACCGCGGGCGCACATCGAGGTGCTGTGCGCTCCCAGCGCTGAACTGAGGCCTATGTTGGCTGATGGGCAACTGGATTTGGCGATTTTGTCGGCAGAAACCGATACCCAAGAGGGGGTGGTGCTTCGGACCGAACGGGTGGTCTGGACGGCATCGGCCCACCACGATGTGCACTTGGAAGCCTGCCTGCCCGTGGCTTTTTTCCCTGAGGGCTGCATTTTTCGCAAGTGGGCCTTGGCGCAATTGAAACAGCACCGCCGCGACCACCGCATTGTTTGTACCAGCCGCAGCATGTCAGCCATCCAGGCCGCGGTGCGCGCTGGCTTTGCGGTGTCGGTAGTGGCACAAAGTGGTGTGCCGGCCGACGCCATGGTGCTCACCCCGGCGCAGGGCTTCGCCGCGCTGCCGGCGGTGACCATCATTTTGGCAGCTGCCACCGCCACCGATGCCGCGCTGGTCCAGCGCCTGGCCGAGCAGATGCGTGCGCACCTGCAGCGTTTGCCCGGCTAATCAGGGCCGCCCTTAGTTCACCATCACCAGCTTGCCCTTGACGCCACGCGAACCCATGTGCGCAAAGGCCGCCTTGAGTTCAGCCATCGGCATGGTGCTGTCGATGACCGGTTTGATCTTGCCTTGGCCGTACCACTGCGCCAGTTCGGCCATCATGGCAGCATTGGCCTTGGGTTCGCGCTTTGAAAAATCACCCCAGAATACACCCACAATTGAGGCGCCCTTGAGCAGCGCCAAATTGAGGGGCAGAGAGGGAATGGGGCCAGCGGCAAAGCCGACCACCAGGTAGCGCCCGCGCCAGCCAATCGAGCGAAAGGCCTGTTCGCTGTAATCGCCCCCGACCGGGTCGTAGATGACATCGGGCCCTTTGCCAGCGGTCAGGGTTTTGACGGCTTCACGCAGGTTGCTGGTGCTGTAGTTGATGGTCGCGTCGGCGCCAATCGAGGTGCACAGCGCACATTTGTCATCGGTGGAGGCGGCGGCGATGACCCGCGCCCCGCAGGCTTTGGCGATCTGGATGGCGGAGGTGCCAACCCCGCCAGCGGCACCCAGGATCAGCACGGTTTCACCGGCCTTGAGTTGGGCCCGGTCGACCAGCGCGTGGTGTGAGGTGGCGTAAATCATGATGAAGGCCGCAGCATCGACCATGGGAAAGCCCACTGGCAGGGGCATGCACAGCGCTGCAGGTGCCAGTGTGTGAGTCGCGAAGCCGCCGGTGCCTGACAGGCAAGCCACTGGCTGGCCGACCTTCAGGTGGGTCACGTCGGCGCCGATGGCTCGCACCACGCCTGCGTACTCTGAGCCAGGCACAAACGGAAGCGCTGGCTTCATCTGGTACTTGTTTTGCACGATCAAAAGGTCTGGGAAATTCAGGCTGGCGGCATGGATTTCGACCAGCACCTCGTTGGCGCTCGGTGTTGGCGTGGGCAGTTCTTTCCAGGTTAGGGCATCGACGCCCACAGGGTTGTCACAAAGCCAAGCGTGCATGGGGTTCACTCCAAAAGTTGCTGCGCATGATAGAGGCCGGGCCCCTGCCAAAATGTCCCGAGGGTGACCGCTGTCTGGGCTAAGGTGGGACCCTACAATCAGTTACAACCAGCCCCGAAACATGAAAATTCTTATCTGCAACGACGACGGTTATCAGGCACCCGGGATCATCGCGCTCTACCAGGCCCTCAAGGATGTGGCCGAGGTTGAAGTGGTGGCGCCGGAGCAGAATAACAGCGCCAAATCCAATGCATTGACCTTGCATTCTCCTCTTTATGTGTCGCAGGGCAGCGAGGGATTTCGCTACATCAATGGCACCCCGGCCGACTGTGTGCATGTGGCGCTGACCGGTTTGCTGGGCTACCGGCCCGACCTGGTGGTGTCCGGCATCAACAATGGCGCCAATATGGGCGATGACACCATTTATTCGGGTACCGTCGGGGCTGCCATGGAAGGCTACCTGTTTGGTATTCCGGCGATTGCGTTTTCCCAAGTGGAGCGTGACTGGGTGCAACTGCAGGCTGCCGCCCACAAGGCGCGTGATCTGGTCCTGCAGATGGCCCAGCAGCAATTGATTGGGACGAGCCCATGGCTGCTCAACGTCAACATTCCGAATCTGCCCTACGAGGCCATCGGCCACGTCAAGCTGTGCCGCCTGGGGCGACGCCATGCGGCGGAGCCGGTCATTACCCAGGTCAGCCCACGCGGTGAGACCATGTACTGGATTGGCCCCGCCGGCGCTGCCATGGACGACTCCGAGGGCACTGATTTTCACGCCACCCAGCAGGGCCATATTGCGATGACCCCGCTCAAGGTGGACCTGACTGACCATGAACGCCTGGGCTACTGGGCTCAGACGGCTGCAAAACTGTCGGGTCGCCCGCACGGATGAAGGAGCGCCCCAGCTTTCCGGCCCGTCTTGACCGTCCGGCGGGCCCAGCCAAAGGCCAACTGCGCACGGCCGTGTCAGGGCAGCCCCTGCCTGGACAAAACGCCGTTGTGGCCATGCCGCCAGGCGTTCGCGGGTTGGGCCTGGATTCCAGCGCGGTGCGCATGAGCATGGTGCGCAAGCTCGAAGCGCAGGGTATCCGTGATCCGCGTGTTCTGTCAGCCATGGGCAACGTCGAGCGCCATCGCTTTGTGGACAGTGCGCTGGTTAACCAGGCCTATGAGGATACCAGCCTGCCGATAGGGCTTGGTCAGACCATCTCCAAGCCAGGTGTGGTCGCGCGAATGCTGGATTTATTGCTGGATGGTCGCACGGGCCAAATCGGGCGGGTGCTCGAGATCGGTACCGGGTGTGGTTACCAGGCTGCGGTCTTGAGCAGGCTGGCAGACGAGGTCTACAGCATCGAGCGTTTGCGTGGTTTGCACGACAAGGCACGGGACAACCTGCGTCATTTGCGCCTGGCCAACCTGCATCTGCTGTTTGGTGACGGCCGCGACGGCTACGCTGCAGGTGCGCCCTACAGTGCCATCATTGCGGCCGCCGGTGGCGAGGCTGTGCCGCCAGCATGGCTGGACCAACTCGCAATCGGTGGTCGGTTGGTGGCTCCAGTCAGTACTGGCGCGGTATCCGCTGGCACCCAGGCCCTGCTGGTGGTCGACAAAATGCCGCAAGGTTTGCGCCAGACCTTGCTCGAAGCGGTTAATTTCGTCCCCCTAAAATCGGGCCTAGGATGAAGGGACATCAGATGTACGCAGAATACTCAGGGCTAAAGGCTATGGTGATTGGCTTGGCGCTGGGGCTGCTGTTGGGCGGCTGCGGCACCCGTGCCCCAAGCCCTGCGCCTGTCGAGGACCGCGGCACGGGGCCGGTCAGCTTGGCGCCTGTCGCCATCGAAGCCACCCTGGCGCCCGTCGCCAAACCACCCCCCGGCATTGAGAATGCAGGAAAGCCCGGTCATTACACCGTCCGTTCCGGCGATACCCTGATCCGCATCGGCCTCGACCACGGACACTCTTTCAGAGATCTTGCGCGCTGGAACAACCTCGACAACCCGAACCGTATCGAGGTAGGGCAGGTACTGCGGGTCGTGCCGCCTGTCGGTGCGGCTGCCGTGCCCAAGGCAGTCACCCAAGGCAGTTTGGCCTCGGGGCCAACCTCGGCCCTGGCGCCTTTGCCGCCGGCAGTGGACAAACCAGCGACGCAGGTGGCCGCAGCGCCCAGTGCCCCGGCTGCGCCGGTAGCTGCTGCACCATCTGTTTCTGCCGACGATGACATCGCCTGGATCTGGCCCACCGTTGGGCCTGTGCTTGCTGGCTTTGATGAGGTCAAGAACAAGGGCTTGGATATCGGTGGCAACGCTGGCGACCCGGTCTTGGCAGCGGCAGATGGCCGGGTGGTCTATGTGGGCGCCGGTTTGCGTGGTTACGGCAACTTGATCATCCTGAAGCACAACAACACCTACCTAACGGCTTACGCGCACAACCAGACACTCTTGATCAAAGAAGACCAGACCGTGCGTAAGGGTCAAAAAATTGCCGAGATGGGCAGCAGCGATGCTGACCGCGTCAAGCTTCATTTTGAAGTGCGTCGCCAGGGCAAACCGGTTGACCCAAGCAAGTACCTCCCGCCAAGGTAAGGCATGACCGACGAACCTACAGCAATCCCAACCGTAACGCCCCCTGGCCTGTGGGTTGAGTCGCTTGATCTGGACGCCCAAGGCGTTGCTCACCGGCCTGACGGCAAGGTGGTCTTCATTGAGGGTGCCTTGCCGTTTGAGCGTGTGGATGCGGTTGTGCATCGCAAAAAAAATAACTGGGAGCAGGGCACGGTCACCCTGATTCACCAAGAGTCGGCACAACGGGTCACGCCTGGTTGTCCCCATTTTGGCCTGCATCCCGGCGCCTGCGGTGGCTGCAAAATGCAGCACCTGCATGTGGCGGCCCAGGTGGCCGTCAAGCAACGGGTGCTGGAAGACAACCTATGGCATCTGGGGAAGGTCAAGGCCGAGACCGTGCTGCGGCCTATCGAGGGGCCGGCTTGGGGCTACCGGCATCGTGCTCGACTGTCAGTACGCTACGTCAGAAAAAAAGGCACGGTTCTGGTGGGTTTTCATGAGCGCAAGAGCAGTTATGTGGCGGACATGAAGGTATGCCCGGTCTTGCCGCCTGAAGTCAGCGCCTTATTGATGCCACTGCGTGAACTGATTGGCTCGCTCGATGCCAAAGAAACCTGCCCACAGATTGAGTTGGCCTGCGGCGACGAGGTGATCGCACTGGTGCTGCGACACCTGGAGCCATTGAGTACCGAAGACCTCCAGCGCTTGGCGCAGTTTGCTCATCGGCACGCGGGTGTGCAGTGGTGGCTGCAGGCCAAAGGCCCTGACACTGCCAGTTTGATGACGCCCGGCGGCCCTCCTTTACAGTACACGCTGCCCGACTTTGGGCTCACCATGCCCTTCAAGCCGACCGACTTTACCCAGGTCAACCCCTATATCAATGGGGTGCTGGTGAGCCGGGCGTTGCGCTTGCTCGGTGTTCAAACGCACGAACGGGTGATTGACTGGTTCTGCGGTCTGGGCAACTTCACGCTTCCGCTGGCCACCCAGGCCCGCGCGGTGCTGGGCGTGGAGGGCAGTGACGCACTGATTGCCCGCTCTCGCCAAAACTTTATGGAAAATCAGGCCTTAGGCCACGCCAGTCATAGCTTATGCGCTACTAATTTTGTAGCGAGAGATTTGTTTGAGATGACACCGGCGCTACTCGCCGGGGACGGCGTGGCGGACAAGTGGTTGATCGATCCACCGCGTGAGGGTGCGTTTTCGCTGGTGAAGGCCTTGGTTGAACTGCGTCAGGGTCAGGTCGGTTTGGGCGATGGTGATGTCGACCCGGCCGCTTCGGGCTGGACGGCGCCCAAGCGCATTGTGTATGTCAGTTGTAACCCTGCAACGTTGGCGCGCGACGCTGGTCTGCTGGTTCACCAAGCCGGCTACAAGTGCTCTGCGGCCGGCGTCGTGAACATGTTTCCGCACACTGCGCACGTTGAGAGCTTGGCAGTATTCGATCGCCAGGACTAAGTTCGTCGGGTGGTGATACCCGGCTGTTTCCTTAGTTAGTGGCCTTGGCGGGGGGCTTGGTCGGCACTTTCTCGGTAGCCTTGTCAACCGAAGCGGGTTTCTTGGCCGCCGTTTTTGCCGCTGCTTCCGACTCAGGGGCGTCCTTGGTAGCTTTTGCCTTGCCGCTCTTGGGCTTCACCTCTGGCAGCACTTCCTCCTCTGGCTCATCTTTGGACACACTGGCACGCACGCCTTCGATCTTGTTTTCGCGCATGTACTCGTCCATGGCTTTCCAACCGGCAAAGACGGCGGCCTTGGACGCCTCTTCATTGAGCGCGTAGCAGTCTTCGATGCTGCGTAACCCATGCCGGCAGGCGCCGCCCACGGCCTTCGCCTCCGCTTCGCGCAGGGCAATGCGGGGGTCAGGCCCCATGCCGGGAATTTCGCAGGCGGTGAGCAACAGGGCAGCAGCAGGGATGAGCAGACGCAGAATCATGGATAGGGGTACCTAAGGGGTTATCGGCGCAGCTTGCTGCGGATTAAGCGTATCTGCCCATTTGAGCAAAAAAAAGACCCGGGGTGGGCCTTTTTTTCGAGGGCGTACACGCTTCAGTCGCGTTCGCCACCAAAGATGCCCAGCAAAGCCAGCAGGCTTTGGAATACATTGACGATATCAAGGTAGAGGGCCAGCGTGGCGCTGATGTAATTGGTTTCTCCACCGTCAACAATGCGCTTGAGGTCATACAGCATGTAGGCGCTGAAAATACCAATGGACGCTACCGACAAGGCCATCATGCCTGCAGTAGAGCCAACAAACACGTTGATGACCCCACCGACCACCAGCGCCATCGCGCCAACAAACAACCACTTGCCCATGCCCGACAGGTCGCGCTTGATCACGCTAGAGAGGCTGGCCATGACAAAAAACACGCCTGCCGTGCCACCAAAGGCCGTCATGATCAGTTCCGAACCATTCTTGAAGCCCAAAACCATGGCGATCATGCGCGACAGCATCAAACCCATAAAAAACGTAAAGCCAAGCAGTACCGGCACACCAGCGGCCGAGTTTTTGGTCTTTTCAATAGCGTAGATGAAACCGAAGGCCCCGGCCAAAAACACCACCAGACCTACCCAACCGCTCATCGCTTGAGCCAGACCCATGGACACCCCAAGCCAAGCCCCCAGCACGGTTGGCACCAGGCTCAAGGCCAGCAGCCAATAGGTGTTGCGTAACACTTTGTTGCGCTCTGCCGCAGTCGACACTTCACCGTAACCGCGATCCAATGATTGAACGTTATTCAGCATGGTCATACTCCTTCAAAACCCGCACTGCGCGGGCAAACAGATTCTAGGTGGAATCGAGTTGCTTTGCCGCCAACAGGACTTATGCTTAGAACCTGAATTTAAATAGGACTTTCTTTGTGAAAAACAAGCCGACACTGGAATTCTCTGACCTCAAGGGCATGGCTGCTGCCGCAGAACTGGAAGCCCTGAATAACAACTGGGCCGTGACCATCGCCATCGTGGACGACGGCGGCCACTTGCTGTGGCTGCAGCGCCTCGATGGCGCAGCAGCGATTTCTGCCCACATCGCACCTGCCAAGGCCCATACGGCGGCCCTGGGACGACGTGAATCACGAATCTATGAGGAAATGGTCAACGGCGGGCGCCCATCATTCCTGAGTGCGCCGGAGATCAAAGGCCTGTTGGAGGGCGGTGTGCCCATCATGAAAGACGGTCAATGCCTGGGCGCGGTTGGCGTCAGTGGCGTCAAATCGAGCGAAGATGCCCAGATCGCGAGGGCGGCTATTGCCTTCCTTGGGCTCTAGGGCTGGGCGGTTAGGGGCGGTGTTACAGGCTCGCGTCTTCAATTAAGCTCAAAGGGGACCGGCAGGGCGTACCACATGGCCTCGGACTGGCCATCCTTTTTGCCGGGTCGGTAGCGTGTCTGTTGGGCAATGCGGATAGCGGCCTGATCGAGCCGTTCGAAGCCACTGGACTGCTTGACTTCAACCTTCTGAGCAGTGCCGTCTATCCCAATCAGGACGTGGAGCAGCACTCGGCCGCTTTCCCCTAGGCGACGGCTGACCCTTGGGTAATTTTTTTGCGCCTGTTCCAGGTAATCGGCATCAGCGCTGGGCAATTCCACACGCGGCATGGCGGTTGGCGTCGGCGGCAGCGTTGCCGGTGCTCGTGCGATGACTGCTGCTGTGACCGGTGAAGCGGCTGGTGAGGTGACTGGTGCAGTGACGGTTGCGATAGCGGTTGGGGTGACTGGCGCAGTGGCAGTTGCGATAGCTGGTGAGGTGACTGGTGAGGTGACGGTTGCGATAACGGGTGGGGTGACTGGCGCTGAGGCGACCATTGCTATAACAGTTGGCGCGATGCTCGTGGGCTTGCCGACTGCGGGCGCCACTGGAGCTGCTACTGGGGTTGCTACTGGAGTTGCTACTGGAGTTGCTACCGGACTCAATGGCGTGACAGGCGCAGTTGCCCCAACTTTAATGGTCTGAATTGCCACGGGGACCGTGAGCGCAGGCGTTGCGGGTGCGCCTGGTGTTGGCGTTGGCGTTGGTGCTTGTGCGGGTGCGGGAGCGGGTGGTGGTAGTGGTGGTGGTAGTGCTGGTGCAGTTAAGGGCGCCACTGGGGGTGACGGGGCAGGCGCTGCCGTGGTGAGGGGGGCAGGCCGGGCTGCACTCTCTTCAGCCGCCGGGTCCTGGGGAACTTTGGTCTGTGGTTTGAGTGCCGGGCGCAGTGCTGGTGGTTGCAGCTTTACGGGTACGGGTACAGGTACAGGTCCAGGTATTTGGCGCGGCTCGGGCGGCTGAATCAGCAGCTGCAAGGCCACTATTCGCTCTGGGGCTTTTGTCGGTGCATCGATATGAAAAGCCGAAAGTACGATGGCATGGCAGGCCAGCACGCCGCTCACCAGCAACACTGTGCGGCCGGGGCGACGCGCGTTGTCCAAGGTAACGACGTCAAGCCGTGGGTGAGGGCTCAGTCACCGACGGGTCGCCGGGCAGCATCAACACAAATGCCGCGGTACAGCAGGCGATGGCCGCCATGGCCAACAGCAGGCTGGAGAACCCCGCCGCTTTGACCATTGGGCCCAGGGCGTAAACCGCCATAGAACTGATGCCAAAAGACACTGCCAGCCGCATCCCGGTCACTCTCGAGCGGATGGCGTCGTCGACATAGCGCACGATCATTGCGTCGGTGAAGGGAATTGCGCCAAAAATAGCCACCATGAAGCCGATTTGCAGCCCAAAGAGCAGCCAGCCCTGGGCATGGGCTGCCAAAAGGAACATGGGAATTTGCAGCAAGACCACGCCCAAATACAGGCGCTTGAGGGCAAAGCGGTCAATCAGTTGGCCGACCACCAACTGCGCCAGAGAAGCCACCGCATAGACGCAGGCCAGCAGCATGCCCAGTTGGGCCGGGTCCTCCACCAAACCCGTGAAGCGTTCACGCAGCAATTGGCCATTGCCATTCGTGGTGAAGTTGAACAACAGGCTGCTGGACACCGCAGCAAAAGTCATCACCACAAACAGGCGCGCTAAAAGGCGGGGCGGCAAGGCAACGCGCGCTTTGCTGGTTCGTTTGGCGGGGGACTCGGTCTCTCGCGAGCTACAGCGTAAAAACAGCAGGCCGCAGGCCAGGGACAGGATGGCCGGCGCCACAAAGGCCATGCGCCAACCAACGTACTTGACCATGAAGCCTGTCAGGATGGCCGCTACGGCAATACCGAGGTTGCCGACCAGACCATTCAGACCGATCGTCGCGCCAGGGCGTCGTGCATGCTGAAGCAGCATCGGTATACCCACTGGGTGGTAGATGGAGGATGCCGCGCCCAGCAAGGTGAGCGCAACCGCCATCTGCCAGGCGTTTTGTGCTGCGGCACACAGCAGAGCTGTAGCGCTGATCCCGAAAAAAAACACCACCATCATGTTGCGTCGGCCCCAAAGGTCGCCCAAGCGGCCCGCCGGTACAGAGCCCAAGCCAAACAGCAGGAAGGCTCCAGCGCTGTAGGGCATCAGGTCTTCCCAGCGCGAAAAGCCAAATTCTGGCGCGATGCTGGTCACTGCGGTTGCAAAAATCAGCAGAACCATGTGGTCCAGGGCATGGCCCAGGTTGAGCAAACGACTGGCGGTGGGTGTGAGTGTCATGTGAGTGAGGCCAGTAAGGCGTCCATCAGTAATTGAGCCGTTCCGGCCGGATTTCCTGCAGGATGGTGGTCGCGATTTCTTCGATCGACTTGGTGGTGGAGGACAACCATCGGATGCCGCTGCGACGCATCATGGCCTCAGCCTCGTTCACTTCCATACGGCAATTGTCCAAGGCGGCGTATCGCGAGTTGGGGCGGCGCTCGTTGCGAATTTCGCTCAGGCGTTCGGGTTGAATGGTCAATCCGAACAGCTTGGGCAGATGGGGCTGCAGTGCCTTGGGCAAGTGGCGGCGTTCAAAGTCTTCCGGGATCAGTGGGTAATTGGAGGCCTTGAGCCCATACTGCATGGCCAGGTACAGCGAGGTCGGTGTTTTGCCACTGCGGCTGACACCCACCAGGATCACGTCAGACTGCTCCAGATCGCGGTTGGACTGACCGTCGTCGTGGGCCAGCGAAAAATTGATCGCTTCGATGCGTGACTGGTATTCTTTACTCTTGCTGGCATCACTGAAGCGGCCAATGCGGTGATTGGACTTGACCTGCAGTTCGGTTTCCAGGGGATGAACGAAGGTGCCAAACATGTCCAGCAGCATGCCCTGGCAGCCTGCGCGGATCACATCAAGTACCTCCATGTTGACCAGAGTTGTAAAAACTACCGGCTTTTTGCCGTTAACCACGCCCGCATGGTTGATCTGCCGAACGGCCTGATGGGCCTTGTCGACGGAGTCAACGAAGGGCAGTCGGACATGACGGAACTGGGTTTCAAACTGGGCCAGGATGGCGTGGCCAAAGGTCTCGGCGGTGATGCCGGTGCCGTCAGAAATGAAAAATACCGTTCGGTTGGACATGATGAAAGGTGGCTGCGTGGGCCTCCATGGTACTGCCGGGACAGTCTGGATTGTCCTCTGCTTCGACGCCTACAATCCGTCCAAGCCGACACGAATTCCACATGCGCCGCCCTGACCGCCCCGAATACTCTGCCCGTCAGGTCGCCGACATGGCCATTGCGAGCGCCCCAGAAGCGCTGCATTCCCATGGCACACCGCTTTTAACTTCTGGAGTTTTTCAATGTCTGCACTTTTCAGCCCGACCGCCCTGGTCGTTCCATTTGAGAATCTGAGAATGACCGATGTCGAGGCGGTCGGCGGTAAAAACGCCAGCCTCGGCGAGATGATTTCGCAACTGCCGGCCGGTGTTAAGGTGCCGACTGGCTTTGCCACCACGGCTCACGCCTTTCGCCAGTTTCTGGCTTTCGCTGACCTTGATGGTCGCATCAACCTGTTATTAGCCGGTCTGGACACCGATGATGTCAGGGCACTGGCGCAGGTGGGTGGCCAAATCCGGGCGATGGTCGAAGCCCAGCCGTTCCCATCCGAACTTGAATCTGCGATCCGCGCGGCCTTTCTGGCTCTCAGTGGGTCAAACTTCGGAGCCTCATTTGCGGTGCGCTCTTCGGCCACGGCTGAAGACCTGCCCGACGCCTCGTTTGCCGGTCAGCAAGAAACGTTTTTGAATGTGACCGGGATCGACGACATCCTGCACAAAATTCGAGAAGTGTTTGCCTCGCTCTACAACGACCGGGCCATCAGCTACCGTGTGCATAAAGGCTTTGCCCACCAGCACGTGGCCTTGAGCGCCGGCATTCAGCGCATGGTGCGCTCGGACCTGGGGGCTGCCGGGGTGATGTTCACCATTGACACGGAGTCCGGCTTCGATGAGGTGGTCTTTATCACCTCCAGCTATGGTCTGGGCGAGACCGTGGTGCAGGGCGCGGTCAACCCCGACGAGTTTTATGTCCACAAACCCATGTTGCGGGCCGGTAAGCGCTCCGTTATCCGTCGCAGCCTAGGCTCGAAGCTGATCCAGATGCAGTTCGCGTCACCGGCCGAGCAGGCGCAGAGCGGCAAACTCGTGAAAACTGTCGACGTGCCGACCGAAATGCGCAACCGCTACTCGCTCAGCGACCGCGATGTGGAACAGTTGGCCGCGCAGGCGCTGGTGATTGAGCAACACTACGGCCGCCCGATGGATATCGAGTGGGGCAAGGACGGCTTAGATGGCGAACTTTATATCCTGCAGGCCCGCCCCGAAACCGTCAAGAGCCAGGCGGCCGGCAAGGCCGAGTACCGCTACAAACTCAAGGGCAAGAGCGCAGTCATTGTGGAGGGCCGAGCGATCGGCCAGAAGATCGGCACCGGTCCGGTGCGGGTGATCCACAACATTGCCGACATGGACAAAGTGCAGGCCGGAGACGTGCTGGTCACTGATATGACCGATCCGAATTGGGAGCCAGTCATGAAGCGTGCCGCAGCCATCGTGACCAACCGTGGGGGACGTACCTGCCATGCCGCCATCATCGCCCGCGAGTTGGGTATCCCGGCAGTGGTCGGTTGCGGCAATGCCAGCGAGGCGCTCAAGGATGGCATGTTGGTGACGGTCAGTTGCGCCGAGGGCGACACCGGCTTCGTTTACGACGGCCTGCTAGAGACCGAGGTGTCGGAAGTACAGCGGGGTGAGATGCCGAACATTGATGTCAAGATCATGATGAACGTTGGCAACCCCCAGTTGGCCTTCGATTTCTGCCAGTTGCCCAACGCCGGCGTTGGTCTGGCCCGGCTTGAATTCATCATCAACAACAACATCGGCGTGCATCCCAAGGCAATCCTGGACTACCCCAACATCGATGCTGACCTGAAAAAGGCTGTCGAATCCGTAGCCCGTGGGCATGCCTCCCCAAGGGCCTTTTACGTGGACCGTGTGGCAGAAGGCGTAGCCACCATCGCCGCTGCTTTTTGGCCCAAGCCGGTCATCGTCCGTCTGTCAGATTTCAAGAGCAATGAATACCGCAAGCTGATTGGCGGCAGCCGTTATGAGCCAGAGGAAGAAAACCCGATGCTGGGTTTCCGCGGTGCGGCGCGCTACATCAGTGAAGAATTTGGTGAAGCCTTTGCTATGGAATGCGAAGCCCTCAAACGCGTGCGGCAGGACATGGGTTTGAGCAATGTTCAGGTGATGGTTCCGTTTGTGCGCACGCTGGCGCAGGCCCGTAAAGTGACGAGCCTGCTGGCGGCCCATGGTCTGAAACGCGGCGAAAACGGTCTCCAACTCATCATGATGTGTGAGATTCCCAGCAATGCCATTCTGGCCCACCAGTTCCTTGAATTTTTTGACGGCTTTTCGATAGGCTCGAACGATCTGACCCAACTCACACTCGGTCTGGATCGGGATTCCGGCCTGGCCTTGTTGGCTGCCGATTTTGATGAACGCGACCCGGCAGTGACCGCGCTGATCACCATGGCGATCGACGCTTGCAAAGCACAGGGCAAGTACATTGGCATCTGCGGTCAGGGCCCCAGCGACCATCCTGACTTCGCGCAGTGGTTGAGCCGGGCTGGTATTTCCTCCATATCGCTGAACCCGGACTCGGTGGTTGCGACCTGGCAACAGCTCGCGGCCCCCTAGCAAACACCTATAGCACCGGGCCCCGTCCGGTGCCATGATGGGTCAATGGCCCATGCATCGCCGCAACCCCTGGAGCGCACATCCAGCCCCGCAGGGTTAGGGTGGAATGCCTGGCTGCTGACGGTCTGGTTTGTCGCGTCGTTCGGCGTGGTGTTTTTTGCCCGCGACCTGCAAACCAGTGTGGCCGGCTGGCCGATCGGTTATTGGCTGGCAGCTCAGGGCAGTGTGTTCATTTTCATTGCGGTGGTCGCAGGTTTCGCTTGGGCTGCCAACCGGCGAGATGCCGATCGGGCGTCGGTCGATCAGGCCTACCTCCTTTACAAGCAGCGTTTAAACCGCCGGTTTGCCGGCTACGTGGTGTGCCTATTGCTGTTTTTACTGGCCTTGGCACTGGCGGAGCGTTTGGGCCTGAAAAAGGGCTGGGTTGGCGCGATTTTCATGTTTGCCACCATCGCCCTGTATGCCGGTATCGGCATTTATAGCCGGACATCGGACGCTGGCGAATACTACGTGGCGGGCCGCACGATTCCACCGGTCTACAACGGCATGGCCACCGCCGCTGATTGGATGAGTGCGGCTTCTTTCATCAGCATGGCTGGTGGCCTGTATTTGCAGGGCTTTTCTGGCACCGAGTCCCAGCCTGGCGGTCTGGTCTATGTGCTGGGCTGGACTGGGGGATTTTGCTTGGTTGCCCTGTTGGTCGCGCCCTACCTGCGGCAACTTGGCTTGTACACCATTCCCGACTACTTCGGCCTGCGCTATGGCGGCCGTTGGCCGTGCCTGATCGCTGCGCTTGCCGCCGTGCTTTGTTCTTTCACCTATGTTGTGGCTCAGATCTACGGGGTCGGGCTGATCACTTCCCGACTGACGGGGGTGGCGTTCGAAATCGGCATTCTATTGGGCCTCGGGGGCGTGCTTGTGTGCTCATTTCTAGGTGGCATGCGCGCAGTGACCTGGACACAGGTGACCCAATATGTGGTGCTGATCCTGGCCTTTTTGATTCCCGTGTCGTGGCTGGCCTTCAAACAGTTGGGTAATCCACTTGCACCCTTTGTTTATGGTCAGCAACTGCAAAAAATTGCGGCCCTTGAGCAGCAACTGGCTAACTCGCCAGCCGAGTTAGAGGTAACCCGTGAGTACGCACGCCGAGCCAGCGTCTACGCGTCCAAGTTACACGACGTCGACACTGCGCTGGATGCCGAGCGCAAGGCGCTTCGAGAAAAAATTCAGCTGCTGCAAGAGCAAAAGGTGGACGAGACCGTGCTGGTAACAGCCCGGCGCGAACTGTCCGCTTTACCGCGCGATGCCGCGGCGGCGCGCGAGCTCTGGACCCGTGCCCTTAACGAAAACCTGGACCGTGCCAAGCCATTGGCTGGTATGCCCCCTCATGCCAAACCGTTTGCCGGAGACCCGCAGGGCACCCCAATCGAGCGCGAGGCCTATGACCTGTCGCGCCGCAACTTCCTGGCCCTCATGTTTTGCCTGATGGTCGGCACCGCTGGCTTACCCCATTTGCTCACCCGTTTTTACACCACCCGTACCGTGGCAGAGGCGCGCACATCGGTCGGCTGGTCGCTGTTTTTTATTGCTATTTTGTACATTTCCGCGCCGGCCCTGGCTGTTCTGGTCAAGTTCGAAATCATGAGCCATTTGGTTGGACAGCATTTTGATTCATTGCCGATCTGGATTGAGCAATGGGCCAAGGTGGATCCGACCCTGATTTCTGTCAACGACGTGAATGGCGACCATATTTTGCAATTCGCCGAACTCAAGCTTGGCCCTGACATTGTGATGTTGGCCACCCCGGAGCTCGGTGGCCTGCCCTATGTGGTGTCGGGTCTGGTGGCGGCCGGTGGGCTGGCCGCTGCTTTGTCGACCGCAGACGGACTGTTGCTCACTATTGGCAATGCCCTTGCACATGATTGTTTCTATCAGGGTGAATCCAGCCGCGCGGGCGCTGTGCGACGTGTGATGCTGTCAAAATTTGCCCTGTTGATCGTCGCCTTGATGGCTGCCTACGTGGCGGCCCAGCGCCCTGCTGACATCCTGTACCTGGTATCTGCTTCGTTCTCATTGGCCGGAGCCGCCTTCGTGCCCGCCATGGTGCTTGGTATCTTCTGGCGGCGAACCACCCGTCAGGCCGCCACAAGCGGCATGCTGGTCGGCTTGGGTCTGACGGTCTATTACATGGTGGCCAATGCACCGGCTATCAGGGCGGTGCTCGGACTGAGTGGCAGTGGTCTGTGGTTTGGTATCCAGCCGGTCTCGTCCGGGGTTTTTGGTGTATCCGCAGGGGTGGCCGTTATTGTGCTGCTGAGTCTTTTGTCGCGCCGGCCGAGTGCCTAGGCCCTCCAGCTGGCTGAGCTCCCCGTACAGGCGTTGTCACGGCCACGGTGGACGCGCTCCACCAGTGGCATATAATCACTGGCTTGCCTTTCCACACCCCAATTAGACGCTGGGGGTGGTTTACCCGCCCAAATAGGGCTATCCAAAAGGAGTATCAATGCGTCATTACGAAATCATTCTCATGATCCATCCGGATCAGAGCGAACAAGTTCCGGCCATGCTGGAGCGCTACAAGGGCATGATCACTGCCGGCGGTGGCAAAGTGCACCGGGTGGAAGACTGGGGTCGTCGCCAGTTGGTGTACATGATCAACAAGCTGGCTAAGGCGCACTACCTCTGTGTCAACATCGAGGCTGATCAAACAGTGATGGCTGAACTCGAGCACGCGTTTAAATTCAATGACGCCGTGTTGCGCCACCTGACCGTCCTGAAGAAGAAGGCTGACACCGGCCCATCTTCCATGATGCGCACCGTGGAGCGTGAAGACGCTCGCAAGACCCAGCAGGCTGAATACCAGGCCTGATTGGCTTGTTGTCACGGAGCAATGAAACCCCGATTGCCAATCAGCTCTTGCTGACGGCCAGTGTCGTGGCGCTTGATGCGCTGCGCTACACCCCAGCCGGCCTCCCAGCGCTGAATGTGAAGCTTGAACACGAATCCAGTTTGATGGAAGCGGGTCAGGCTAGGGCAGTCAAGGCAGCCGTCAAGGCGGTGGCTTTCGGTACGGTGGCGGAGCGGCTTGCAAAGCAAGCCATCGGCAGCGTCTGGAGTTTCAGTGGCTTTCTGGCCACGCCGCTCAATGGCAAACATGTGGTGTATCACCTGCAAGATTTCAGCTAGATCAACGAATTCGTCAATATTTAAGGAGTCCATCATGGCCGGACCAAAACGTTTCAACAACAAAGACAAGCGCCCCAAGCGCCCAGCCCAAAACTTGCTCTTCAAACGCAAGCGCTTTTGCCGTTTCACGGTGACTGGCGTTGAAGAAATTGACTACAAAGACATCGATACCCTGCGTGATTTCATTGCCGAAAACGGCAAGATCATCCCGGCACGATTGACCGGTACCCGGGCTATTTTTCAGCGCCAGCTCAATACTGCTATCAAGCGCGCGCGCTTTCTTGCCATGTTGCCGTACAGCGACCAGCACAAAATCTAAGGAACCTGATCATGCAAATCATTCTGCTCGACAAGGTCGTGAACCTTGGCAATCTTGGTGAAATCGTGCGTGTGAAAGACGGTTACGCTCGCAATTTCCTGATCCCCACCGGCCGTGCCCGTCGTGCTACGGCTGCTGCGAAACAGGAGTTTGAAGCCCGCCGAGTAGAGCTTGAAAAAGCGGCCGGTGTGAAACTGGCTGAGGCGCAAGCCGTTGGTGAAAAGCTGGCTGGGTCGACCTGCAAGCTAACGCAAAAAGCCGGTGTCGATGGCCGTTTGTTTGGTTCTGTCACCAACGCTGATATTGCTGAAGAACTGACAAAATCCGGCTACAAAGTGGTCAAGGCTCAGATCCGCATGCCCAATGGTCCGATCAAGGTCGTTGGCGAAAGCACGGTCAGTGTGGCCTTACATACCGATGTGGTGGTTGACATCACGGTATCGGTTTACGGCGAAACGGCCTGATTCAGGGTAGGTCGCCTCCCAGACAAAGCCGCCGGGGTGCAAGCCCGGGCGGCTTTTTTTAATGTGCGCCCAGCATGGGCGCACTCCTGGAGGTGCAAGTCGTTTTTTCCACATGTTGTGCACAGCTTGTCACTGGCTTGTGCCCAGCTTGTCACTCGACGCCGCGCTAAGCCTGGCGTAGCATGCAAGGCCACTAGGAAACACCATGTCAGCCGTACTTTCTGCCGTCGATGATGACTACGGCCCGGATCGCCAGGTCGCGCAATTACGCATTCCACCCCACTCCACGGAGGCAGAGTCCAGCGTGCTGGGCGGTTTGTTGCTCGATAACGGAGCCTGGGATCGCGTCGGGGACTTGCTGACGGAGAGCGATTTTTACCGTTTTGAACATCGCATGGTGTTTGGTGCGATCGGCGCTCTGGTCAATGCTTCCAAGCCCGCTGATGTGATCACGGTATTTGAGCAATTACTGAGCCAAGGGAAGGCCGAGGAGATCGGTGGATTGGCCTACCTGAACTCGCTTGCCCAGTACGTTCCCAGCGCCGGCAACATTCGACGTTATGCTGAAATCGTGCGTGAGCGGGCCATTTTGCGCAAGCTGGTGAGCGTCAGCGACGAGATCGCCACCAATGCGTTTAACCCGCGGGGTCGCCCGGTTGCGACCATTCTGGACGAGGCCGAGCAGAAAATATTCAACATCGGGGAGGAGGGGGCTCGCACCAAGCAGGGCTTCCAGGCCATGGAGTCCCTGGTCGTCAAGTTGCTGGACCGGGTTCAGGAGATGGCCGACAACCCGAATGATGTGACCGGCGTACCGAGCGGTTTCTATGACCTCGATCGCATGACGGCTGGCTTTCAGGCGGGTGATCTGATCGTGTTGGCGGCGCGGCCCTCGATGGGGAAGACTGCTTTGGCGATCAACATTGCGGAGCACGTGGCCCTGAATGAGGGCTTGCCCGTGGCTGTGTTCTCGATGGAAATGGGTGCCGCCCAGTTGGCGGTACGCATTGTGGGTTCTATCGGTCGCATTGACCAAAGTCACCTTCGAACGGGCAAATTGACCGACGATGAGTGGCCCCGCCTGACCGAAGCAATCGAGAAGCTGCGGACCATTTCTCTTCACATTGACGAGTCAGCCGGGTTGACGTCTAGCGAGTTGCGCGCCAACGCGCGTCGGCTGTCGCGCCAGTGCGGCAAGTTGGGCTTGATCGTGGTCGACTACTTGCAACTCATGAGTGGCTCAAGCAATGACGGAGAGAACCGTGCCACTGAATTGGGTGAAATCTCGCGGGGTTTGAAAATGCTGGCCAAAGAGCTGCAGTGCCCGGTGATCGCTCTGTCGCAGCTGAACCGCAGCGTCGAAACCCGTCCTGACAAGCGCCCGATGATGAGCGACTTGCGCGAATCAGGCGCCATTGAGCAGGATGCCGACATCATCATGTTCATCTACCGTGATGAGTACTACACCAAGGATGCCTGCAAGGAGCCGGGTGTGGCAGAGGTCATCATCGCCAAGCAACGCAATGGCCCGACCGGAACTGTCAAGCTGGCCTTCCTCAAGCCGATCACCAAGTTTGAGAGCTTGGCGTCAGGCGGCAGTGGCGATTTTTAGGAAAAACGGCGCGTAAGCCTGATCGGCTACAAAACCTCGCTGGCAAAGTCTGCCAGCCGCGAGCGTTCTCCCCGAGCCAGTGTGATATGACCGCCGTGTGGCCAGCCCTTGAACTTGTCAACTGCGAAGGTTAAGCCAGAGGACCCCTCGGTCAGGTAAGGGGTGTCGATCTGGGCCAGATTACCCATGCAAATGATCTTGGTACCCGGTCCGGCCCGGGTGATCAGGGTTTTCATTTGTTTGGGGGTGAGGTTCTGGGCTTCGTCAATGATGACGTATTTGTTCAGAAAAGTCCGTCCCCGCATGAAGTTCATGCTCTTGATTTTGATGCGGCTGCGGATGAGTTCGCTGGTCGCGGCCCGCCCCCATTCGCCCGCGCTGGTGTCGGTCTTGCCAAGCACTTCGAGGTTGTCATCCAGCGCACCCATCCAGGGGCCCATTTTTTCTTCTTCGGTGCCGGGCAGAAAACCGATATCTTCTCCGACACTGACTGTCGCGCGTGTCACGATGATCTCTGTGTAACGGCGGTCGTCCAGCACTTGGGTCAGGCCTGAGGCGAGCGCCATCAGGGTCTTGCCAGTACCAGCTGTCCCGGTCAGGGTGACGAAGTCGATCTCCGGGTCCATGAGCAGGTTCATGGCAAAGTTCTGCTCCCGATTGCGAGTGGTGATGCCCCAGACCGAGTTTTTAAGGTGGGTGTAATCTTTAAGTGTTTTGAAGACTGCCGTTGCACCTCGGATTTCAGTCACTCTTGCATAAAGGCTAGGCTCGCCCGGTGCCTCGAAGTAAACAAACTGGTTGATCAGCAGTTGGGGCACGATGGGGCCGGTGATGCGGTAGAACGTGTTGGCGCCCTGCTGCCAGCTCTCGACAGTGCTGCCATGGGTGGTCCAAAAATCGGGCGGAAGCGCTAATGCGCCCGCGTAGAGCAGGTCACCATCTTCCAGGGTTTTGTCGTTTTGGTAGTCGTCGGTGGCCAAGCCCAGCGCGCGTGCCTTGACCCGCATGTTGATGTCTTTGGACACCAGCACGACTTCCCTTGGCGCGTGTTGCTGGCGAAGGGTCTCCACCACGCCCAGAATCTGGTTGTCAGCTTTGCCTTGTGGCAGGCTGGTGGGCAGTGTGTAACTCAGCAGCTGCGTCTGAAAGAAGAGTTTGCCGCTTGCTGTGCGGTGACCGGTTACGTTGAGCGGCAGACCTGCCGTGATGTCACTGCCGTGGTGTCCGGCCAGTGCATCGAGTGTTCGGCTGGTCTGTCGCGCATTCCGCGCCACTTCGGTCATGCCCTTTTTATGGCCGTCGAGCTCTTCGAGCACGATCATGGGCAGAAAAATGTCATGTTCTTCGAAGCGGAACAGGCACATCGGGTCATGCAGCAGGACGTTGGTGTCCAGCACGAACAGTTTGGCCGGTCCGATGTGCTTTGATTTGCGGGCCTTTGCCGCTACCGCAGGGACTGTCGCCCGGGGTGCGGTCGACGCCGCTGGGGCGGCCAGTTGGGCGGGCTGTGTCTGATGCGCCTGGGTGCGGCCACGGGTTGTGCCCTTTTTGCGGTCGCTGCCGGGCACACGGTCCGCGCCAACAGGGTTGGTCACAGCCGTATTGGCGAGGCTGGCAGGCTCGGCCTCCTGCGGCTCGGATCGTTCGGTGCGGCGCGCAGCTTCGGGTTTGCGCGCTGGTACGTTGTACTCTCGCTCAGACAACAGGGCAGCGCGTTTGGCGGGGGCAGTGGGCAGTGGCATCGGGTATTGGGTTCGAAGTAAGGGTGTATCGAAGCAGGTGCACCATGAAAAAAGCCGCCCAAGGTCAAGGCGGCTTTTTCAAGTGTTTCCAGCGTCTGTTGTCAGGACCATGAAATTCATTATGCATGAGCCTTGTGACACCCTCGGTGTCCCAGATCAACTGCAGAAATGGTCAGGCAATAACAGCAATTTTTTTGAGATCTTTGACGGCCTTGAGCACGTCGTCTACATGGCCCGGTACCTTCAGGCCGCGCCACTCGTCCTTCAGAGTGCCGTCGGTGCCAATCAAAAAGGTGCTGCGCTCGATGCCCTTGACCTTTTTGCCGTACATGATTTTGTTTTTGACCACGCCAAACATATGGCACATTTTTTCTTCGGTGTCGGCAATCAGTTCGAATGGGAGCTCAAGTTTCATTTTGAAGTCATCGTGCGACTTCATGTTGTCCCGTGACACGCCAAATACCGTGGCACCTGCCTTAACAAAATCCTTGTATTTGTCCCGAAACTGCATGGCTTCTGTGGTGCAGCCAGGGGTGTTATCTTTCGGGTAAAAATACAGGATGACGATTTTTCCGAGGTGCGAGGTGTTGGAAACTTTGACACCACCGGTGGCATTGGCATCGAATTCAGGGATGGGTTTATTGACAACAATCGCCATGTTTATTTAGTCTCGTGTGACAGGATGCGTCATTCTTTCGGGTCGGGGGAGGCTCGCACGATGCTGCACTTCAGTCACCCCCGAGAGCAGTCTCGGATTTTACCCTGAATTCGGCTGCTACCCTCTGCGGAGCGGCCATGGTCTCAGGGGGATGAGATGGGTTCCAGCAGCAGTGCCACGATGACGTGGCGGCCTTCGCCGGCCAGAATGTTGTAGGTCCTGCAGGCGGCTTGTGTGTCCATGGTTTCTACGCCGATCCCTTGCTCGATCAGCGGCCGGAGCCAGGGGACTTGCGGGAACCGAATGCGTTGGCCGCCGCCAAAGATCACCAGTTCCGGGCCAAGATCCGCCAACTGCGCAAAATGGGTGACTCCAAGATCATCGAAGTGATGGCAATTCCAGTCCAAACGCTCGCCCCGCGACCCCAAAACCACGCTGCGCACGATTTTTTCACCGGCCACGCCAATCCAACCCGGGCCGTAAGCACTGATGGATTGCACACTGATGAAGTCTGGCTGAATTTTCATGGAGGGGAACACGGGTGACGTATTGCTGCGCCGCATCAAGCGGGCGCTTGACAAGATGGTTTTGTGGTCAAATTATAGGTTTCGCTGCCTGTGGCGCGTTGCTGGAGGGACTTTGAAGACAATTCTTAAATCTGCCAAATTGGCCAACGTGCTGTACGACATCCGTGGCCCGATCATGGATGCGGCCCGGCAGATGGAGGATGAAGGTCAGAAGATCATCAAGCTCAACATCGGCAATCTTGCCCCTTTCGGTTTTGATGCCCCCGAGGAAATCCAGCAGGACATGATCCGCAACCTGCCGAATTCGGCAGGGTACTCCGACAGCAAAGGCATTTTTGCGGCCCGCAAGGCGGTGATGCACGAGACGCAGAAGCAGGGCGTGCCCGGTGTCACGCTGGACGACATTTACCTTGGGAATGGGGCCAGCGAGCTGATCACCATGGCCACCAACGCCTTGTTGGATAACGGCGATGAGTTACTGCTGCCCAAGCCTGACTACCCGCTGTGGACGGCAGCCACCAGCCTGTCCGGGGCCACACCCGTGCACTACCTGTGTGATGAAGCCAACGGATGGATGCCCAACCTGGACGACATCCGTGCCCGAATCACGCCGCGCACCAAGGGCATCGTGGTGATCAACCCCAATAACCCAACCGGCGTTCTGTATTCCAATGAACTTTTGCTGGGCATCATCAACATCGCGCGTGAGCATGGCCTGGTGATCATGGCCGACGAGGTGTATGACAAGGTGTTGTACGAGGGCGCGCGTCACACGGCCATCGCCAGCCTGTCAAGCGATGTATTAACGCTCACCTTCAACTCGCTGAGCAAAAGCTACCGCTCCTGCGGCTACCGCGCTGGCTGGATGATTGTCTCGGGTGACAAAAAAAGCGCGGTCGACTATATCGAGGGCCTGAACATGCTCTCCAACATGAAACTGTGCTCGAACGTGCCTGGCCAATGGGCCATCCAGACCGCCCTGGGCGGCTACCAGAGCATCAACGACCTGGTGTGCGAGGGCGGGCGACTACGCCGCCAGCGCGATCTGGCCTATGAACTGATCACCGCGATTCCGGGAGTGAGTTGTGTCAAGCCGCAAGCCGCTTTGTACATGTTTCCCCGGCTCGACCCGGTGGTGTATCCGATTGAGGACGACCGGCAGTTTTTCCTGGAGTTGCTGCGTGAAACGCGGGTGATGCTGGTACAGGGCACTGGCTTTAATTGGTCGGCGCCGGACCATTTTCGGATTGTTTTCCTGCCGCACGAGGATGATTTGCGGGAGGCCATTGGCCGGGTGGCCCGTTTTCTGGCTGGCTATCGCAAGCGGCATGGCAGCTGATTCACTCTTCTATTGATAGCAAACTATGCCCGATGGGCATGGCTTACAGCCCTTTTAGACCTAAGAAATATATGAAACCGATTCAAGTTGGCCTGTTGGGTATTGGTGTGGTGGGCTCGGGCACTTTCAACGTGCTGCGCCGTAACCAAGAGGAGATCCGGCGGCGTGCCGGACGCTGCATCGAGATCACCATGGTGGCTGATTTGGACGTGTCGCGAGCCCAGGCGCTCGTCGGGGAGAGCGTGCGGGTGGTCGGTGATGCTCGCGCAGTGATTGCCAACCCCGACATTGACATCGTGATCGAACTGATTGGCGGCTACGGCATTGCCAAGACCCTGGTGCTGGAGGCGATTGCCGCTGGCAAGCATGTGGTCACTGCCAACAAGGCTCTGTTGGCGGTGCACGGCACCGAGATTTTTGCTGCAGCTTCCGCCAAGGGCGTGATGGTGGCGTTTGAAGCGGCGGTGGCGGGTGGCATCCCGATCATCAAGGCGCTGCGAGAGGGCCTCACGGCCAACAGCATTCAGTGGATCGCCGGCATCATCAACGGCACCACCAACTTCATCCTGTCGGAGATGCGTGACAAGGGGCTGGATTTCGATGTGGCATTGAAAGAGGCCCAGCGTCTGGGTTATGCCGAGGCCGACCCGACGTTCGACATCGAGGGCGTGGACGCCGCTCACAAAGCCACCATCATGTCCGCCATCGCGTTTGGCATTCCGGTGCAATTTGACCGGGCTTATGTCGAAGGCATTACTCAACTGGGTGCGGCCGATATCAAATACGCCGAGCAACTGGGCTACCGAATCAAGCTTCTCGGTATCACCAAGCGTACCCCGCACGGCATCGAGCTGCGGGTGCACCCCAGCCTGGTGCCGGCCAAGCGTTTGATTGCCAATGTGGAAGGGGCGATGAATGCCGTGATGGTTCAGGGCGATGCGGTGGGCACCACGCTGTATTACGGCAAGGGCGCTGGTTCTGAGCCAACCGCCAGCGCGGTGATTGCCGACCTGGTGGACATCACCCGCTTGCACACGGTGGACCCGCTTAACCGTGTGCCGCACTTGGCGTTTCAGCCGCAGACGCTGGACCGGGCCAAAACCGAACTGCCAGTGCTGCCGATGGGTGAGGTGGTGACCAGCTACTACCTGCGCTTGCGCGTGGCCGACCAGGCTGGTGTGCTGGCCCGTGTCACTGGCATCCTGGCGCAGGCCGATATCAGCATTGACGCGGTGTTGCAGCGCGAGGCCGACGAAGTGGGTGGCGAGGGCTCGACCCAGACTGACCTGATCATCCTGACCCATGACTGCGCGGAAGCCCGCATGAACGCCGCGCTGGCTGAAATGCAGGCGCTCAGCACCGTGCTGGCCCCGATCACCCGCATCCGCAAGGAAGAGCTGGCCTGAGATGCGTTACCTCTCCACCCGCGGCCACCCCGATCGCAAGCGCTTTTGCGATATTTTGCTGGAGGGCCTGGCGCCCGATGGCGGTCTTTACCTGCCGGAGCATTACCCGCAGGTCGACGCCGCCATGCTGGGCCGTTGGCGTGCCACGTACCAAGCCCAGGGTTATGCGGCGCTGGCTTTTGAGGTTTTGTCGCTCTATATTGACGACATTCCGCCGGCCGACCTGCGCGCCCTGTGCGACCGGACCTACACCGAAGCGGTCTTTGGCAGCCCTGCGATCGTCCCCTTGAAGCTGCTGGAGCAGCCCGACGTTGCTGGCCTACCCACGCCGCTGTACCTGGAGGCACTCTCCAACGGCCCGACGCTGGCCTTCAAGGACATGGCCATGCAGCTGCTGGGCCAGCTGTTTGAGTATGAGCTGGCGCGGCGCGGTGAGCAGCTCAATATTCTGGGCGCCACCAGTGGCGACACCGGCAGTGCTGCCGAGTACGCCATGCGCGGTAAGCAAGGCGTGCGCGTCTTCATGACCAGCCCAGACGGCCGCATGAGTCCGTTTCAGCAGGCCCAGATGTTCAGCCTGATGGACGACAACATCCACAACATCGCCATCGACGGCGTGTTTGACGATTGCCAAGACATCGTCAAGGCGGTGTCGAATGATCTGGCTTTCAAGCGTCAGTACAAGATTGGTACTGTCAATTCCATCAATTGGGCGCGGCTACTCGCCCAGGTGGTCTATTACTTTGCTGGCTATTTCCAGGCGACCAATGCTGATACCGAACAGGTCAGCTTTGCCGTGCCCAGCGGCAACTTTGGCAACGTCTGTGCCGGCCATGTGGCGCGCATGATGGGGCTACCTATTGCCAAATTGGTGGTGGCCACCAACGAGAATGACGTTCTTGACGAATTTTTTCGCACCGGTGTCTACCGGGTCCGCGGCAGCACCGACACGCACGAGACATCCAGCCCGTCGATGGACATCTCCAAGGCATCAAATTTCGAGCGCTTTGTGTTTGATCTGCTGGGCCGCGACGGTGCGCAGGTGCGTGCGCTGTTTGGTGAGGGCCTGTCACGCGAAGGCCGCTTTGACCTGCAGGCCGACCCGCTGTTTGCCCAGGCCGGGCCGCGCTACGGCTTTGCCAGCGGACGCAGCAGCCATGCCGACCGTTTGGCCACGATTCGTGACACCCACGCCCGCCTGGGGCTGATGATTGACACCCATACCGCCGATGGCCTGAAGGTGGCGCGGGAATGGCTACAGCCGGGTGTGCCCATGGTCGTGCTCGAAACCGCCTTGCCCATTAAATTTGCCGCCACACTGGTCGAGGCCTTAGGGCTGGAACCGGAGCGGCCGCCGGCCTTCATCGGCATCGAGGCACTGCCCAAGCGGGTGACCCACATGGCCGCTGATGCCGTGGCGGTGAAGTCTTATATCCAGAGGCATTGCGCATGAAGGTGGTGGGTTTTGCCGGCTACTCCGGGTCTGGCAAGACCACATTGGTTGAACGACTGATACCGGTGCTGCGGCTGCAGGGCCTGCGGGTGTCGGTGGTCAAGCACGCCCACCACCGCTTTGACATTGACCACCCTGGTAAAGACACCTTTCGCCACCGGGAGGCGGGGGCTTTTGAGGTGGTGATTGCTTCTACCCGGCGGCTGGCACTGTTGCGGGAGTTCGAGCAGGAGACCCAACTCACCGTGCACCAGCTGCTGGCTGAGCTCTACGAGGGCGTGGACTGGGTGTTGGTGGAGGGCTTCAAAGACTCCGACCTGCAGAAAATTGAGGTCTGGCGCTCGGACGCCAACAAGCCGGCGCGGTATCCTGATGATGACTTCATCGTGGCGCTGGCCACTGATTCGCCGCAAGCCCTGCCGCAGCCCACACTGCGCCCGGTGCTAGATCTCAATGACCCGGAGGCGATAGCGCATTGGCTGGTCAGCAACCAGACGCGATTTGATTACCGTTCAGAGGTGTTTGTATGACCCTGCCACGCCCGCCGCAGCTCCCTTTGCGCCCGCTGGACGATGCCCTGGCCGAATTGCTGGGGCATGCGCACGCCTTAACTGGCCATGAGATGGTCTCGACCTTCGACGCCGATGGCCGGGTGTTGGCGCAGGATCTGGTGTCGGCGCTGCAGGTGCCGCCCCAAGACAACAGTTCGATGGATGGCTATGCCTTGCGTTGTGCCGATCTGACCGGTCCGAACCCGGTCCTGATAGTTGGTCAACGGATTGCTGCCGGCGCCAGTGGCGCGCCCTTGACTGCCGGCACAGCAGCACGAATTTTTACTGGCGCTCCGGTACCTGAGGGTGCCGACGCGATCGTGATGCAGGAGGACTGTGAGCTGATCCCGGCTGAGGGTGACGACCTCCCGGCCATCCGACTGAGCAAACCGCCCGTGCAGGGCCAGTGGATCCGGCGGGCCGGTGAGGACGTGACACGGGGTGCGGTGGTGCTGACCCGAGGCGCCCGCTTGACACCGGCGTCGCTGGGCTTGGCTGCCAGCATCGGGCTGGACCGCCTGCAGGTGGCACGGCGTCCGCGTGTGGCTTTGTTCTCCACCGGGGACGAGCTGGTCATGCCGGGCGAGGTGGCGCCTGAGCAGATGAAGCCGGGCAGCATTTACAACTCCAACCGCTTTTTCCTGCGCGCGCTCTTACACCGACTGGGCTGTGAGGTGAGCGATCTGGGCATCGTGCCGGACCGCCGAGATGCCACCCTGGCCGCGCTGCAGTCAGCCGCGCAAGATCATGATCTGATACTGACCAGCGGCGGTGTGTCGGTGGGTGAAGAGGACCACATCAAGCCTGCTGTGCAGGCCCTGGGTCGCCTGGATTTGTGGCAGATCGCTATCAAGCCGGGCAAGCCCTTCGCCTATGGTCGGGTGCAAGACGCCCACTTTATTGGCCTGCCTGGTAACCCGGTGTCCAGTTTTGTGACTTTTTTGCTGCTGGTCCGGCCGTTTTTGTTGAAACTGCAGGGTGCGCAGAACCTTGCTCCTGAAACCATAGCGCTATCCGCCCATTTCACGTGGCCTAGAGCCGATAAACGCCGAGAATTTTTGCGGGCCCGGCGCAATGCGGCAGGTGGGCTGGACCTGTTTGAGAACCAGAGTTCCGGGGTGCTGACATCAGCCGTCTGGGGCGACGGCTTGGTGGACAACCCGCCCGGCCAGACCATTGCCCCCGGCGACCTGGTGCGCTTTGTTCCGTTCTCGGAGTTGCTGGCATGAAGGTGCACATCAAGTACTTTGCGTCGATCCGTGAGGCGATCGGCCTGTCTGCTGAGACGCTAGAGACCGATGCGCCCACGCTGGCGGCGTTGCGCGACGCCTTGATTGCGCGTGGTGGCGCTTACTCTGCCAGCCTGGCGCACGGCCGCGTGCTGCGCATGGCACTTAACCAGGTGATGTGCGCGGAGTCTGCCCCACTGACCGAGGGCGCAGAAGTGGCTTTTTTCCCGCCGGTCACGGGCGGTTAGGGCGCTTGCAATGCATCCTGCCCAACCGGTTTACCTTGCTGCGCCGCGCGTAAGCGTCCAGATCGCTGACTTTGACCTGGCCAACGAGATCGCCGAGCTGCGCGCCGGCGACGGCCGGGTTGGCGCCGTCTGCAGCTTTATTGGCACCGTGCGTGACCGCACGGCGGGCACTGCTGGGAGCATCAGCAGCATGGAGTTGGAGCACTACCCCGGCATGACCGAAGCCTCGATCGAGGCCATGATTGACGAAGCCCACCGCCGCTTTGACATCTTCGGCGCTCGCGTGGTGCACCGCATTGGCCTGCTGCAGCCGATGGATCAGATCGTGCTGGTGGCGGTCACCTCGGCCCACCGGGGCCAAAGTTTTCAGGCCTGTGAGTTCCTGATGGATTACCTGAAGACGCAGGCTCCTTTTTGGAAGAAGGAGCAGACCGCCGACGGCGCCCGCTGGGTTGATGCCCGCGTCAGTGATGACCTGGCCATGGCCAAATGGGGGCTGAACGCGCCCAACCTGCCGGTATCTGGCTAGTCCAGTTACGATTCATCACATTGCCCCCAGTCCCACGAGCCACATCCATGACAACGACTGAACCGAAGCCCGCGGCTCCCTACCAGCGCATCGCCACCGAAGAGGCCTTTGCACCGGCGGAGATGCTCAATATTTACCGGAAGATCCTGGCCAAATCCGATGTCGATCCAGGATTTCAGGGCCTGATGGGCTTTTACATGAGCAGCCCGAGCGACCGCGCACAGCACATCATGCGCTGTTTGCAGGATCTGGACCAGATCCGCCTGCAGCACATGGACGAGGCCGGTATTGACCGCCAAGTGATTGCGCTCACGGCGCCAGGCGTGCAGGTGATGGACAAGGAAACGGCGGTGGCCTTCAGCCGGGTGGCCAACGACGAACTGGCTGAAGCGGTGCGTCGCCATCCCACGCGCTTTACTGGAATGATCGCCGTGGCGCCTCAAGACCCGGCGGCGGCGGCGCTGGAGATCGAACGCGGTGTGACCCGCCTGGGCATGAATGCCGTCATCATCAATTCGCACACCCAAGGCGAGTACCTGTCAGACAGCAAATTCTGGGATATTTTTGCTGCGGCAGAGGCCCATGACGTGCCGATCTATTTGCACCCTAATTCCCTGCCGAAAAACATGATCGGGTCATTTCAGGACTGTGGTCTTGATGGCGCCATTTACGGTTTTGGCGTGGAGACAGGCCTGCATGCGCTGCGCATCATCACCGCGGGTGTGTTTGACCGGTTTCCAAAATTACAGCTGATCATTGGCCACATGGGTGAAGCGCTGCCATTCTGGGCCTATCGCCTGGACTACATGCACCGGGCTACTGTGCTGTCAAACCGTTACGAGAGCATCAAACCGCTGCGAAAAAAGCCCAGCGACTACTTGCGCGAAAACTTCTTCATCACCAACAGCGGGGTGGCGTGGGAGCCGGCGATCAAGTTCACACAGGACATCGTCGGCGTGGACCGGGTTATGTATGCCATGGACTACCCTTACCAGTACGCGGCGGACGAAGTGACGGCTATGGACAACATGGCCATGAGTGCAGAGGTCAAAAAGAAGTTCTTCCAGACCAATGCCGAATCGGTGTTTAAGATCAAAACGACCTAATGTGGAGACAAACATGATTGATAAATTGTTTAAAGGCTTCTTTGGCCTGATGGGTGCCCTTGTGGTCTTAGCCGCGCAGGCCCAAACCTGGCCGGCGCAACAGCTGCGCATCGTGGTGCCCTTCACACCCGGCACTGGCATGGACACGATTGCCCGTGCTGTGGCGCCCCGTCTGAGCGAGCGCCTGGGGCAGCCCGTCACTGTGCAAAACATGGCGGGTGCCAGCGGCAACATTGGTGCGGACATGGTCGCCAAGGCCAATCCCGATGGCTACACCGTATTGATGGGGGCCAACACCATGCTGATGGCCTCGCAGCTTTACAAAAATGTCCCCTTTGACCCGGTGAAGGATTTCGCGCCCGTGTCCCTGGCGGCTTGGGGCACCCTGATGCTGGTGGCCAACCCCGCTACCGGGATCAAGTCGGTGCAAGAGCTGGTGGCGCGTGCCAAAGCAAAACCCGATGCCATCAACTATGGTTCCCCTGGTGTCGGGACGCCACACCACATGGCCATGGAACTGTTCAAGACCAAGACGCAGTTGTCCATGCTTCACGTGCCCTACCGCGGCACGGCTGGCTATACCCAAGACCTGCTGTCTGGCGAGTTGATGGTGGGATTTTTGCCGGTGCATATCGCCCAGGGCTTTGTCACTGCCGGCAAACTGACGGCCTTGGCCGTTGGCAGCCCCAAGCGGCATCCGGTGTCGCCGGCGGTCGCTACGTTTGAGGAACTGGGTGTCAAAGGCGTTGAGGTTGACCTCTGGTACGCTTTTTTTGCCCCGGTCAAAACCCCCGCGCCGGTGATTGCCCGGCTCAACACGGAAGTGGTCAGCATCCTGAAACTGCCTGAAATTCGCGACCTGCTGGGTCGTGCCGGGATGGACGCTGCGGCCTCCACCACCGAGGAGCTCGGCGCGCTGAGTGTCAAGGACTACCCACGCTGGGGCGAAGTCATCCGGCGTAACGGCATCACGGCGGAGTAGGCGCTGCCGATGCAGTATGCCGCCTTCTCTGTCGACGCGATCAAGGGTTGACCTGCATCAAGCTCTGCTTTGCCCTTAGTCAGCGCTACTTGAAAACCCAGCCTTCAGCTTCAGTTGGGAAGCAATCGGAGGATTTCATGCGAATCGACAAGCTCACCACCAAGTTTCAGGAAGCTCTGGGCGAAGCCCAGACGCTGGCTTTGGGTAACGACCACGCCTTTATTGAACCTGCCCATGTGCTGCTGGCCATGCTGCGCCAGGAGGAGGGGCCCAAGGCCCTGCTGCAGCGCTCGGGCGTGAACGTGCCGGCGCTGCAGATGGCGGCTGAAACCGCCATGAACCGGCTGCCGCAGGTGCAGGGTCACGAGCAGGTTCAAGTGGGTCGCGACATGGTGTCGCTGCTGCAGGCGGCTCAAAAAGAGGCCCTCAAGCGGGGTGACCAGTTTGTGGCGGGCGAGCTTTTCTTGTTGGCGCTGACCGACAGCAAGCTGGACTTTGCCCGCATCGTGCGCGAGCAGGGTCTGACCCGCAAGGCGCTTGAGGGTGCCATCGAGGCGGTGCGCGGCGGCCAGAAGGTGGACAGTGCCGATGCCGAAGACCAGCGCGAATCGCTCAAAAAATACTGCCTTGACCTGACCGAACGGGCCCGCCTGGGCAAGCTCGACCCAGTGATTGGCCGTGATGATGAGATCCGCCGCGCCATCCAGGTGCTTCAGCGCCGCACCAAGAACAACCCGGTGCTGATTGGCGAGCCCGGTGTCGGCAAGACCGCCATTGTGGAAGGGCTGGCGCAACGGATTATTGCTGGTGAGGTGCCCGATTCGCTCAAGGGCAAGCGGGTGCTGTCGCTGGACATGGCCTCTCTGCTGGCTGGCGCCAAGTTCCGTGGCGAGTTTGAAGAGCGCCTGAAAAATGTGCTCAAAGACCTGGCCAAGGACGAAGGCCAGACCATCGTCTTTATTGACGAACTGCACACCATGGTCGGTGCCGGCAAGGCCGAGGGCGCCATGGACGCCGGCAACATGCTTAAGCCAGCGCTGGCACGCGGCGAATTACACTGCGTAGGCGCCACCACGCTCGACGAGTACCGTAAATACATCGAAAAAGACGCCGCGCTAGAGCGCCGCTTCCAGAAAATTTTGGTGGGCGAGCCCACGGTGGAAGCCACCATTGCCATTCTGCGCGGCCTGCAGGCCCGCTACGAAACCCACCACGGCGTGCAGATCACCGACCCGGCCATCGTGGCCGCCGCCGAGCTGAGCCACCGCTACATCACCGACCGATTTCTGCCTGACAAGGCCATTGACCTGATTGACGAGGCAGCGTCCAAGATCAAGATCGAGCTCGACTCCAAGCCCGAGGTCATGGACAAGCTTGACCGGCGCCTGATCCAACTGCAGATCGAGCGCGAAGCGGTACGCCGCGAGAAAGACGAGGCCTCGCAAAAACGCTTTGACCTGATCGAGGAAGAAATCGGCAAGCTGCAAAAAGAAATTGCCGATCTGGACGAGATCTGGAAAGCCGAAAAAGCCCAGGCGCAGGGGTCTAAAACCATCATGCAAGAGGTGGAAAAGCTGCGCTTCCAGATCGAGGCGTTGACCCGCAAGGGCGATTTCAACAAAGCCGGCGAGCTGCGCTACGGCAAGCTGCCGGTGCTGGAAAAGCAATTGAAAGACGCGCAAGCCCAGGAGGCCGGCAAGGCCCAAAGCGCCAAGGACGGTGGCCGCCCGCAGTTGCTGCGCACCATGGTCGGCGCCGAAGAAATTGCCGAGGTGGTCAGCCGTGCCACCGGCATTCCCGTGGCCAAAATGCTGCAGGGCGAAAAAGACAAGCTGCTGCTCATGGAAGCCCGGCTGCACCAACGCGTGGTGGGGCAGGACGAAGCCATCACAGCGGTGGCCAACGCCATTCGGCGCTCCCGCGCCGGCCTGTCAGACCCGAACCGCCCGACTGGCTCCTTCCTGTTCCTGGGCCCGACCGGCGTCGGCAAAACCGAACTGTGCAAAACCTTGGCAGGCTTTTTGTTCGACTCTGAAGACCACCTGGTGCGCATCGACATGAGCGAGTTCATGGAGAAACACTCGGTGGCGCGACTGATTGGCGCGCCCCCCGGCTATGTGGGCTACGAGGAGGGCGGCTACCTGACCGAGGCGGTGCGGCGCAAACCCTATAGCGTGCTGCTGCTCGATGAGGTGGAAAAAGCCCACCCCGATGTGTTTAACGTGCTGTTGCAGGTACTGGACGACGGCCGCCTGACCGACGGCCAGGGCCGCACCGTGGACTTCAAAAACACGGTGATTGTGATGACCAGCAACATCGGCTCGCACCTGATCCAAAGCATGGTCGGGCAAGACAGCGAGGACATCAAGGACGCCGTGACCGGTGAGCTGAAGAACCACTTTCGGCCCGAGTTCCTGAACCGCATCGATGAGACCGTGGTATTCCACGCCCTGTCGGCCGAGCACATCGCCTCCATCGCCGCGATCCAGATTCAGGTGCTGCAAGCGCGCCTTGCCAAGCTGGATTTGGTGCTGGAAGTGTCACCGGCGGCACTGGCCGAGCTGGCCAAGGTGGGCTTTGACCCGGTGTTTGGTGCGCGGCCACTTAAACGCGCCATCCAGCAACGCATCGAAAACCCGTTGTCCAAGCTGCTTCTCGAGGGCCGGTTTGCGCCGAAAGACGTGATTCCGGTCGACGTGGACCCGATCCGTGCGCCCGGGCAGTTCAGCTTTGAGCGGGTGGTGCATTGAGCTTGTAGGCTGTAGGGGGCTGCAGGGGCCGACGGCGTGCCGCCGCTCGTGTCCCTCCGCCCTGCGGGCTCCTTCCTTAACCTCGCTGCGACACGCCATCGGCCCCTGCAGCTGGCGAGGTGCTGGTGTGGAAAGCAATACTCACCAACCACCTTCCCAGATCAGGTCGGTGCGGCGTTCGGCGCAGCGGCATCAAGGAGGAGCCCTCAGGGCGGGGGACAGCCGCAGAGCCGAATGCTGCGCCGGCCTGATCCCGCGAGAGGTCATGGATCCCCGTTTGCACGGGGATGACGGTGCCGGCCTTGGCACTGATAAACTTTGGCGGTGATGCCTACTCCGACACCAGATCTGTTCCAAGTCCCAGTTGCCTCTTTGGCAGTGAGCGCACAGGTTCGCGGCGTCATTGAGAAATTTCCGATGATTGAGCTGGCGTTGCTGTTCGGTTCGGTCGCGGCCGGTCTGCAACGTCCTGACAGTGACCTTGATATTGCTATTGCAGCCAAGGATCGCCTGACGGCTGACGAAAAGATGGACATCATTGCCTCGCTGGCTGAGGCTACGGGGCGCCCGATTGACCTGGTGGATCTGCGGCAGGCCGGTGAGCCGCTACTGGGCCAGATTTTGACCCACGGCTGGCGCTTGATGGGCAGCGACCTTGCTTACGCGCCCTGGATCACGCGGCACGTCTTGAACCAAGCAGATTTCGTGCCCTACCGCAACCGCGTCTTGGCAGAAAGGCGAGCGGCATGGATCGGGCAGTAGTCGAGCAAAAGCTCGAGTCCCTGCGTCGCTGTATTTTCAGGATCGAGTCCAAGGCGCCGCCGACCGCAGAGCTGCTGGCGTCCGATTTCGATTTACAGGACATCATTTCACTTAACCTAAGCCGGGCAGTGCAATTGGCTGTTGATATCGGTGCGCATCTGATCTCGGAACTGAACCTTCCGGCCCCTGACACCATGGGGCAGACCTTTGATCTGCTCGAACGGGCCGACCTGATTGATGCTGCGCTCGCGCTGCGCATGCGCAAGGCGGTCGGTTTCAGAAACATCGCCACGCATAATTACGACCAGATCAATTGGCAAATCGTCCACAACATCGTCAAACACCACCTGGACGACTTTGCGGTGTTCGCCCGCGTGATCACGCAACGGATCCAGCGGCAGGCGGGTCAGAAGTAACTTCATGTCCGGCACCATCATGGTGGCAATCACGCCATCGCTGAGGGCTTGTACACATCCTTTGCCTATGAAAAACCCTCTGTCAGTGGTGATGCGGAGATTTAAGCTTGACTGAATCCATAGACAGCCAGAGCGCCGTAAGCCACCACCATGAAAAGAGCGGCGAAGCGCATCAGACCCAGCGTCTTGCGAATTTGAGATGGAAGGTGCTTTAGCGAACAGAACTCGGCGCGGTCGGCGAGGATCAAAGAATGGTGAAGACACACGAAGACCGCGTGCGCTGCGACGCTAGCCGAGAGCGCTGAGAGCAGGGGCAGGCTTCCGCCGCTGAAATAAGTCATCGATCCCACCAGCACCCCGATGCCAAGGCCGAAGCTCGCCTCCATACGATGAAAGATCATGCCGATGCTTGTCCAGCGGAGTGTGTCTTCAGACGGAGAATTCGCAAGAATGGGGCGCAATGGATAACGGAAAAGATGCCGCAGAGCCCAGTCGTTAAACAGGTAAAACGCGCCGAACATGACAAGGTAGTTCAGTGCGAGGAAGTACAAGGCATAGCTGAGGACGGTATGGGCTGGCATGAGTACGTACTCCTAGTGAGTGATTTGTTTTTACTGTAAAACAACAACAATGGCCTTTTGCATCTTACTCCTGCCAGGAGGGTTGGCGCACCAACCACCGCCCCAGTTCAGGTCGGTGCGGCATTCGGCGCAGCGGCATCAAGAAGGAGCCCGAAGGGCGGGTGAGTGGAGTCGAATGCCGAGCCGGCCTGATCACCCAGATAAGGCATGGATCCCCGTTTGCACGGGGATGACGGGTCTAATGCGGGGATGACGGGGCTAAACCAGGTCCAGCGCTAACAAGGCCGGCAACCGCGCCTTCATGGCCCCAGCAATCGACCCGTTTTTGACCATGCCTTGAACCGACTGCATGTCCGGCGCCAGGCTGCGGTCTTGCATCATGGCGGAGGACACGCTGCGCACCTTGCAGTGCACGGTTTCCAGCGCCTCCGAGCTGCGCAGCGGCCGCAAAAATTCGATACCCTGGGCCGCAGCCAGCAGTTCGATGGCCACGATGTGCGCGGTGTTGTCCAGCATGGGCTGCAGGCGCCGGGCGGCAAAGGTGGCCATGGACACATGGTCCTCCTGGTTGGCCGAGGTGGGCAGGCTGTCCACACTGGCCGGGTGCGCCAAAGACTTGTTCTCCGAGGCCAGCGCGGCGGCCGTCACGTGCACGATCATGAAGCCGGAGTTAAGCCCCGGCTCGGGCGTCAGGAACGGCGGCAGGCGCGACACCGCGGTGTCCACCAGCATGGCAATGCGGCGCTCGGTGATGGCGCCAATCTCCGCAATCGCCACCGCCAGCGCGTCGGCTGCCAGCGCCACCGGTTCGGCGTGGAAATTACCGCCTGACAGCAGCACGCCCTGGTCGGCAAACACCAGCGGGTTGTCGGTGACGGCGTTCGCCTCGCGCAGCAAGACCTGCGCCGCGTAGCGCATCTGGTCCAGGCAGGCGCCCATCACCTGCGGCTGGCAGCGCAGGCAGTAGGGGTCTTGCACCCGGTCATCGCCTTCCAGGTGCGACTGGCGGATGGCGCTGCCCGCGGTCAACGCGCGGTAGGCCGCCGCACAGTCGATCTGGCCCGGCTGGCCCCGCACGGCGTGGATGCGGGCATCGAACGGCCCATCGCTGCCACGCGCAGCGTCCAGCGTGAGCGCGCCTGAGATCACCGCCGCCTCGAACACCCGCTCGGTGGCGAACAGCGCGTGCAGCGCCAGCGCGGTGGAGACCTGGGTGCCGTTGATCAGGGCCAGGCCCTCCTTGGCCGACAGTTGTAATGGGGTCAGGCCGGCAAGTTGCAAGCCGGCCAAGGCCGGCATGCGTACGCCGTCCAACAGCAGTTCACCTTCGCCGATCAGGGGCAGGCACAGGTGGGCCAGCGGCGCCAGGTCGCCCGAGGCACCCACCGAGCCCTGGCAGGGGATCACCGGGGTCAGTCCCCTGTTGTAGAGCGCCAGCAAGGCATCGACCACCGCCTCGCGCACCCCTGAGTAGCCGCGCGCCAGACTGGCGGCCTTGAGCAGCAGGATCAGCCGCACCACCTCGGGCGCCAGCGGCTCCCCCACGCCGACCGCGTGCGAGCGCAGCAGGTTCAGCTGTAGCGTGGCCAGGTCTTCGTGCCCGATGCGCTGGTTGGCCAGCTTGCCAAAACCGGTGTTCACGCCGTACACCGCGGCGTCGCCGGCAGCCGCCTGTTGCACCAGAGCCGCGCTGGCGCGGATGCCGGCGCGGCAGGCCTCATGCAAGGCGATGACGTGCCCTGCAGCGCCTAGGTTCCGCAATTGGGCCAGGCCAAGCTGGCCCGGCATCAAGGTGTGGGCGACGGCGTCGGTCATGTGCCCACCATCGGCAGGTTCAGGCCGTTGGCGCGGGCGCTGGCTTTTGCCACCTCGTAGCCCGCGTCGGCGTGGCGCATGACGCCGGTGGCCGGGTCGTTGAACAGCACGCGGGCCAGCTTCTCGTCCGCCTCGGAGGTGCCGTCACAAACAATCACCACGCCCGAGTGCTGCGAATAACCCATGCCGACGCCGCCGCCATGGTGCAGGCTGACCCAGGTGGCGCCGCTGGCCGTGTTAAGCAGGGCGTTGAGCAGCGGCCAGTCGCTCACCGCGTCGCTGCCGTCTTTCATGGCCTCGGTCTCACGGTTGGGTGAGGCGACCGAGCCGCTGTCAAGGTGGTCGCGCCCGATCACGACCGGCGCCTTGAGCTCGCCGCTACGGACCATGGCGTTGAAGGCCAGGCCGGCCAGGTGGCGCTCGCCCAGCCCGATCCAGCAGATGCGTGCGGGCAGGCCCTGGAAGCTGATCCGCTCACCCGCCATGTCCAGCCAGCGGTGCAGGTGGGTGTTGTCGGGGAACAGTTCCTTCATTTTGGCGTCGGTCTTGCGGATGTCCTCCGGGTCGCCGCTGAGCGCGACCCAGCGGAACGGCCCCACGCCGCGGCAGAACAGCGGGCGCACATAGGCGGGTACAAAGCCGGGGTAGTCAAAGGCGTTGGCCACGCCAAAGTCCTTTGCGACCTGGCGCAGGTTGTTGCCATAGTCCACCGTGGGGATGCCCATGGCGTGAAAGTCGAGCATGGCGCGTACGTGGGTGACGCATGATTCGCCTGCGGCCTGCGTCAGCTCGGCGTGCTGCGCCGGGTCTTTGCGCGCGGCCATCCAGCGTGCCACGCTCCAGCCGGCTGGCAAGTAGCCGTTGATGATGTCGTGGGCCGAGGTCTGGTCGGTCACGATGTCGGGGCGCGGGCCGCCGGCCTTGGCGCGCCGTACCAGCTCGGGCAGCAGCTCGGCGGCGTTACCACACAGGCCAATCGACACGGCCTCGCCGGCTGCCGTATGGTGCGCGACCAGCGCCAGTGCTTCGTCCAGGTTGGCGGCCTGCTTGTCGAGGTAGCGGGTGCGCAGCCGGAAGTCAATGCTGCTTTGCTGGCATTCGATATTGAGCGAGCTGGCGCCGGCAAAGCTGGCTGCCAGCGGCTGCGCGCCGCCCATGCCGCCCAGGCCGGCGGTCAGGACCCAGCGCCCGACCAGGCTGCCGTTGTAGTGCTGGCGCCCGGCCTCGACAAAGGTTTCGTAAGTGCCCTGCACGATGCCCTGGGTGCCGATGTAGATCCAGCTGCCCGCGGTCATTTGGCCGTACATCATCAGGCCGGCCCGGTCGAGCTGGTTGAAGTGCTCCCAGTTGGCCCACTTCGGCACCAGGTTCGAATTGGCCAGCAACACGCGCGGCGCGCCGGTGTGGGTGCGGAACACGCCGACCGGCTTGCCCGATTGGATCAGCAGGGTCTCGTCGGGTTGCAGCTTGCGCAGGCTGTCTAGGATGGCGTCAAAGCAGGGCCAGTTGCGCGCGGCCTTGCCGATGCCGCCGTACACCACCAGCTGGTCCGGGTTTTCGGCTACCTCGGGGTCGAGGTTGTTCTGGATCATGCGGTAGGCAGCTTCGATCTGCCAGTTGGCGCAGCTGAGGGTGGTGCCGCGCGGCGAGCGCACGGGGCGCGCCTGGCTGTCAAAGAAGGGGGTTTGCGACAAATCGGACATGGAGGGGCTCCGTTCGGGTGGGGTGGTGGTACATTGTAGTTGTCTATACAACTAGCGCCATCTCGGGGAAACCCGGGGGCGTAACAGGGGCATTTTCTGCACAATCGACAGATCAAGCGCACTGCCACCATGAACCCGCTGACCACCGACCAAACTGCCTGCTGTCATCGCCACATACCCCGCCATGGCTGAAGATGCTGTCGTGCCAGCCTACGAGCGCGTCAAGGTGTTCATCAAGGCCCAGGTCAACCAGGGCATCTGGCGGCCCGGTGCGGCCGTGCCTAGCGAGTCCGCTTTGCAGCAGCAGTTCGACATCAGCCGCATGACGGTTAACCGGGCCCTTCGTGAATTGGTGGTGGAGGGACTGGTCACGCGCACCCAGGGCTCTGGCACGGTGGTGGCGCAGTTGCACCGCATCTCCAGCACGCTTGCGCTGCGCGACATCCATGACGAGGTTCTGGCCAGAGGCCATGTGCACAGCACCCGCCTGCAGCATATGGCGGCAGTGCGCGCCAGCGCGGCCTTGGCCGAGGTGTTTCGCCTGCGCCGGGGCGCTCGCTTGTTTCACTCGGTGCTGGTGCACTGCGAGGACGGGTTGCCGATCCAGTATGAAGACCGGCATGTCAACCCCGCCGCTGCGCCCGACTACCTGGGTGTGGACTTTGCCCTGACCACCCCGACACGCTATCTGCTGGAGCACGCGCCGCTGACCGAGGCCAGCTACTCGATCGAGGCCAGTCTGCCCAGCGTGCAAGAAGCGTCGTGCCTGGCGATTGCGCCCAGCGTGCCCTGCCTGGTGATGACACGCCGCACCGTTAGCGGGCCGCATGTGGCCAGCCTGGCGCGCCTGGTCTACCCCGGTCTGCGCTACAGCTTCAACGGAAAGTTTCAACTATGAACTGGCAGCTGATACGCCTGGACGAGGTGCCGGCCAGCCCCTGGCGCAATGGTGGTGGCGTCACACGCGAGTTGTTGGCGTGGCCCGAGGCGGCGGACTGGACTTGCCGGCTGTCGGTGGCCGAGGTGACGCAAGACGGCCCGTTTTCTCGGTTTGACGGCGTGCAGCGCTGCTTTGCCGTGCTGGACGGTGCCGGTGTGCGCCTGGGACTGAACGGGCAGTGTTTTGACCTGGACCGCCACAGCGCACCCTTTGCCTTTGACGGCGCCGTGCCAATAGATTGCCAGTTGCTGGGCGGGCCGACCCGAGATTTCAACCTGATGGTGCGCCAGCCATTGGGCCCGGCGCTGATGCGGCGAGTCGCAGGCCATTGGTCCACAACGCTCGAAAATTCAAAATTAATAGCAATGTATTCAATAACGACGGGGGCTGAGGCCCGATTTGGCTCAAAAATAACTGCGCTTCCCGCCGGCTGCCTGGCCTGGCAGTTGGTGCCGGCGGGCGCTGAAGTTGGCCTGTCTGCCGCCGAGGCTCTGTGGATGGAGGTTCCCTTATGACAACACAACTTTGGACGGGCTGCGCTGTGGCCACTCTGCAGCCGGCTGCCGCCAGCCCCTATGGCCTGATCGAGGATGCAGCCCTGGTGCTGGACGCCGACCGCGTGCTGTGGGTTGGCCCTCAGTCCGAATTGCCGACCGAGCTTCGCGCGCGATGCCAGCAGCAGCAAGATGCCGGTGGCGCCCTGATCACGCCCGGTTTGATTGATTGCCATACCCATCTGGTGTACGCCGGCGACCGTGCGCGGGAGTTTGAGCTGCGCCTGAACGGCGCCACCTATGAGGAAATCGCCCGCAGCGGCGGTGGCATTGCCTCCACCGTGCGGGCCACCCGTGCCGCCAGCGTTGAAGCGCTGCAGGCGCAGAGCCGGGTGCGGCTGCAAGCGCTGGTGGCGCAAGGCGTGACCACGGTGGAGATCAAATCCGGCTACGGCCTGGCGCTGGAGAGTGAGCGCCAGATGCTGCAGGTGGCCCGCGCCTTGGGGCGCGAGTTACCCGTCTCGGTGTGCACCACATTCTTGGGCGCTCATGCGGTGCCGCCTGAATTTGCCGGGCGCAGCGACGACTATGTGGACGCGGTGCTGGCGATGCTGCCGCAGCTGCACGCCGAGGGCCTGGTGGATGCGGTGGATGCGTTTTGCGAGGGCATCGGCTTCAGCCCGGCGCAGACCCGGCGCGTGTTCGCCGCTGCGAAGGCTCTGGGGCTGCCGGTCAAGCTGCATGCCGAGCAGTTGTCGGACAGCGGTGGTGCAGCGCTGGCCGCCGGCTTTCAGGCGCTGAGTTGTGACCACCTCGAGTGGTTGTCGGAGGAGGGCGCTGCCGCCATGGCGGCCGCTGGTACGGTGGCGGTGCTGCTGCCGGGGGCCTTTTATTTCTTGCGAGAGACCCGCCTGCCGCCGCTGGCGCTGCTGCGCCAGCACGGCGTCCCGATGGCGATTGCCACTGACTGCAACCCGGGCAGCTCGCCATGCAGCTCCTTGCTGCTGATGCTCAACATGGCCTGCACCCTGTTCCGGATGACGCCCGAGGAGGCCCTGGCCGGCGTCACCCGCCACGCCGCACGTGCCCTGGGCCTCACTGACCGGGGTGTGATTGCACCGGGCCTTCGGGCCGACCTGGTGCTGTGGGACGTTCGCCACCCGGCCGAACTCAGCTACGCCATCGGCGCCAACCCGCACCGCCAGACGATTTTTGGAGGGAAACCCCTGTGAGCTTTACCCTACGCCATGGCCAGGTGCCGCTGCTGGTCAGCATGCCGCACCTCGGCACCCTGATCCCTGCAGAGCTGCAGAGCAGCTATGTGCCGCGTGCGCTGGCCACCGAAGACACCGACTGGCATCTGGATCGGTTGTATGACTTTGTGACCGAGATGGGCGCCAGCGTGCTGATGCCTCAAGTCTCACGCTACGTGATCGATCTGAACCGCCCGCCTGATGACGCGCCCATGTACCCGGGTGCGTCCAACACCGAACTGTGCCCGACCCGGTTTTTCAATGGCGACCTGCTGTACCAGCCCGGCGCCGAGCCCGACCTGGCCGAGCGCCTGCGCCGGCGCGAGGCCTACTGGCAGCCCTACCACCAGGCCCTGGCCGACGAGTTGCAGCGCCTCAAGGCCTTGCATGGCCATGTGCTGCTTTGGGATGCGCACAGCATCCGCTCGCAGATTCCCTGGCTGTTTGAGGGGCGTCTGCCCGGGCTCAACCTGGGCACGGCTAATGGCGCCAGCGCCGACGTCACGATTGCGGACGCCCTGATGACTGTCTGCGCTGGCCAGTTGGCGGTCAGCCACGTGCTCAACGGCCGCTTCAAGGGCGGCTACATCACCCGCCGCTATGGGGCACCTGCCCAAGCCGTCCATGCGGTGCAGTTGGAGATGTGCCAGGACCTGTACATGCGGGAGTACAGCCCCTACGCATTCGATGCTGACCTAGCCGCTTCCATCAGGCCGCTACTGCGGGCAATGCTTGACACTGCGCTGCGAAGCTGCGCCAAGCTGTATGACTGAGCGCTTCTTTGCCCCACAGGCCTGGCTGGACGGTGCCTGGGCGCAGGATGTGCTGCTGTCGGTGGGTGCTGACGGTTGCTGGTCGGGCCTGCAGCCCAACGCCTCGGCCGCTCAAGCGCAAGGGGCGACGCGTCTGGCCGGGCCGGTGCTGCCAGGCCTGGTCAACTCCCACAGCCATGCATTCCAACGCGCCATTGCCGGTCTGACCGAGCGTGCCGGCGCGGCCGGCAGCAGCGACGACTTCTGGAGTTGGCGCGACCGCATGTACTCGGCCGCCAGGCGCATCACGCCGAGCCAAATGGAGCACATCGCGGCCTGGCTGTATGCCGAGTTGCTGGCTGGCGGCTACACGCAGGTCTGCGAGTTCCATTACCTGCACCAGCCTGCCGACGCTGCTGGCGGCGACCCGCTGGACATGTCCATGGCACTGGTCCGCGCGGCGGAGCGGGTCGGCATGGGCCTGACCCTGCTGCCCACCCTGTACATGCGCTCAGGTTTTGGCGCGACCGGACTGCGCCAAGACCAGCGCCGCTTTGCATCATCGCCCGACACCTTGGTGCGGCTGGTCGGCGAGGTGCAAGCCGCCTGCCGGGGCCTACCCGGCGTCAACCTGGGCTTGGCCATCCACTCCCTGCGCGCAGCCGGCTTGCCAGCCATGACCGAGTTGGCGGCTTGGGCCGGCGCGCAGCAATTGCCGGTGCACATCCACATCGCCGAACAGACCCAGGAGGTGCAAGACTGCCTGGCCCATACCGGGCAGCGCCCGATCGAATGGCTGCTCAATAACCTGCCGGTCAACGCTCAGTGGAACCTGGTGCACGCCACCCACGCCAACCTGTCTGAACTGCAGGCGGTGGCCCAGCGCGGCGCGGCCATCGTGATCTGCCCCAGCACTGAAGCCAACCTGGGCGATGGCGTGTTCGATTACCCGGCCTATGCCGCCGCCGGTGGCAACTGGTCAATCGGCTCTGACAGCCATGTCTCTCGCAGCTGGACGCAAGAGCTGTGCCTGCTGGAGTATTCGCAGCGGCTGACGCTGCGCCGGCGCAATGTGGCAGCCCAGCCCGGTGGTAGCTCGGCCGCGGCGCTGTTCAATGGCGCGCTGGCCGGCGGTCGGGCCGCCAGTGGTCTTCCATTGGGGTCAATCTCATTGGGGTACCGAGCCGATTTCGTGGTGCTGGACGCCCAGTCGCCCGCTTTGCTGGGCGTGCCCGGTCAACAGGCCCTGGATGCCCTGGTGTTTTCCAGCCCGCACACAGCGCCGGCCCAGGTGTATCAGGGTGGGCAACAGCGGCTTGATGGCAGCCGGCTGTGCCGGCCTGGCGCGGAGTCGGGGCTGCGAGAGCAGTTGGCGCAGGACTTTGCCAGGACGATGGGGGAGTTGTGGGGCTGAGTTGTTGCTATGGCTTTTTCATTGGCGTTGGCGTTGAGCGGGGCCGGCGTGGCTGATTTCGCTCATGTCCCCCGGGTGCAGCAGCCTGGCCGGCTCCACCTTTAATTCGTCATCCACGCCCCCGATCAGGTCGAGGGCAGGCTGCGGCGGGAATCCATGGATCCCCGCATTCGCGAGGATGACATCCAATGCTCGTCATTCCCGCTAGTTTCCCGTCATTCCCGGTCAAGCCGGGAACGACGAGGTTAGAGTGCGAGGGTCGTCAATGTGGTGACGGGATGAGCGGCGGAGCGGCATCAAGGAGGAGCCCTTAGGGCGGGGACAGCCGCGGAGCCGCTCAGCCCGGCAACACATTGACCGGAGCGCCAAAAACCAGTGCGCCCACCAAGCCACAACCGCATCATGTCGCGACCCGGACATACACGGCACTCGGCACAGGCACGCAGACCAGCAATGTCTTTATAGTGCAAGGTCCCCAGCCTGAAGCAAACTGCCCATGAGCCAACCTGATCCCTTCCACCCGTTCGTCGATATCGGGGCTCCTGTCCCAGACCATATACCGGCGGGCTTTAGGCGCATTTCGCTGGGTGGTGGCTTCCTGGTGCACAACGGGCCCTTGTATGCCCGCTGGACCGGCGAGCGCGTGCTGTTGGGCTTTCGGGTGGAGGCGCGTCACACCAACCCGCTCAAGATCTGCCACGGCGGCATGCTGGCCACGTTTGCCGACATGCTGGTGCCCTGCGCCAACATGTACCAGTCCACCTTGGAGCGCCGTTTTTTGCCGACCATCAGCCTGCAGATTGACTACATGAGCCCGGCGCCGCTGGGCGCCTGGGTGCAGGGGCAGGCCGATATTTTGCGCACCACGCGAAACATGCTGTTTGGCCAGGGCCTGGTCACGGCCGATGGCGAACCCGCGCTGCGCATGAGTGGCATTTTCAAGATGGGGCCGCTGTTGACCCAGGGTTCGTCGACCGATCCGCTCGGGCTCAAAACCCCATGAGCCAGACCATGCCTATGCCTCTGGCGGAGCCCGTACCCTTTCGCCAGGACGCGGCTGTGGTCGGCTTGGTGGGGCTGGCCCATGCCAGTTCGCACTTTTCGCATCTGCTTCTGCCACTGATGTTCCCGGTTTTTATGGCGGAGTTCTCCTTGAGCTACTCGCAAGTTGGCCTGCTGATGACGGTGTTTTTTGTCGTCTCCGGCATCGGTCAGGCCGCTGCTGGCTTTGCGGTGGACCGGCTTGGGGCGCGGCCCCTGTTGTTTGCGGCTCAGGCCATTCTGGCGCTGGCCTGTGCGGCGGCCTCGCTGGCCAATGGTTACCCGGCGCTGCTGTTGGTGGCGGCGCTGGCCGGTCTGGGCAATGCCACTTTTCACCCGGTGGACTTCACCATCATGAACCAGCGGGTGTCGGCGCCGCGGCTGGGCCATGCTTTCAGCGCCCACGGCTTGACCGGCAACCTGGGCTGGGCGGCAGCGCCCTTGTTCCTGGTCGGCCTGACCCGGCTGTCTGACTGGCGCACCGCCTATCTGGCCGCTGCCATGATGTACCTGGCTATTTTGGCCCTGCTTTGGCTGCACCGGGACAAGCTGAGCACGCGGGCGGTGGTACGCCCGGCTGGTATGGCCCAGGAAAACAAACTGGCCTTCATGAAGCTGCCGGTGGTGTGGTGGTGCTTTGGGTTCTTTTTGCTGTCGACGATGACGCTGGCGGTGGTGCAGAGCTTTTCGGCCTCTATCCTCAAAGCCGTGCACGGCGTCAGCATTGAGGCGGCCACGCTCACGCTCACGGCCTACATGCTGTGTGGCGCTGCTGGCATGCTGGTCGGCGGTTTTGTCGTCGGCCGCGCTGCTCACAACGACCGGGTGGTTGCAATCGCCATGACGGTAGCGGCTCTTTGCCTCGCGCTGTGCAGCACAGGGCTGCTGGGTGGCACCGGCACCATGGTGGTGCTTGCGGCCACCGGCCTGGCAGTTGGTATCGGCGGGCCGTCGCGCGACATGATGATCAAGCGGGCCACGCCACGCGAGTCAACTGGGCGGGTGTACGGCATGGTGTATTCGGGGCTGGACGTGGGCTTTGCGCTGTCGCCCATGGTATTTGGCTTGTTCATGGATCGGGGCTGGTACGCCGCCACTCTGCTGGGTGCAGCAGGCACCTTACTACTGAGTGTTGCTGCGGCATTGGCGGTCGGCCGCCAAAGCACCGGGACTGTAGCAACGGGCTGATCAATGGCCTGATTCATGGCTGTGGCCGGATAATGCCCCTCATGGTTGCCTGGGGATGTAGGATCCATAAGGTTTTTTCAATTTTCCGGGTCACATTCATGAAAATTTCGACGCGTTTGATGCTGCTGGTCGGTTTAATGTCGGCTTTGTTGATCGGTATTGGCGGTTTGGGCCTATTTGGTATCGCCGCCAGTAACGCCGCCTTGCAAACCGTCTACGACGACCGGGTCGTGCCCTTGGGCCAGCTGGCGGAGATCCAGCGCATGATGGTGACCAATGGCGCCGAGCTCACGGCTGCGGTACTCGAAGCTACGCCGGAGGCTGCCACCCGGCACGCTATGGTGATCGAGGCCAATATTGCGGCTGTGAGCAAAGTCTGGGCGGCCTACATGGCCACCAAGCTGACGCCCGAAGAAGAAAAAACCGCTGTGCTCTTTGCCACCCAGCGCAGCCGCTACGTGAGCGAGGGTTTGCGGCCCGGTTTGGCGGCGCTGAACAGTGGCGACTTCAAGGAGGCGCAGCGCATCGCCATCTCGGTGCTGCCGGAGGTTTATGCCCCGACTTACGCAAGTATGGCGGCGCTGATTCAGATTCAGCTCAAAGAAGCCAAGATGGAATACGACGGCGCACTCATCCGGTATGAGGCGATCCGCCTTGCGTCTATTCTGTCGGTGGCGTTGGGTGTGCTGGCTGCGGCATTGCTGGGCTTTTTCATGATTCGCGGTATCTCCCGCGCCATCCGCCAGGCGACAACCATGACCAGTGCCGTCGCATCGGGTGACCTCACCGTGGACACTGAAATCCGTGGTGAGGACGAGATTGCTGTTTTACTCAGGGCGCTGGCAGGCATGAAAGACAGCCTCATCGGGGTGGTGGCAACGGTGCGTGTTGGGGCTGAGAGCGTGGCCACAGCCAGCGCCGAGATTGCGCAAGGCAACCATGACTTGTCTGCCCGAACCGAAAGCCAGGCCAGCGCGCTAGAGCAAACGTCGGCTGCTATGGAGCAGCTGGGCGCTACTGTGGTGCAAAACTCCGATAGCGCAGGTCAGGCCAACCAACTTGCTATGAATGCCTCGACCGTGGCGGTCCAGGGGGGGCAGGTGGTGGGGCAGGTGGTCGAGACCATGAAGGGCATCAATGACTCGTCGCGCAAGATTTCCGACATCATCAGCGTGATCGATGGCATCGCCTTTCAGACCAATATTCTGGCCCTGAATGCAGCGGTTGAGGCCGCTCGTGCCGGGGAACAGGGGCGGGGGTTTGCGGTGGTGGCGAGCGAAGTCCGTTCGCTGGCGGGCTGTTCAGCTGAAGCCGCCAAAGAGATCAAGGGCTTGATCAACGACAGCGTCAAGCGGGTAGAGCAGGGCAGTGCGCTGGTCGACCGGGCCGGCGTCACCATGACCGAAGTGGTGAATGCGATTAAACGGGTGACTGACCTGATGGGAGAGATCAGTTCCGCCAGCAAGGAGCAAAGCATCGGCGTGGCTCAAGTTGGCGAGGCGATCACTCAGATGGATCAGGCGACCCAGCAAAACGCTGCACTGGTTGAAGAAATGGCAGCTGCGGCCAGCACTCTCAAGTCACAGGCGAACGAGCTTGTGGGCACCGTTGCCTTGTTCAAACTACCGGCTGGTCAGGCGCCACGCGCCCACGCTTCGGATGGCAAACCAGGACGCAACTTGGCCTTGGTGGCTTCTGCCAAGCCCCGCGCTCAGTTGCCAAAATCGCCCAGCCGGCCGGTGTTGGCGAGACCGGCGCCTGCCCCAAGCGCTGCTCTCGCGGCCCCGCGCGCCAACCCGAAACCGACAGCAGCGACCCCTGATGACGGAGATTAGGAAAGCTTCTGAAGATCGTCATAATCCGCCCATGAACAGTCAAACAATCGGCGGCCACCTGTTGGTCGAGTGCCTGGTGGCGCAGGGTGTCACGCATGCGTTTGGTGTGCCTGGCGAGAGCTACCTGGCCGTGCTGGACGGCTTTCACCGCCACGCCGACCAGATACGCTTCATCATCAACCGGCAGGAGGGCGGTGCCGCCTTCATGGCCGAGGCCCATGGCAAATTGACTGGCCGGCCTGGCGTGTGTTTTGTGACTCGCGGCCCGGGCGCCACCAACGCCTCGATCGGTGTGCACACCGCGTTCCAAGACTCTACGCCCATGGTGCTGTTTGTCGGCGACGTAGCGAGCGACACACGGGACCGCGAGGCCTTTCAGGAGGTGGATTACCTGAGTTTTTTTGGCCCCAGCACCAAGGGATTTGCCAAACGGGTCGAGCGAATTGACGACGTGCGCCGCATCCCGGAATACGTGGCCCGTGCCTTTGCCACCGCCATGAACGGCCGCCCCGGCCCGGTGGTGGTGGTGCTGCCCGAAGACATGCTGACCCAGGCTGTGTTGGCTAACCCGGTCACCGGCCTGATGCCGCAAGCACTACCCCGCCTGGCCCCGGTTGAGGCCTGGAGTGACCCGGGAGCCTTGCGCACGCTGCGTGAACTGCTATTGAAATCAGAGCGACCCGTGGTGATTGCGGGCGGCGGCGGCTGGACAGTGCAGGCGGCGCAGGCGCTGCAACGCTTCGCAGAGAACTGGTGCCTGCCGGTGGGCAACGCCTTTCGTTTCCAGGATACCTTTGACAACCACCATCCGTTGTACGCCGGTGATGTGGGCATCGGCATCAACCCCAAACTGGCTGAGCGCATTCGTGCCAGCGACCTGGTGCTGGCGATCGGGCCGCGCCTGGGCGAGATGACCAGCGGCGGCTACACCCTGTTCGAGGTGCCGCGCCCGCGCCAGACCCTGGTGCACATCCACGCCAGCGCCGAGGAACTGCACCGGGTGTACCACGCTGACCTGGCCATCAACGCCACCATGAATGCCGCCGCGCGTTCCCTGGAGGTGCTGACTGCGCCGGTGACAGTACCCTGGGCTAATTGGAGTGCAGCCTGCCATGCTGACTACGTGGCTAACCTCGAGCCGCAGCCTCTGCCCGGGGACATTGATATGCCGGCCATCGTGGCCTGCCTGCAAACGCATTTGCCAGCAGACGCAGTACTGACCAATGGCGCGGGCAACTTTGCGAGCTGGGTGCACCGTTTTTACCGGCACCATGGTCTGGCCAAGGGCTGCAAAACGCAGCTGGCCCCGACCAATGGCGCTATGGGCTATGGTGTGCCAGCCGGTATTGCGGCAGCCATCACCACGGGTCGCCTGGCCTTCACCATGGCGGGCGATGGTGATTTTCTGATGAATGGGCAGGAGCTGGCCACCGCCGTGCAATACGGCGCCAAGACCATCATCGTGCTGCTCAACAACAGCATGTTCGGCACCATCCGCATGCACCAGGAACGCGAGTACCCCGCCCATGTGGCCGGCACCGGTCTGAAAAACCCCGACTTTGTGGCGCTGGCCCAGGCCTATGGCTATGCCGCACAACGCATCACCCGCACCGACGAGTTTGAGCCGGCCCTGCTGGCTGCATTGGCGCGGCCGCAGGGCAGCCTGATCGAGGTGGTTCTGGACCCGGAGGTCATCAGCACCCGCGGCACGCTGTCTGCGATCCGGGACAAGGCCTTGGCGTCTTTGCTACCAAAAGAATAGCTGTCAGACCAAGCCTGATAAGGGCTAGCGTGCTATTTCTTATATAAAAAAGGCCCGCAGCAACGGGCCTTTTTTTGCAGCAAAGATCAGTGACTCCAGGCCACTGAGCTGGCTTACTCCTTGATGTCAACGCCGTAGAAGTTGTGGCGGCCGAATGGGCTAAGTTTGAAGTCGATCACTTCTTTGCGCACCGGCTTGAGCTGCACAGCGTGGGCGATGGTGAACCAGGGCGCCTGTTCCTTGAAGATCACCTGCGCCTGCTCGTACAGCTTGCCGCGGGCGGTCGGGTCGGTGATGGTCTTGGCTTTGAGCACCAGGTCTTCGAAGGGCTGGAAGCAGAACTTGGCCACATTGCTGCCACCAGGTTTGGCGGCGTCGCAGCCCAGCAGGGTGTGCAAGAAGTTATCCGGGTCACCGTTGTCACCCGTCCAACCCAGCATGCCCATCTGGTGTTCGCCCGCTTGCAAGCGCTTGCGGTACTCGCCCCATTCAAAGCTCTTGATCTCGGCCTTGACGCCGATCTTGGCCAAATCGGCTTGCATCAGCTCTGCAATCCGCTTGGCGTTCGGGTTGTAAGGACGCTGCACAGGCATCGCCCACAGGTCGGTGGTGAAACCATTGGGCAGGCCGGCAGCGGCGAGCAGCTTCTGTGCGGCAGCCGGGTCAAACGCGTCGTCCTTGATGGCGTCGTTGTAAGACCACTGGGTTGGCGGGATCGGGTTTTTGGCCGCAACACCGGTGCTCAGGTAGACCGCATCGATGATGGCCTGCTTGTTGATCGCCATGTTGATGGCCTTGCGCACCCGCACGTCATCAAACGGCTTTTTGGTGGTGTTGTAGGCCAAGTAGCCCACGTTCAGGCCCGGCTGCTCCAGCACAGAGATCTTAGGGTCCTTTCGCATGGCGTCCAGGTCGGCCGGGTTGGGGTAGGGCATGATGTGGCATTCGCCCTTTTGCAGCTTGGCCCAGCGCACCGAGGCATCGGTCGTGATGGCGTACACCAAGTCGTCAATCTTGGCCTTGCCAGCGTAAAACTCGGGGAAGGCCTTGTAGCGGATGACCGCATCTTTCTGGTACTGCACCAGGTAGAACGGGCCGGTGCCGATCGGCTCCTGGTCGATCTTCTCGGGCGTACCGGCCTTGAGCATAGCGTCAGCGTATTCCTTGGACTGGATGCCGGCGTACTCCATGGCCCAACCCGACAAGAACGGAGCCTCAGGCTTATTCAGGGTGATTTTGAGGGTCATCGCATCAATCTTGTCGACCGATTTGATCTGCTTGTCCATGCCCATGCCCATGAAGTAGGAGTGGTTGGAGCTGGTGACCTTGAAATAAGGGTGGCTTTCTTTCCACTGGCGTTCGATGGCAAAAATGATGTCATCGGCGTTCATGTCGCGCGTGGGCTTGAAGTTTTTGTTGCTGTGCCACTTGACGCCCTTGCGCAGGAAGAATGTGTATTCCTTGCCGTCAGGGGTGACGGTCCAGCGTTCAGCCAGACCCGGTACCACGGCAGTGCCGCCACGCTCAAATTCAACCAGGCGGCTGTAGATGGGCGACAGGGCATCGAATGAGGTGCCCGTGGTGTTGATGCTGGGTGAAAAGTTCTCGGGACTGCCTTCTGAGCAGTACACCAGAGTTTTGGCTGAGGCCGGTGCCAGTGCCAGCAGGGCCGGCAGGACCAGGGCGCAGAGCAGGGCGCTCTTGCTGGGCCGCATGCGGCGGGCGAGCTTGGGGGATTGCGTCATCGTGAAGACTCCTCTGGGGTTAATGCTGCGGCGCAGCGGGTTCGATCAATTGTTCAGCCAGGTGGCAGGCCAGTTGCCGCCCGGCCAGTTCGCGCAGGGCCGGACGCTCCGTGCGGCAGCGCTCGGTGGCCAGCGGGCAACGGGTGGAAAACACGCAGCCCGGTGGCGGATTTAGAGGCGAGGGCAACTCGCCCTTGAGCACCGTGCGCGGTACGGCTGCACCGCTGCCGACCAGCCCAGGCGTGGCGCCCAGCAGGGCCCGGGTGTAGGGGTGCAGCGGCTGGGCAAAAATGCGGCCCTTGTCGCCCTGCTCCACGGTCTGACCCAGGTACATCACCAGGACATCGTGGGCGATGTGGCGCACCACGCCAAGGTCGTGCGAGATGAACAGGTAGGCCAGGCCAAGCTCGGCTTGCAGATCGGCCAGGAGGTTAAGCACCTGGGCCTGGATGGACACATCAAGCGCCGAAACAGGCTCGTCGGCCACCACCAGTTTAGGCTTGAGCATCAGCGCACGGGCGATGGCTATGCGCTGGCGCTGGCCGCCCGAAAACATATGTGGGTAACGGTCATAGTGTTCGGGTCGCAGGCCCACCAGGGCCAGCATGGCGCGGGCCTGTTGCGCGCGCTCCGGGGCCTTGAGTCGGGTGTTGATCTCGAGCGGCCCTTCCAGAATGGCACCAATCTTTTTGCGCGGGTTGAGTGAGCCGTAAGGGTTCTGGAACACCAGTTGCACCGCCTGGCGCAGTTCGCGTCGTTGCTGTGGCGCAGCGCTTAGCACGTCCACACCGCCCAGGGCCAGTCGACCACTTGTCGGCGCTTCAATCAAGGCCACCATGCGTGCCAGGGTCGATTTGCCGCAGCCCGACTCTCCCACCACGGCCAGCGTGCGGCCTGGCTGTATTGAAAAAGACACGCCCGCCACGGCGTGGAGTTGGTCCGGCTGCCGGAACAGGCCGCGGCCAATGCGGTAGACCTGGCGCAAGTCATGCGCTTCAACCACAGAGGTCATGCAAGCGCTCCCACTTTGGGCTGGCCGCTTAGGCTCAAGGGGTGGTGGCAGCGGACCGCAGCTTGCAGGCCGTTGACCAGGCCCGGGCGTTGGTTGCGGCAGTCTTCGTCGGCATAGCTGCAGCGCGGCGCAAACAGGCAGCCTGTGGGCCTGTCATACAGGCCCGGCACCATGCCAGGAATGGTCGCAAGCCGGGCACTGCCGTCGCTGCGCTCGGGCAGGGCGGCCATCAGGGCTTCGGTGTAGGGATGGCGCGGCCGCTGGAATAGGGCTTGTGCGGGCTGCTGCTCCATGATTTGGCCGGCGTACATCACGGCCACCCGCTGCGCCATGTCTGACACCACGCCCATGTTGTGGGTAATCAGCACCAGCGCCATGCCGCGCTCGCGTTGCAGGCTGCGCAGCAGATCGAGGATTTGCGCCTGGATCGTGACATCAAGCGCGGTGGTGGGTTCATCAGCGATCAGCAACTTGGGGTTGCAGGCGATGGCCATGGCAATCATGACCCGCTGGTTCATGCCACCCGACAACTGGTGCGGGTAGGCCTTCAGGCGAGTCTCCGGATCCGACATACCCACCTGCTCCAACAGCTCTATCGAGCGGCGCTTTGCCGCCTTGCTGTCCATGCCAAGGTGGACCCTGAGGGTCTCTGCCAGCTGAAAACCAACCGAAAAACAGGGGTTGAGGCTGGTGGTCGGTTCCTGAAAAATCATGGCCACGTCTTTGCCGGTCAGGCGGCTGCGGTCTTTCATGGACAGGCCCAGCAGGTCGTGGCCATCAAAGCGCATCTTGCTGGCCGTGACGCGCCCGGGGTAGGGCACCAAGCCCATCAGCGCCATCATGGTCACGCTTTTGCCCGAGCCCGACTCTCCGACGATGCCCAGCACATCACCCGCATCCAGCGTCAGGCTGACGCCCTCGACGGCATGCAGCACACTGCTTCGCGAGGGGAACTCGACGGACAGGTTTTCGATTTCTAGCAGGGCCATGGTGGTCTTGTCAGCGTTTGAGTCAGCGTTTGAGTTTGGGGTCGAAGGCGTCACGCAGACCGTCGCCGAGCAGGTTGAAAGCCAGCACGGTGATCAGAATCGCCAGACCGGGGAAGGTGACCACCCACCAAGCGCGCATCACGAATTCGCGAGCGTCTGCCAGCATAGTTCCCCATTCTGGCGACGGCGGTTGGGCGCCCAAACCCAGGAATCCCAGTGCTGCGGCGTCCAGGATCGCGGTCGAAATACCGAGCGAGGCCTGCACAATGAGTGGCGCCATGCAGTTGGGCAGCACCTCGTTGAACATCAGACGCAGGTGGCCGGCGCCGTTCATGCGGGCGGCGGTGACGTAGTCGCGCGACATTTCAGAGATCACTGCCGCCCGGGTGATGCGCACATAGTGGGGCAACACCACGATCGCCACCGCCAGCATCGCGTTCATGAGGCCAGGCCCGAGAATCGCCACGATCACAATCGCCAACAGCAGGCTGGGCAGGGTCAGGATGATGTCCATCAGCCGCATCACGGCAATCTCGAAGACGCCGCGAAAATAACCGGCGGCCATCCCCAGCACCGTGCCAACCACCACCGACAGGGCCACCACCGCCAGCCCAATCACCAGTGACAGCCGGGCGCCATAGATCAGGCGGGACAGGATGTCACGGCCAATCGCATCGGTACCCAGGGGGTAGCTGATGGAGCCGCCAGCCTGCCAGAACGGCGGCTTGAGAAAGACGGTGTTCTTGGTCAGTTCGGGCGCATGCGGTGCCAGCAGCGGTGCAAACAGAGCGGTCAGCAAGACCAGCAGCACGATGAGTAAACCTGCCAACGCGCCACGGTTGGCGCTGAAGTCGCTCCAGAACTCGCGCAACGGCTGTGCTGGCGCAGCTGGGGTGACGGTGGCTGCGATGCTGTTGCTCATGACTGGTGCCGAATGCGCGGGTTGATAATGCCGTAGGTGAGGTCAACCATCAGGTTGACCAGCATCACAACGACACCCAGCAGCAGCATGCCGCCCTGCAGCACCGGGTAATCGCGGCGGCTGATGGCCTCGATCAACCACTTGCCCACGCCCGGCCAGGAAAAAATGGTCTCAGTCAGGATGGCGCCTGTAAACAGCACGCCCACCTGCAGGCCGATCACGGTCACCACCGGAATGAGCGCATTGCGCAGTGCATGCAATGACACCACGCGCAAATTGGACAGACCCTTGGCACGGGCGGTGCGGATGTAGTCTTCGCCCAGCACCTCCAGCATGGCGGAGCGGGTCATGCGCGCAATCACCGCCAGCGGGTGGGTGCCCAGCACGATGGTCGGCAAGATCAGGTGCGCCACGGTCGACCAAAAGGCGCCCTTGTTTTTGGACAGCAGCGAGTCGATCAGCATAAAACCGGTGGTCGGCTCAATGAAATATTTGACGTCTAACCGGCCCGACACCGGCGTCAGGTCCAGCCCTACAGAGAATAGCAGGATCAGCAGCAGTCCCCACCAAAAAATGGGCATTGAGTAGCCGGTGAGCGATACGCCCATCACACCATGGTCTAGGATGGAATTGCGCTTGACCGCCGCCAGGATGCCTGCCGGAATGCCCAGCAGCAGACCAAACACCATGGCGCAGAGGGCCAATTCGATGGTGGCTGGAAACAGCGCCAAAAACTCATTCAGCACCGGCTCATGGGTGATGATGGATTTGCCCAGGTCGCCTTGCAGCACGCGGCCGATGTAAATGCCGTACTGCACAAGCACGGGTTGGTCTAAGCCGTAGGCCTTGAGCAGTTCCGCGTGCCGCACCGGGTCGATGCCGCGTTCACCGGCCAGGGTTTCGATTGGATCGCCCGGGACCAGGCGAATCAGAAAAAACGCCACCAGTGTCATCCCGAGAAAAGTCGGGACGATCAAACTAAGGCGGGTGAGTAGAAAGCGTAACAAGGGGTCACTGTACAGGGTCAGGCATTCTACTCAGGCCGGATCACGCGACATCACGCGGCAGCTGGTCAGCCAGCCCGGTCAGCTCCCACCGCACCAGCGGCCAAGGGATGATGCCGGCGGCGCCCACATCCGCGAAAAAATCAGCCAGTGCAAAGGCGTTACCCCGCTGACTGGCGTAGTCGCCCAGCAGGCGATCAAGCAGGGCCTTGCCCGTGATGTAACTGCTGCCATAGCCGGGTTGGCGCAGGTACAGGTGTTGTTCGAACTGCAGCAGGGGAAGGTCGGCCCGCATCCAGCCGCGCGGCGTGTTGGCTACCTGGAAATCCATGGCCTGCCGCAGCGTGAATTCGTTGGCATGCAGGTACAACGATGCCAGGCCACGCGCCGCCCTTTGCGCCAGAAGGATCCACACCACCTCGCGCGAGCGCGGGTTGTCGTCATACAGGCCGGCGTGCATCATGATCTCCTCAATGGCCGTGGCGAGGCCCTCAGCCCGGCTGTCAAAGATGTTGTAGAGCAGGGCACCGCGACGCACCGGGCTGGGGTGCGGGGCTTCGCGCATCTGCGCCAGTTCGAACCAGTGGTACCAGTGGCACCACAGCGCCATGGGCTCGTGCTGACGCGCAATGGCAAAAAAATGACGACTCTCTTCTGGAAAATAGCGCCCGACATGCGCTCTTAGGGCTGGCGCCATGTAGTCCTGGACATGCAGGATTTGCTGGTCGCGGAGGAAGGCCATGTACTTGGCCACGCTCTGCGCCGCCCGGTGCTCGTAGTCCTCGGGGCTGTTGATCACCACCAGCGGCGGTAGATGGCGGTTGCGGTGCTCTTCCAGCTTAAGCGACGCCTGGGCCCTGGCCAACTCGCGCTGCAGCAGGGCCACCTCCTCGTCCCAGGTCATCGGCACCAAATGGACATGGCGCTGGCTCCAACTGTAGGCTTCCCGGCCCAGCCCGGAAGGCCCGGTTTTGCCGGCACCTTGGAGCGTCAACCAGTCGGCGAACGCCAGCGTCGCGGCCCGGGCCTGTTCGATGGCCGTCTGGAGCTCTGGCGTTGCCGGAGCAGTTCTTGCCGCAAGCGCGTCCAAGTCGCTGACCTGATTGCGGAACACATAGATGCCACCCAGCCACAGGTCTTTGGCGTTCCCTGTCAGGTTGTCGGGCGCCTGGGTCAACAGCGGAGGGATTGTGCGGAGCGCTGCTGCAAGCTGTGTCGCGTCTGCAAGGCTCAGCGGAAAGGCGTAGGTCCAGAGCTCCACCAAAGCATGGTGGCAGGGGCCCTCGTGGTCCGGGGTGTCACTCTGTTCGCTCCAGATGGAACGGTAGAAAGCCGGGTCGCGGCTCCAGGGTTGCAGCACCCGCAGGTTGAAATCTAGACCGTTTATTTCGGCGCGCAGCAGGCAGAGGTCGACCTGTTGGGCAACTGGCCAGGCCGTGGAGTCGAGTGCTGTCAGTCGCTGTTGGAAAGCAGGCAGCCTGTTCTGTTTGTCTTGCAGGGCGGGTGCGCGGTAGTCCGGCACACCGTCGCTCAACAGGGGCGCCGCCTCGAAGGCGCGCCAATCTGCAAACAGGGCTAGCAGTTGGGCATTCATGGAGAGTCCTTGGTCGTACCGAGCACACACAAGAAGCCAGGTCGGATCTGGCCGCAAAAGGAAAAAAGGCCGGCTATCGCCGGCCTTTCAGAGCGGCTGTATGAACCGCTTACTTGAGGTGCTTGCCGATCAGGCCAGCCATCTCAAACATCGAGACCTCTACCTTGCCAAACACTTCTTTGAGCTTGGCGTCAGCGTTGATCATGCGCTTGTTGACGGCGTCTTGCAGCTTGTGCTTTTTGATGTAGGTCCACAGCTTGCTGACCACCTCGGTGCGGGGCAGTGGGCTTGCGCCAACAACAGCCGCCAAGTGGGCGCTGGGAGTCAGAGCTTTCATGAAAGCGGCGTTGGCCACGCGTTTTTTGGCAGGTGCAGCTTTCTTGGCTGGGGCTGCCTTTTTGGCAGGCGCTTTTGCCGGTGCAGCCTTGGCGGCTACTTTTTTGGCCGGTGCGGCTTTCTTGGCCGGAGCGGCTTTGGTGGCTGGCGCAGCTTTGGTGGCCGGAGCTACCTTCTTGGCGGGAGCAGCTTTCTTGGCCGGGGCTTTCTTTGCAGTTGCCATGATGTATGTACCTTCTAGAAGTTGATGAGTCACCAGAAAAAAACCGCTTCTTCGCTGGCAGACCGCATGCTACTGGAGAAAGTAGGTGTTTCATAGGGGTATATCCCTTTTTCATTGGAGAGGACTGTATTTTTCCGCCTTTTTTGCTGTGATGGTGCCAGCGCGCGCCGGCAAAGTCGCAAGCAACACGCCAAGCAGGGCTATCGCAAAGGCCAGCAATTGCAGGCCAGCCAGTGTCTCTCCCAGTGCCAGCACCCCGACCAGTGCCGCCGTCATCGGTAGCATCACCGTAAAAACACCGGCCCGGGTGGCGGACACTGACTGCAAACCGGTCATCCACAGCCAAACCGTGCCCACACTGGCCGCCAGCCCATAAAACAGCACCAGTGCCCAGATGGACCACGACACTGCGCCAAAGTCGAAGCGCAGTGCCAGGTAAAGCCCGATGGGTGTGCTCAGCGCCAGGCCCCATAGGTTGATTAGCGCCGTGATCCGTTTCGGGCTCAGGACGCCGATGAGCTTCTTGCCGATCACGGCGTAAGCGGCCTCGCACAGCACCGCACCGAACACCAGCAGGTTGCCCCATAACTGGTTATTTTGAATAAAATCGGCCTCCAGGCCTTGTCCAGATTGAATAGTTAGCTCTTGTTTTGATAGCGAAAGCAGTCCCAGCCCCAACGCGGCACAGGCAATGGCCATCGCCACTCTTGGGCTGATTCGCTCGCCCAACCACCACCAGCTCAGCAGCGCGACCACCGCCGGTATCGACGCCAGAATGATGCCCGCCGAGATGGCGCTGGTCATGCTGACGCCGTAGAGCATGCAAATCGAAAACAGAACATTGCCCAGCAGTGATTCGAAAAATACAAGCCGGCGTGTGGCAGGGGTAACCGGTGCCTCCTGGGGCGGCTTCTTCAGCCAGTGCACCATGGCGACCGCGCCAATGCCAAATCGAATCCAGGCCAACAGCAACACCGGCAGCGCCATGACCAAGGGTTTCGACAGTGCCACATAGCTGCCCGCCAATGACATGCTCAAAGCCAGAAACAGGTAGGCGCTCAAAGGGTGAGCCGGCGGCTGCGGGGCAGGGCTTGGCAACGGGTGTTGGGTGTGCGCCACGGGGCGGGTCGCGGGTTGCGTGAGTTGAGAGGTCTCACATCATGCCTGAGCTTGACCTTGTCTCGTTTGGGACCGGTTTGCTGCGAGCCCTTGCAATTGGCACCATAAGCGCTGGTGCAAATGGTGTAAGTTCAGGTTTTGTCATATCAGTCAGGGGCAGTCATGGGTTTGGGCCAATTCGCATATGCCAACAACAGCAACCGCTTTATGGGCGTCGAACCGCTGGCGGCGCAACCCTTTGCGCTGGTTGGCGTGCCCTTTGATGGCGCAGTAACAAACCGCCCGGGCGCACGCTTCGGACCGCAGGAGATCCGCCGCGCCAGCCTGATGCTTTGCGATGGCATTCACCCCTGGTTCGGCGTCTCACCATTGAGCTTGCTCGGTGACGCGCTCGACATGCGCTTGCCCAATGCCTCGGCCCTGGCGATGGTGCGCGAGCACATTCAGGCTCAGGCGGCTGCCCTGATGGCGCGGCACCATTGCGTGTTTCTGGGCGGCGACCATTCAGTCACCCTGCCGTTGTTGCGCGCTGCGCACGCCCTGCATGGCGAGCTGGCGTTGGTGCATTTTGATGCTCACTGCGACACCTGGCAGGACCACTTTGGTGAGCCTTCGGGCCACGGCACCTGGACCTACGAGGCCCTGGCCGAAGGCCTGGTCAGCCCGGCGCATACGGTGCAGATCGGCCTGCGCTCCAGCGGTGAGCGTGCGGCACGTGAGTACGTGCAAGATCAGGGCGGGTTGATCTTCACGGCGCGACAACTGCGTGGGCTGGATGGTGCGGCCTTAGCACCTGTGCTGGCCAGCGTGCTGGAGCGGATCGGTCAGCGCCCCTGCTACTTGACGCTGGACATCGACTGCCTGGACCCGGCCTTCGCGCCCGGCACTGGCACGCCCGAGCCAGGTGGCTTGAGCACAACACAGTTGCTCACTCTGCTCGAAGGGCTGGCGCCTCTGAACATGGTGGGCATGGACTGTGTGGAGGTGGCGCCGGCTTATGACCACGCCGAGCTGACCAGCCAGGCCGCGGCCACTTGTGTTTGGACCTACCTGTGTGGCCAGGTCGCCAAGCTGCCCTGAACCAGGCCCAACCATGCTGATTGACTCCGATACCCAACTGAACCTGCGCAGTTACTACGAGGCCAGCGTCGTACGCCCGCCGCAGGCGTCGGCGCTGCAGGGCGACCTGGTGGCCGATGTGCTGGTGGTGGGGGCTGGCTTTGCCGGCCTGTCGGCGGCCATTGAGCTGGCACAGCGCGGCCTGCGCGTGGTGGTGCTGGAGGCCGACCGGGTTTGCAGCGGCGCCTCGGGCCGCAACGGTGGCCAGGCGATCGCCGGTTTTGCCAGCGGGCAAGGCCCGATTGAGCATCAACTCGGCCGCGGCGACGCCCGGTTGGCCTGGGAGATGTCGCTGGAGGCGGTGCGCCTGATCGATGAGCGCATTGACGCCTTCGGCATCGACTGCGATCGCGTGCACGGCTACCTCTACGTCGCTGAGACCGCGGCCAAAGCGCGGCGGTTGGAAGCGGAGATGGCCGGCCTGGCGCGAGACTACGGTTTTGCCACCGACTTTGCCAGCGGCGCAGCAACCCGGCGGCTGATTGACAGCCCGCGCTACCAAGCTGCCGCCTACGACCGCGTGTCTGGACACCTGCACCCGCTCAAGTACGGTCTTGGGTTGGCTGCGGCCGCCCGGGCGCTGGGGGTGACGATCTGTGAGCATTCGCCCGTGCTCGGCCTGAGCCGCGGAGCCCGGCTGCGGGCGCGCACGGCCGGTGGCTCGGTCAGCGCCGCGTTCGGCGTACTGGCCGGCAATTGCACGCTGGGCGAATACGGGCCACAAGTGGCGCCAGACATTGCGCCCCGCATCATGCCGGTGGGCACCTACATGGTCAGCACTGCGCCGCTGGACCCGGCCCTGTGCCGGCAGCTGATTCCCTCCAACGCGGCAGTCTGTGACACCAATTTTGTGCTGGATTACTTTCGTTTCAGCGCCGACCATCGCCTGTTGTTCGGTGGCCGGGTGAGCTACACCACGCGCACCCCCGAGCGCTTGGAGCAGTTGATGGCGGCCCGCCTGCGGCAAGTTTTCCCGCAGCTCGGCGCCGCGCCGATCGAGCATGTTTGGGGGGGCTTTGTGGATATCAGCATGAACCGAACGCCCGACTTTGGCCGACTGGGTGATAACTTGTACTACCTGCAGGGTTTCAGCGGCCATGGCGTGGCCCTGACGGGGCTCGCGGGCCGACTCGTGGCCGAAGCGGTAGCGGGACAGGCGGCACGATTTGACCTGTTTGCCCGGCTCAAGCATCGGCCCTTCCCCGGCGGGCGCTTGCTGCGCATGCCCACCCTCACACTGGCAATGCTGTTTTACCGCTTGCGCGACGCCTGGTGAGGCCGTCGCAGGGCGGACAGAAGGGTGCGGGCCAACAGGGGGCCACAGCGCTCGATGTCGGCCAAATGGGTGTAGCCGTAACCGATCACCAGGCCACGCGCATCCTGGCGCTTGAGGCAGTAGGCTGAGAGCGGCCGCACCGTCAGCCCGACCAGCGCCAGTTGCTCGGCCAGTCCCACGTCGTCTGCATCCTCTGCCAGTCGCAGACACAGGTGAAGGCCTTGCTCAGCGCCGGTGATTCTTGCCAGTGGTCCCAGGCAGGGCTGCAGCGCCGCCAGCAGGCAGCGCCTGCGTTCGGCATAACTCTGTCGGGCCCGGCGCAGGGCGCTGGCGAAATGCCCCATTTCAATGAACTCTGCCAGTGCGGCCTGCAAAGGCAATTGGCCTGGCCGGTTTAGGTCGTAATGGGCTTGTCTGAACGCCGAGACCAGTTGTTTGGGCACGACCAGGTAGCCCAACTTGAGACCGGGGTAGAGCACTTTGGAGAAGGAACCCATGTACAGCACCCGTTCATCGGTATCCAGTCCGGCTAGCGACGATATGGGCGGGCCACTGAAACGGAACTCGCTGTCGTAGTCGTCCTCCAGCACCCAGGCTTGGTGCCTGCGCGCGATCGACAAAATCTCATGCCGTCGCACCAGACTCATGACCGCACCAGTCGGGTATTGATGCGATGGGGTCACATAGATGAGGCGCGGTGGCGTGAGTTCGTCGGCAATACAGGGCGCAATGCCATCTTGGTCCACCGAGACTGGGTGGTTTTGGAGGTCGGCGGACATGAAGGCTTTAATCGCGCCCCAATAGGCGGGATCTTCCAGCCAGACGGTATCGCCGTGGTCTGCCAGCAGTTGCGCGCACAAGGTTAGCGACTGCTGGGTGCCGCTGGTAATGATGACCTGATCAGCGTCCAGCGGTACGCTTCTGAATACCCGCAGGTAGTGTGCTAGTGCCCGCCGCAAGGGGGCATAGCCACCGGAGTCACTGTAGTCAAGCATGTCGTTATACGACATGCGCCAGTGCTTGTTTTGGAGCCGCTGCCAAAGTGCGACCGGAAAGGCACTGAAGTCGGGGATGCTCGAGCTGAATGGCTCCACCTCGAGTTGGCTTGCACAGTAGGTCGAAGCCAAGGCATCGCCCCGATTCGATAGTTTGGCTGGAGCGCGTTCCTGGGCGGCCCTGCGGTTGCTTGACGCCTTTGGCACGTTGTCCTGAACAAATGTGCCGCTGCCAATGTGGCTAACCAGATAGCCCTCGACGATCAGCTGATTGATGGCGGCGATGACGGTGTTGCGCGATAGATTAAGGTCCAGGGTCAGCTCGCGGCTTGATGGCAGGCGGTCGCCGGCGCCCAGTTTCCCATCAAGAATAGCGCGGCGAATCGCTGAGTAGAGCTGTCGATGAAGCGGCTGCTTGTCCTTGCGGTCCAGGCGCAGCATTTCGGTCATCAACAGTTCTGAGAGCATGATGGCGCTGACTGTATTTTCTTTTTTTAATCGATGGACCTGAGTTTCTCGAGTGTGCCACGGCGCGAATGAACTGATAGGCGGCGGGCAGCGAATTCGAAAGTGGTCTCAACTGTGATCAAAAAATTGGCCCTAGTGCGGGTCCATGGCAGCGTTCACAATGGCCATCACAACAACTCGGAGACTCCCATGCTGACAGACAAAAACAGTCCGGAAAATCGTTTTTCCATTCGCAAAGCCTGCCTGTGCATTGGCACAGCATTGGCCCTGACCGCGGCTTCAGCCACGGTGATGGCGCAGTCCAAACAGTTGCTCATTTACAGCTGGTCCAACTACATTCCCCCCAACTTGATCAAGCGTTTTGAATCAGAAACGGGCGTCAAGGTAAGCCTTGACTCCTACGACAGCAACGACACCATGCTTGCCAAACTCCAGGCGGGCGGCGGCGGGTACGACATTGTGGTGCCAACCAACTCGGTGCTGGCGACAATGATCCGATCCGGGCTCTTGTTGAAGGTCGAGGCATCCAAGTTATCAAATTTCAAAAATGTGGCTGTGCCGCATGACAAGCCTGAAGCCGACAAGGCGCGGGATTATTCTGTTCCTTACTTGATTGGTTCTTCCGGCTTCACCTATGACGCCGCCAAGGTTCCCGGTGGAAAACTTGACGAAAGTTGGAAGGAGTTTTTCGATCCCCGTCCGGAACTTGTCGGGAAGATAGCGGCCCTGAACGATCAGGGGGAGATGTTCTCTGCCGCGGCGATTTATCTGAACATGGACACGTGCACTGAAAACCCGGCTGACGCCCAGAAAATTCTTGAATTACTCGAAAAGCAAAAGCCGAAATTGAAAATTTACTCATCCTCAGGGACGATCGATCGGGTCGCTGCTGGTGAGGTGGTGATGCACCATCAGTGGAATGGTGCCTCGCACCGGGCCAAGACCAAGTTGTCGACGGCTGTCTATGTGTATCCGGTCGAGGGGCTTAACTTGTGGGGGGATAACTTCGCCGTTCCCAAGGGTGCGCCAAATCCTGACAATGCGAAGTTGTTCTTGAATTGGATGATGGACCCGAAAAATGCAGCGGAAGCCTCTAATTTTGCCGGTTACAACAATGCGATCAAAGGTGCCGAGGCCTTCATGAATGCTGATTTGCGCAGCAGTCCGGCCATTAACACGCCCGATGCACTGAAAAGCCGGTTTCGCCCGGTCAAAGACTGTTCTTCGAAAAGTCGTGAGTTGCGGGACGGCGTGTGGACTCGGCTACGTCGCTGATCGTGTTACGCAATAACTCGCCTCGACTTGCGGTGTATTGGCTTCGATAGGCAGCATGAACGGGGTTGCGATTGATTTCGCCCGGGTAAGTAAAACTTACCCGGGCGCTTCTCTGCCCGCGCTAAATGGCGTCTCGCTGTCGATTCGCCAAAATGAATTTTTCACCCTGCTGGGCCCTTCTGGATGTGGAAAGACGACGCTGCTGCGGATGATCGGAGGTTTTGACTACCCCGACTCAGGGGATGTCACCCTGTCCGGCATCAAAATTGGTCGAACCCCGCCTCATTTGCGGCGCGTCAACACCGTTTTCCAGAGCTATGCGCTTTTTCCGCACATGACCGTGGCGCAGAACATCGGTTTTGCATTGGAGATGCTGAACCGTCCGCGGGACGAGGTGAGGCGGCGCGTCGACGAGGTCATGGGCCTGTTGCGGTTGGACGGTTTGGGCGATCGTCATGCGGACCAGTTGTCAGGTGGCCAACAGCAGAGGGTGGCACTCGGCAGGGCGTTGGCGCCAAAGCCCGAGGTCCTGTTGCTCGATGAGCCGCTCTCCGCGCTTGACTTGAAATTACGTAAAGCGATGCAGGTCGAGCTCAAACGCTTGCAAGCCCAGACTGGCATCACTTTTGTTTTTGTCACGCATGACCAGGATGAGGCCCTGACGATGTCAGACCGCATTGCAGTGATGCAAAGCGGGGTCATTCGACAAGTTGGGCGACCTGATGAAATTTATGAACGGCCGGCTGATTTGTTTGTCGCTGAATTCATCGGCGATGCGAATTTCCTGGAAAGTACCTGCTGTGCCCGCTCAGGCGCTGACGGCGAATTCCAGTTGGACGGGCAAGGCGACCAGGCGCCATGGATAAAAGTGGACAAGGTTGGCCACGTGGCAGTGGGCCAAAAAGCAGTTTTGATGATTCGACCTGAGCGGGTCAGGGTCGTGGCAGGGGCGGGTGCTGCGTTGACCGGACGGGTGTTTGAGACCATTTACAGCGGTAGCAGCCGCATGGTGCATGCGAAGCTGCCCAACGGCACCTTGCTGCGTGCGCGGCTTGATGGCTTGCCTGTGAGTGGGGCGCTGCCGGACGAAGTCGGCTTCTACATGGATCCTGCGGCTCTGACAGCATTTGTCCGATGAACGAGCAACGCCTGCGCAACCTGACCTTGCTCTCGCCCGCGGTCCTGTTTTTGGCGGCGTTCATCCTGGCACCTTTGCTTCTGATGCTGTATGTGTCGGTCCTGGAGCGTGGGCCGTTTGGCGGCGTGGTCTGGGGCAGTCATACCGGCATTGCCTATCAAAAATTGCTTTACGAGCGTGATCTCCTGGGTCGGCTCTCGTTCAACAGTGACTACATCGCCATATTTGCCCGGTCATGCCGGCTCGCCGCGATGACGACCTTGATCACCTTCTTGATTGCTTTGCCCACCGCCTTGTACATGTCAACGCTGTCACGCAAGCAGGCTGCCTGGATCCTTTTTCTGGTCACGATCCCTTTTTGGACGAACTTGCTGGTTCGCAATTTCGCTTGGATCCTCATTTTGAGAGGTGGGGGCGTGCTTGACACGTTCATGCAATGGACTGGCTGGGTGACGCAACCGCTCGATATTCTCTACACCCCCTTGGCGACGGGCATTGGCCTGACTTATTCATTCCTGCCATTCATGATCTTGCCTATTTATGTGGCCTTAGAGCGCATCGATCCGTCGGTGATTGAGGCTGCTTTTGATCTGGGCGCTAACCGGCTTCGGGTACTGCAAAGGGTGGTGCTGCCCCTGGCGATGCCCGGCATCATCGGCGGAGCAATCCTGGTGTTTGTGCCCTGCCTGGGTGCTTATGTCAGCCCGGAGCTGCTGGGCGGCGGCAAATCTCTCATGATTGGCAACCTGGTTCAGGCGCAATTTGGCGCATCCCGCAACTGGCCTTTTGGTGCCGCTTTGGGTATCGTCTTGGTCTTGGCGCTGCTCCTGGTCATTGCAATGGCGGCTCTGGCAAATCAGCACAAAAAGCGAGTCTCGCGATGAGTCGGCACAAGCTCTTAAGCAGCCGGATCAACGCGACGGTGGCGGCGTTGGCCATTTTGTTTCTTTACCTGCCGATCGTCACGCTGGTTGTGCTGTCATTCAATGACAACGACCTGACAACGATTTGGACCACTGTCAGCGTGAAATGGTATCTGGCGGTTCTGCAAAATGGCGATATTCTGCGGGCCACCAAAAATTCGCTGATGGTCGCCTGTGCTGCGACATTTTTTGCGACGTGCATGGCCACTTTGGCGGCGCTGGGGATGGTACGTATCAGCCGAGGGCCCAGGGTGCTGTTGGAGGGCTTGCTGGGATTGCCGCTGCTGGTACCTGAAATCGTCACGGCAGTTGCGCTGCTTATTTTGTTTGTTCTGATTGGTTTTCCGCTTGGGTTGACTTCAGTCACCGTCGCACACACCGTTTTTTGCATCCCTTTCGCTTACTACCCGATCAAGTCACGCTTGGCGGCCCTGGATCAAAGCTTGCTCGAGGCTGCCAGCGACCTGTATGCATCCCCTCGGCGTCGATTTTTTCGGGTCGAATTACCGTTACTGAGTTCTGGCATCTGTGCCGGTGCCTTGCTGGCATTCATCAGCTCTCTCGGCGATTTCGTCATTACCTATTTTGTGGCTGGACCAGGCGCGACCACACTGCCTATTTACATATTTAGCCTGATTCGCCTGGGTGTCACGCCGGAAGTCAACGCCCTCTCTGCTATTTTTCTGTTCGCATCGATCGTGATGATTTCTATCGCCTTTGTGCTGCTCCAAAGCATTAGCGAGCAAAAAAAGCCCAAGGGAGCCGCGTGACGGATATTCAAACTTCGGTAAAAACTATGACCCCTGTCGATGACCAAGCCCGACAAGGGGCGAATTTGGCCAATTGGCGCCTGGCGCCCTTCAGTCAATGGTCTTTTTCGCATGTCAGCGAACTGATTCCCAGCGCCATGATCGCCCACGACCCATCCCGAGTGTCGACCATGGCAGAGGTTACCTTGGCGGTTGGCGCCACCGCTTATCGAACATCGGCGGGTGAAGTCGGGACAGTTGCCAGCATGGTGGCCAATTCCAGCACCGACGGTTTCCTGGTACTCCATCGCGGCACTATCGTTGCGGAACACTATGCGGGCCAGTTCGCCAGACACCGGTCTCACATTGTTTTTTCCGTCAGCAAATCAATCACTGGGTCACTGGCCGGCGTGCTGGTTGGTTCAGGCCAGTTAGACCCACAGGCGAATGTGCTTCATTACCTGCCCGAAATGGCTGGCTCCGCCTATGCGGACACGCAGGTACGCCATGTCCTCGATATGACAGTTGCCATTGATTTCGAGGAGGCCTACCTTGATCCACTCAGTGACTTCATGCGGTACCGCCGGGCCATCGGCTGGAATCCCGTGCAGAGTCACGAGTCCGCGTCTGATTTGCGGAGCTTTTTGTCCAGCACGCGTCGCGCTAGCGGCCAGCACGGCCAAATCTATCATTACGTCTCCCCGAACTCTGACCTCCTGGGGCTGATCCTCGAGCGGGCTGCTGGCGTTAAATTCTCAGATCTTCTGAGTCAGCACATCTGGCGGCATATTGGCTCGGAGATGCCCGCGCAAGTCACCCTGGATCGCTTAGGTGCGCCCAGGGCGGCTGGTGGCGTCAGCGCGACCCTGCGTGATCTGGCACGATTTGGCGACATGATGCGTCGTCATGGGGTGTGCAACGGGCGAGAGGTTATTCCACAGGCGTGGGTCGACGATATCCTGGTGGGCGGCGATCCAGAGGCCTGGCGGCGCGGCGGCATGTCAGCCTTCATCGAAGATGGCCGATACAGAAGCAGTTGGTACATTGTCGACCGTCAGCGCGAGACCTTCTGCGCGATAGGTATCCATGGCCAATGGATTTACATCGACCGTCGCGCTGAAGTTGTCATTGTCAAACTGTCTTGCCAACCTACACCCGAGGACGACGCGACAGACAGGCATGTCTTGGCCGCCTTCTCAGCGATTGCCAGCAGCCTTGCCTGAGTCGTTCGGGCATTGCCGACCTTAAGAGCCCGCCAAACGAGCTGGGACGTTGTCGAACAGGAAAAATCTAAGCAGTCTTGTTGTCACTGGGTCCTTGGCTTTGTGCGCCAATGGCCCTGTGCGCAGGCATTTCTGAGGTGAAAATACGTTGACATGCCAGGGTCAACAACAATGGCCTGGTACGTGCTATCGGAGACAGCCATGTACGACAAAAAAGTATTGAATTTCAATGACCTCGAACAATGGCTCAACGAGCGCCGGGTGACGGAGGTGGAGTGCCTGGTGCCGGACCTGACCGGCGTGGCGCGCGGCAAGATTCTGCCCCGCACCAAGTTCACTGAAGACCGGGGCATGCGCTTGCCGCAGGCTGTGGTGGCCATGGGCGTTACTGGCGAGTTCCCCGAAAGCGGGCCCTATTACGATGTGATTGACCCGACCGACCGTGACATGCAGCTTCGACCTGACCCGTCCACGGTGCGCATCGTGCCCTGGGCCAGCGACCCCACGGCGCAAGTGATCCATGACTGCTTTGACCACCAGGGCAAGCTGGTGCCGTTTGCGCCCCGCTCGGTGCTGCGCCGAGTGTGTGACCTGTTTGCTGCCGAGGGCCTGCAGCCCATTGTGGCGCCCGAGTTGGAGTTTTACCTGACTGCACGCAACACCGACCCGAACACGCTGCTGCGCGCGCCGGTAGGGCGCAGCGGCCGAGCTGAGACCTCGCGACAGGCCTACAGCATTGATGCGGTGAATGAATTTGACCCGCTGTTCGAGGAAATCTACGACTACTGCGACAAGATGGAGCTCAACGTCGACACCTTGATCCACGAGGTGGGCGCCGGGCAGATGGAGATCAACTTTTTCCATGCCGAACCGCTTGGGCTGGCGGACGAGGTGTTTTTCTTCAAGCGCACGGTACGCGAGGCGGCCCTGCGGCATGACATGTACGCCACCTTCATGGCCAAGCCAATTGCAGCGGAGCCAGGCAGTGCCATGCACGTTCACCAAAGTATTCTCGACAAGGCCACTGGGCTCAACATCTTCAGCAACCCCGACGGCTCACCATCTGAAGCCTTCATGCATTACATCGGAGGATTGCAGCGTTACATCCCAGCGGCGATGGTGCTCGTGGCCCCGTATGTCAACAGCTACCGTCGTTTGTCGCGCAACACCGCCGCTCCGATCAACATCGAGTGGGGCTACGACAACCGGACGGTGGGCATCCGCTCGCCGATCTCGTCGCCCCAGGCCCGTCGGGTGGAGAATCGCGTCATCGGCGCCGATGCCAACCCGTATGTGGCGCTGGCCATGACGCTGGCTTGCGGCTACCTGGGTCTGAAAAACAAGATCAAGCCCAAGGCAGAGATGAGGGGCGATGCCTACCTGTCGCCCTATGCTCTGCCGCGCAGCCTTGGCGAGGCCCTAGACTGGTTGCGCCGCGAGTCTGACCTGCACGAGGTGCTGGGCAAAGAATTCATTACCGTGTACGCTGAGATCAAAGAATTGGAATTCGACGAATTCATGAAAGTAATATCGCCCTGGGAGCGGGAGCATTTATTGCTTCACGTCTGACGGCCTGCCGTTCGCCACACCATTTTGAGGACAATACACCATGACTGATGCGGTCGATACCGCCCTGATCCAGGCGCTGGACAACGCTCATTTTTTGCACCCATTCACGGATTTCAAAGACTTGTCCGGGCGGGGCGCCCGGGTCATGGTGCGCAGCGAGGGTATTTACGTGTGGGACTCCGAAGGCGCGCGGGTGCTGGACGGGATGAGCGGCTTGTGGTGCGTCAACGTGGGTTACGGCCGGCGCGAGCTGGCCGATGCCGCCCACCACCAGATGATGACGCTGCCCTACTACAACAGCTTCTTTCAGACCACCAATGTGCCGGCTGTGCAACTCGCTGCCAAGCTGGCCAGCCTGGCGCCCAATGCCGGCGAGCGTAGTTTTCAGCACGTGTTCTATTCCTCCAGCGGTAGCGAGAGTAACGACTCCAATGTGCGCATGGTGCGCCGTTACTGGGACCTGTTGGGTCAACCCCAGCGCAAGGTGATCATCAGCCGCATCAATGCTTACCACGGCAGCACCATGGCCGGCGCCTCTCTGGGTGGCATGGTTGGCATGCATGCGCAAGGCGATTTGCCGATTCCCAACATCACGCACATCGAGCAACCCTATTTCTTTGAAAACGGACTGGCCGGCGAGACGGCAGACGAGTTCGGCGTACGCGCCGCTGGCTGGCTGGAGGAAAAAATCTTGGGTCTTGGGCCCGACAAGGTGGCTGCCTTCATTGCGGAACCCATCCAGGGCGCTGGCGGCGTGATCATCCCGCCCGCCACCTACTGGCCCGAAATCCAGCGCATCGTGGACAAATACGGCATTTTGCTCATCAGTGACGAGGTGATCTGCGCCTTTGGTCGTTTGGGCACCTGGTTTGCCTATGAAAAGTTGGGCTACAAACCCGATCTGGTGACCTTTGCCAAGGCGATCACCAGCGGTTACATACCGCTGGGCGGTGTGATGGTGGGCGACCGTGTGGCTAAAGTGCTGATCGAACACGGCGGTGAATTTGCCCACGGCTACACCTACAGCGGCCACCCGGTGGCCTGCGCAGTGGGCCTGGCTAACTTGGGCATCATGGAGCGCGAGCAATTGCCGCAGCGGGTACGCGACGACATCGGGCCCTACTTGGCGCAGCGTTACGCCGAGCTGTCAGAACACCCTTTGGTCGGTCTGGCCGAAACCTGTGGCTTCATGGCCGGCCTGGTGCTGGTAAAAAGCAAGGCGCCGCGGCAGCGTTTCGCCGAAGAGCAGGGCGTGGGCATGATTTGCCGGGGCCACTGCTTTCAGAATGGCTTGATCATGCGGGCGGTGGGTGACCGCATGATCATCGCCCCCCCATTGATCATGACACGCGATCAGATTGACGAGATGGTCGCATTGATTGTGAAATGCCTGGATCTGACATACCAGGACGTCAAGCGGCGAGGCTGGCTGGCATAGGGATTGCATCTAGACCAGTAGGCAATTTGCGGGTTTAAGATGCGGCTCCGGGTCGTGTTCCATTGTTTTTCAGGAGAATCAATTGGTTGCTGTAAAAAAACACAGTTTGGCTGGCAAATTCTGGGCTGGTTTGGCGCTGGCTGGCACGCTGGCTTGGTCGGCCAGCGCGGCCTTGGCACAAGACGCCAAGGTGCTCAATATTTACAACTGGTCGGATTACATCTCGGCCGACACCATCCAGAATTTCGAGAAAGAAACCGGCATCAAGGTCCGCTACGACACCTTTGATAACAACGAAATCCTGCACGCCAAATTGGTGGCTGGCAAGACCGGCTACGACATCGTGGTGCCGTCGTCGAACTGGGCCCGGCTGCAAATGGACGGCGGCCTGTTGCGCAAACTCGACAAATCGTTGCTGCCCAACCTGAAAAACCTCGATCCCGATATTCAGGGGCAGATTGCCAGCCTCGACCCTGGCAACCAGTACCTCGTCAACTGGCTTTGGGGCTACACCACGGTCGGCATCAACACCGCCAAGGTGAAGGCGGCGCTGGGCAATGAGCCGCTGCCAACCAATGCCTGGGAGCTGGTGTTCAACCCCAAGTACGTGAGCAAGCTCAAGGGTTGCGGCGTGTCGGTGCTCGACAGTGCCTCGGAGATCCTGCCTGCGGCATTGCATTACCTGGGAAGAGACCCGTTCAGCAAGAATGCAGGCGATTATCAGGATGCACTCACCCTACTCAAGTCGGTGCGCCCCTACATCGCCCTGTTCAGTTCCAGCGGCTACATCAATGACCTGGCCGGCGGCTCAATTTGTGTCTCGCTGGGCTGGAGCGGTGACATCAACATCGCCCGCCAGCGTGCCATCGACGGCAAGACCGGGCAGGACGTGCAGGCTCTGATTCCCAACAATGGCGGCATCCTGTTCTTTGACATGATGGCCATCCCGGCCGACGCGCCCAATGCGCAAAACGCCCATGCCTTCATCAACTACATCATGCGGCCTGAAGTGCACGCCTCTTTGACCAACAAGGTGTTTTACGCCAATCCCAACAAAGAGTCCCGCAAGTTCGTCAAGCCTGAGGTGGCCAACAACCCCACGGTGTTCGTGAGCCCGGCGCAAATGGCCGCCATGAAGCCGCCTAAGGCGCTGACCAATGACATCCGTCGCTTGGTGACCCGGGTTTACACCAGCTTCAAGTCCGGCCTGTGATGCCCGTGGGGCATTGCCTGGGAAAGGCGTGATGTGAGCACGGTGAAACCGCCCGATAAGCTGCAGACCGGGGAGGGTAGCCCCCCGTTCCTGCAGATCAAGCGCATCATCAAGCAGTATGACGATGTATTTGCCGTCGACGATGTGTCCTTGAGTATCCAGAAAGGCGAGATTTTTGCCCTGCTGGGTTCGTCGGGCTGCGGCAAGTCCACCCTGCTGCGCATGCTGGCCGGCTTTGAGTTGCCCACCTCGGGCCAGATCGTTCTGGAGGGGCAGGATATTGTCGGGTTGGCGCCGTATGAGCGGCCGATCAACATGATGTTCCAGAGCTACGCGCTGTTCCCCCACCTGAGTGTGTGGGACAACGTGGCCTTTGGCCTGCGGCGCGACCACCTGCCCAAGGCCGAGATCGAGGAGCGCGTGGCGCGCATGCTAGATCTGGTGCAACTCAAGGCCTACGCCAAGCGCAAGCCTCACCAGTTGTCTGGCGGTCAGCAGCAGCGGGTAGCACTGGCGCGTAGCTTGGCTAAGCGGCCGCGCTTGCTGCTGCTGGACGAGCCCTTGGGTGCGCTGGATAAAAAGTTGCGTGAGCGGACCCAGCTTGAACTGGTGGACATCATCGAACAGGTGGGCGTGACCTGCGTCATGGTGACGCACGACCAAGAGGAGGCGATGACCATGGCCACCCGCATCGGGGTCATGAGCGAGGGCAAGATTCTTCAGGTCGGCAAACCTGCTGAAATTTACGAGACACCCAATTGCCGATTCGTGGCCGACTTTATTGGCAGCGTCAACTCATTCCGCGGCACGATAGAGGTGGATGAGCCCGACCATGTGGTGGTGGTCTCCCCCGAGTGTCGGCATTTCATCAGCCACGGCATCACGGGCACGCTGGGCATGACGGTGCACGTGGCGGTGCGCCCTGAGAAAATGACGGTGCAGCTCACGCCGCCGCGCGACGACGAACGCGAGTCGCCAGATCAGATCGGATTCAATGTGGTTCAGGGCGTGATTGAAGACCTGGCCTACCTCGGCAGTCTGACCACTTACCATGTACGGCTTGACGGCGGCACGGTCGTTAAGGTGACGCACACCAATTCGGCCCGGCACACCCAGGCACCGCTCACTTGGGGCAGCCCGGTGTATGTCTGGTGGTGCGGCAGTGATGTCGTGGTGCTGACCCAATGAGGCGTTCATGCCATTGCCTCTGACACTTCCGGCCCTGTATGACCGCCTGACCGGCCCTTGGGGTCGCAAGGCCGTGATCGGCGTGCCCCTGGTCTTCTTGCTGGTGTTTTTCCTGCTGCCTTTTTTGGTGGTGATGAAGATCAGCGTGTCCGAGATGGAAAACGTGGTCTTCAAAGACCTGGTGCTTTGGTCGGACGGGGTGCTGCAGCTCAAGATCAAGCTCGGCAACTACCTGTTCATTGGCGAAGACGAACTGTATTTGTCGGCCTACCTGAGTTCAATCAAATTTGCTGCCATCACCACCGTGCTGTGCCTGTTGATCGCTTATCCGTTTGCCTACTTCATGGCGCGCAGCCCGGCCGACAAGCGGCCAGCACTGCTGATGCTGGTGATGCTGCCGTTTTGGACTTCGTTTTTGCTTCGCGTCTATGCCTGGAAGATGCTACTTGCGGACAACGGCGTCTTCAATAACATGGCGATGTTGGCTGGCCTGCTGGACGAGCCGCTCAAGATGATGAACACCCCGTTTTCGCTGGTGCTGGGCATGGTGTACACCTACCTGCCTTTCATGATCCTGCCGCTGTATGCCAACCTGGTCAAGATGGACCTGCGCCTGCTGGAAGCCGCGCTCGACCTGGGGGCCACGCCTTGGCAAGCTTTCTGGCGCGTCACGGTGCCCCTGTCCAAGAGCGGCATCATTGCTGGTGCGCTGCTGGTATTTATTCCTTGCGTTGGCGAGTTCGTCATCCCCGAACTCTTGGGGGGACCGCAGACCCTGATGATCGGTCGGGTCCTGTGGGACGAGTTCTTTAGCAACAACGACTGGCCTATGGCCGCCAGCGTGGCCGTGGTGATGGTGCTGCTGATCATTGTCCCTATCGCCTTCTTCAACAAGTACCAGGCTGAAAACTCAGGAGGCGTGCGGGCATGAAAGTCAACGCCGGCCGTTTGACCTCGCTGGGCTGGATGGGCTCGGTTTTCTTTTTTCTTTACCTGCCCATCTTTGCCTTGGTCATACTGAGTTTCAACGCCAGCCCGATGGTGACCAGCTGGGGTGGCTGGTCGCTGCGCTGGTACGAAGCGCTGGCCAATGACGCCGAGATCATCAGTGGTTTTGCGTTGTCACTCAAGATTGCTTTCTTCACTGCCTGCGCCTCGGTGGTGCTGGGGACGCTGGCTGCGCTGGCACTCACACGCTTCAAGCGCTTCCCCGGCCGCACCCTGTTTGCCGGTATGGTGAACTCGCCGCTGGTGATGCCCGAGGTCATCATCGGCCTGTCGCTGCTGCTCATGTTGGTGTCGGTCCAACGTGCCTTGGGTTTCCCGGAGCGCGGCATGATGACCATCTGGCTCGGGCATACCCTGCTGGGCATGGCCTACGCCACCGTGGTCGTACAGTCGCGTTTGCAGGAAATGACCCAAAGCCTTGAGGAGGCTGCGCAAGACCTGGGCTGCCGGCCCTGGCAGGTATTTTTTTTGGTGACGCTGCCATTGATCTCACAGGCCATTGCCTCGGCCTGGTTGCTGACCTTCACCTTGTCGCTCGATGATGTGGTTTTGTCGGCTTTTCTGTCTGGCCCTGGCTCCACCACCATGCCCATCACCATTTTCAGCCGAGCCAGACTGGGCCTGAGCCCCAGCGTCAACACTGTGGCTACGCTGACCGTGTTGGTCGTCGGCATTGGTGTGGTGGTCGCGAGCCTGCTGATTGCTCGCAGGGAGCGCCGGCGTGCGCAGGAGATGTCTGACGCCTACAAGGCGGGTGGCATGTGACGCAGCACGTTAAATCAACCATACCTGTATCCTTCAAGCGAGATTTAACCGAAATGGAGTACCCGATGAAACTTAACAAAAAAATTCTTGTCCTGGCCCTTGCAGCGGCACTACCTTGCTTCAGCGCCCATGCGCAGTCGGCCGCTGAGCTGCAAAAAGAGATGGAAGTGCTCAAGGCGCAGCTGAAAATGCTGTCTGAGAAAATTGAGGCCATGGCCGCCAAGCCTGCAGCGGTGGACCCACAGGAGTTCAACCGCTTGGTACAAAAAATCGATTTGGCCGAAGAGGACTCAATCGCGGCCGGCTTCAAGGGCATGAAGTTCAAAGGTGTGCTTGATGTCGGTTATGCCAACGATGAAATTTCTGCCGCGACTGGCTTTGACAAGGCGCGGGGCAATGGCGGTTTTGGCGCCGCCATGTTTGAAATCAACAAGGCGCCCGACGATGGCATCGGCTGGACCCTTCGCCTGACTCCGTTGTCGAGCGCCGGCATCGTCCATGAGGCCAGCCTGTCGGTGCCCATCGGTTCCGGCAGCACCAAGATCATCGCCGGCCTGACACCAGACTTTTCGGGCTATGAGTTGTCCTGGGGCAATGCCAACCCGCTGATTAGCAACAACCTGCTCTACACCCACTCGGCGGCGACCAATTACATGGGCGCTGGTTTGTCATACGAGGTCGGCGATTGGGCGGCCAAGTGGATGGTCGGCCAGGTCGATGGTGTGGCCACGCGCAGCCTGCCCGGAATTGCCTACCGGGCAGACTATTCGGCCAGTGAGTACAGCGGCATCGGCTTTTCGGGTGTGCATGTGCGGACCAATAACGGTCCGGGTAATGTCGATTTGATGGAAGTCGATGCGTATCGCACCCGCGGCGATTTGACTCTGCAGGGGCAACTGAGCCTGGGTCGCTTGATTGGCGGCACCAGTGGCACCGGTGACGATGCACGCTGGTGGGGTGTGTCAGCGCTGGTTGGCTACAAGTTGACGCCGCGCCTTCAAGCCATTGCCCGTGCCGATTACATCGATAACCGGGCCAATGGCGGCGGTATGTATTACAACCCGGCGGATGCCAATGGGACCACTGTGTTTGGTCCGGAGTTAGACGAGACCGGTGTCGCTGCCGACCCGAGCCGCGGGGCCAACCGCTACGCCTTGACCGCCGGCTTCAATTACGCCGTCAACGCTTACACCCAATGGAAGACTGAGATCCGTCTGGACCGCTCTACTGGCTACAACTTCCTTGACAGTAACGGCCAGTACAAGCAAGGCAACACCACCATCGGCACGGCGCTGGTGGTCTCGTTCTGAAGCGGTGCTGCTGATCCGCGCGGCCAGGGCCACATTTGGCGGGTTTAAGCAAAGCGGTGTCGATTGCGACAAGGCGCCGCCTGTTTTTGCCGCCTACACTGAGCGTGATACCAACCAGATCCGCTTCGGCTATCTGGGGGGTACTTTTTCGACAGCCTGCCTCTTGGAGACCATGACATGAACGCCATCCTGAAACCACAAAACACCCCGTCCAACGCCGACTGGCACAAGCGCCGCCTGGCTGTCACACCGCGTGGCGTGGCCGTGATGGCTGACTTCTTCATTGATCACGCCAAAAATGCTGAATTCTGGGACATCGAGGGTCGTCGCTTCATCGATTTCGGCGGTGGTATCGCGGTCTTGAACACCGGCCACTGCCACCCCAGGATCCAGGCCGCCATTGCGGCGCAATTGCAGCGCTTCACCCACACCTGCTACCAAGTGGTGCCCTATGCCGAGTATGTGGCGCTGGCCGAGCGCATTGTCGACATCACGCCAATCGACGGACCCAAAAAGGCAGCCTTCTTCTCCACCGGCGCTGAGGCGATTGAGAACGCCATCAAAATCGCCCGCTCGGCCACCGGCCGGAGTGGCGTGATTGCATTTGGCGGCGCTTTTCATGGACGCAGCCTGTTTGCCGTTGCGTTGACTGGCAAGGTGCAGCCCTACAAGGCCGGCTTCGGTCCGTTTCCGCCCGAAATTTATCACCTGCCTTTCCCTTGCCATTGCGCGTCCTTGGATGAGACCAAGCGAGCCATGGCCCACTTGTTCAAGAGTGACATCGAGCCTACCCGCGTGGCCGCCATTGTGTTCGAGCCGGTTCAGGGTGAGGGCGGATTCAACGTGATCCAGACGGCAGCGGTGGCGTGGCTGCGCGAGTTGTGCGACGAGCATGGCATCCTGCTGATTGCAGACGAGGTGCAGACCGGCTTTGCCCGGACCGGGAAGATGTTTGCCATGGAGCATTTTGGTGTTTCGCCCGACCTCATGACCATGGCCAAGAGCATGGCAGGCGGCACCACGCTGTCGGCCGTGGTTGGTCGTACCGCGATCATGGATGCGCCGGCACCCGGCGGCTTGGGCGGTACCTACGCTGGAAACCCGCTCGCTATTGCGGCTTCGCATGCCGTGCTGGACATCATGCGCGACGAACGCTTGCCGGAACGGGCCAACGTGTTGGGCGCACAACTGCTAAGCCGTCTGCAGAAGTTACAGCTGACCAACAAGACCATGGGCGACGTGCGGGGCCTTGGCGCCATGATTGCGTGCGAATTTGTCGACGCCCAAAGCGGTGCGCCCGATGCTGACCGCACCAAACAAATCCAGCAGGCTGCCCTGAAAAGGGGCCTGTTGCTGCTGACCTGTGGGGTTTATGGGAACGTGCTGCGTTTTCTGTTCCCGCTCACCATCGAAGACACGGTCTTCGAGGAAGCACTGGCTATTCTTGACGACGTGATTGGCGCCTGAGCCAGCCTATGAGCATCCACGCCGCCGTGGAGGCGCTGTCAGCACAGGGCATCCACAGTGTGCTGGCCCAATTTGTCGACCTGCATGGGGTGGCCAAGGGCAAACTGGTTCCCTTGGGCAAACTGCAAGAGTGGGTTGACACAGGCGCCGGCTTTGCCGGGCCCAGCATTTGGGGAACCGGCTTAGGCCGTTTCGGTCCGCGCAGCGAGTATTACGGCCGGGTGCAGATCGAGTCTTTGCGGCCCCTGCCTTTCATGCCCGGCGTAGCCCATGCCGTCTGCGACGGTTTTTCTGGCGGTCAGGCCCTCGACACCTGTTCCCGCCAATTGCTCAAGGCCCAGTTGCAACGCCTCAAACAGCGAGGCTGGACACTGTGGGTGGGGATAGAGCCAGAATTTTTTTTGCTCAAGCCAACCGACAACGGTGGTTGGCAAGCTGCCGACCCTCACGACCTGCTCGATAAGCCGTCCTATGACTTGAAGGCGATCCATCGCAGCCGAGATTTTCTGGAGGACATGCGCCAGAGTCTTACGGCGCTGGGTTTTGATCTGCAGCAGATGGACCATGAGGACGCCTGTGGCCAGTATGAAATCAACTACCGTTTTGACGAGGCGCTGGCTGCGGCTGATCGTTTCATCTTGTTCAAGATGACGGCGCACGCGGTGGCAGAGCAGCATGGCATGGTGTTCAGTTGCATGCCCAAGCCGTTTGCAAATGCGCCTGGCAGCGGCCTTCATTTTCATCTCAGCATCACGGATGAGGAGGGTAGGGCCGTGTTTACGGATCGGGCGGATCCCCTGTTACTGAGCCAGGATGGCTATCGCTTTGTGGCTGGGCTGTTGCATCATGCCGATGGCCTTAGTGCATTGTGCGCACCTACAGTAAACAGCTATAAGCGGCTTGCCAGCAGTGACAGTGCCTCTGGCACCACCTGGTCGCCGGTCTGGAAGAGCTACGGGGACAACAATCGCACCTGCGTGGTGCGCACTGTAGATGGGCGACTGGAATGGCGTCTGCCTGACCCGTCGTGCAACGTCTACGCCGCAATCGCCGCCACGCTGGCAGCCGGCCTGAATGGTGTTGAGCAGGCCATGGACTGCCCGCCCGCCTGCACGGTAGACCTGTATCAGCACCAGGCAGCGGGTCAACCCATGCCGGCGCGCCTGCCGCGTGATCTGCAAGCTGCCCTGCAGGCGCTGGCGGCGGACCATTCCCTAGTCTCGGCGGTTGGACAGGCGTTTTGTGCTGAATTTATCCGCATCAAGCAGCGGGAGTGGGACGACTACAGTCAAACTATCTCGCCGTGGGAGTTGCGGCGCTATGCCGACGCCTTCTGATGCCTGTTGAAGTCAGAGGCGGGCAGGGTGGGCATACCCCTGGAATCATTTTTCATAATTTGAAATATCGACATGTTGCATTGCCGCATAATTTCTCATAGTGATAAATTATGTTTCACATTGAAAAAAATAGATCCTAAGCCGTTGATTTTAAACTATAAAATTAATGTCTTCTATAAGACATAAGATAGAATCCTAGTCTTCTATAAGACTTAGAATAAAACCATCGCCACTGAACTTGCGAGCAAGTCAGGGCCATCGTTTTATTAACTAAGGAGTGATCACATGCCGCAAACCCTCACCGAACAATTGAGCCGCGAACAGCAAATCTCGGCACTTGAGAAAGACTGGGCCACCAACCCACGCTGGAAGGGCATCAAGCGCGGTTACAGCGCCGCAGATGTCGTGCGCTTGCGCGGTTCATTCCCCATCGAGCACACACTGGCGCGCCGCGGTGCAGAAAAACTCTGGGATCTGCTGGCTACTGAACCTTATGTCAATTGCCTTGGCGCACTGACTGGCGGTCAGGCCATGCAGCAGGTCAAAGCGGGTGTCAAGGCGATTTACCTGTCCGGCTGGCAAGTGGCTGCCGACAACAACTCCTACGCCTCGATGTACCCCGATCAGTCGCTGTACCCGGTCGACTCTGTGCCCATCGTTGTCGAGCGCATCAACAACACGTTCCGCCGTGCCGATGAAATCCAGCACTCTAAAGGCATTGATGCCGGCGACAAGGGCTACATCGACAATTTTGCCCCCATCGTGGCCGATGCCGAAGCCGGTTTTGGCGGCGTGCTCAACGCGTTTGAGTTGATGAAGGCCATGATCAAGTCTGGTGCTGCTGGCGTGCATTGGGAAGATCAGCTGGCGTCAGTCAAGAAGTGCGGTCATATGGGCGGCAAGGTGCTGGTGCCAACGGCAGAGGCCTGCCAGAAGTTGATCGCCGCCCGTATGGCGGCCGACGTTTGCGGCGTACCTACCCTTGTGATTGCCCGCACCGACGCAGAGGCGGCCGACCTGCTGACCAGCGACTATGACGACAACGACAAGCCTTTCCTGACCGGTGAGCGCACGGCCGAGGGCTTTTACAAGACCAAGAAGGGCATGGACCAGGCGATCTCCCGCGCGGTGGCCTATGCCGAGTACGCCGACCTGGTCTGGTGTGAAACCGGCACGCCCGACCTCGAGTTTGCCAAGAAATTTGCCGACGCCGTGCACGCCAAGCACCCTGGAAAAATGCTGGCCTACAACTGTTCGCCATCCTTCAACTGGAAGAAGAACCTGGACGACGCCACCATCGCCAAGTTTCAGCGCGAACTGGGCGCCATGGGTTACAAGTACCAGTTCATCACCCTGGCTGGCATCCACTCCATGTGGTACAACATGTTCGACTTGGCGCAGGACTACGTCAAGCGCGGCATGTCGGCCTATGTTGAAAAGGTGCAGGAGCCCGAATTCGCGGCACGTGATCGCGGCTACACCTTCGTGTCGCACCAGCAGGAAGTCGGCACTGGCTATTTTGATGAAGTCACCACGGTGATCCAGGGTGGCAAGTCCAGCGTGACAGCATTGACCGGCTCCACGGAAGAAGAGCAGTTCCACTGATCTTGCACTGCGTCCGACAGGCCGGGCCCTTGACAAGGGGCCTGGCTTTTTTGCGTCGGCCCCAGGCATTGACTGCGGTTAAACTCAAGGCGATGCCCTCGATGCAAGCACCAGAAAGGCACCCGGGTTATGACACCGCGAACTAGACCGTCCCAATTTACAGTCAAATAAGGCCGTAGCCCGCGCGCCTTATGGCTCGGCAGCTATCAAATCAATAGTAAAAAGCGCGGACCCTACCGCGCTTTTTTGCTCCCATTTCATTGACGCAACCACCATGATCCATATTACGCTCCCCGACGGCTCGCAACGCGAGTTCCCCGCCCCGGTCACGGTGGCTGAGGTTGCTGCATCCATCGGCGCCGGCCTGGCCAAGGCGGCGCTGGCGGGCCGGGTGAACGGCCAGCTGGTCGACACCAGTTTCACAATGGCCGCCGACAGCGCGCTGGCCATCATCACGGCCAAGGATGCCGATGGCCTGGGGGTGATTCGCCATTCCACCGCCCACCTGCTGGCCTACGCCGTCAAAACCTTGTTTCCAGACGCGCAGGTGACGATCGGCCCGGTCATCGAGCATGGCTTTTTTTATGATTTTTCTTACAAACGGCCGTTCACCCCGGAAGACCTGCAGGCCATTGAAAAGAAGATGGTGGAACTTGCAGCCAAGGATGAGCCTGTCACCCGGCGCGTGCTCCCACGTGACGAGGCGGTGGCCTATTTTCGCGAGATGGGCGAGCACTACAAGGCGGAAATCATCGGCAGCATTCCGGCCGGCGAAGACGTGTCCCTATACCGTGAGGGCCAATTTGAAGACCTGTGCCGCGGCCCTCACGTGCCCAGTACCGGCAAGCTGCGTCATTTCAAGCTGATGAAGCTGGCCGGAGCCTACTGGCGCGGCGACCACCGCAACGAGATGCTGCAGCGTGTTTACGGCACCGCCTGGGCCACCAAGGACGAACTTCAACAACACCTGACCATGCTGGAAGAGGCCGAAAAGCGGGACCACCGCAAGCTTGGCCGTGAGCTTGATCTCTTCCATATTGATGATCACGCCCCGGGTTTGGTGTTTTGGCACCCCAAGGGCTGGACGCTTTGGCAAGGCGTGGAGCAGTACATGCGCCGGGTCTACCGCGACAACGGCTACCTCGAGGTCAAAGGCCCACAGATCATCGACAAGACCCTGTGGGAAAAAACCGGTCATTGGGAAAAATACCGCGAAAACATGTTCACGACCGAGTCGGAAAAGCGTGAGTACGCGCTCAAGCCGATGAACTGCCCCGGCCACATTCTGATCTACAAGCAGGGCATCAAAAGTTACCGAGACCTGCCGCTGCGTTATGGCGAGTTCGGTCAGTGCCACCGCAACGAGCCTTCAGGTGGCTTGCACGGCATCATGCGCGTGCGCGGCTTTACCCAGGACGACGGCCATATTTTTTGCACCGAAGACCAGATCCTGGGCGAGTGCGTGGCCTACACCACGCTCCTGCAAAAGGTCTACGCCGATTTCGGCTTCAAACGCATCATCTACAAAATCGCCACCCGCCCCGTGCAGCGTATCGGCTCGGACGACATCTGGGACAAGGCTGAGCACGCCCTGATGGAGAGTCTGCGCGCCTCTGGCTGCGAGTTTGAAATATCACCTGGCGACGGCGCGTTTTACGGACCCAAGATCGAATACACGCTCAAAGATGCGATTGGGCGGCAGTGGCAGTGCGGCACCATGCAGGTTGATTTTTCCATGCCCGAGCGGCTCGACGCGGACTACGTGGGCGAAGACGGCGCGCGTCACCGTCCGGTGATGCTGCACCGAGCTATTGTGGGCAGTCTGGAGCGCTTTATCGGGATTTTGATCGAGGAAAGTGCTGGTGCATTGCCCGCCTGGCTGGCGCCCGTGCAGGTCGCCGTTTTGAATATCACTGACGCACAGATTGACTATTGTCGTGAAATTGCCGAAAAACTGAAAAATTCGTTGCCGAATCAAGAGCTTAGGGTGATCACTGATTTTCGCAACGAAAAGATTACGTATAAAATACGTGAGCATTCGATGCAAAAGCTGCCCTACATCCTGGTCGTTGGTGACAAAGAGAAGGCAGCAGGTACCGTCGCAGTGCGCGTCCGGGGTGGTCAAGACCTCGGTGTCATGTCCCTCGATGCATTCGTGCAAATCATCGCAGGTGATCTTGCCAACAAGTCGGTCGTCTGAGCTGATCTCCAGCTTTTTGTCGGCTTGTCCGCGTAGTGTGTGCGGCTGGGGCCACCGAGCTTGTGGCCGAATTGATAAAGGATTGAGCCATCGCTACTGAATTTCGTGACCGTCGTCACCGCGAAGAACGCAAACACCGCCTCAACCGGGAAATCATGGCCCCGGAAGTCCGCCTCTCTGGCATTGAAAACGAACCCCTAGGGGTCGTGAGCCTGATGGAGGCACTGCGAATGGCCGGTGACCTGGATGTGGATTTGGTCGAAATTGCAGCGACAGCCATCCCGCCGGTCTGCCGGTTGATGGACTACGGCAAGTTCAAATACCAAGAGCAAAAGAAGGCGGCAGAGGCGAAGGCAAAACAGACGGTTATTGAAATCAAGGAAATCAAGTTCCGGCCTGGCACTGACGATGGCGACTACAACATCAAGATGCGCAACATCAAGCGTTTCTTGGCAGAAGGTGACAAATGCAAGATTACCTTGCGTTTTCGTGGTCGTGAAATCACGCACCAGGAGATCGGCATGGCCTTGCTGAATCGTATTCGTAGCGAACTGGGTGACACCATTTTGATCGAACAATTTCCCAAGCTTGAGGGGCGGCAGATGATCATGATGATCGCGCCTGGCAAGAAGAAATCAGCGGCGAAAGCCGTGGCAGACGCGGCCCCAGTGGCGGCGTCTTAGGGGTTTACAGACATCGGGTGCAATCGGCCCGGTGACTGTGACAGGGGTGAGGCGCTTCAGGGCGTCACCCCCAAAAGTGGCTCGGGGCCAACAAGGCTGTAAATTGTTTGCAGACGCCTCACGAGCACAATGAAAAAGGAGCATGAAAATGCCCAAAATGAAGACCAAAAGCGCGGCGAAGAAACGCTTCCGCGTCCGTCCTGGTGGTACCGTCAAACGCGGTCACGCCTTCAAACGTCACATTTTGACCAAGAAGACCACCAAAAATAAACGCCAGTTGCGCGGTACGACCGCTGTGCATGAGACCAATATGGGTCACATGGCGCAGATGTTGCCCGGCCGTGGTATTTGATTAACGACGAACAAGGAGTACTCACATGCCTCGCGTCAAACGTGGTGTAACGGCTCGCGCCCGCCACAAAAAAGTTTTAGCCCTCGCCAAAGGTTTCCGCGGTCGCCGCGGCAATGTCTTCCGCGTCGCCAAAGAAGCGGTGATGAAGGCCGGGCAATATGCCTACCGTGACCGCCGCACCAAAAAGCGCGTGTTCCGTCAGTTGTGGATCGCCCGTATCAACGCCGCTGCGCGTCAATGCGGCATGACCTACAGCCAGTTCGCCAATGGCCTGAAGAAAGCCAATATCGAGATCGACCGCAAGGTGCTGTCCGATATTGCCGTGCATGACATGGCCGCTTTTGCCGGTATCGTGGAGCAGGTCAAAGCCAAACTGGCTGCTTGAGTCCGCACTGGAGTGCTACTGTATAGATAGCACCCCAATGAATAGCGACAAGGGCTAGCGCTTGTAAAAGCACTAGCCCTTTTTCAATGACGAGAGAATGTATGAATGAGTTGAATGCCCTTGCTGACAGCGCCCGAGCGGCTTTTGCCCAAGCGGTCACGCCGGCTGAGCTGGAAAATGCCAAAGCTCTGTTTCTGGGTAAGTCGGGCCGCGTTACCGAGTTTATGAAGGGCATGGCGGCCTTGCCCGTGGAAGAAAAAAAGTCACGTGGCGCCGCCATCAACCTGGTCAAACAAGCGATTGAAGCGGCACTCCAAGAGCGCCGTCAGGCGCTGGCCGACGCCGACCTGCAAGCCCAACTGCAGTCAGAAGCGCTGGACGTTACCTTGCCCGGTCGCCGGCGCGGGCAGGGGGGACTGCACCCGGTATCACTCACGTTGGAACGTATTGAAGCCATTTTTGGATCTATGGGCTTTGACGTTGCAGACGGACCAGAAATCGAGACCGATTGGTTCAATTTCACCGCCTTGAATACGCCGCAGGACCACCCAGCCAGGTCTATGCACGACACCTTCTATGTCGAAGGTGGACCTGATGAAGCACCTCATTTGCTGCGCACCCACACCAGCCCCATGCAAATTCGGCATGCCGTCCAACACGTCAAGCGGCATGGGGCCGCTGATGCGGCTGCGAGTCTGACCATAGACGGTCTTTTTTCAGGCGATATGCCAGAAATACGGGTGATTGCACCTGGCCGCACCTATCGGGTGGACAGCGATGCCACCCATTCGCCTATGTTTCACCAATGTGAAGGGCTGTGGGTCGGTGAAAACGTCAGCTTCAAGGACCTGAAGTTTGTTTTTACTGATTTTTGCCGAAAGTTCTTTGAGTCAGATGACCTTGTATTGCGGTTTCGCCCCAGCTTCTTTCCCTTCACCGAGCCCAGCGCCGAGATCGACATTCAATTCCAGACAGGGCCCCTGGCGGGCCGCTGGCTAGAGGTCGCAGGCTCCGGCCAGGTGCACCCCAATGTGATTCGCAACATGGGGCTTGATCCTGAGCGTTATATAGGTTTTGCCTTTGGCATGGGCCCTGACCGCTTGACCATGTTGCGCTATGGCGTCAGTGATTTGCGCCTGTTTTTTGATGGTGACATTCGCTTTTTGTCGCAATTTGAGTAAGACCGGTCAAGATCTATGCAATTTCCTGAATCCTGGTTGCGTGAGTTCTGCAACCCCCTGATGTCGACCCAGCAACTCGCCGAGACCCTGACCATGGCCGGGCTTGAAGTCGAAGAGCTCAAACCCGTGGCTCCGCCTTTCAGCCGTATCGTGGTTGGAGAGATCGTTGAAGCCGTCCAGCACCCCAATGCAGACCGTTTACGCGTCTGTAAGGTCGATGTGGGTCAGCAGCAAACCCTCAATATCGTGTGTGGTGCGCCCAATGCCCGGGTTGGCATCCGCGTGCCATGCGCCCTGGTTGGCGCCGAATTGCCGCCGGGCGACGACGGCAAGCCCTTTCTGATCAAGGTCGGCAAGCTTCGTGGTGTTGAGAGCGAGGGCATGCTGTGCTCGGCGCGAGAGCTCAAGCTGTCGGACGACCACGGCGGCCTGCTTGAGCTCGCTGCCAGTGCACCGTTGGGCCAGGATATCCGGACCTGCCTTAACCTCGATGACACCCTGTTCACGCTCAAGCTCACGCCCAATTTGGCGCATTGCCTCAGCGTCTACGGCGTGGCGCGAGAGGTTGCGGCCTTGACGGGGGCGCCGCTCAAGACGAGTCAATTTCCTGCCATTGCGCCTGGCAGCAGCGAAACGCTGGCTGTCAAGGTCAGCGCGCCTGAGCTGTGCGGTCGTTTTTCCGGTCGGATTGTCCGCAACATCAACACCCGGGCGAGCACGCCGCAGTGGATGGTGGAGCGCTTAGCGCGTTGCGGCCAGCGCAGTGTCACGGCTTTGGTGGACATCTCCAATTACGTGATGTTCGAGCTCGGGCGACCGTCGCACATCTTTGATCTTGACAAAATCCACGGCGGCTTGGACGTGCGTTGGGGTCGAGCGGGTGAGCAGCTCAAGCTGCTGAATGGCAGCACCGTAACGGTGGACGCCGAAGTCGGGGTCATTGCCGATGCGCAACAGGTCGAGTCGCTGGCCGGCATCATGGGCGGCGATGCCACGGCCGTATCGGACGACACCCGGCATATATTTGTGGAGGCTGCGTTCTGGTGGCCCAAGGCCATCGCCGGGCGCTCGCGTCGCTTCAATTTCTCGACGGATGCAGGGCATCGATTTGAGCGCGGCGTGGACCCAAGCCAAACTGTTGAGCACATTGAATGCATCACGCAACTGATCATCGACATTTGCGGCACGCCTGAGACGGTCTGCGGGCCGATCGACGACCAGCAAGTTAGTCTACCCAAGGCCTCGCCAGTTCAACTGCGCGTGGCAAGGGCTGCCAAAATTATTGGCATGCCGCTGACCCAGGCGCAGTGCGTGCAAGCCCTGGCCCGCCTGGGGCTGCCCTTGACCGAGTCTGACGGCGTCATCACTGTGCTGCCGCCGCCCTACAGGTTTGACCTGCAGATCGAGGAGGACCTGATCGAGGAGGTGGCACGCATGGTGGGCTACAACCAGCTGCCACATACGCCGCCTTTGGCGCCCATAACAGCCAAGATCCGACCCGAGGCGCAGCGCAGTTCCTTTGCCGTTCGGCGCAACCTTGCAGCTCTGGGCTACCAGGAAACCATCAATTTCAGTTTTGTTGAAGCGCGTTGGGAGCATGAGTTGGCGGGCAATGCCGAGCCTATCAAGCTGCTCAACCCAATCGCCAGCCAGATGAGTGTCATGCGATCCTCCTTGCTCGGGTCGCTGCTGCAGGTGTTGAAATTTAACCTGGACCGTAAGGCCCAGCGGGTGCGTGTGTTTGAACTGGGCCGTGTTTTTCTTCGAGATGCCTCTGTGCCAGACAGCGATGTCTCCGTACAAGGTTTTCATCAGCCCATGCGTGTTGCGGGCCTCGCCTGCGGCAATGCCAATGGGCTGCAGTGGGGACATCAGGAGCAGGGCGTAGACTTTTTCGACATCAAAGGCGATGTCGAGGCCCTACTGGCTCCGGCCCAACCCGTGTTCGAGCCGGCTGAGCATCCCGCCATGCACCCTGGCCGCTGCGCCCGCGTGTTGCTGGCGGGCAGGGCGATCGGCTTTGTGGGCGAATTGCATCCGCGCTGGCGCCAGGGCTACGATTTGGCGCAGGCGCCGGTGATGTTTGAGCTGGAGCTAGACGCTGTGTTGCAGCGGCGGGTGCCGGTGTTCCAAGCGGTGGCCAAACACCAACCAGTGCTGCGCGATATCGCAGTTTGGGTCCAGGAGACTCAGTCGCACGCCGATCTGCTGCGCGCAGTTTGGGCGGCACCGACGGGGGGCTTGCTGCGGGACGCTCTGCTGTTCGACATCTACCGCCCCAAAGCTGCTGCGCCATCCGAACTGGCGCTTGAAGCTCCTGCAGCTCAAAAAAGCATGGCCCTTCGGCTGACGCTCAACAATGATGATGCGACCCTGACCGAAGCGCAGATTGAAGCTGCAGTGGATGCCGTGCTGGCGACGCTGGTTGAGCAGGTCGGCGCGCGGCAACGGGCTTGACGCTCACCGTCAGCACCAGACACCAGAAGGACGACATGGACATTTCTGTTGACAGCTTGGAGACCCCAGCGCTGACCAAAGCGCAACTGGCCGAACTCCTGTTTGAGCAAATCGGCTTGAACAAGCGCGAATCTAAGGACATGGTCGATGCCTTCTTCAACTTGGTTTCGGCAAGTTTGGTGAACGGGCAGGACGTCAAGATCACCGGCTTTGGTAATTTCCAGATTCGCACCAAGGCACCGCGCCCCGGCCGAAACCCGCGAACCGGCGAGGCAATTCCGATCGACGCACGTCGGGTGGTTACCTTTCATGCAAGCCAAAAACTCAAAGAGCAGATTCAAGACGATGGCGCCGTGTTTGAGATGGCGCGGACACCTCGCTGATTGTTTTTCGTGTTGGCCTCAATTCTGGCTTTACAGCTTGGCCTTGCTTAGAGTAACCTCGTAGCTTTCGTCCACACTGCATTGATTTCAATGGAGATATCTCTCCCACCCATACCTGCCAAGCGCTATTTCACCATTGGTGAAGTGGGTGACCTGTGCGGTGTAAAACCGCATGTCCTGCGTTATTGGGAGCAGGAGTTCACGCAGCTGCGGCCTATGAAGCGGCGCGGCAACCGGCGCTACTACCAGCACCATGAGGTGTTGATGATTCGGCGCATCCGTGACCTGCTCTACGACCAGGGGTTCACCATCAGCGGCGCGCGCAACAGGATGCAGGAAATCATCCAATTCGAAAGAGACAAAAAGCGTAACGGCGAAGTGTTGCTTGACGGTGTTGAAGACTTCGATGCCATGGATAACGGCCTGCCGTTACATGAAGAGTCGGGTGCAGGCAGGCTTGATCACCTCAATGCCAGCGGCACCGATCACATCATGACACTGCGTCGTGAGCTTTTTGAAATTCGTGATTTGCTGTCACCGGCCTACTAGGCGTGTCGCGGTGGTTCTTGTCAGTTCAGGCTTGTCAGACCAGCTATAATTGAGATCTGGAACGGTGTGTGGCGCAGCCTGGTAGCGCACTTGCATGGGGTGCAAGGGGTCGAAGGTTCGAATCCTTTCACACCGACCAATAAAATCAAGGACTTAGCACTGAAAAATGCTAAGTCCTTTTTCTTTTTTGGTGGCGATCTTTGGTTTTAGCCACACCTTTAGCCACACCGCAGATTTCGGCATCTTCAACCGCGGGCAAATGCCTCGCGCAGGAACGCCCAAGCACTTCGTGCCAGTGATGTCGCAGGCCATGGGCCGACTGCTGCGTACGCATCCCGATTCGGTGCTGCGCCAACACTGCCATCGCAATGTAAGCGCGCGGCGATCCCGTCTTGACGACGGTTCCGGGCTCAGGTATTCGGGGAAGGCTGCCAGCGATGGGGCAGCAGTTCACCGATCCGAATTGCCGGTTGCGTCGGAAGGCGCTGCATCACATCCTTCAGGTACGCATGCGGTTCGTGCCCATTGATCCTGGCCGAGTGCACCAGGCTCATGATCGCCGCCGCCCGCTGGCCGGCGCGCAAAGAACCGGCGAACAACCAGTTTGACCGGCCAAGTGCAATCGGTCTGATTTGATTCTCAACCCAATTGTTGTCGATGGGCAGATCACCGTCGTCGATGAAGCGCGTCAGTGCCACCCATCGCTTCAGGCTGTAATCGATGGCTTTGGCCGTGGCCGATCCCTCGGGCACCTTGGATCTTTGCCCGCCGAGCCACTGGTGTAGCGCATCGGCCACCTTGCGAGATTTCTCTTGTCGAACGCGCTTTCTCTCTGGTGGATCGCGCCCGGCCACCTCGCGCTCGATGTCGTAAAGCTCGACGAAGAACTTCAATGCGTTTTCGCCAACCTGGCTGCCATGGTTGGCCCACAACTCGTGGAACTTGCGCCGTGCATGCGCCATGCAGCCCACTTCGGTGACGCCCAACTCGAAACAGGCCTTGTAGCCGCTGAAGTCGTCGCACACCAGTTTGCCGCGCCAGCCCTTCTCACCAGGCAGGCCCAGAAACTCGCGTACGTTGTGGCCACCACGGCCCTCGGCAAACTCAAACACTACCGCGCGCAGCGAACTGTAGGCCGTGGTGCAGTAACTCCAGATGTAGGCCCGGTGCGTCTTGCCGGTGCCCGGCTTGAGCATGGCCACCGGCGTCTCGTCGGCGTGCAACACCGGGCTGCCCAGCATTTCGAGCTTGAGCGCATCCACCAGCGGCTGCAGTTGGACTCCACACTGACCCACCCAGGTCGCCAGTGTCGAACGGGATAGAGCAAACCCGGCACGGCCAAAGATGGCCTCCTGGCGGTACAGCGGCAAATGGTCCAGGTACTTGGCCACCAGCACCTGTGAACCGCCCCGTATTTTGAGGAGGCTCCTTCGATTGAGAGAATGGAGCCATCATGAGAAAGTCCCCGAAGTATTCCCCCGAGGTCATCGAGCGTGCGGTATGCATGGTCTTCGATGCCAAGGACCGGTACCCGTCGCAGTGGGCGGCGATAGAGTCGATTGCCGGCAAGATCGGCTGCACGGCCGAGACGCTGCGCAAGTGGGTGCGCCAAGGCGAACGCGACAGCGGCGTGCGGCCAGGTCTGACGAGCGCTGAGCAGCAGCGCATCAAGGAACTCGAGCGCGAAGTGCGTGAACTGCGCAAGACCAACGAGATTCTGAAACTGGCCAGCGCATATTTCGCCCAGGCGGAGCTCGACCGCCATCACAAGAGGTGAACGCCTTCATCGACGAGCACCGTGCTCGTTGCGGGGTCGAGCCGATCTGCACAGCGCTGCAGGTCGCCCCGTCGGCGTACCGGCGTCATGCCGCGCGTGAGCGCAGCCCCGCGCTGCGCCCTGCACGGGCCAAGCGCGATGCTCTGCTGCTGCCGGAGGTGCGGCGTGTTTTCGACCAGAATCTGCAGGTCTACGGTGCCGACAAGGTCTGGCGCCAGTTGCACCGCGAGGGCCTGGACGTTGCGCGTTGCACCGTCGAGCGACTGATGCGGCTGGCCGGGCTGCGCGGTGTGCGCCGAGGCAAGGCAGTGCGCACCACCGTGCCCGATGCCAAGGCGGCATGCCCGCTGGACCGGGTGAAGCGGCAGTTCACGGCCGATCGACCGAACCAGCTGTGGGTGGCGGACTTCACCTACGTCTCGACCTGGCAGGGCTTCGTCTACGTGGCCTTCGTCATCGACGTCTTCGCGCGCTACATCGTGGGCTGGCGGGTGAGCACCTCGATGCAGACCGACTTCGTGCTCGACGCGTTGGAGCAGGCACTTTACGCGCGCCGACCACGGCGTGAGGGGGCCCTGGTGCACCACAGCGACCGCGGCTCGCAGTACGTCTCTATCCGCTACAGCGAGCGACTGGCCGAGGCCGGTATCGAGCCATCGGTGGGCACCACGGGCGACAGTTATGACAACGCGCTGGCCGAGACCATCAACGGGCTGTACAAGGCCGAGATCATCCATCGGCGCGGGCCCTGGAAGACTCGCGAGGCGGTCGAGTTGGCCACGCTGGAGTGGGTGTCGTGGTTCAACAACCACCGACTGCTCGAACCAATTGGCTACATCCCGCCGGCCGAGGCCGAGGCGAACTACTGGCGCCAGCACGCGCAGGCATCGTCCACAATCAAGCTCGCCGCTGAGGCAGCGCCACAGGAGGGTTGAACCATGAGTACATGGCCCAACCGGGGGCCTCCGGCGGCCCCTGCGGGGGGCTGAAAGAGAGAGAATCCCGAAACCCAAGCAACCAACTTGACCGTCAGACCAATCCGGTCTGACTCAAGCCAACAGGCCTCCTCGATACCCGGTGTGGTTCACCTGGGCCAGCAAGGCGGTGGTGGGAATCCCTTTGTCGATGATGTGCGGAGCCACCGGTGCCTGGACCAGCGTCTCGCACTCCTTGCACACCCACTTGCCACGCACATGACGCTCAACTGTGAACACGCCGGGGACGTAATCCAGCTTCTCGGCAACGTCTTCGCCGATACGCCGGAATTGGCAGCCACAGCTGCAGGTCGTGCTGTCGGGCTCGTGGCGGAATTCGGTACGCGGTAGTTGCGGTGGGAGCACCGCGCGTTTGGGTTGTTTGCGATCGCTCTTGGCCTTATCGTCTGCCGGCGCACGCTGCTCGATCTCCTGGGCCAGTGCGCCCAGGTCAGCATCGATGGCCTCTTCCAGAAGGCTCTTCTGTTCTGCCGTAAATGCCTCGGACTTGGCAGCGAACTTCAGCCGCTTGAGCACCGCCATCTCGTGCGTGAGCTTGTCGATGGTGGCCCGGTTGAACGCGGCCTCGCGTTCATGGCGCTCAATGGTGGCGCTCTTGCTCGAGAGATCGGCCATCAACACCCGAACCGCCTCGCGCAGTTCCTGCGCGCCGAGCGTCTGGAGTTGGGCTTCGTCGATCACGGAGAGTGATCTTGACAGCGCCGATGGCAATGCGCATCAGCACTTTCCATAATTGAATTTCTGATTAGGCTTGCCAGCTACAGCACGGTAATGATGCCGGCCTCGCCGAGGCGCTGCCATGGTAGCCCCAGCACGAGCGCATCGAGCTGCACGCGCGTGAGCGTCATCGTCAAAGCACCGTCGCGCGGCCACACGAATTTGCCCTGGTTCAACCGACGCGCAGCCAGCCACACGCCGATGCCATCGTGCACGAGTACCTTCATGCGGTTGCCACGGCGGTTGGCAAACAGGTAGGCATGGTGTGGCCTGGCAGCGCCAAAGACCTTGACCACCCGCGCCAGCGCAGCTTCGGTGCCCGAGCGCATGTCAAACGGTTCCACCGCCAGCCAGACGGCGTCAACCCTGATCATGGGCGCCCATCACCGCAGCAGTTCTCGCAACCAGATCGCGCACTCGGACGCAGCAGCCACCGGCCAGGTAACGGTCACCGCCGTGGGGCCGCGGCGCAACTGGATCTGGATGTCTGGCACTCTCTCCTGTGCCGGCACATCGGTAAGCGAGACTGGTACAAATTGCCCCGCGTTGTCCGATCTGGGCACTGAAGAATTGCGGGCAAGCTGGCGCCAGCGGTGCACGACATTGGCGTTGATGCCGCGCGCCATCGCCACCTTGGCTACCGATGCCCCTACAGCATCGCACTCGGCCAGCACCTGCAACTTCTGCTCTTCGCTGTAGCGCCGCCGTCTTGAAGCGGGTTTCTCACTTCCCATCATGTCCACCTATTTCCTGTGTGGACGCGATCCTCCACGGGATCACAGGCAAATTCAAGACGGGATCACCGCGCGCTTACATCGCAATGACATATCGCGGCACGCCGCCCACATACGAGCATGCTCTGGCTGGCTCTGCCCCATGCCGGCTGCCACTGCCGGCCATACGAATCAGGTCCTCAAAAATAGCCTGATTCGGGGTTGCGCGAGCGAGCCGACTCGTGTAACGACTTTGAGTACGGACGACGAATCCCGACCGACACTGATGGTCCAACCCCGTCCTGATGGGCCCGCGCTACAGCGGGCAGATCCTGCTGATCTGGCTCATGAAGCGACATGTTTCGATAGCCGCCGATGATCACCAGCCAGCCTCCCCGCACGCATAGACATTTGGGCCGTTGATGCCGAATCAGTGCCTCGTCCAGGCTCCAATTGCACCGGAGAGGGATGGCTTTTGATGGAAACATCGGTACTTCCATTGACAGCCACGAGGTGACCACCATGTCTCAACCCAGCCAACGCGAGCCAGCATTTCTGCGCCGCAAGGATGTCCAAATCCGCACCGGTCTTGCGCGCAGCACCATCTATCTGTACGTTCAGCAAGGCGCCTTCCCGAAGCCGGTGTCGCTCGGGCCGCGCGCCGTCGCTTGGCTCGAATCAGAGGTCAGCGCGTGGATCACCGAGCGCGTCAGGATTGCACGCGACCACCAGCGCGCGGCGCGTTAGCCTGGCATGGTGGGCGACCACACGCTGGCGGCGATACGACCCGGGACGCGACCCATGCCGGGTAATTTCCGGCGATTCCTATTCAATCGCCGATTGCTCCCGAAGCCTGCGGACTACTACGCCGGCGAAGGCGTCAAGTTGCTCGGAAGCGGTGCCTGGCGCGACGCCCTGTGCCCGTTCCATCAGGATACGAGCCCGTCCTTGCGGGTGCGTATCGAGACCGGCGCATTCCGCTGCATGGCGTGCGGTGCGCGTGGTGGCGACGTGCTGGCGTTTCACATGCAGCGGCATGAACTGCGGTTCTTCGACGCGGCGAAGTCGCTCGGTGCGTGGGCGGTTTCGCCATGACCATCACTCAGGAAACGCCGATGGACGCGGCGCGCCGACTGGCCGCCGGCGCCCTGCGCAACGGCTTCAAGTTCGAGGCGCTGCACACCTATACCGACCGTGAGGCGAACCCGCTCTATTGGCGCATCCGTGCCAAGCATCGGGCGACCGGGAAGAAGTGGATTCGGCCGATGACGCTCACCGGCACGGGGTACGAGTTGCGCGAGCCCAAGCGGCCCGCCAATGGCAAGCCGCTGTACCGGCTTCACGAACTGGTATCGCGTCCCGATGACTTGGTGATCCTCACCGAAGGCGAACTCAAGGCGGACCAGTTGGCCGCGCTCGGGCTGCTGGTGACGACGTCGGGTGCGGCAGATTCCGCAGGCGAAGCGGACTGGCAGGCGCTGGCCGGTCGTGATGTGTTGATTTGGCCCGACAACGATACGCCTGGCCGGCACTACGCCGATGCCGTACTGGCGGCGCTGAGGGCATTGGGTTGCAAGGTGAAGGTGATCGACGTCGACCTGTTGGGCCTTCCACCCAAGGGCGATGCCGTTGACTGGCTGGTCAGCCATCCTCAGGCGAAGGCCGCAGATGTGCTGGCTCTGGCGTGTGAGCAAGATCCAGAAATCGCGCCAGGCGACGATGGCGCAAAGCTCGTGGGGTCCGAAGCAGCCCAAGCAGATACGCAAGCCCAGGTGGCCGCCGATCCGCTCAACACCTGCAGATACGGCGGGGGCCGCTTCGAGCTGACACAGCGCGGGGTGTTGTTCGCCGGGACCGACCACGAGGGCAACCAGAAGGAGCCCGTGTGGGTGTGTTCCCCATTGGGAGTCATCGCCAAGACGAGGGACAGCAAGAGCGGGGCATGGGGCCGGCTTCTGGATTGGTTTGATGACGACCACGTCCGGCACCAATGGGCGATGCCCCTGGAACTGCTCGAAGGCGACGGTACCGACGTGCGGCGCGAACTGGCGCGCCTGGGCTTGCACATCGCCACCGGCCGCTCGGCCCGTGATCTTTTGGCAGCCTACATCAAGGTTTGGCCGGTCGAACAGCGCTCGCGTTGCGTCGAGCGGCTTGGCTGGCATGGGGCGGTTTACACGATGCCGTCCGAGACCATCGGCGACGCTGGCGAGCTGGTGGTGTTTCAGAACGCGCACGCGATTGAGCCTGCATTTGCAACTGCGGGCACGGCCCACGAGTGGCGCGATTCGGTGGCGGCGCTGGCAGCGGGAAATTCGCGGGTGGTGTTTGCGGTCTGCACGGCATTCGCAGGGGCACTGGCCGGATTGGTTGGCGAGGATTCGGGAGGATTTCACCTGCGCGGCAAATCGTCTTGCGGCAAGTCGACGGCACTGAAAGCTGCGGCGTCTGTGTGGGGCGATCCCCAGACGTATGCACGGGCTTGGCGCGCCACAGCCAACGGCCTGGAAAGCCTGGCATCGCTGCACAACGACGGCCTGCTGATTCTGGATGAACTCAGCCAGTGCGACCCGAAAGAGGCGGGGGAAGCGGCCTATTTGCTGGCCAATGGCCAGGGCAAGGCGCGCGCGCACCGAAACGGGACGGCACGCGCCTCGTTGCGCTGGAGACTGCTGTTCCTCAGTGCTGGCGAGGAATCGCTGGCGGCGCTGATTGCGCGCACTGGACGCAAGGCCAACGCCGGGCAGGAGGTTCGGCTGGCCGACTTCGACGCCGATGCCGGGGTGGGCCTGGGCGCCTTCGAGGCATTGAACGGATGCGCCAGCCCGGCGGCGCTGTCGCTGGCCCTGAAGGACGCGGCGACACGCCACCACGGCGCGGCCGGTGTGGCCTGGCTGCGCGCCATCGTCAATGACCGCGACAAACTGGCCGACCACATCACCGTTGGCGTGCGCCAGTTCGTTGCCGAGAACACACCGCCAGATGCGGCAGGGCAGGTGCTGCGTGTGGCGCAACGCTTCGGCCTGGTGGCAGTGGCCGGCGAGCTTGCGACGCGCTACGGGGTCACGGGCTGGGCTGAAGGTGAAGCCACCCAGGCGGCGGGTCGGTGCTTTGCCGCGTGGCTGGACTCCTTCGGGGGTGCTGGCAACCGGGAAGAGCGGCTGTTGCTGGCTCAGGTGCGCGGGTTCTTCGAGACGCACGGCGCCAGTCGCTTCGAGGACGTGGGTGCGAGCATCGATCAACGGGTAGTCAACCGCGCCGGGTTCTACCGGGCGGGGCTGGATGGGACCAGGGAATTCCTGGTATTGCCCGAGGCCTTCAAGCGTGACGTGTGCGCCGGCTTCGACCCGAAAGCCGCGACGCAGTGTTTGCTGGCTCAGGGCTGGATCTTGCCAGGGGGCGACGGCCGACCGACGCAGAAACCCCGCTTGCCTGGCATCGGCACGGCGCGGGTGTACGTCTTCTCGAACAAGTGGGCCGACGCCGAATGAGGCCCGATTTCTCGACGCTCCGGCAACCTACTGTAAACATGCGGGGACAAGTGGGGACATTGGGGACACCAGCACCGACGCGGGTCTCACTGTCCCCACGTACCCTGTCCGAGGTGGGGACAACTGGGGACAAGGCAGCATAGGTGTGTGATCTGCTCGTGCAGATTCCTGCGACTTGTCCCCAGTTGTCCCCGGCTTGTCCCCGGCGATGGACGCCGAAAAGCTAAATGTTGGCGTGGTGTCCCCATTGTCCCCAGTGTCCCCATAGAAAAGGCGCAGGTTTCGGGCGCCGCCGGAGGATCACCAAGCATCAACGGCACGAGGCAAGAAGCCTACAATTGTTGTTCCGGGCGAGACCGATTCGGATTGCCCCAGCTTCCGTGGGCTTCACTTCTCCTTTTGAAGCGTGCCGCGGTTAAATTCTTGGCAGTAGAGTTGAATCAATATGTGCTGGTGCCTGTGGCGGCGTTGAAGGAGATTCAAGTGAACGCGATCGTAATCGAACATGTGCCTGTGGCCGAGTTGCCGTCGGCTTGGCGTGCCAGGCTCGCGCAATCCCCGGGCGCGCATGTAACGGTGCGCATCGAGGAAGAGGCGGCGCAGACCACCATTGCGAACGAAGAGTTCGTGACCGACGATCCATTGTTCGGAATGTGGCGTGACCGCGAGGACATGGCCGATGTGGCTGCCTACGTGCGACATATCCGGGCTCCGCGTTTTGACCGCAACGGCTCGCGCAACGAACCGTGAGTCCAGCCCTTCCGGTGCTGATTGACTCGGACGTGCTGATTTGGCTCACACGCGGCCACGTGGGCGCTGCGCAGCGGCTGGGACAGATCAGCACTTGGCGCATCTCGGTGGTCACCTACATGGAGCTGGCCCAGGGCTGTCGCGACAAGGCCGAACTGGCGCGGCTGAAGAAGGGGCTGGCTGCTCGCAACACCGATGTGCTTCAAGTCACGCCGGCCATTTCGGAGCGTGCGGCCGAACTGGTCGATTTACTTGCCCTGTCACATGGAATGCGGCTGGCAGATGCGCTCATCGGAGCCACGGCGATCGTGCATGGTGCCATGCTGATTACCGCGAACACGAGGCACTTTGAGGCCGTCCAGAACTTGGTCATCGAGGCCTTCCTGCCTTGATGTGCAGAGGGTCCGACCCACGGTTGGTCCCGTGAAGTCGGGTCGGATGGCGCAAGACCATCGAGCTGCATGAACCCGCTGGCCAGTGCCAGGTGCCCTGCGCTGACGCCGATGCCGATGCCATGTTCCGGTAGCCGAGTTCCTGAAGCTGGTTTGCCACCAAAGCACGTACTCGCGATCGTGTTGGCTCGCGTACCTGATGTCGCGGTTGCTCCGGCATGGCTGATGCAGGTCGAACTGCAGGTCTCGTATTCGTCGTCTTTCTGTTTCTCATCCTCCTGTCTGTCAGTTGCCCTGGAGGATCCGTACGCTGTCGCTGGTGTGAGGTGGTCAGATAAGTGTTTCTGTCCGTACCGAACGCCTGGGCGTTGCGGAAACTACAAGGGACACGGGACACCACTCCCGTTTTGTGCCGAGGTCATCTCTTTGGCCGCCGCGGCACGCGGCATTGGCACCGATGGCGATTGCTGCAGCAAGTCGGTTCATCGGGTTGAGCCCTTGTCCCAGGGCTCGGGGTGCGCCAGATGGCGCTTCGGCTGACATGGCCTGCGATTGGCGGGCCTGGGCAGATCGCGTTGCACGGTCTGCGGTTTTGACGTGCGGTGAGCCCGTCACTTGGGGCCGTCACTCGCGCCAGCCACCGTAAGTCCTTGTCGGCTGGGGCATTTCGCGCGTCGTCACTACTGGCTGGCGCCGCGTAGTGACGACGCGGTTGGCGCAGGGTTGGGCTTGGAGCAGGGCGCTGGCGGGATTGCAGCAGCTTGACGTCGGCTGTCGCCGCTTCGGTCCGGCGGGCCGGATCGGTGACGCAGTTGGCCCTCGGGACCGGCTGTGATGCCGGCTGGGGCAGGGCGGGCGCATGTTGTGCCCGATGGTTGACAAGCATCTCCAGCCTTTCGGCCGCCGGCTTTCAGGAGATGTGGCCGGCGAGGGCGCCCGCGTGAGCGGGCATGGGCGATGCGGTTACGGGCATCAGCCGGGCTGACTCAGCCAATGGGGAATTGAACTGGGCAAATGCTGCGCCAACTTCATGTGGATTGCAACTGCAGCAGTAGTCTCGGCATCCACGTGATGCCCGCTCGGCAAACAGATTGCTCCGGGGCTGTCAGCACTGCTGGCATTGGAGCTATCAGTATTCGAGCCAGGCGGCTCACCCACAGCCACGCGAGTCTTGCATGAGAGGTGCTGATCGCGCGGTCGTGGGCAAGCGCTTTGGGGCTGCTCCGGTTTCATGGATGCTTGCTGATGCAAATTGGCGGTCTACCGAGGCAGTCCATAGTATCCGTTGCCGCACCGTGCACGCAGCGATGTTGGGTATTCCGGTCGACCCTGACCGGTCATTCTGGCCGCTCGTGACCGCCTGTTCTGGTTTGTCGTGATCGTTTTCCGGTCTCGACCGGAATATCGGTCACGGCGCTGAAATCGCGGTCACGATGTAGGAGCAGCATAGGTTGGCAGCGTGAACCATGGCGCATATTTTTCCCGCCATGCGCGCACAAACGCATTGATCGACGGGCTCCAAGAGCATTTGCATCGCTACATCTCGCCGATACTTCGCTTCGCCGCCTGCACAGTGTTGTGAACCAGCATTGTGATTGTCATCGGGCCTACGCCACCCGGTACGGGCGAAATATGCGATGCCTTCTGTCGAACGCCTTCGAAGTCGACATCGCCGACCAATTTTCCGCCAGGCAACCGGTTGATGCCTACGTCAATCACAACGGAACCTGTGCGCACCATCTGCGGCAGGATCAGATTCGGCACCCCCGCAGCCACCACCAGAATGTCGGCCAGGATGGTGAACTGCGCGAGGTCGCGCGTTTTGGCGTGGCAGATGCAGACCGTGGCGTCGCGTTGCATCAGCATCATGGCCATTGGTTTGCCGACGATGTTGCTAGCTCCCACCACCACGACATTCTGGCCCTCCACCGGGATGTTCTCGTACTCCAGCATCTTCGATACGCCATACGGCGTGCAGGGAGGGAATACGGTTTCGCCCTGGGCCAGGGCGCCAACGTTGTACAAGTGAAATCCGTCCACATCCTTGTCGACGGAGATCGCGCCCAATATGCGCCTGACATCAAAGTGCTTGGGCAGTGGCAACTGCACCAATATGCCGTGGACGCTTGGATCCGCGTTGAGCGCGAGGATTTTCTCGAACACCAGGTGGTCGGACGTGTTCGTATCGAAGGCATAGACTATCGAATGCAGGCCGACCTCGTGGCACGCCTTGACCTTGTTGGCCACATAGACTTTTGAGGCAGGGTTGTCACCCACAATGATCACTGCCAAGCCCGGCGTTACGCCCTTGGCTATCAGCGCGTCAGTCCACTTCTTGCAGTCCTGCCGCACGTAGTGAGAGACGGCTTTGCCATCGATGATTTTGGCGACCATTTGCTGCTTTCGCGAGAGTGTTGGAGAGTCGTCAAATGTTATGGGGCGGGATTTCCGATTGAATGCATGGCGGCGACAACGTCAGACATTGGTGCGACAAGGTTCTTCGAGGGCGGATCACACCGCCAACAGCGGCCTCGACCAAGGCGTCCACGTTGGCCACTGCAGATCACTCCCATGGCATCAGATCGCTCGAATGCATCCACGCCACTGGCAAAGTCGGCTGTAGACGTGAGCCTGCGTCACTCCCGATCAATCGATTTTGATCACGGGCTTGTAATACCTTGCATGGCAATTTCGAATCTGACCGTGAGCGGCGCGTGTTCGGATTGCCAGCGTCGCAGGCCCGACTGGTCACCTGCGAAAACCTGGGTCAGGAAGGCCAACGCCAGTTGCCGCGTGGCGAGCTTGATTTTCGGATTCAGGGCCGTGCCGCCAGTGCGGGCGCGGTCGGTGAACACGCTATGTGAGCCCTCCTTGAAGACCGCCAACACCTTCGTCGCCGGGTGGCGTGAGCCCATGGCGTCATAAATCGCAAGGCGATCATCCACACCTGAGACATAACCCGGGATATTGATGGTGTCCTCTGTGGCGGTGATGTGCAACGTGGGTATCCGGATATTTGAAAGAATTTCCAATGGGTTGCCGTAACCGTAGAAAGGTGGTGCCGACAGCAAGATGGCAGCAGCCACGCGGTCGTCCTTCAACATCACGGGCAAGCCCTTGACCTGCAGGCTTGCACCAGCCGCCAGCATGGCGGTGTTGGCTCCGTACGAGTGGCCCGCTACGGCAATGCGCGATCTGTCAATGCGCGGAACGTCCGGACTGGCCAGCATCTGGTCCAACGCGAAACGCAGGTCGTGGACGCGGCTCAAGGCCTCGCGGTCCTGCGCGGCGTCGGCCATGCGGGACACCAGCAAAAAAGGATTGCCAGACCACACCGCTCCGCTGTCGCTGCCCACGTGCTGTACGTGCAAACTGGCATATCCTTGGGCCGCCAGGTACCGCCCGAGATAGGTGTAACCTTCACGGGAGCCTCCGATGCCATGTGAGAAGACCACTAGCGGCAAGTCGCCGTCCGCAGCCGGACGGGACGCTGCATAGAGTCTTGCCGGCACGCGACGGTTACGCTGCTGGTCCAGCCATTCGAAGTTTGTGGTGGTGTAGCTGGACGGGTCGAGTTCCAGCAAGTCGCGGTTTGTGGCGGCGTCGGACTGCTTGGTTGGCGACACCATTACTGCCGATGCTGCAGGCACGCCTGCATCGGCGGTTTGGGCTCTGGCAGCTGGCGCTTGCGCAGCGAGCAGGGCCACGAGCGTAAGCGAGCGAAGCAATTGCGGGGTCATGGTAAGAGCCTGGCGGGTATGGTTGCAACTGGTTGGTGTGTGGCACGATATAGCAGGCGCCGGATTATCCGGCTAAAGGTGCGGCAGAAACCTGTCGGCGCACACGCGCGGTCCCGTGGTGTCGATGTACTTGCGCGCCACCTTGAAGAGCATCGAAGTCATCTGGCTTCTTTCCAGGTGATTGGTCAAAGACCGCCGCCATTTCCTCCATTCGCGTTCAGATCGGCGTATCGCGGTCCGCCTTGAACACCAGGGCGTAACCGCTGAAGATGCTCCCCGCACAAGACTACTGCTTTACATAGTGCCTGAAGAGGATCCAGTCACCAGTATCGCGGCGTGCCATTGCCGTCGGATCGCTCCTGATGGCAGTGGCAGCGTCTTCTGCGTCTTTCAGGCTGGCCCATTGCACGATGACAAAAACCTCGCCATCTTTGCTGACGGCCACGTCCCTCGACAAGAAGCCCTTTTGTTTGACGACGAAGTTCCTTTCCACGTCTTTGTCTCGGGCCAGGAATTCGGTCATCGTGACACCCGCTTTGGGTTTGGCGACGATCACTTCAAATGCAACGGGTTCTGCGGCAAATATGTTGATCGAGAGTGCCATCGCAATTGCGCCTAGCGCAATGGAGGAAAATTTCATGATGTATCGGATCTTTCAGACGTTGGTTGGGTCGATGAAGCGTCAGCCTTTTAGCTGCTTGATGCCGGTGGCCCAATCCTCGAGGTGATGCACGCGCACGATCTGACCGTTTTCGATCTCATGAATGTCGGTCGTGTCGATCTTGAACGACTTGCGGCCATCGAGTTCCATGCCCATGAAGTTGCCTTTGGGCGAACCGGTGGCCACCGAACGCACCACTACCTTGTTGCCATCCACTCCGATCACCAGGTCTTGCGGGGCCCACACCAGGTTGGGGATGAGCTGCCAGAAAAACCCCACCTGCTTGATCAGCGTGGCTTTGTCTTTGACTTCCTGGCTGTTGATGGACTGAAAGCTTGGGGCCAGAATTTTTTCCAGCACGGCGGCAGGCGTGGTCGCGGTGTTAACCGTGAGGGCTTGCTTGTAGAACGGGGCAACGATGGCTTGCACTTCGTCTTTGTTCATGGTGATTTCTCTTGGTGGATGGTTGAAAGATTTATTTGACCGAGAGTTGGCGCAGCGCGCTGGCCCAGTCTTCCACGTGGTGAGCGGTGATAGCCTTGCCGTCCTTGATGGTGTGGATGTCAATGGTCATGATCTTGAAGCTCTTGCCACTGGTTGGCACGCCAAAGAATGGGGCAACGGGTGTGCCGCTGGCCTCGCTGCGCACGATGATGCGGTTGCCATCAACCAACACGTCCTTGATTTCCCACTTCAGGTCCGGAATCAGTTTGCCGAAGCCGCCCACCTGGGCCACAAAACCATCGCGGCCTTTGAATTCGGTCTCGCTGGAGTAGGACTTCCAGTCCGGTGACAAGGCCTGTTCGGACAGCGCCTTGACGTCTTTGCTGGCTGGCTGGTTGAGCATCTCGTAAAACGGTGCCACCTGCTTACGGGCTTGTTCCACGGTCATGGATTGTGCCGATGCGGAGGTGGCGCAAAGGGCAGCCACGGCCAAAGCGGCGGTGAAGGTGATGCGGCGGTTGAACTGAGGCATGGTGTTCCCTACGGATGGATGGATGAAAAAGTAGACGCACAGAGTTTCCCGCACCGCACGCAACCCATCGAGGTCAAATCCGGACTGAATATGGTGAAAATCGGACAAAATGATGACATGAAAAAAACACCCGGCATCACCAGCGTAGGCTTCAACCCGCCTAGCGATACGCGGCTAACGGTGGAGGCCATGTCCATCACTGAACTAAGGCAACGCGCGCCGCCAAAGCATTTTGAAAAATTGCAGCGAGCCGACTTTTATCGGCTCATCGGCGTACTCGACGGGCAAACCAACCTCATGGTGGATTTTTCCAGCTATTCGACACAGGCCGGTGACTGGCTGCTGGTGCGACCAGGCCAGGTCTTCCGCTACGACTTCTCGCACCCCTGGAGTGGTTGGCTGCTGGTGTTTCGCGCAGACAGCCTGTCCGCAACGGGCCATAGCCGCTCGGGGGATGATTTCGACCTCCTGCGCCGTGTGGAGGACTTGGCCTGCCATCGCTCGCTCGACAGTGAGAGGCACAACTGGATGCACCACAGCTTGCAGCAGTTGCAGCACGATGGCACCCTCATAGCAGATGTGGCGTCTCGCAATGAACTGTTGCGCCTTCAACTTGCCGGCACGCTGCTGCGTTTGTCCATTTGGCAATCGCCCGATGACGGTTCAGGCGCAAACAATGGGGCCGGTCATGCCAGCTTCCGCCGGTTTCGCAACCTGCTTGACGCTGATTTCTCCCGGCAACACCAAGTGCGGCACTACGCCCGTACATTGGGTATGAGTGAAAAAACACTGAGCCGGGTCTGCGTGGCCCACACTGGCCTGCCAGCCAAAGCGGCAATCAATCAGCGGCTGAACCTGGAGGCCAAGCGCTTATTGGCCCACACAAGTCTGGCAGTGCATGCCATAGGAAGGGAGTTGGGCTTTGACGATGCGACCAACTTTGTCAAATTCTTTCGCAAGGAAGTTGGAATAACTCCGTTGGCCTTTCGCCTTGCCCAGGGTATTGCCAGGCCCCAGCGTTAGCACAGTCTCCGTGATGCCGAAGGCGGCTGCTCGTGCAACTGCCGGCGTCATGCGCGATTTGAACTGCCGCCGGCTTCACTGGCAAGCCAGTTTTTCAGGTACTCGACGTCACTTCGCAGTTCCCATTCCTTGGGGGCGATGATGTAGAAGGGCTGATCGGTCGTGACGCTCTGCGTCAACGGGCGTACAAGAAGACCCTGCTGTATCAAGGGTTCCACGATGTGCCGCCATCCTTGGGCAACGCCCTGACCCTCGATGGCCGCCTGCAGAACAATCGAATAGTCGTTGAAGCGGAACATCTTCTGGCTGTGATTCATGTCGACTCCGAAATGCCGCAGCCAACCGGCCCAGTCGATCCTGGCTTTGTAGCGCTCCTCCAGATGGAGCAGGGGCATACCCGCAAGGTCTTTGACGTGCTTGATCGAACCGTGCGCTTGCATCAACTTGGGGCTGCACACGGCAAATACCTCTTCGTCCACAAAATGCCAGTGTCGGTAGTTGTCGAACCGTCCGGATCCAAGCGTGATGGCCAGATCGATCCGCTCACGAGATAGATCCAGGTCCCTGTCAGTCGTGATGCAACGAAGTTCAATCTTTGGATGGAGTTGCTTGAACCGTGCGATACGGGGCAGGAGCCACCAAGTCGCCGTGGCGGTCGAGACAGCAAGCGTGACCTGGTGCTCGGCATCCCGCAATCGCACTTCGCGCAAGGCCTGGTAAATCTGCGCCAGTCCCGCAGACGTTTGTTCCAGTAGATATTGGCCGGCCTGCGTGGGGCGCACCCCCTTTTGGCGGCGATCAAAAAGCACGAGGCCCAATTCGGTTTCCAGCAGGCGTACGGCATGGCTGACAGCGGGTTGACTGATGCCGAGCTCTTCTGCAGCACGCGTGAAGCTTCCGTGGCGCCCCGCCGATTCGAAAACTGCAACACTGTTCAAGGAAGGGTGGTCGTTGACGTTAGACATCAATAATTTTCATGAAGATAATCAATTAAATTGCAGGGCAGAAGGACAAAATGATCAGTAATATTGCAAATATTGTCAACGGCTATCGGCGATAGGGAGCATCTATTTTATTGATGTAACTTCGTCGAAGTTCGGGTTGAAAGCAAAGGGATATTCGTGGAAACACATGCAAAAGTGGTTGTTATCGGTGGTGGCGTGGTCGGCTGCTCGATCCTGTTCCACCTGGCCAAGTTCGGCTGGAAAGACGTCGTCCTGCTGGAACGAAACGAGCTCACATCGGGCTCGTCGTGGCATGCCGCAGGGCAGATCCACACGATCTCGTCCGATCCCAACATCTCGCGCCTGCAGGGCTACACGATCAACCTGTACAAGGAGATCGAAGCCACCTCCGGACACTCGGTGGGCATGCATTCGACCGGTGGCTTTTACCTGGCCTCGAACCAGACCTGGTACGACTACCTCAAGCGCGAACGCTCCAAGGCGCGCTACATGGGCCTGGACCAGGAGTTCATTAGCGTCGTGGAGGCCGCGCGACTGCACCCCTTGATCGACCCGAAGCGCTACATCGCAGCCCTGTGGGACCCGCTGGACGGCGACATCGATCCTTCGGGCGTTGTCTACGCCTATGCCAAGGCCGCAAAGGTCCACGGCGCGAAGTTCTACACCCACACCCCGGTGCTGGAGACCAACCAGCGCGCAGACGGCAGCTGGGACGTGGTGACCGCCAACGGCACCATCAACGCCGAGATGGTCGTCAACGCTGGCGGCCTGTGGGCACGCGAGGTCGGCGACTTGGCCGGCATCCACCTGCCGGTGCAACCGATGGAGCACCACTACCTGATCACCGAAGACATCCCCGAGATCGTCGCACGCGGTGACCAGCGCCTGCCCGCCGGCATCGATTACGAGGGCAATATGTATTTCCGCCAGGAGCGCAAGGGCCTGCTACTGGGCACCTACGAGCCGCGTGCGACACCCTGGTCAGTGGCCGGTACGCCGAAGAATTTCGGCCACGAACTGCTGCAGCCGAAGATGGACAACATTGCCGAGCGGCTGGAGCTGGCATTCGAGCGCATCCCGGTGCTGGGCACCACCGGCATCAAGAACATCATCAACGGCCCGTTCACCTTCGGCCCGGACGGCAACCCGATGATCGGCCCGGTGCCCGGCATGCGCAACTACTGGGTCGCGGTGGGCGTGATGGCCGGGTTCTGCCAGGCCGGCGGCGTGGGTCTGTGTATGGCCGAATGGATGATGGACGGCGAACCCTCGATCGACGTCTGGGCGATGGACGTGGCGCGCTTCGGCGACTTCGCGTCTCCCGAGTGGGGCACGGTCAAGTCGACCGAGAACTACGAACGCCGCTTCGTGATGACCTTCCCCAACGAAACCCTGCCCAAGGGCCGGCGCCAGAAGACCACCGCGCTGTACGACCGCTTCACCGCGCGCGGCGCCGTGTGGGGTCAGGGCTTCGGGCTGGAGCATGTGTTGTGGTTCGCCGATGGCCCGCAGGATGCCCACGAACAGCCGACCTTCAAGCGCTCGCGCGCCCACGACTACGTGGCGCGCGAGGTGAAGGCTGTGCGCGAGGCGGTGGGCGCGATCGAGATCGCCAACTACGCCAAGCACGAATTCAAGGGACCGGACGCACGGGCATTCCTTGATCACGTGCTCGCCGGGCGCATCCCCAAGGCCGGGCGCCTAGCGCTCACCCCGATGCTCACAGCGCACGGCAAGCTGTATGGCGACCTGACCGTCGCCTGTCTCGGTCCAGAGCACTTCATGCTGTTCGGCTCCGGTGCCATGCAGGAGGCTCACCGGCGCTGGTTCGAGCACCGGCTGCCGGCCAGTGGCGTGGTCTACAGGAATGTCACCGACGACTTGCATGGCATCGCGATCTCCGGGCCGAAGTCGCGCGAACTGCTTGCGGCATTGACACGGGACGATGTCTCGGGTGAGGGCTTCAGGTTCATGGACATCCGCCGCATGTTTGTCGCCGGTGTGCCCGCCATCGTGGCACGGGTGTCGTTCGCGGGTGAACTCGGTTACGAGGTCTATGTAGCGCCGCCTTACCAGTTGCGCTTGGCCGAAGCCATCGATGACGCAGGCGGAGAGCTTGGCCTGCGCTGGTATGGCGCACGCGCGCTGATGAGCCTGCGCCTGGAGAAAGCCTGGGGCGTCTGGACGCTCGACTACCGGCCCGACTTCACCGCCGCGCAGAGCGGCCTGGACGCCTTCATCCATTGGGACAAGGATTTCGTCGGCAAGGCGGCTGCGACCCGGGAACGTGAGTCCGGTCCGCAGCGCAAGCTGGTGACACTGCTGGTGGCAACACCCGACATCGATGTATCCAACGACGAGGCGGTGTTGGTTGGCGACAAGGCAGTGGGTTATGTCACGTCCGGCGGGTTCGCCCACGGCGTTGGAAAATCGGTCGCGTTTGCATATCTACCGACCGAATTGGCCCGTTCCGGTCTGGCGGTTGAAGTCGAGATCAACGGCATGCGGTACCCAGCCGAGGTGCAGCTTGCACCGCTTTACGACCCCAAGGGTCTGCGCATGCGGGCCTGAGCTTGCGCCCGCTCCATGCCACCGTGCCATCCGACCCACACCAGGAACTACCAGCCATGACCGACGTTGCCACATCCGTCCGATCCGCCCAGTCCGAGCCAGCTGCAGAGGGCCGCCGGTCACGGCGCAGCGGCGCTCGCGAACGGCGCGACCCGAACGCCAAGATTGGCGGCCCCGCCTACATCACCCGCAACATACCCACCTACGACATCATGGGCGAGGAAAACCTGCTGAAGATCGAAGCCGCTGCGGACCGCATCCTGGCTGAAGTCGGGCTGGATATTCGGGACGACGATGCGTGTTTGGGCCTGTTTCGCAAAGCCGGAGCGAAAGTGGACGGCATTCGGGTGAGATTTGAACCCGGGCACCTGCGAGAGGTTCTCAAGACCGCCCCCAGGGAATTTACCCAACACGCACGCAACCCCGCGCGTTCGGTGCGGATCGGGGGAAAGAACGTGGTGTTTGCACCCGCCTACGGATCACCCTTTGTCATGGATCTCGACAAGGGTCGTCGTTACGGCACGCTGGAGGACTTTCGGAATTTCGTGAAACTCGCGTACGCCAACCCCTGGCTGCACCACTCGGGCGGCACGGTGTGTGAGCCAACCGACATTCCCGTCAACAAGCGGCATCTGGACATGGTGTATTCGCACATGCGGTACTCCGACAAGGCGTTCATGGGCTCGGTAACTTCCGAGGAGCGCGCCGAGGATTCAATAGAGATGAGCAGGTTGCTGTTCGGTGCCGAGTTCGTCGACAAGAATTGCGTCATTCTGGGCAATGTGAATGTCAATTCGCCGCTGCTGTGGGATGGCACGATGACCACTGCAGCGCGAGCCTATGCGCGCGCCAACCAGGCGGCCGTCATCGTGCCGTTCATTCTGGGGGGCGCCATGGGCCCGGTCACGAATGCGGGCGCGATTGCACAGGCACTTGCCGAGACGATGGTCGGCTGCGCGATCACGCAACTCGAGCGGCCGGGCGCTCCCGTAATCTTCGGCAATTTTATGTCCAGCATGTCGCTGCGATCGGGCTCGCCAACTTTTGGCACGCCCGAGCCGGCGTTGGGGTCCCTGGTCATTGGGCAGCTGGCGCGCCGCCTGGGATTGCCGCTGCGTTGCGCTGGCTCGTTCACCACCTCGAAAGTACCGGACGGGCAGGCCATGCAGGAGAGCGTGATGTCGATGCTGTCAGCCATTCACTGCGGTGCCAACTTCATTCTGCACTCTGCCGGGTTCCTGGACGGGTTGCTGGCGATGAGCTACGAAAAGTTCATGATGGATGCCGACTTCTGCGGTGCGCTGCACACCTACCTCGGTGGCATTTCGGTCGATGACAGCACGCTGGCTTTTGATGCGTACAAGGAGGTTAATCCTGGTGGGCACTTCCTGGGTTGCGGCCACACGATGGCAAATTACACTACCGCGTTTTTTGACTCATCCATCTCGGATGACACCCGATTCGAGACCTGGTCGGAGAATGGCAAGACCGATAGCGCGATGCGGGCCAACAAACGCTGGAAGGCGGCCCTTGCCGATTACCAGGCGCCGCCCATCGACCCTGGCGTGGATGAGTCCTTGATGGACTATGTCGCTCGCAAGAAAGCGTCCTCGACGGACCAGTGGTACTGACAGAGCGAGATTCAGATTGACCCATTTCCCGCACCTCTTCGACGCCCTGACTCTGCGCCACAAAACCCTGCGCAACCGGGTCGTGTTCGGCGCGCACACGGCCAATATGGCCGAGGACGGCCTGCCTGGCGCGCGCCATATGGGGTACTACCTGGAGCGTGCCAAGGGTGGTGCCGCCATGATCGTGGTGGAGCCTGTGCCCGTGCATCGCACTGCCGTTCTGACCCGTGGCAATATGCGGCACTCCGACGACGTCATCATCGAGCCGTTGCGGCGCATCAACGATGCCTGCCACGCGGAAGGCACGGTGATGATCCAGCAGCTCTACCACGTGGGGCAGCATGGAGACTTCGACAACTCCTACGCGCCGCATTGGTCGCCCTCGGGGCTGCCTTCGTACCATGACTCCGACGGCAGCCATGCGATGAGCGCGTCCGAGATCGAGGAGATCATCGAAGCCTTTGTGGCGGCGGCCGTGCGCGCCCAGATGGCTGATTTTGATGGCGTGGAACTGTTCGGCGCCTACAACGGGCTGATCGAACAGTTTTGGTTGCCCTGGACCAACCGCCGCACCGATCAGTGGGGTGGCAGCCTGGACAACCGCATGCGCTTTTGCGCCGAAATCATCCAGCGGACTCGGGCGAAGGTGGGTGAGAAGTTCATCATCGGCATGAACGCGAGTGTCGACACCGGCGTGTCGATTGCGATGCAGATCGAGGGTTTGTGCGAGGTGGCCAGCTGGCTGGATGAGCGCAAGCTGGTGGACTACCTCAGTTGCGGAACCGGCGGTTACTTCAATTTTGCGGAGCTCATGCCTACGTTCCAGTTTGCGGACAAGCTGGGTGCGCCCCTGGCCGAGGCTTTGAAGAAGGTGGTCCGCCATGCGCGCGTGCAGGCGGAGAGCCACATCCGCACGCCGGAGAACGCCAATTACGTCGTGGCTTCGGGCCAGGCCGACATGGTGAGCATCGTGCGTGGACAAATCGCCGATCCGCACCTCGCCAACAAGGCGCGTGATGGGCGGGCTGAAGATGTGCGCGGCTGCATTTCCTGCAACCAGATGTGCTGGGGAAGACGCTCGCGCGACTACTGGATTTCCTGCCTGGTCAACCCCTCAGCCGGGCGTGAGTTCGAGTGGGGTGGCGACCGCTTCGCGCCGGCAAAACACGTCAAAAAGGTGCTGGTTGTGGGTGGCGGCCCGGCCGGTTTGGAGACGGCGCGAGTGGCTGCCGAGCGCGGGCACCACGTGACGCTGGCTGAAGCGTCAAACCAATTGGGTGGTGCTTTCCGGTTGGCCGGGATGCAGCCAAGGCGCTCGCAAATCCTGGAATTGCTGGCCTGGTATGAACGCCAATTGGAGCAGCTTGGAGTCGAGGTTCGCCTGAACAACCCGCTTGACGCCGATGAGGTGGCGGCGTTCGGCGCTGACGAGGTGGTGCTGGCCACTGGCTCCCAGCCCGCTGGAACCGGTTTCCAGCGGCCTGTGCCGCAGATGGCGTCGTTGGCGGGCATCGACAAACCCAATGTCTGGTCGGTCGAAGACGTGATGGGGCGCCGTGCGCGGCTCGGCAAGCGCGTGATTTTGGTGGATGACACGGGCGACTGGCGCGGTGGTGGCACTGCCTGGCACATGGCCGAGCAAGGCCACGCCGTCACTGTCGTGACTGGATGGCCGATGGTCGGTTACTGGATCCAGCGGACTGCCGGTGACGGCCAGTTGCGCACCCGCTTGACCAAGCTCGGTGTACACTGGCTCACCGAGACCGCCTTGATTGCCTGGCACGGCGATGCGGCCACATTGCGCAACCTGCACGACGCCAGCGTGCAGCGGCTGGAGGCAGACGCACTGGTATTGGCTACCACCAACGTCCCGGACACCAGCCTTGCGGAAGAATTGACCGGCACGGACCTCCAAATTTCCCTGGCAGGCGACAGCGTGGCCGCCAGGCTGGCCGTGCACGCGATCTACGAGGGTCGCGTCCTGGGAATGAAAATCTGAGAAGGGCGGAAGATGGGACCGATCTACCACGGCGCGGAGGCAATCGCCAAGACATTGAACTTCTGCCCATTGATTGAGCATCTGCGCCAGGCCCATCGCGAGCCGCCGGCAGCGGTGGAGCGCGCATTGATGCTGCACCGGATGCCCTCCGGAGCGGAGAATGCGTTTCTGATCTGGCCCGCCTGGCAACACGAACGGAATCTTGGCATCAAGATCGTCACGCTGTTTCCGGACAATCGGGCCGTTCCAGCGGTACAGGCGCTTTATGTGCTGTTTGATGGGGCCAATGGCGCGATAGAGGCCCTGATTGACGGAACTGAACTGACCTACTGGAAGACCGCAGCAGACTCGACGCTTGGTGCCGACTATCTGGCTCGCCGGGACGCGAAAACCTTTTTGATGGTCGGCGCGGGATATCTGGCGCCGTTCCTGATTCGCGCATATCGCGATATCCGGCCGGGCCTGGAGCGTGTCCTGGTGTGGAACCGCACGGCTTCGAAGGCGCACCAACTCGCGCAAAGCATGACCGGAGCCGTCCCAGTCGAGGCGGTGGAAGACCTCGAGGCTGCGGTTGCACAGGCAGACATCGTGTGTTGTGCCACCACCAGCTACCAGCCGCTGATTCGCGGGCAATGGTTGCAGCCTGGCACCCACCTCGACTTGATCGGAGGCTACACACCGCAGATGCGCGAGGCTGACGACGAGGCGGTGCGGCGCAGTCGGGTGTTCGTCGATAGCCGCTGGTTCACGATCGAACATGTCGGAGATCTGACCCAACCGATCAGCAACGGCACCTTGAAGCGTGAGGACGTGCTGGGTGATTTGTTCGACCTTTGTACCGCGAGAGTACCTGGGCGGGAGTCTGATGGCGAGATCACGTTCTTCAAGTCAGGTGGCGGTGCGCACCTGGACTTGATGACGGCACAGTACATCGCCCATGCATTGAAGCCTTCGGGATGACGCCGGCGCGCATGCATAACAACCCGGAGGAATGCCAACCTTGTCCTGCGGGGAGCCGAGTTACCGAGCAAGGACGAATGGTCTTCCTGACGCTGCCGGGCTACTCGTTTATTGCACTCTCAAACGCGGTCGAGGCACTCAGAATGGCGAACCGAGTGGTCAGCCGGCAACATTTCCGGTGGGCGGTCGCCAGTCTGACCGGTAGCGATGTGCCGGCAAGCAATGGATTTTCCATTTCGCCGACGATGGCCATTGAAGCGGTCGCCGATCCGGGCATCGTCTTCGTGTGCGGCGGAGTTGACATTGAAGAGGCAACCACACAAACCCTCATTGAAAAACTAAGGGAACTGGCTGCCCGCAAAATTTCGCTCGGCTCCTTGTGCACTGGGAGTTACGCCTTGGCGAAGGCTGGACTCTTGAACCGTTACGAGGCAGTCGTCCACTGGGAGCAACTGCACTTCATGCGGGAGCACTTTCCTTTGATCAAGTTTTCGAAGCAGTTGTACGCAATTGACAGGGACCGGTACACCTGCACAGGTGGCACCGCCCCGATGGATCTCATGCTCAAGATCGTCGGACGCCACCTTGGAACAGCTGTTGTCGAAAGAATATCAGAGCAGTATCTCCTGCAGAACATCCGCGGCGAGCAGGAGCGGCAACAGGTTCCATTGTCTGCCTATGTAGGTGTCTATCACGCCAACCTGCTTGAGGCAGTGTCCCTGATGCACGCAAATCTTGAAGACCCTCTGCCATTGGATCAGATTGCCGATCTGGTCGGCGTCTCGCGGCGTCACGTTGAGCGGCTGTTCAAGCGGCATATTGGGCAAGTCCCGACCAAATACTACATCGAGCTTCGACTGCAAAGGGCTCGAAGTCTGCTGCTCCATACGCCGATGAGCGTTCTGCAGGTGTCCGTAGCCTGTGGTTTTCAATCTTCTCCGCACTTTTCAAAGTGTTACCGCGAGTTGTTCGGACATACCCCCACCTTGGAACGGCGCACACAGCGACCGCAGCTCGACATGGCTGCGGCTGGGTACGCCACGCCGACCAACTGATTCGAAGCAAACCACAGTGTGTGCAACCCACGAGAGCTAGCTTGGACCTCAAACAACTCGAATACTTTTTGAAGGTTGCGGAACTTGGAAGTGTCACGCGTGCTTCGACATTGCTGGGAATCACGCAGCCTTCCTTGAGCCGTCAGATACGACTGCTGGAGGTCGAGTTGCGCCAGACGCTTCTTTTGCGCAACGGCCGGGGCGTGCAGCCCACTGAGGCCGGAGCGGTCTTGGTCAAACATGCCCGTGCCATGTTGTTGCAGGCCGAGCGAGCGCGGCAGGAGGTGAAGGAGCTCCGTGGCGTGCCGATGGGACGTGTCACGATTGGCATCCCTTCGAGCGTCGGCCGGTTTCTTTCGACACCATTGGCATTTGCGTTTCAGGCCAGGTTTCCCAATGCCGCGATGAGTATCCTGGAGGGACAGACCTACATCATGGAATGGCTTTCGATGGGTCGGGTCGATATCGGTGTTCTGATCAACCCGCAGGCTCCGCCGGGCATGGATCTGGTCACGTTAATGAAGGAGCCCTTGTATCTGGTTAGCGCCGGCGATCCTGTTGGTGGGCGAGCAATGTTTGGGACCTCGATTACCCTCAAAGAACTGGAGAATCTGAATTTGTTGTTGCCTTGTCGGCCACATGCGATTCGCATGTACCTCGAAAGCCAGCTCGCACGCGTCGGCGTCAAGTTAAACGTGGTTTGGGAGCTTGATGCGTTCTCAACCCTGCTGGGCCTCATCCGGAATGGATTCGGTCATGGTGTGATGCCCGAGAGCGTATTTCGCGGCGACGAGCTTCGATCGCACTATCTGTTGAGGCCCATCGTGGAACCGGAACTCGTCAGCACCGTTGCGATCGCCACGCACTCGGCGCGCCCGCTCTCGCCACTGGCGGCCAGCGTCATTGCTCTGATGCAGGAAATTGTTGCCGACATCGGGGCCCACAACTTTGAGCGTTGACACGCGCTGCGAGTTCAGGCCTTGCGCAGTTCCATTTTTCGCAGCGCTGGCAAGGCCCCGGACCAATTGCAGACCGGATGCTTCAAGAAGACGTTCGCAAATGCCTTCCGGTCTGGCAATTCCCTTGTCCTTGGCCTCGATCAGGCGGCTCCGAAAGTGTCTTCCGTGGCGATGAACGTCGTTGCGAGTATGTTCTCCGCCCCATTGTGGATCCCGTTCTGGAAAGCACGGTTTCCATCGCAACGCATTCTGCCCGCACGCTTTCTCCTCTCGCTGCCGGCGTGATCTCACTTGTAAAGGAAATCGTGGTCACTGGCAGCAATTTCAGTGAAGACCACTGAGCCAAAGCAGTTCAAGGTGCATTACGCACTTCCTTCACCTTCAGTGTCACAAACTCCTCCGCCACGGTGGGATGGATACCCACCGTATCGTCGAACTGCTGCTTGGTCAGCCCGGCCGCCACAGCGATCCCGATGCCTTGAATCACTTCCGGCGCGTCCGACCCCACCATATGGGCGCCCACTACCCGATTGCTCGCTGGATCAACAATCAGCTTGATGTAGACCATGTCAGCGCCTCGCGAAAGCGCTGCTTTCAATGGTCTGAATCGGGATTGATAGACCTCCACTTGTCCGTACTTCGCGATCGCCTCGGCCTCTGAGTCGCCGACTGTTCCAACGGGCGGCAGACTGAAAACCGCAGAGGGTACGTTGCGGTGATCGATCTCTGTAGGGCGGTTGTTGAACAGCGTGTTGGCCACTGCCGAGCCTTCCCGGATGGCCACCGGGGTGAGCTGTACTCGGTTGGTGACGTCACCAACGGCGAAGATGTTGTCGACCGATGACCGTGCGTATTCGTCCACCAGCACTGCCCCAGACGAATCGACGGCAACGCCAGAAGCGGCCAACCCAAGGCTGGCCGTCTGCGGAACCCGGCCAGTGGCGAACATGACGGTGTCGCACGCAATCGGTTCTCCTCCATGCTTGATGCTGGCAAGCAAGGCATCCCGATCCCTGGTGATCGCTTGGACTTCTTGTTGCAGAACGACCTCAATGCCTTTGGCCACCAGCATCTCACGCAGATGCCTCGCGACATCGGTGTCGAAACCGCGCAGCAGTTCCACGCCTCGATGCATCAACGTCACCCGCGCACCAAGACCATGGAATATGCAGGCAAATTCGACCGCAATATAGCCCCCGCCCACGATCAACACGTGTCTGGGCAGCGCAGCAAGTTCGAAGGCTTCATTGGAGGAAATTGCGAGGTCACGCCCTGGAATGTCAGGCATCCTGGGCCAACTTCCGGTCGCAAGCAGAATGTAGCGCGCCGTGAAGCTCCGACCATCCACCTCGACAGTGTTGCGGTCGACCAATCGTGCAAACCCTGGAATCAGCTGGACCCCAGCAGTATCCAGCAGCCGCTGGTAGATCTGCTCCAGCCGACTGACCTCTGCATCCTTGGCCTCGATCAAGCGTCGCCAAGAGAATGAAGGCGATGCGCCCTCCCAGCCGAAGCCAACAGCCTCTACAAACGCATCCTGGTATTGGGCGGCGTACACCAACAACTTCTTTGGAACACACCCTCTGATCACGCACGTGCCCCCGGTTCGATGCGCTTCCGCGATGGCAACGCGCGCTCCGAAGGACGCAGACATACGACTGGCACGCACGCCGCCGGAGCCAGCGCCAATTACAAACAGGTCATAGTCGAAGCTTGGCATGGTCGATACTGATGTTTGTTGAATGAATTGGGCACGGCCCGATGCGTCATCACCGCTGGATAGGGGGCATCACAGCATCGATCACGGCCTGCCTGAACGATGCTTTCATGCCATTTGGCGCAAGTTCGCCCTCGAATGGCCCCGTTTGGGCCAGCAGAAGACCATACACACCCAGCGATCGACTAATCACAAAGCTTGTGTTGTAGGGTGCACCGCCCCAATGCAACAGTCCTCCGCCCCGCGAGGCATCAACCGCAGCACCGAGTCCAAATCCGCGGCCGAGAACATCCAATCCAAGCGGGAATCGGCAACCTGCACCGACTGGAACCGAAACAGTTTGGTCACGGAAAATCTCCTCGATGCTCCGTTCACTGAGAAAGCGCTGGTCTTGGAAGACGCCCCCCCCCAGAAGCATTGACAGGAGTCGCCCAAGGTCAGCAATGGTGGAGACCATGCCTCCATAACCTGTCAGCCATCCCCCCCCCGCTGACAGTCCCCTCGGTGGCTGCAGGTAGGGTGCGCTGGACTCACCCGGCACCAATTCGCCGCCAACACGTTCGTAGTGGCTGGCGATGCGACTCTCATTCTCCGGACTGACGGAGAACGCGGTGTCACGCATCCCCAACGGGCGTGTCAGCATGTCGGCCATCAACTCATCCAGCGACTGACCGGAGGCCACCTCCATCACGCGACCCAGCACGTCGAATCCATAGCCATAGCAAACCTGGCTTCCGGGGTGGAAGGCCAAAGGCAGTTGGCCAATCGTCTCCACAAACTCCGCCAGACTCCGATCCCACCGTAGGAAACCCATTTCCGCATAGCAACGATCCAGTTCATTGAGACCGAAGCTGTATTGAAGCCCACTCGTGTGCCGCATCAAGTCTCTCAGTGTGACCGGTCGGTCTGGCTGCGTCAACTGCCAAGAGTCTCGGGGCAAGTGCGGCGACGCGAGCACCTGAGGGTTGAAATGCGGCAGATAGCTGGACACCGGCGCATCCAGATCCTCCAGAAGACCCTGATCCAGCATCATCAGGGCGGCGACGCTGGACAGCAGCTTGGTCGTGGAGCCCAGGCGAAACACAGCGTCGCAACGCATCGGTTCACGTCCTTCGACCCGCAGCCATCCGTGACAGGACGTGTGTTGCGTACCGCCCGACGTTCCCAACTGCACAACGGCGCCCGCCAGCCTCCCGCTGCGGCACCACTCTTCAGCGATGCCTTGAAGGTCGTTGCTCACCTCGCAGCCACTGGTCAAGCGAACCAGCCTTTCTCGGGCAAGCGCATGTCATTGAGCTCATAACGCTCATCCGGAGCGTCACCGCGCAGCTTCTTGCTGCTTGCCGTCAGGAGGTCGCCCACCGCGAAATTGATCATTCCGCCATCATCGGCAATCATCCGTTGCGCATCTGCGTAGAGCTTTTTGCGCTTGGTTTCGTCGAGTTCCGAGCGTGCGGCCAAGACGATCTTGTCGAACTCCGGTCTCTTCCATCGGGTGTCGTTCCACGGTGCATCAGACAGGAAGGTGTTGGACAACTGCAGGTCGGCAGTGACGCGCGGATTCCAGAATACCGCACAGAAAGGTGCCTTGAGCCAGACGTTGTCCCAGTATCCGTCCGACGACACGCGCTTGAGATCAATCGTCACGCCAGCCTTCCGGATCGACTCCTGAAACAGAACAGCCGAATCGGTCGCCCCGGGGAAAGCGCCCTCCGAGACCAGGAGCTCAATCGGCGTGGTGATGCCCGCCTTCTTGAAATGGAAAGCGGCCCGATCCGGGTCGTACGAGCGCTGTGGCAAGCTGGCGTCGAAGTACTTGCTCCCCGGTGTGACAAGATGGTCATTGCCAACCACGGCAAATCCACTGAAGACATTGCGCACAATGGCCTGGCGGTCTATGCCGTACTTCAGGCCCATGATCACGTCGAGGTTGTCGAATGGGGCCTTGTCCCGATGGGACGCAAAAGCGAATCGGTTGCCGACACCCTTGATTCGCAACACATCGATGTTGGGCGCCTGCATCATCATCGAGGCGGTTTTGGGGTCCAGCCGATTGATGGCATCCACTCGCCCCGTCAGAAGTGCTTGTGTTCGAGCGCTGGAGTCGCCGATGTACAGCAGTTCAACCCGATCAAAGTTCCCGCGCTGCGGTTTCCAGTAGTTGCCAGGCTTACGCGTCGCGACCACCCGCACGCCAGGCTGCCATTCGGTCAACGTGAACGCCCCAGTGCCATCGGGTTTTGAGAAGTCGGTGGTTCCATTGGGAACCACAATCAGTTGTCGACTCGAGAACAGGTACGGCAAATCGGCATTGCCACTGGCCAAGGTGAACTGGATCTGATGGGATGTGAGCTTCTTGATCTCCGTGATGGGACGCAACATGCCTTTGATGGGCGACCGCGTTTCGCCTCGATGCAGGCCTATGGAATAGATGACATCATCGGCGTCCAGCGACTTGCCGGAGGTAAAAGTGATTCCTCTTCGGACGTTGAAGATCCATACAGCGGCTCCAGGCTTGGCCTCCCAGCTTTCGAAAAGCTCTGGCACGGCACGTTCTTGATTGTCGATTTCGACCAGGCCGTTCCAGAACATCGAACTGTAGGTGATGGGAATGACATCCGAAAAGCTCCGCGGGTCCAGCGTATCCGACGTCGAGCCGCCGCTCATTCCGAGTCGCAACGTGCCCCCCTTTTTGGGTGCCTCCTGCGCGAGCACGGGTGCATTGCCAACAATTCCCGCCAATCCCGTGGCGACTGCTCCTGCGACGAAACCTCGTCGTTGCATGGGTGCGTGCGTTGAGGAGATCGGTTGGTACGCTTTCATCATGGCTGCTCCTTGGTTGAGTCGTTACGGGTGAAGTGGTTGTCCAAATTGCAGACTCGGATTGGAAGCGCCAGGTCCCCCAAACCCGAGTCCCTCGTCAGGGATGGGCAACATTGTACATGGTCTCGGGCAGAAACAGGGCGATCTGCGGGAAAAGCAGCAGCAGAACGATCAAAGCGATCATGGCGAACCAGAATGGCCAGATGCCCCGAAATATCGCATTCATGTGCACTTCAGGCGCGATCGACTTCACTACGAATACGTTGATGCCGACCGGTGGAGAGATCAGTCCCATCTCCAGAACAACCACCATCAGGACCCCGAACCAAACCATGTCGAAGCCATACCCCTTCATCAAGGGATGGAGAACCGGAAGCGTGAGAACAAGAATGGCAAACCCATCCATGAACATGCCCAGCACCGTCAGTGCAAGCAGGCAAATGGCCAATACGGTGAACGGAGCGGCACCTGTGCCCACGACCGCATCCGTGACCGCAGTGGGAAGGCCGCTGCGTGCCATGAAGGGAGTGAACACGAAGGCACCGATGAGGATGTAGAAGGTTGTTGCCGTTGAATGCAATGTGTTGGTGAGTGCCTCACACATCGCCGACCAGGACAGACTGCGCCGAAGCAAACAGACAATGAACGACAGGAACGCACCGATACCCGCCGCCTCGATGGCCGAGAAGACACCCGCGTAGATCCCACCGATCGACAACAAGACGACGCCCAGGAACCAACTGGCTCTCCGCAGCTCTTTGAATCGCTGACGCATTGGAACTGGCTCAGTGGTGCTCGGAGCCAGCCGCGGGTTGCGCCAGATGCGCCACCAGATGGTCATGATGAAGAGGCCGGCTAATACGACCCCAGGCACAACCCCCGCGAGAAACAGACGCGCAATCGACTCTTCGGTCAAGATCGCGTAGACGACGAATCCTGCAGACGGCGGAATAAGAATGCCCAAGGTCCCACCAGCAGCGACGGTCCCGGTGGCGAGGCTATCGTCATATCCATAGCGCTTCATCTCTGGCAGTGCCACCCGGCCCATCGTGACGGCGCATGCCAGGGACGACCCCGTCAAGGCCGAGAAGCCGGCGCAGCCCAGTATGGTGGAGGATGCGAGGCCCCCCCGAAGGTGCCCCAGCCAGGCATGGGCAGCCCCATAGAGATCACGGGTCATCCCGGAGACGCCTGCCAGGTTCCCCATCAAAATGAACAGGGGAAGGATCGTGAGGGTCAGATCGCTGGATAACGAAAACGCCGCACCGGCAACGGTGGCCATGACCGCCCGTTCCGCGCTTGGATGAATGATCCAAAGGCCCAGGATGCCAACCGCCAACATGGCAGTACCCACCGGAGTGCGCAAGCCCAGCATGACCAGCAATGCGACCAACCCACCGACTCCGACCAAAAGTTCAGTCATCCCAATCCCTTGATAAGTCAGTGCTCGTGCGGATCACGGGTCGAAGACCAGGCAGCCAGGCCAGCCAACAGTTCGTGCGTCAGCACCAAGACATACAGCCCGAAGCCGGCGGCAAGAAGAACATAGAACGGCATATGGGGAATGGACAGATCTGAGGTCGTGTTCCCACACAATTCCCCGCAACTTCCCTTGACAGCGACGGCCCAAGTGGTGAATGCCACCGTGGCAATTCCGATCGACCTTGCAGCCAGATCGGTAAAGCGGGTTACCGCACGACCACCCAGTCGCTCGAGCACGTCGACCTGCACGTGTGCCCCCCGCCTCGCGCCGTATGCAAGTGAGCACGCGACAGTGACCGCCAAGGTCATCTTCGCGATGTCGTCGATTCCGTAGATCGGTTGACCGAGCCCATAGCGCCACACGACTGTCACGAAAGTGACGCCGACCAGAACCACCACCGACGCTGCCCCCAGGGCAGCAAGTGCCAGGATCAGCCGGTTCAGCCAGTCAAGCAACCTGCCAGTCATGCCTACTTGCCCTTCATAAGGTCGTAGGCCTGCGCACCTGTGACGCCGGTGCGAAACTTCAGCGCGCGAAACTTCTCGACTTCGGGCGCCATGGCACTGGACATCCGGCGGATTTCTTCGGCCGGGAGTTGGATGATCTCCAGTCCGGCCTTCTTAGAGGTTTCGATCGCCAGCCGGTCCTCCCCCGCCGCGCGCTTCGCTCCCTCGACACTAAATGTCTCGCCGGCGACGGAGTCAACCCATTGCCTCTCCTGGGCAGAGAGAGCCGCATACGTCTTCTTGTTCATGAGCAGCGAGAAGGCAATTCCCTGAGCGGGGATCCCCAGCGTGACGAACTTCCCGACCTCGTGAAGCTTGAAACTGAGGATGGACGCCGGGTCGACAGCGATTCCGTCGATCACTCCATTGGCAAGGTTCTGGTTGATCTCGGTCGCCTCTTGGGAGACCGGTGCGGCCCCCATCGCGCGCCAGTAGGGGGCTTCGCCCGGACCACTGATGCGGACTTTGGCCCCTTTCATGTCGGTCAGTTGCCGGACTGGGCGTGACTTCGTGATCAATGCAGGCGTGTCGTTGGCCCACATCGCAAGAACCTTGGCATCGATCTCCTTTTCGATCAATGGATAGGCGCGCCACAAGGACTTGGTGCACCCGACTGCGTCAGCGCACACACCGGGAACACTGACCGTGTTCGCGGTTGGGAAAACATCCGCCGTATAGATCGGAATGACGAACGCGATGTCGGCAACCCCATCCAACAGCATCGAGTATTGCTTGGGCATGGATGGATTCAGCGAACCGCCGGTGAAGACCTTGACGGTGAGCTTTCCGCCAGACACCTCCTTGAGCCTGTCGGCAAACGAACTGAAAAAGGCAGGCGTAAAGCGGTGACTGGGCGGCAATGGAGACGCCATGGTCAATTCCTTCGCGACGGCATGTGCCGGAAGCAACAGCGAAGAAACAACGAGTGCGGCAAGGATGGACAGATGCTTGAACGAAGTCTGCATGATGGGCTCCGGATGTGTAGACAAGACAGAAAGGCCACGGAAACGGGTGATCAACCGAGGGGCGGAGAAGCGCTCGTGGTTCATCCCGACGGTGTCGCCAATGTCGCGGCGGTGTACGCATGGGAAACAAGCGCATCGTCCGGAATGGGCGGCATCGTCGCGGACCAGGATTCGAACGCCGCCTTGAGCTGACTCAGGATCTCAGGACGACGGACCGCCAAATTGGCGCGCTCCCGCTGATCCGTTCCCAAGTCAAACAGAAAGTCGTTGTTGTCGAGCGCAAGGTACTTCCAACGGCCGGAACGAACGGCTCGTTGTGCGCGGTATTTCATGCGCCAGAAAAGCTCGCGCTCCCGAACCGGCTCTGAACCGACCAGAATCGGAAGGAGGTTGATGCCGTCTGGTGGATGGGTTTCGTGAGGCACCGCACCTGCGGCAGCCAGGATCGTTGGCAACCAGTCCATGGAAACGGCAACCTGGTCCGTGATGCGGTTCGGCGCAATCGCCCCAGGCCAGCTGGCGATCAACGGCACCCGTATGCCGCCCTCCAGCAGGTCCATCTTCTTGCCGACCAGGGGCCAGGTGTCCGAGAATCGTTCGCCGCCGTTGTCGCTGGTAAACACCACCAGTGTGTTCGTCACGGCACCGCTTGCGCGCAGCGCCTCGAGAAGTCTGCCGATGCCTTCATCCATGTGCCTGATCATCGCCACGTAGGTGGCGATTGATCCGCCATCGGTATGCGCGATGTCCGTGATCCCTTCCACGAGATCGGCATCCTCCCGGGTTTCCCAAGGCCAGTGCGGCGCTGTGTAATGGACACTGGCGAAGAATGGCTTGTCTCCATCGTTCGTGTCGCGGATGAAGTCAAGCGCCCTGTCGGAGATAAGGTCGGTCAAGTAGCCTTGCAGACGAACCGGGGTACCGTTCTCATAGAGATCATGGTGACCCGCTCGATCACGATGGGTAAAGTAGTCGACGCCACCGCCCAGCGGGCCAAAGAAGGTCTGGTAGCCACTCAGCGTCGGTCCGAAATGTGGCGGGTACCCAAGGTGCCACTTTCCGAAGAGGCCGGTCCGATATCCGTTGTCGCGCAGAATGGATGGCAAGGTAGGATGGTCCGGGGGCAATCCGATGTCACTCCGGTGTGCGGTTCGTCCAGTCAGAGGCTCCTCAGCGGCTCCGCGAAGTCGATACTGGTAGCGGCCGGTGATCAGCGCAAATCTAGAGGGCGAACACAGGGCAGAGTTGGCGTAACCATCGGTAAAGCGCACTCCCTCCCGAGCGAGCTGGTCTAGGACCGGCGTGCAGTTGTAGCGACCGCCGTAGCAACCGAGGTCTGCCCAGCCCAGGTCGTCGGCCACGATGAAGAGAATGTTCGGCCGTGCGGACATCACGCGACTCAATCGAACTTGATGCCGGAGGCCTGAATCGCCGCCGCCCAGTACCGCGTGTCGCGCTTCAGGATTTCGGCAAACTCATCCGGGGACGTCGCAGACGCGTTCAGCCCCCCTGTTTGCATGAACTCGACCAATTCCTTGGTGCGCAATGCATCGTTGACCGCCTTGTTGACCCGCTGTACGACATCTCGAGGCGTTGCCTTGTGGACAAAGACACCAAACCAGCCGTGACCCTCGATGGGAAAGCCAGACTCCTTGAAGGTAGGAATCTCGGGGGCAAAACTGCTGCGGTTGGCACCTGACGTAGCCAGTATTCGGATCCTGCCGGCGCGGTGCATTTGAATCAGATCGCCAAACCCACTGGCGATCGCGGCTGTCTGACCGCCGATCGCCGAGTTCATGGCTTCGCCGCCGCTTTTGAACGGAATATTGATCATCGTGACGCCAGCTGCCCTTTCCACCATGTTGGTAAAGAAGTGCGGGAGGTTGTTGGATCCAGGCGTTCCGAAGGACCCCTTTTTGGGATCTGCCTTGACCATTGCCAGATACTCTGCGAGCGTTTTGGCCGGCGCAGCCGGGCCGACCGCCAACGCAATGTCGTACGTGCACACCTGTGCCACCGGTGCGAAGTCGTTGAGAGGATCAAACCTCACAACTGCCTTGTTGACGATGGGCTCCGTAACAATGGTGCCAATTGGTGAGAACCAGATGACCGAGCCATCCGAAGGGCCCTGACGCACCATGTCTGCAGCAATCGTCCCGGAAGCACCAGGCTTGTTTTCGACAATCATTGGCATGTCCAGGGACACGCGAAGCTTCTCCGTCAGGAGCCGGGCAAGCGAGTCGAACGGGTTGCCGGCAGTGAATCCGATGACCAGCCGGCCCGTCTTGTTCGTCTGTGCATTCGCAGATCCAAATCCAGCCGCAAAAAGTGCCGGCAGCATCAGGGATATCTTGCGTCGGGTGTGGGAATTCATAGTTGTCTCCGAGTACTTGATACTTGTCTTGGCCTCGAACGGGGCGATCAGGTGTTGATCTTTCCGCCATCCACGTTCAGGCACTGCCCCGTGACGAAGTCACTGTCAGAGGTACAAAGGTAGACGAGCGTTCCTACCAGGTCCTCCGGCCGCATCTCACGCTTGATCGCACGCGATGCGACGGTTGGCGCTCGCGCTGCATCGAACTGCGCGTTGCCTTGCAATCCTTCGCTCTCGGTCAAGCCGGGGTTGATCGCGTTGACCTGGATGTTCTTGTCGCCGAGTTCCCGGGACAGCGTCCTGGTCAACGCCAACACAGCACCCTTGGATGCGGTGTAGTGCGCCATGCCCGGTGGGCCGTAGTACACAGTTCCAGAACCGATATTGATGATCTTCCCGCCACCTGCCTTGATCATCGAGGGCACCATGGACTTGCACGCTTGAAAGGTTCCTCGAGCATTGACCGTCATGACCCGGTCCCATTCGTCTTCCGACATCTGCATTACCGGCTTGAGTTGGAGCTTGGTAAACAGTGATGCGTTGTTGACCAGTACCTGAATGGGCCCGAAGACCGCTTCGGCCAGATTGACAAGCGCCTGGAGGTCGTCATTGGATGTAATGTCGGCCTTGAACCCCAGAGCCTCACCTCCCGCATCCTTGATGGCCTGTACACACTTCTCGGTGTCGGTCACATCAACCACAAGCACCTTCGCACCTTCCAGCGCAAGTGCTTTGGCAAAGACAGCACCGATTCCCTGGGCCGCACCCGTCACGACGGCGACTTTGCCGTCAAGTCTTCCCTTGTGATTCATCGCAGTCTCCATTTACGCGTCAATGTTGAGGATCCGAGCCACATCCGGCCAACTGCGTGCCCCGTTCTCGCGCAGATCGGCAGTCAGCTGCTCTGGCACCCAATCCAGCAGCTGCGGCTTGAAGTGCGGGCGCTTCTGGATGCGCTCAAACCAGCGCTCGACGTTGGGAAGCCGGCCATGGGTCCACATGCGAGAGAGGCTCATCATGGCCAGGCGGTTGACGTACGGTGTCATCGACACATCTGCAAAGGTGAATCGGTCGCCCACCAACCAATCGTGGCCCTGCAGTTCCTGCTCCATCTTCTTGAGGTACCCGTCATACAGCTTGAGCGCCTCTGCTGCTCCGGGAGCCTTGAAGCCGTTCTCCACAAACAGGCGCTTCTTCGACTTCCAATCGGAAGTGACCGACATGTCCGGGGTGGAGGACAGGAACTCCTCCAGCTTTTCCTTGCCCAGGCGGGCGATCGTGTGGCGGTGGGAGACAACGAAAGTAAGAACCGCGCAGGCGGGGTGCAGTTCTTCATCACATGCCTTGCTCCAGTAACGTACCTGCGCGTGCAGCCACGGATCCGACGGATGCAGCGAGGTGGAGGGCTCCACCATGTCCAGATACTCACAGATCACGGTCGACTCCGGGATCACGATGTCGTCGTGAACGAGTGTGGGGACGACTGCCTTCGGATTCAGCTTCAGGTACTCAGGTTTGAACTGGTCGCCTGCAAGAATGTCGAGGTACTTCCCCTCCCAGGCCATTCCCTTCTCTGCCATTGCGAAACGAACCTTGGCGGCGCAGACGGAAGATCCGTGGTGATAAAGCGTGTACATGGTGAGCTCCTAGTTGTTGATCGTGATCCATTTGAGTTCTGTCATGGCCTCAATGTCCGCATGAGTACCCTCGCGGCCCATGCCGCTGGCGCCATTGCCGCCAAACGGCACATGGGGTTCGTCCTGGAGGGCAGAGGCATTGATGTGGCACATGGCTGCCCCGACATGCTGGGCAAAATGCATGGCCCGCTCCAGATTGCGCGTGAAGATGGCCGAGGACAGGCCATACTGGGTATCGTTCGCGCGGCGCAGCGCCTCTTCGTAGTTGTCGACGGGGTACACCGACACCACGGGGCCGAAAGTTTCGTCCTTGCAACAGATCATGTCCTCGGTGACGCCTGTGAGGATCGTGGGCTGACACCGATTTCCGTCCCACTGACCGCCTGTCATGAGAGTCGCGCCTTTCTCGACCGCATCGGCAATGTGATGCCGAACCCGCTGGCGCTGGCGCTCGGAAATGATCGGCCCGATCGTTGTTTGCGGGTCCCGAAGATCGCCCATGCCAAGCCGCTTGGTTGCTGCCACAAACGCCGAAACAAAGCTTTCGAACACGGGGCGCTCCACATAGATGCGGCTGTTCCCCATGCAGACCTGACCCTGGAAGGTGAAGATTCCATGAATCGCGGCCGGAACAGCCTTTTCAAGGTCGGCGTCTGCCAGAACAACCAGGGGGCTCTTGCCACCTAGTTCGAGGGTGACCCGCTTGTTCCGCTCGGCACATATGCGTTGAATGTGGGCGCCGACGCGACTCGACCCGGTGAACGTCACCATCGACACATCGGGATGGCTTGTCAGCGCATCACCAATTTCATGGCCGAATCCGGACACCACATTGAAGGCACCCTCAGGAATGCCCGCTTCGGCGTAGAGGTCCGCCAGCATCACGGCGATGATGGGCGCCTCTTCAGATGGAAGCAGGACCACCGTATTGCCCAGTGCCAGTGGATTAGCCGTCAATCGCACCCCCTTGATCAGGGGCACATTGAATGGCGTGATGGCCGCTACGACTCCCAGGGGTTGACGCATCGACAGCGAGACCCGCCCAGCATGATCGGAAGGAATCACCTCACCTTTCGCCTGACGCGCCATCCCTGAGGCGGCCCGCAGCATGCTCAATGCCTTCCCGAACTCGAACTCGGCCTTTTTCAAAGGCGATCCAATCTCGTCGATGAGTGCATCCATGAACTGCGACTTGCGGCGGGCCAGCAAATAGGCGGCCTCCATCAGCCAGGCTTCCCGGTCTTTCGCAAGCGTGTGGCGGTAGGAGCCGAACGCGTGCTTGGCAGCGGCGACAGCGCGGTCGATGTCGGCAACTCCACCGCAGGCCACCCTTGCGTAGACCTGCGAGTCCAGCGGCCTCAGATCCTCGAACGTCCTGGCCTCCTTGGGCGGGGACCATGTACCGCCGATCCACAGTTGCTCAAGTTCAGCCAGTTCTGCCAACGACGACATGTTCCCGCTCCTTTGCTCCGACACCTTGTTGAAGCGGCAAAGTGTAGGAACGCGAGGCTGATGCAAATAGAGGAGATCGCCACTAGCAGCTATGCGTCTTTCCTATGGGTCACTGGCAAACTGCTTCATGGGCCGACAACCCAGCAAATCTGCCTCCACACCGGCGCCTTGCGGTGGTCCAGACCTGTGGATCGTGAGTGGGAACGTCTAGCGGCTGCCAGTTGTCAATTTCCATGGGTGCATGGTGAATGGCGCAAGCCCATTCGTTTCTCCTATATCAGGTAGAGCTTCCCTGATGTGCATTGGATTCATTGACCGGCAAATAATGCAATGCGAGGGTTGGTACCAAATCTTGGGCGCCTTCATCGCTGCACCAAAACCTGACCGGAGGATTGCATGGGCATCATCGCCACAGAAAACCAGCAGGTGCTGAACCACAAGGGTTTGCATCTCTATCACGGTGACATTTCCAACTGCTCGATGCGAGTTCGGATGGCTTTGGAGGAGAAAGGCTTGCCATGGGTAAGCCATCACCTGGACCTCAAGAAGAATGAGACCCGCACGCCAGAGTACTTTGCTGTGAACCCCTTGGGTTTGGTTCCGGCGCTGGTGCATGACGGCGTCTTGATTGTCGAATCCGATGACATCATCGAGTACATCGACAAGACCTATGTGCATCCGGCATTGCGGCCGGCCGATCAGGCGGGACAAGATGAAGTGCATGGGTGGCTGAAGCTGGCCACCAGCATTCACATCAAGGCGGTCAAGACCACGATCTACAACAACAAGATGCGTGGTGTGTTCAAACACTCGACCGTCGATGCCGATGAATACGCCAAGCTGCAAAAGGACCCGGAATTGATCGCATTCCACCGCACCAGCGGGAGCGCGGAGGGGTTCACACAGGACCAGATCGACACGGCGCGCAAGACGCTGGACGAATGCTGGAGCAAGGCAGAGTCCGCACTGGGTCAACACAAGTGGTTGGTTGGTGACACTTTTTCGCTGGCTGACATTGCATGGGTGCCGCTGCACTTCACTCTCGTCGGTGCCGACTATTCGTTTGAGCCCTATCCGTATGTTCGCGCCTGGGCCGACGCCGTACGTGAACGCCCCAGCTTCCAGCAGGGTGTATTGAAGTGGTGTGCGAAATTCTAGTGATTGCGTTTGTGTTTGCTGAGAGTTGAGTCATGCACTTCCAAACTGGAGTTCGGTTGCTTTGGTGCTTGATCGGAGCCGTGATCGCAATGGGCTTGGCATTGGCGGTTGCGGGGCCAATCAAGGCGCCGTTCCTGTTGGCCTCCCTCGGTGGCTCGACGGTCTTTCTATTTGGACTTACGCGTGCGCCGGCGGCCCAGCCTCGTGCATTGTTCGGCGGTCATTTGGGGGCTGCAGTCGCGGGCATTGCGTGTTACCAGATTTTTGGTGACGCGTTGTGGGTTTATGTATTGGCATCGGTTCTCGCCATGGCCTTCATGTTGGTTACCAGATCGGTACACCCTCCTGCTGGAGCAAATGCGATGCTGCTGGTGCACGGTCATGCCAGCTGGGCGGCGCTTTGGCAACCTGTTCTTCTTGGCGTTGCCACGTTGGCTGCGGTAGCCGTTGTCTGGAGCAGGTTGTACCCGGGTTTGGTGCGGTACCCTGCCGTGTGGTCGGAACCCTCGCCACCGTCTGTTTCATGGGGAGGATGGAGTGCGTAGGCACTGGTGGCATGGTTCGACGGGCCTTGTCGCTGGCTTGGCCTTCGGCACACCTGAAATGCGGGCCCTGAAATTCTCGATGGAGGCGGGTTGGACCTGAAGCAGCTGGAGTATTTCGTCCGTGTCGCTGAAGTCGGGAGCGTGACGCGAGCTGCGACTCTACTTGCCATCACGCAACCATCCCTGAGTCGGCAGATTCGCCTGCTGGAAGTTGAGCTTCGGCAAACGTTGCTGGTGCGCGATGGTCGCGGTGTTCACACTACCGACGCGGGCGCGGCCTTGGTCAAACATGCACGCGCAATGTTGCTGCAGGCTGATCGTGCGCGCTGGGATGTCCGCGAACTGGGCAGTGCCCCAATGGGGCGCATTGTGTTGGGCATACCCGCAAGTGTGGGGAGGTTCCTGTCACCCACGCTCGTCACGGCGTTTCAGGAAAGATTCCCCAAGGCCTCGTTGAGCATCTTGGAAGGGCAAACGTACATCAAGGAGTGGCTGTCCCTGGGTCGCATCGATGTCGGTCTTCTGCTGAATGCAGCACCGGAGACGGGCATTGAAACAATCAATTTACTGTCCGAACCGCTCTATCTTGTGGGGGCATGTCAAGTGCCAGAAGCATCGCTTCGGATCGGCGACCCTATTGCAATGCATGACCTTGTGAAGTTCCGGCTCTTGTTGCCATGCCGTCCGCATGCCTTTCGCACTTACCTTGAGGCGCAACTCGCTGTGTCAGGTGTACAGCTCAATGTCAGCTGGGAGCTTGATGCATTTTCAACGCTGCTGGACTTGGTGCGAAAGGGATTTGGATATGGAATCATGCCGGCGAGTGTCTTTCGTGGCGACGAGTTGCAGGGGCACTATGAGCTGCGTCGGATCGTCGAGCCGGGCCTGACCAGCTCGGTGGCGATTGCTACGCATTCCGGGCGACCGATGTCATCGTTGATGACGGGCCTTATCGAGTTGATACAAGATGTTGCAGCCGATCCAGAGAACCGTTGACTGCGCGCGACGCTGGCCCATTCAGGTTGGGGCCCGGCAATTCGGTCCGCCGCGCCGACGTGATTCTGTGATTTGTTGCGTTGAGGTTGCGCTGTTTTGCATGGCCAAATGATGCAGCCCCACCGCTTCTTACGCCTTTCGGTTGCCGCATGCTGTGAGGTTCCCGACTGACTTGCGATGCGTTGCGCAAGTAGCTGCTCCCGGAGCCGGATGAACCTTGGGCAATGTGTCTAGGGCGGTTTAATCAGTTCGCCCATGTTTGGATAGCCTGCCATGCCATCGATCGCGATCAATGTATGTCGGCGTTGGCGTTGGCGACAAAGATGCCGCCGTGCCGTGGCCTCCCTGCCGGAGGACAGCGCATTGAGCATGCCGCCCGCCATGGCGGCGGTGGCGGGTTCGTCGGCCTGGCTTGGTGGGCTTGGTTGAGGTAGACGATGGGCCTGGCAGAACTTGCGGGCACTTGCCAGTGCTCACGGCTATCAGGCAAACCAGCCCTTTTCTGCAATTCGCTGGTCACCCATGTCGAATCGACCGGAGATGGTCAGACCCTGCAGTTTGGTGGTGTGCGCGTCCAGGTAGTCCTGGACTGCGAAGCAGATCGTGCCGGAGTTCTGGCTAACCAGTTCCTGGCAGCTGGCATACATCTTCGCCCTTTTTGCCTGGTCCAGTTCTACCCGAGCCGCCACCAGCAGACTGTCTAACTCCGCGTTGCTGAAGCGAGTGTCGTTCCATGCGCCGCCAGATTGAAATGTGACCGTGAGCTGTTGGTCAATCGTGGGGCGATTGGCCCAGTACACAGCGCAGAAGGGCACCTTGAGCCAGACGTTGTCCCAGTAGCCGTCCCCAGACACCCGCTTGAGCTCGAGCTTGATGCCAGCCTTCGATAGCGACTCCTGGAACACCTGACCCGAATCCGTGGCACCTGAGAAGGCGCCTTCAGACACTTGCAGTTCGATGGGGCCACTGATACCTGCCTTCTTGTCACTACTGTCCGGTTAAATGTCGAACAAATTCAATTGGTTAGCGATGGTGGGTGGGTCAATCGCAGAGTCGTCGCCCTGCAAGGCGCATGAAATCTCGGTTTTCTCGAAGACGGACACCGACAGGATCTGTAAACATGTGTAGAGCGAGGCATTGAGGTGAAGCTCCTTTTTGACGATGGCGATCAGCACGTAGGTGGACACAGCGCACCAGATTTGCGTCTTCACCGCGTTCTCGCTGGTGCCCAGGAATTTCTTGATGCGCAGGTGCTGCTTGATCCACTTGAAGAACAACTCCACCTGCCAGCGGCTCTTGTACAGCGCGGCAATCGTCAACGCCGGCAGCGTCGTGTTGTTGGTCAGGAACACCAACGTCTTGCCCGTCTCGGGGTCCTTGAAGCGGATACGCCGCAGGTGCTCGGGGTACTTCCTTGCGGAGTAGTACCCGTTGAGCATCACGCGCTGATCGCAGATCACTCCAGTGTCGCGCTCGGTGGGGGCCGAGTACACACGCCGCGCGTCCATCGGCGACTTGGCCCGCGTGACGAAGAAGGCCCCCGCCTGATGCAACGCGTACAAACGTTCGAAGTCCACGTAGCCACGGTCCATGACGTAAAAGGCACCGGCCTCGAATGTCAGCATGTCGAGCACGTTCACGTCGTGCAGCTTGCCGTCGCTGATGTGGATGAAGGCCGGGATCGCCCCGCGCAGGTCCAGCAGCGTGTGCAGCTTGATGGCCGCCTTGGTGGAGCGAAACGGTGCCCACTCGAACAAGGAGAGGCACAGATCGACCGTGGTGGAGTCCAGCGCGTAGACCGTGTTGTCCAAACCTACATCCAGCGAGTCGCCCGCGTAGAGTTTGCGGGCCCGGCGAATCAGCACGGCTGCCAGGTCCGACCAGATGCGCCAGTCGCGCGACTCGTTGGCGTCGGCCAGCGTGGAGCGCTTGACGGGCGAGCGAAATCCCATCGCATACAACTTGCTCGCATTGGCCGCCAGGCTCGCCTCGATATCGCGCAGGCTCTCGCGCCAGGTCAGTTGCGCGAATGCCATCGCACGCAGCTGCTCGGCACAGGTCAGCGTGCGAACGCCCGCGTTGCCGCCGTATCGATGCACGATGCGCGTGAAGCTCGTCCAGGGCACGAACTCCATGATTTGCGCGAACAAGGTCTTTCCAACATTCACGGTAACTCCTCAGGGTTGTCAACCCCGAGAAACTACCTACCTTTTGAGAACAAAAATTCAAATCGGCACCAAATGAAATCGCCCGCAAACCCGCGCCAATGCTTGCTCTCCGGCTTGCCATGGCTCATTTAACCGGACAGTAGTGCCTTCTTGTAATGAAACTTCGCCTTGTCCAGGTCGAAGTTGTTGCGCTTTTGCTTGGGATCGTAAAACTTCATCGTCGGGCCGACGATGTGGTCGTTGCCAAGTGACGCATAACCCGAAAACACATTGTCAACAATCTTCTTGCGATCGATGCCGTACTTGAGCGCCAGCATGAGGTCCTTGTTGGCGTAGGGGGCCTTGTCGGTCTGGGCCGCAAAGCAGAAGCGGTTGCCAGCACCCGGTGTGCGCGAGAGCTTGAGGTTCTTGTTCTTGGCCAGCAGGGCCGCCGTTTTCGGATCAACGCGGTTGATCGCGTCCACTTGTCCGGTGACAAGGGCCTGTGTCCTTGCTGCTGCGTCACCAATGTAGCGAAGCTCGACACGTTCGAAGTTTCCGCGATTGGGCTTCCAATAGGTGCCAGGCTTGCGCTTGAAAGTGGCACGCACGCCGGGCTGGAAATCCTCCAAGGTAAAGGCACCGGTCCCGTCAGGCTTGGTGTAGTCCTTGAACCCATTCGGTACCACAATGAAGTGGTAGTCACCCAGGTTGTAAGGCAAGTCCACGTTGCCCTTGCTCATCACGATTTGCACCTGGTTGGCCGAAAGCTTCCTGATCTCGGCGATGTCGGCCAACAAGACCTTAACCGGCGACTTGGTCTCTCCCCGGTGCAGGTTCAGCGAATATATGACGTCATCGGCGTCCAATGTCTTGCCTGACGTGAACGTGATGCCCTTGCGGATATTGAAGATCCAGTCGGCCGCGCCGGGCTTGACCTCCCAGCTCTCGAACAGTTCACCCACCGCGTTGCCCTTGTCGTCGATCTCCACCAGGCCGTTCCAGAGCATCAGTGACATGGCCAGCGGGATCGAATCAGCATAGGTCAACGGGTCCAGGCTGTCCGATGCCGACCCACCTTCCATGCCCAGTCGCAGAGTGCCACCTTTCTTGGGCGCACCCTGGGCCAGGGCTGGCATGCTGCCGAAAGCGGTGGACAATCCAAGCGCCGTCGCGCCGAGAATGATTTGCCGACGATCCAGAATGATCCCCGACTCGGTGGTGTGTTCGTTGGTTTTCATGTGTCAAATACTCCAATTGAATTGACGTTAGTCAGAGTGGTCCACGCTGGTATAAGCGTATGAATTTGTCGGAGGCAAAGCTGGCAAGTACGAAGGCTGGCGGTTCGAATCGCGAGGTCAGGTCATGCGTTGCTCCTTCCTTTGGCGGATGTGCGTGCGGTCCGGGCTGCAAGGGCCGTGCGTGCAGCGCCCGGCTCACATCGACGCCGGCAGCAGGATGTTGAATCGCTCGCGAATCTTGCGGTCGACATCCTGCTGCAGGTAAATGGGGTGATGGGATGCGAGAATGCCGCGCGCTTTCTGATTTGCCCGTTGCCACATGTGCTGCGCGCCCTTTTCCTCCCATGCGCGGGGATGATCACGATCGGACATTTGGCTGGGATAGAAGTAGTCCCGCTGCATGGCGGACAAGGTATGTGTGCCACCCAGGAAGTGTCCTTCGCCATAGACAGCTTCGCGGATGGCCTCAAATCCCAGCGTATCCTCATTGACCTCGATGCCGCGCAGCACCCGGTACACATGCGACAGCATTTCGTCGTCCACGACAAAGGCCTCAAACGAGGCACCGAGCAAGCTGGCCATCATGCCGGACGACTCGTACACCATGTTGCAGCCAGCGAGTCCGACTGCCATGGCCGAAAGCGCCTTTTCAATGCCCATCTGCGCATCGACCGCCTTCGAGTCGCTCATGCTGCTTGCAGCTCCCGACGGCAGCCCCAACCAATTGGACAATTGCGCCGACGCGGCATTGAGCAACGTGATTTCGCCGCCACCGCCGCAGAAGGCCCCTGTGCGCAGGTCGATGACCAACGGCCAGTTCGAGAACACCATCGGATACCCGGGTTGAAACACGCTGACCATGACAAGTGCAGCCAGCGTTTCCGCCAGGGAGCTTGCCAGCATCCCGGCGATCGTCGCCGGTGAAGTCGCCCCGGACTGGGCGGCCACGATGTTGTTGATCGGCACACCACGGCGCATGCATGCCAGGGCCACTTCAACAGCGTCTTCCCCGTAACGCAATGGCGAGATGACCGGGCTGATGTGGGCTTTGCAGAATGGCCGCTCGCGAAACCGGCCCTCGCCTCCCAAGGCCCAGTCGAACATGTCGACGATGGGGTCTACATGCGCGGCAACCGTGAATGCGGTGCCAACCGGCTTGGTGGTGCCCCGCAACAAGGCGTAGGCGGTGTTCACATCCAGTTCAAAGTTGTCCGGGACATCGGTAGCAATGCAACACCGGGTGAACCAGCTGACATTGGCCAGGGTATCGACGAGGCGTGCAAAGTCATACAAGTCGCACAAGGTGGATGACCGATACAGGTGGCTGTCCAGATCTTGGGTCAGAACGGCAGCCCCGCCCGTACCAAAGTAGACCTTGTCGCCGCCAATCTCAAAATCGTGCTTGGGATCTCGACCGTAAAAGACGAACTTCTTGCAAGCCTTGCTGATCGTGTCTTCGACCATGCTCGCCGGAAAACAAAGGCGACCACCGGGTCCAAGCGAGGCACCTTGCTTGAGTGCCTGTGCGACCAGCACCGGCGGGGCTTCACCCATCCCGATCTCTTCCAGAATGCGCAGGGAAGTGCGGTAGATCTGCTGGATGTCAGAATCCGACAAGGGCTTGTATTGCCCCCCCACCTGTCCGGGAGGGCACGGATTGGTTTCTGCCCCGGCGCTGCGTCTGGCCCGCATGGTGTCACTCGCGCTTGTGGCACTGCGTCGTCGACTTCTCACATGTTCGCTGCTCATGATCAACCCTTCACAAGCAGGTTCATCGGGTCGTACAAGCAGCTTTCGACCACCTGGGCAGGTTGCCTTTGGCCTAGGATCTCGACCTCTAGGTCGGTGCCGGGCACGGCGTGTTCCGGGGTGACAAACGCAAAGGCGATGTTCTTCTGGAGGCGGTGCCCGTAACCACCCGACGTAACAGTTCCTATCAACTGGTTCTCTTGGTAGACCGAGTCACCCGAATGTGCGGCCGCGAAGTCACATTGAACGACCAATGTCACGAACTGCTTGACCGGCCCGCGGGTGATTTCCTTCTGCAAAGCGGCCTTGCCAACGAAGTCTGCCTTTTTCATGTTGACGAACCTGTCGAGCCCGGATTCCATCGGGTTGCGCTCGTAGATCAGGTCGGCCTTCCAGTGCCGATAGCCCTTCTCCATGCGCATGGATTCGGTTGCATAGAGGCCAAAGTGCGAGAGCTCGAACGCTTTGCCAGCCTCATGCAGAATCTTCCATGTGAGATAGAGCTGTTCGTTGGGGACGTGCAGTTCGTACGCGAGCTCACCCGAGAAGCTGACGCTCATTGCAACCATCTGGGCGTGGCCCAGCATGACGGTGCGCGAGCGCATCCAGGGAAAAGCCTGCCGTGACCAGTCCGTGCGCGGGGACAGCGACTGCAGAAGCGCCCGCGATTTGGGGCCCGCCACGACCAGGATCGTGTGCGTGGATGCCATTTCGGTGATTCGCACGCCAGCAGGCTTGAACTGCGTCAGCCAATCCAGATCGTGCCATTCCGCCGCCGCCGCCGAGCCATACCAGTAGCTCTGTTCGCCAATCTTGGCGACAGTTGCCTCAGCGAGGATATGGCCATTCGCGTTCAGCAAATAGCACAAACGCACATGGCCGACCACTGTCGGAAGATTGCCGCAGACCATTTGATCAAGAAACTCAGCGGCTCTCTCCCCCGCGATTTCGAATCGGTTGAATCCGGACACCTCCATGACGCCGACGCCGTTCTGCAGTCGCCCGATTTCCTCGGCGATCACCGCTTGCGTCGCGGTGAAGCGGTAGCCATGGACATCCTGGAAGTTATCAGTCGGCTTGAAAAATAATGCCCGTTCCCAGCCGTTGACCACTCCCCATTGGGCCTTGAGCTGGTCGAGCACCGGATAGAGCGGTGTGGTTCTTGCCAACCGGGCCGCCGGTCGGTATTCATGGGGCAAGTGGTAGTGAAACTCGTTTCGATAGTCTTCGATTGCCTTCAAGCAGGTGTGTTCGGTGTTGGCATACTGAGTGAAGCGGCGGGGATCCAGGCACCATGCGTCCCACTCGCATTCGCCATGCACGATAAGCTGGGCCAGCACCTTGCCATGTCCACCGCCTTCTCCGATGCCGGCGCGCAGGCCGATGCAGCAATAGGCACCGGCAACGCCCGGGACCTGCCCAACCAAGGGCAGGCCATCAATGGTGTAGGTAATGGGCCCGTTGATGACGGTTCGGATGCCGGCATCGGTCAGGCACGGTAGTCGCCGAAAAATCCGCTCCATGTTGTCCATGCACCGGTCCAGGTCGGACGGGCAGAGTGCGCGCGTGAAGTTGGGATCAACCCCATCCATTCCAAAGGTTTTGCAACGTTGCTCATAGATGCCGACCAGCAGCCCAAGTTTTTCTTGTCGGCTGTAGAAATCATCTCCCGGATCACGAATGATCGGCACGCGGTGGTCAAGTGCTGCGATGGCCGGGATGGTGTCGGTCAAGAAATACATGTGCTCCATTGACGTGACCGGGTGGGTTACGCCCAGCATCGCCCCGACTTCGTTCACCCGGTATCCGCTGGCATTTACGACTTTCTCGCAGGTGATATCCCCGTTTCGCGTGTGCACGACAAATTCACCACCTGGCTTGCGCGTGATGGCTTCGACCGGATTGGAGCGGTAGACCTTGGCCCCGGCCTGTCGTGCATTGCGCGCAAGCGCATGGGTCAGGCCCGAAGGGTCGATGTCCCCGTCAAGCGGATCCCACCATGCACCCAGCAATCCGGTGGTGTCCAGCAGTGGATGCCTCCGACCAACTTCTCGCGCATCGATGAACTCCATCTCGACGCCCATGGCCCTGGCCATTCCGATGTGGTGCCGGTAGGTGTCCACCTGGTCTTGGGTGTAGGCGGTGCGCATGCCGCCCGTGATGTGGTAGTCGATGGGATTTTCCGCATCGGCCGCAAGTTGACGGTACAGGTTGATGCTGTGGCGTTTGAGCGCGATCATCGTCTGGGTGCCGCCAAACTGGGTGACCTGCGCCGCCGCATGCCATGTGGAGCCGGAAGTCAACTCGTCGCGCTCCACCAAAACTACGTCGGTCCAGCCTTCCCGAGTGAGGTGGTACAGCGTGGAGCAACCCGCGATGCCGCCGCCGATTACGACGACACGGGTGTGGCTTTTCATTGCTTCGCTCATTCAGGCACCAGTAGTTTTGTGGGGTGATGATGCGGATTCAATTGAGCGGTGACAAACCTAAAATTTTGTTGTATGGTTCAATCCATTTAAACCGTTGACATAAAGCACTCTTTGCCGCCTTTGGACAGCCTCAAAGTCTTTGAATCTGCAGCGCGAAATCTGAGCTTCAGCCGTGCGGCCGAGGAGCTTTGCCTGAGCAAAGGCGCCATCAGTTACCAGATCAGAAAGCTGGAGGAATTTGTTCAGGCCTCTTTGTTTCGACGCGCTGTTCGGCAGGTTTTCCTGACCGACGAGGGAAAGTTGCTCTTAGGGAGTACGCAGTCCGTCTTTCGTGAGCTTGGCAAGGCGTTCACCCAATTCAAGGGTGACGCCAGGGTCTTCGATGTTTTAGTTGCCGCGACGACCTATGTCGCCTCGCGTTGGTTGTCGCCGCGAATTGCCAGCTTCAGCGAACAATACCCGGACGTTGCGGTCACATTTCAGCATTCCGTGAATTCGGCTGATTTCAATCTCCAGGATGTGGACGTTGCAATGCGATGGTGCGAGTGCCAGGGCCAGGGCCAGGATCAACGTAATCGCCTGCTCGAAATACCCATGCCGCTGTTCCCCGCGTGCAGCCCCCAACTATTACGGCGCCTATCTCCATCAACCGACCGGCCGATTGCGGCCGAAGCTTTGTTTTGTGCGCCCTGGAACAAGGTGCCCCTGCTGTGCGAAGACCGCGCGCTCGATCTGTGGCAGCTGTGGCTTAAGCCGCACAGGCAAGCCCTGGTCAATCCTCGTCGCGTGATCGGTGATGCCAATGTGCGCGTTCAAGCGGCCATAGATGGCCAGGGACTGATCATGGACGATGCACTGCTCAAGTATGAACTTGAGAATGGCCTGTTGATTGCGCCGTTTGCCGGGCAGTTGTCAGGCTACGGCTATGCTCTGCTCAGCCCGGCAGGACGGCCCAGCAATCCAAAGGTGCAGGCGTTGTGCGATTGGCTTGTCAAGAGTGCGCAAGCCGATTGACGTGCGCGTCAACCATAGATCGCCCCCCAGCGGTCCTGTCCCAGTCAATGCAGACAACCTCTGGGAGCGCTTCAGATTCTGGCCGCGACAGGGTCACAGGTGCGCCATATCCTGGGCGCGGGCGTTTGAATTCTCCATCCTTGTCGCTCATTTAGGCGACTTCCATGTAGGGTAAATATCATAAACGCGACAAATCTAGGGTGCCCAAGAAATTGACCGCGAAAATCACGACAGCGCAGGATGACGCGCTCCTGCTTTATGCGGAGTTGAACAGCGCCCAAACCAGAGCTGTCCAGCGCAGTCTCAAGGCGGGCGAGCTTACCCTGCTGGCCAAGGGCGTCGCCACCACCCGGCCGTCGACCGACCGAATGGCCGGCGCTCATCGCACGTGATCGCATCCGGTTGCTCGCAGCCCTTTTCCCGGATGCCATCTACGGCTACCGCAGCGCATTTGACGGCGGGGTCCCCACCAATGGCGTGGTGTACCTGAGCCATACCTATCCGCGAAAAATTGAATTGCCCGGCCTGACGGTTTCCCTTCTCAAGGGGGCAGCCAGGCAGGCGGGCGATATGCCCATGCAAGGCAAAGACCTTTTCTTCCCGTCCGAGCCACGCCTTTTGCTGGAGAACCTGACGCACAGCAGAGGTCCAGTGAAAAAGTCGGCGGGTCGAGATCCGGTAGAGGCGCGCATGCTCAACATTGCCGATTCCCGTGGAGGCGACGCACTGTCTCGCCTGCGTGAAGCGGGCCGCGTATTGGCACCGTTGCTCGGTTTCCACAAAGAGTTTCTGGAGTTGGACTCCCTGATCGGCAGTATTTTGGGAACACGCGCCTCCAAACTGAAAACGGTCGCGGGCAAAGCCCGCACAGCCGCAGCACCGTACGACCCCCCGTCGTAGTGCCGGGCCTGCACACCCGATACGCCGTGCGACTGGAGCCGGCCCCGTATGTCCTTCGACACCTTTTGGCTTGCCAGCAGCGTCTCGACGCCCGACCTGATCCGCTTGGCCTGGAACTCCGGGATCACAATGGCCAGGTCCTGCGCCCAGCCTGCTGCCAGCGCCGGCACACACCGTGGCCAATGTCAGCACCGCGTTGGGGTTGATGGCTGCTGGGCTCGGCGTCACAGTGGTGCCGACCTACGGTGGTCCACTGGCGCGCGCCTGGGGGCTGGTTCTCTGCCCTTTGGTCGCGCCGGCATTCGAGCGCGATGTGCAGATCTATTCGGCGCCCGGGCGCAGCCTGACGCCAGTGGCGACCGCGTTTGTCCAGGTGCTGACGGCGTTGGCGGCCGAACCCAGCGCAGTGAGCGACTGAACCTTGTCGCGCTCCAGAACATCGTCGCCAAAGTGCAGCATGGACATTGGCAACCAAGTGATGGAAAGGTTCTCTTGTCTGGCCATGTCAGCGATGTCGCATCAATCCAGCACTGCTTGTTGTTGCGGATCTTGAGCGATCCAATTGATTGAGTCGTTCGCCCCAAATGCTCCATGCGTCGCGCATTTGCGATTCGTAGGTTGCACGCTGGTAGATGCGTTTCATCTTGTTCTCTTCGATATGGTTCAGGCAGCGTTCGATGACTTCGGGAGAAACGTTCATTTCCGCCATCAAGCTGGCGCCGGTCCGACGCAGATCGTGCGGACGCCACTGACCACCGGGGAGCTTCAGTGCGCCGGTTTGCTTTGTCCGGTTGGCCATCGGCTTGCCGTCACGTTGTCGATCAGCAACTTGCTTGGTTATCGTCTTCGAATCTAGCGTGCCATTCAAACTGGCGTTGGGAAGTACCCAGCCCGTGGCCCCTGTCAAAGAATGCAATGTCGTCAATTTCTGCAACGCGAATTCGCTTAGCCAGATCTGGTGCGGTCGCCCATTCTTGGTGTTCGGAAAAACCCACAGCTTCCGCGCAAAGTCGACATGTTCCCATTTGGCGGACACGACTTCGCCAATGCGCGCGACTGTCGACAACTGGATCAATAGCGCAAGTTGAGACGTCGCTGCAAGCCCGGAGTTCGGGAGCGCCTCCAGTAGGACCATCAACTCGTTTTCGCTCAGGACCCGCGATCGCTCCCCATCCGGGCCGATCTTCGCCTTTTTGATGCGCGCGGTCGGATCGGACTCGAGCAACTCACGGTCAAGTGCGAAGCCAAACATCTGCCGCAGGTCAGACAAAACCCTTTTGGTCATGCGCACCACGTTGCGCTCCATCATTTGGTCGACCACCGCCTGGATATGGGATCTGGTCACGTCAACAATGGCGACGTCGCCAATCAATGGAAAGACGTCGCGCTCGAATGCCCGATTGGCCTCAGTCCCTCCATCCTTGCGCTGTTTGAGCGATAGGGCCTGCCATTGCTCGAACAATGAACGAACGGTCAACCGTGCCTGCTTGTCCGCAATTTCCTCGAGTCGGTCGTACTGGGTCTGCAACGCTTGCAACTGGTCTGCCTGATTCTTGAGGCGCTCCGCCGCCTTGACCTCGATGGGGTCGGCACCACCTTTGAGGATTGCGGCAAGCGCGTTGCGCTCGTCGCGCAACGCTTTGAGCGACTGGCCGCGCTTTTCTTTCCATGTGCCCAAAGCGATCTGGCGCAACCTGCCGGCGAACTTGTATCGCCACACGACATATACACTGACTGAGCCGTCGCGGTCGGTTCGCACCGAGCCATACATCGAGTTGCCCATTGACACGCGCTGCCCTTCGTGGGCGGGGTTAAGCGCTTGGAGTTCTCTGACCGTCACAATTGCCATGGATCGCCACCTCGCTTTTAGCCACACTTTTAGCCACACCGCGTGGCTGGATTGCAGTGTACTTTGGTGGATTCGGCTGGACAATGGCTGATACCACTTTCGTCGTAAGTACTTGAATTTAATATAGAAATATGGAAGATCTGGAGCTTTCAGGAAGTTGGTGGAATTTCGAAACTTTGCATGGGGTGCAAGGGGTCGAAGGTTCGAATCCTTTCACACCGACCATATGAATCAAGGACTTAGCTTCGAAAGGGGCTAAGTCCTTTCTTCATTCTGCCCCTGTCGCACCCCCCGCACTCCCCAAGAAAGCCTTCATGCCCCACCCGGTCCAACCGCCCTTGTCACGCCGCCGAGAACTCTGGCTGTTGTTTACCCTTGCCGGAATCCAGTTCACCAACATTCTGGATTTCATGATCATGATGCCGCTGGGGCCGCAGTTCACCCGTATTTTTGCCATCAGCGACGCCAGTTTCGGCCTGTTGGTATCTGCCTACACCTTGGCGGCTGGCGCCTCTGGCCTGCTGGCTGCCACTTACCTGGACAAATTCGACCGCAAGAAGCTGTTATTGGTGCTCTATGCCCTGTTCGGGGTGGCCACCCTGGCCTGTGGACTGGCACCTGATTACCCGACCCTGATGGGGGCGCGGGTGCTGGCTGGCATCTTTGGCGGCGTGCTCTCGGCGCTGGCACAAACGGTGGTGGCGGACGTGATTCCGTTCGAACGGCGTGGCCGCGCCATGAGCATTGTGATGACCTCATTTTCTGTGGCGACCGTGGCCGGTGTACCGACGGGGCTGTTCCTGGCGGCGCACCTGAGCTGGCATGCGCCGTTTATTGGCATTGCCGGGCTGGTTGGCCTGTTGTGTGTGCTGGCCTTCGTGACCCTGCCACCGCTCAATGCGCACCTGCAAGCATCCCATCGTCCATCGGCGTTTGGTGCCATTCGGCAGGTGTTACAGGACCGCAACCATCTCAAGGCATTCGCCTTTTCTGCCCTGCTGATGTTTGCCGGGTTTACGGTGATCCCCTTCATCACCATTTACCTGCAAACCAACGTTGGCTGGCGTTCGGATCAGGTGTTTTACGTGTACCTGTGCGGCGGTCTTGCCACCCTGCTGAGTGCCCGACTGGTTGGCGTCTTGACCGACCGGCGCGGCAAGGTGGCGCTGTTTCGTGTGATGGCGGTGCTGGTCATCGTGCCCATGGTTGCCACCACATTGACGGAGGGTCTGCCTATGTGGGCGGTGTTGATTGTCTCTACGCTGTTTTTCACTTGCATGAGCGGGCGCATGATCCCGGGCATGGCCATCATTGCCTCCTGCGCCAACCCGGCCCTGCGCGGCACCTTCATGGCGCTCAATTCGTCGGTGCAGTCAGCCGCTATGGGGGTTGCCGCGTTTATTGGCGGCAGCCTGATCAGTCGGGATGCCAATCATCTGGTGCAGAACTACTGGATGGCCGGCCTGGTAGGCGCTTGCGCCAGCCTTGCAGCCATGGCCTTAGCGGGTCGGCTGGACATGCACCAGCGCCCGGGCGGGGCTATTCAGAAGGCGTAAAACGGACCAGTTCCGGCAGGCGATATTTCGTTTTCGATGCCCAGAAACACGCGACGGCCATAGAAAAATGGCAATCCCCAATCAAAACCTCTAGAGTCGCCCAAGGTTCCCGCTAGTGTGGGCAATGCGGCCTTGGTAGGGTTTGCAAATAGTTGAAGGGCATTGTCCACGGCAAAGTTGACAGCTACCGTCGTGCCGTTGGCGCCGATCAGTGATGCCGACCTATTGACGCGGGTAGGCGGACAATAAAAACGAATTGGCTCGTTGCCCGAGCAGGAGAGTATGGAAGTGGCGTCAAAGAAAAGTGCGTTGGAGCCGGTGTCAAGAAAGCTGTTGGTCAACTGCTGACCTGACAGCAAAGTGGTGATCCGACCCGTGGTGCTGGTGCTAAGGAGGCTGACGGGTGCATACTGGTTGTTAGCCTGGGTGCCAATACCAAAAACCAAGGTGCCTTTAAGCCCAACTGCCCCCGATGGGTCAACCGGGGGCAGATCAAATACAAAGCCGTTGTTGTCACTACTGAAGCGAGAGACCGGGTTGCTGAGTTGCTGGGTCAGGCTAGCTACCGAAGCCTGTGCCGCCCTGCAATTGACCGTGGTGCAACGAAAGTAGTACCCATTGCGTGGGTTGGCTACACAGTTGGCGCCGCAATCCTGTTTGAATAGGCCAACACCCAGCACCCCATTGGCACCCAGGCTGGCGACCGAGTTGAGTGGCAGCCCGATACCGCAGTTGGCACTGAGGGCCGCAGCAGCGGGGTCACCAATCAGCTGTGTGGGTAGGGCGTTGGCCGTTTTGCCACCTAGTTTTAGGTCGAAAGCGGCAATCGGACCCCAGGCAAAGCTGCCGTCAAGGAACTGGATGCAGTTGAGCATAGGAAATCCTTGCGGACTCAATTGCAGGTTGAGCCTTAAGTCTGGGCGGATCACCGAGGTTAAGAGGCGCAGGCCGGTGGAGCCGCTATCCACCAGCACATCATCGATGGTCTGGCATTGGACGTTGCTGTCCGGTTCACAGATGGTGACGCTGGTGTAGAGCCTATTGACGCTGTTGCCGTTTGGGCCCCGGTTAACGGCGACGGCGATGGCGTTGTTGCCGGCGGGCACCTCCACTGTCGGTACGTTAGCTGGTAGGCCACTGCCGCCGCCACAAGCAGCAATCCAGACTGGCAGCAGTGTGGCAGCAATACGTTGGCCTAAGCCCTTAAGCGAGCAACTCATTGATATTGACACCGTGGGGCACCAGGGTGGGTACATAGGCGTAGCCAGAAAAGTGACCCATGCGGCCGCTGGAGCGCAAGACCAAACCTTCCTGTGCCAAATTAACCGGTCCGCCGCGCAGGCCGGCTTGGCGCGCTGCGTCGGTGTAACGTTGAAAAATATTCAAGTAATCTCCTAGCAAGGCCCTCAGATCAGGCAGCACCGGACCGCGCCAGATCACTGCAAAGACCAGCCCGGCGGGCGTGACGAACTCCTGCACCCGTGTCCCGTTGTCTAGCAAGCTTTCGGTGATGGTGTAAGCCGTGTTAATAATTTTTGTGCCGTTGTCCGGAGTTGCAGGCGCTGCCCCGAGCGTCGCCAGGCCGGTACGGCCGACACCAGCCAATACCAGCGCGACCAGCAGACTGCGCCAAGGTAAGCCCGGACTGGTGTGTGCTTGGGTTGTCGTGTTCATAGGCCCAAATATAGCCTGCCAATGCCGACTTGGCAGGGCCGCTCGCCTTGCAAGTCGCGCGTAAAACGGCCTCGTCAGCGTGGGTCGATGTGATTAGCGGTGTGATTGGCGGTGTAATAGCGGCATGCACATCAAACCCTTGCCTATCCTAGATGACTGCCTTGAACCCGGATGACTTGACCCAGGCGTCCCTAGTCGCTTTTGAGCAAGTGCTGTCAGGCACGCCGGGTTTTCGCGTGCGTCCGGGCCAGCAGGCCATGGCCCAGCGAATTGCCAGCTCTATGAGCGTAGTCACCCTGGGCGAACACCCTGACCCGGTCCGGGCGGTCAGTGTGATTCAAGCCGGTACGGGGGTCGGCAAGTCGGCGGCCTACGGGTCGACCATGGTGGCGCTGGCGCTGGCGCTGAAGACTCGGGTGGTCATCTCCACCGCCACGGTGGCCTTGCAGGAGCAGCTGATGAGCAAGGACCTGCCGGCCCTGGCGGCCGTACTGGAGACCCCATTTGTGTTCGCACTGGCCAAGGGCCGTGGCCGCTACGTCTGCAAGTTCAAGCTTGACCGCCTGAACGGTGGCGCCACCGACGGTGCCGGGGACGAGTTGTTCGGCCCAGACGACGACGCCCCTCCGCCAAGAGCTGCGTATGGGCGCCAACTCCAAGGCGATGACCCGCAGGCGCGACGAGACACCTTGTACGCCATGCTGGCTATCGCCCTGGCCGATGGCCAATGGGATGGCGATCGGGATAATTTGCCCGATCAACCCGAGGCGCATGACTGGGCGACCGTGGCCGCCGAGCGCCACACCTGCACCGCCCGCCATTGCCCGCGCTACCGGGACTGCAGTTACTACCAGGCACGCAGCCGCTTAGCCGAGGCGCAGGTGATTGTGGCCAACCACGACCTGGTGTTGGCCTCGGTCGGCATGAAAACCCTGCCCGAACTTGACAACTGTCTGCTGGTGTTTGATGAAGGCCATCACTTGCCGGTCGTCGCCTTGCGCCAGTTTGCCAGTGCCATGGACCTGTCCAACCTGCGGTGGCTTGACAAGCTGCCCAAAGCCCTGCGCGAGGTCAGCGGCAAAATTCAGATGCTACTGACGCAGGATGTCGACACGCTGGCGCAACAACTCAAGGCTGCGCTGCACGACCTGACGCGTTTACTGATGGATCGCCTGAGCGCTGATTCAGCCGGGTACAACAGCCGACACCGCCTGCCACACGGTGTATTGCCACCCGAACTGCATGCGCCCCTGGCCCTGGTGCAAGGCCACGCCGCCGGTTTGTCGGCGGCGCTGGAAGAGCTTGCCGGTGAGCTCAAGCGTCTGGTCCGCGAGGACCCTGCCGAAGCGCCTGGTTGCGCCTTGATGTACGCCCGACTGGGTCAGTTGGCGCCGCGCCTGCTGGCAGTAGCCCATACCAGCAGCCTGCTGCTGACCCACGGGGACCAGCCACTGGCCAAGTGGTTTGAGGCTGACACCAGCTCCGGCCTGGTGGTTGTGAGCGCCCATGCCTGCCCGATCGTGCCGGGTGATCTTTTGCGCCAGCATCTCTGGCGGCAGGTCCGGGCCGCAGTGATCACCTCGGCCACCCTGACCAGTTGTGGCAGTTTTGACTATTTCTTGCAGGAGGCTGGTTTAGACGCGCAGCCCCAGGTGACAACACTGGCGGTGGACAGCCCCTTTGATTACCAGGCCCAGGGCCGGCTGGTGGTGGTGGAAACGGTGGCTGATCCCCGCGATGCCCCCGCCTATACCCGCGACATGGTGGCCGCACTGATGGCGGACCTTCGGCAGGTCAACCACGGCGCGCTGGCACTGTTTACCTCCAGGCTGCAGATGAAAGCAGCTGTCGATGTGCTGGATGCGGGGCTGCTGCCCTGCGTGCTGGTGCAGGGCCAGCTGTCCCGCGGCCGCTTGCTGGCGGCGCATCAGGCCCGCGTCGAGGGTGGGCAGCCGTCGATTATTTTTGGGCTTCAGTCCTTTGGCGAGGGGCTGGACCTGCCGGGGCGGCTGTGTGAGACCGTGTTCATCGCCAAACTGCCATTCAGTCCACCCGCTGACCCGGTGGAGGAAGCCAGGGCCGAATGGCTCAAAACGCTCGGGCGGGACCCCTTTGCCGAGTTGGTGGTGCCGGCTACGGGCATTCGCCTGCTGCAATGGACCGGCCGCGCCATTCGCACTGAGGAGGACCAGGCGACGGTGGTCTGTTACGACCGGCGGCTGCTGCAACAGTCTTATGGGCAGCGTATGCTACGCGGGCTGCCGCCCTACACCGTCTCACGCCGCAGTGCGCAGCCACAAGCCTGAAAGTCAAGATGTCGATCATTGAAACGCTGAAGCAATCCGAGCTCTTCAAAGACCTGCAAGACCACGAGTTGGCGCTGGTGGCTGCCACGGTGGTCGAGACGCAGCTGCCAACCGATGCGGTCCTGCTGACCCAACATGAGCCGGCGCCCGCCGTGTTCATCCTCAAGAGTGGCGCCGTCAAGGTGATGGTCAATGGCGAGATCGTGGCCCAAATCAGCACGGTGCAGTGCTTTGGCGAAATGTCGTGCGTGGTTCCTGACACCGTGGCGACCGCCTCGGTGGTCACACTGGGGAGCTGCCAACTGCTCAGCATCAGCAAGCTCGCCTTCTTACAAATGCTGGATGACATTCCCCGGCTGTGGCGTGCTTTGTTCCTGCAATCGAGTGAGCGCCTCAAAACGGCAACCCGACGGCAGAGCGAAATTCTGCAGCACACGCCACAGGGTTTCATGAAACTGGACCGGGCCGCCAGGGTCACCAACGAATACTCGCTCAAGTGTGCCCGCTATTTTGGCAAGGACAACTTGGCCGGCGTGTCCTTCGCCGGGTTGGTGAGTGGGGACAATGCGGCGGAGCAGGCCTCTTGGTTTGAAACCTACGCCATGCTGTTTGAAGATTCTTTCATGGCCTTTGAGGACCTGACTGGCCTGCTTACGCAAGAGCTCAAACTGCCTTCACCCGACGGCGACAGTGAGTACGTGTTTTCTTACCATGCGTCCCGCGGTGCTGACGGCGCCGTGGCTGCCGTCGATGTCGGGGTGGAAGATGTCACGGCGCAACGCAAGCTCGAACGCGCCAATGAGGCGCTCAAGGCGCAGCAATACACCTTGGGCAAAATCCATGAGAACCCCGAAATCTTTTTTGAAGCCGCAGAGCTGTTGACGCGTACCGTGGCCGAGGTGACAGCGCTGGCCCAGTCCCTGGCCTCAGTGACGCCATTGCAGCAGGTGGCGCGACTGGAGGACAGCATGCGCCAGTTGCACAGCCTCAAAGGCTTGGCTGGTATGTTCGCCCTCAAGCCGGTTCAGGCCGGTGCGCACGAGCTGGAGTCGGCGATCCTGGCCTTTGCGCATCAGCCTGCCATCACGGCGGAACAGCAACAGGGGTTCCAGGCCGGCCTGGCCCGCCTGGCCGACGCGCAGCAGAGTGTGCAGGGCTTGATTGACAAAATGGGCAGTGCTTTGCGGCAGCGCCTGACCGGCACCGTGCTGTCTGAACAGGACTTGGCGCGGCTGCGCGGCGCCGTTGCACAGGGTGATCTGGCTGCCGTGGCCAGCATCATGGCCGCGCTGGAGGCGGTTGATGCCAGTCGGCTGTTCTCGGCCTGGGCGTCTGAGGTGGCGCGTCTGGCACCGGAACTTGGCAAACAGGCGCGCTTTGAGCTGTCGGGGGAGGGCGGCAAGCTCGATAAGCCGGTGTTCGACGCGCTGAGCCAGGTTTTCCCCCACCTGCTGTCCAACGCGCTGTGCCACGGCATTGAGCTGCCTGAGGTGCGTGAGGCTGCGGGCAAACCTGGCACGGGCACGCTCCAAGTCGTGCTGGCGGCTGAGGCCGGCATGCTCCGGATCCAAGTGGCGGATGACGGCGGGGGCCTGGATTTTCAAGAGCTTCCCGCCAAGGCGCGACAAAAAACCGGGCTGAACCAAGCCTTGGTCGACGACTGCGAGCGCACCGGTCAGCCCTGGCGCATCCTGTTGCTGCCCGGCTTCAGCACTGCCGCCGAGGTCAGCCTGCTGTCGGGGCGGGGCGTGGGGCTGGACGCCATTGACCACGCTGTGCGCTCGGTGGGAGGGCATATACTGATCGACAGTACGGCCGGCCAGGGGATGACCTTCACCTTGCACGTGCCACTTCCGACCCTACTGGCATCGTAAGCAGGATTCCCCATGTTCCCTCCCAAGACCCGGATTCTCGTTGTTGACGACATGGGGCCCTTGCGCGCCATTGTGAAAGGTCAGCTCAAAGACCTGGGCTTCATCGACATTCTGGAGGCCAGCGATGGCCACCGGGCCATTGAAGTCCTGAAGACCGAATTCTTGAAAGGGCAGCCGGTTGAGCTGATCCTGTCTGACTGGAACATGCCGGTCATGAAGGGCATTGAGTTCCTCAAATTGGTTCGGGCCGACAAGCGGCTGGGGCCGCTGCCTTTCATCATGATCACCGCCGAGAGCGAGCGCACCCTGGTGATGGACGCGGTCAAGGCTGGTGTCTCCAGCTACATCATGAAGCCATTCACCCCGGCCATGCTGGAAGCCAAGATGAAAACCGTCTGGACCAAACTCCACCCCTGACGCGAGTGGTCTCAACCCTGGTCTTAGGCCGGGGTTGGCCAGGTCAGTAGTTGCAACCCAGCGCGGGCTGGTGCCGCCAGGTATTTGATCAGCAGGCGGTAGGTGTCCAGATCAAATGCTAGGCTGGCACGGCTGCCCCCGCTCGAGAGCGCCTCGGCCAAGCCATCATCGTCGTGCACGGTGGCCAGGTGGCACCATTGGTCAAACAGGTGGACGTCGGTGCGTCCCCGCACCGGGTCTGCCTCGCGCAGGCCGATCGGCCCGGCGTAGGGCCAAGCGCGCAGTTTTTGCGCCGCCAAGGCCAGTGCTAGCCGCAGCCGGTGACGCTCGGGCTTCTCCTGGCCGCAACAGACGCCCTTGCAGCGCCCGATCTGGTGCGCAAAGCAGCGGCCCTGGCCGGATTCCAGGCCGAGCGCCTGCAGGCACAGGCCCTGCGCATCGGCCAAGGCACGCAGGTCGTCCTGGGCCTGCCGGCGTGAGCGGTAGGCGCCGTACAGACGCTCAAACTGCTGCGGCTCAAAGTCGGCACCGCTGACCAGGGTCAGCAGCGGCCGCGCATTCGGGTTGTCCTCCAGGCGCCAGGCGCACAGGGCGCGTTCGCGGCGCAGTTGCCGGTTGTGGATGGGCTGCAATTCCTTGACCAGCCGGGCTTCGAGCAGCAGGGCGCCGAGTTCACCTGCGGTTTCGCGCCATTCCACGCGGCGGATCTCCTGTGCCATGCGCATCTCGCGCGCTTGGCGCGTGGCCGCCTGAAAATGCGACATCACCCGGCTGCGCATTGTCACGCTCTTGCCGATGTACAGCGGCAGCGGCCCTTCGCCATAAAACAGGTAGACGCCTGGTCCTTCCGGGATGTCGGTCACGGCCGTGTCCAGCTGCGGTGGCAGTGCCGCGCTGCCTTGCAACAGCGTTTGCGCCTGCTGGCGCAGTGTGTCGGCGCCCAACTCGGCCTCCGCCAGCCGCAGCCAGGCCAGCACCATGTCCACATCCCCCATGGCCCGGTGCCGGGCCTGCGTCTGCAGCCCGTGGCGCTGCATGATGGCGTCGAGCCCATGGCTGCGGTGCTGCGGGTACAGCAGGCGCGACAGCCGCACCGTGCACAGGGTGCGGGTTTTCAGCGTGATGTCGGCGCGCGCAAACTCGTTGAGCAAAAAACCGTGGTCAAAGCGTGCGTTGTGCGCCACCAGCACGGCGCCCTCCAGCAGCGCCAGCAGCGGGCGGGCCACCGCCTCAAAGCTTGGCGCGTCTGCCACCATGTCATCGCTGATGCCCGTCAGGCTCTGGATAAATGAGGGAATACGACCGCCCGGGTGTACCAGGGTGCTCCAGCGGGCCACCTCCTGCCCGCCTTCCATGCGCACGGCGGCAATTTCGGTGACGCGGTCGTGCACCGGGTTGCCGCCGGTGGTCTCCAGGTCAAGCAGCAGGTAGCAGGGCAGCATCGCGGGCGCCGGCGGAAAGCCGTGCAACCAATCAGGTGATGTCGATCGCGTGGATGGAGAAGCTGCCGGTGCGCCGGTCGGCAAAGTAGCGCTCCAGCGTTTCCTTGACTGTGCGAAAGGCGATCTCGTCCCAGGGTATCTCATCCTCGGCAAACAGCCGGGCCTCGATCGTTTCAAAGCCCGGGTTGAAGCGGTCGCTCAGCAGGCGAGCCCGGTAAAACAGATGGACCTGGCCCACGCGCGCCACGTTCACCAGCGAGAACAGGCCTTCAAGTTCAAATTCAGCGCCCGATTCTTCTACCGTCTCGCGCGCCGCGCCTTCGGCTACCGTCTCGTTCAGCTCCATGAAACCCGCCGGCAGGGTCCACTTGCCCCAGCGCGGCTCGATGTTGCGCTTGCACAGCAGCACCTTGTCGCCCCAGGCCGGCACGGTGCCGACCACATTGAGCGGGTTCTCGTAATGGACGGTGGTGCAAGCGGTGCAAATCGCGCGCGCCTTGGTGTCGCCGTCATCCGGGATGCGGTACACCACGCTGGTGCCGCAGTTGCGGCAGTGCTTGATCGGTTCGCGCAGCATGCGGGTGGGCGCTCCTTAGCGCACCTGCAGCGTGATCGGCGTCAGGCCGCTTACGGTGCCGTGCAGCGTGTCGCCCGCCACCACGGCGGCCACGCCCTCCGGGGTGCCGGTGTAGATCAGGTCGCCGGGCTGCAATTCCCAGGCGGCTGACAGGTGCTCAATGGTTTCGGCAATGTTCCAGATCAGCTTGCTGACCTGGCTGCGCTGGCGGTCCTGGCCGTTCACTTGCAGCGCAATCTCGGCGGCAGTCACATCGCCGGCCTGGGCCGCCGGGGTGATGGGGCCAATCGGGGCCGAGTGATCGAAGGCTTTGCCGATGCACCAGGGCCGGCCCTGCTTCTTCATGTCGTTCTGCAGGTCGCGCCGGGTCATGTCCAGCCCGACCGCGTACCCAAAAATGTGCTGGTGGGCGTCGGCGGCCTTGATGTTCTTGCCGCCAGTGCCAATGGCCACCACCAACTCGATCTCATGGTGCAGGTTGACGGTCAGCGTCGGGTAGGGCAGGGGCGCGGTTTCACCGGGGTTGACGACCACGATCGCATCCGTTGGCTTCAGGAAGAAGAACGGTGGCTCGCGACCGGTGAAGCCCATCTCCTTGGCGTGTTCTTCGTAGTTACGGCCCACGCAGTAGATGCGGTGTACGGGGAAGCGGGCCTCGGTGCCTAGGACCGGCACGCTGATCTGCGGCGAGGGGGTGACGACAAAACTCATACAAAGCCTTTCAAGGGCAACGAGGGTAATTGGGGTAATTCGGGATTAGGGCGAATCCGGTCCATGCCAGGCTGCCCAGACAGCAGCTTGGCCCTGGCGGCCAAACTTCAGCTTGACCGAGTCACCAGCTCAAAATGCTCCACCACGGGCGGGCTGGCAAAAAACGGTCCGACGATGGCGCGCCATTGGGCAAACGCCTCCGACTGTCGAAAGCCGACGGTGTGGTCTTCCAGCGTGTCCCAGAAAATCTGCAGGATGTAACGCTCTGCGCTCTCGACACCACGGTTGACCTTGAAGCCAGCAAACCCCTTGGCATGGCTGATCACCGTGCGCAGGCCGCGCTCAATCGCTTCCTCAAACGCCGCATTCTGGCCGGGGGGGATGCGGATGTCGGCAAGTTCAAGAATCATCACAGGGCTCCGATCAGTTCACAACAGAGCCTAGTCTAGCGCCAGACGCGGTCCGTCGCCGCAACGCCTTCATGCCCGACCGCCATCCGTCATGCCCACCGTCACCCGTCATGCCCACCGTCACCCGTCATGCCCACCGTCACCCGTCATGCCCGACCAGATCGGGCATCCATGGATTCCCGTGTGCACGGGAATGACGACATGGGGTTTCCGCCGCAACGCTGTCATGCCCGACCGCCACCCGTAATGCCCGACCAGATCGGGCATCCATGGCTTCCTGTTTGCACGGTAATGACGGCTGAGCCTTTCCAGCGTTATCCTTGAGTGCATGAAACTGCACAATTACTTTCGGTCGTCCGCCTCGTTCCGTGTCCGCATTGCGTTGGAGCTCAAAGGGCTGTCCTACGAGTACCTTCCGGTGCATCTGGCGCGTGGCGAGCACAAACAAGAGGCGTACGCCAGCCTGGTGCCGGATGCCCTGGTGCCGATGCTTGAGGTCGATGGCCTGCGCCTGTCGCAGTCCATGACCATCATCGAGTACCTGGACGAGACCCAGCCCGCGCCGCCGCTGTTGCCGGCAGATGCCGCTGGCCGGGCCCGGGTGCGGGCGCTGGCGCAGTCGATCGCCTGCGAAATCCACCCGCTCAACAACCTGCGTGTGCTCAAGTACCTCAGTAAAAACCTGGCGCTGGACGACGAGCGCAAAAACACCTGGTACCGCCACTGGGTACGCCAGGGGCTGGAGAGTTTTGAGCGCCAGTTGGCGCAGGGTCCGGCAGGTCGCTTTTGTTTTGGCGACACCCCCACCTTGGCCGACTGCTGCCTGGTGCCGCAAATCTTCAATGGCCGCCGCTTTGACGTGCCGTTTGATGGCCTGCCGCGCACCATGGCCGCGTTTGACGCTTGCATGGCGCTGCCAGCTTTCGAGAAGGCTCAGCCGGCCAACTGCCCGGACTATGAAGCCTGAGCGCACCAGGCCATGAACCCCGATTGGTTGCAACCCGACTGGCCGGCGCCGGCAAGGGTCAAAGCCCTGTGCACCAGCCGCAGCGGCGGCGCTTCCGGCGGTGCCTACGGCAGCTTCAATCTTGGCGACCATGTGGGCGACGCGCCGGCGGCGGTGGCGGCCAACCGGGCGGCACTGGCGCGTGTGGTGGGCGTGCGGCCGGTCTTCCTGTCCCAGGTGCATGGCACCCAGGTGCATGCGTTAGATGCCGCCAGCCTGGATGGCCAGGCGGCGGATGCCGCCGTCAGCCAGCAGACCGGCGTGGCCTGCACCATCATGGTGGCCGACTGCCTGCCCGTCTTGCTGACTGACCTGCAGGGCCGCCGTGTGGCCGCTGCGCATGCCGGCTGGCGCGGTCTCGCTGGTACGAGTGACCAGGGGGTGCTGGAGACAACTTATAAGGCTTTTAGGGCTCCAGCCCTTGATGGCATTGGGGTGGTAGCTACTGAAATCATAGCGTGGCTCGGGCCCTGTATCGGGCCGCAGGCCTTTGAAGTGGGTGACGAGGTGCGCCAGGCTTTTGTGGCGCATGACCCTGCTGCCGCGGCCATGTTCGCCGCTGGGGCGCCGGACAAGTGGTGGGCTAATCTGGCGGGCCTTGCCCGTCAGCGCCTGGCGGCTTTGGGCGTGCAGCAGGTGTTTGGCAATGATGGCAGCCCGGCGTGGTGCACCGTCAGCCAACCGTCACGGTTCTTTTCGCACCGGCGCGACCGGATCAGCGGCCGCATGGCCGCCTGCATCTGGCTGGTTTGAGGCCGGGGGTTCGGCCCGTTCGGCTGCTTCGCGGGCTTTGATGGCCCGCCGTCGCGCTGGCGTGCCCATCACGTACATCACCAGGGCGATGGGTCCGGCACCATAAAGCAAAAAGGTGATGAATGCACCCAGCAGCGTGCCGCTCGGGCTGTTGGCTTCTGCCACCGCCATCATCACGGTCACGTACAGCCAGGCGATGGGGACAATGTACATTCGAAAAAATAGCGTGAGGGTTGGAAAACTGTCAGTTTCTCGAAGGGCTTGACCTGCGATACTCGGGTTTCTACTGATATGCCAAAAATAAAGAGGACTCAGCATGACGGAGAACACCCAAGCATTATGGGCGCAATCGGCGCAACAGTTCCAGGACGCCCTGGCTGAAAACTGGGCAAAAACCTTCCAGTCGTTTCAGAACATGGACATGGGTGGCTTGACTGCCGGCCTGCCCACATCGCCTGCTTCAGCACCGCAAGTGCACTTCGCCCAAGACAAGCTGGAGGCCCTGCAAGCCCAGTACCTGCAAGACGCCAGCGCCTTGTGGACCAACAGCCTGCAAGGCACCGCGCCACCCAAGGACAAACGCTTTGCCGCCCAGGCCTGGAGCGCCAACCCGGTTGCCGCCTTCTCAGCCTCAGCCTACCTGCTCAATGCCCGCACACTGATGGGTCTGGCTGATGCGGTCGAGGGTGACGCCAAAACCCGCGCCCGCATCCGCTTTGCCGTGGAGCAGTGGATGGCGGCTAGTGCCCCCAGCAACTTTCTGGCTTTCAACGCCGAAGCGCAGCAAAAAGCGATTGAGTCCAAGGGCGAGAGCATTGCCAAGGGCCTGCAAAACATGCTTCATGACCTGCAGCAGGGCCATGTGTCCATGACCGACGAGAGCCTGTTTGAGGTGGGAAAAAACGTCGCCACCACCGAAGGCGCGGTGGTGTTTGAGAACGAGCTGTTCCAGCTGATCGAGTACAAGCCGCTGACCGCCAAGGTGTACGAGAAGCCCTTTTTGCTGGTTCCGCCCTGCATCAACAAGTTCTACATCCTCGACCTGCAACCCGAAAATTCGCTCATCCGGTACGCTGTAGCGCAAGGTCACCGCACCTTTGTCGTCAGCTGGCGCAATCCGGACGCTTCCCTCGCCCACAAGACCTGGGACAACTATGTGGAAGACGCTGCTATAAAAGCAATAGCTGTCACGCAAGAGATCACGGGGGCTAAGACCATCAATGCCCTTGGGTTTTGTGTGGGCGGCACCATTCTAGGCACCGCATTGGCGGTGCTGGCCGCACGCGGCGAAAAGCCGGTGGCCAGCGCCACCTTTTTGACGGCCCTGCTGGATTTCACCGACACAGGCATTCTGGATGTGTTCATTGACGAGGCTTTCGTCAAGTACCGCGAGCAAGAGATGGGCAAGGGCGGTCTGCTCAAAGGCCAGGATCTGGCCTCCACCTTCAGCTTTTTGCGCCCCAATGATCTGGTCTGGAACTACGTGGTGGGCAACTACCTCAAGGGTGAAACCCCACCGCCATTTGACCTGCTGTACTGGAACAGCGACTCCACCAACCTGCCTGGGCCGTTTTACGCCTGGTACCTGCGCAACACCTACCTGGAAAACAAGCTGTGCAAGCCAGGCAAGGCCACGGTCTGCGGGCAAAAAATTGACTTCCGCAAGCTGGATATGCCGGTCTACATCTACGGCTCGCGCGAAGACCATATCGTGCCCATTGGCGGTGCCTACGCATCCACCCAGCACCTGCCCGGCCAAAAGCGTTTTGTCATGGGCGCCTCAGGCCACATTGCCGGCGTGATCAACCCACCGGCCGCCAAGAAACGCAGCCATTGGGTGCGCGAAGACGGCCAGTTCCCGGCCGCCCAAGCCGACTGGCTGGCTGGCGCCACCGAACACGCCGGCAGCTGGTGGACTGATTGGGCCGCCTGGCTGCAAAGCCACGCCGGCAAACAGATCGCCGCGCCCAAGGCCTACGGCAAGGGCAACTACAAAGCCATCGAACCCGCCCCGGGCCGCTACGTCAAGGCCAAAGCGTAGGGCTGATGGGCCAACTTGTGACGATACCTGTCATTCCCGCAATGATGCCTGTCATTCCCGCGGACGCGGGAATCCATGGATGCCCGGTCAAGCCAAGCATGACGGGACTTTTTTTCGAGACGTGCTAGGCAACGCTGTTCAATTTTTTTCAACACTAACGTTCGTTTATTCGGAGACAAAAAATGCAAGATATCGTGATCGTTTCAGCCGTCCGCACTGCAGTCGGCAAATTTGGTGGCACCTTGGCCAAGACGCCGGCGCCTGAGTTGGGCGCAGCTGTTATCAAGGCCTTGCTCGAGCGTACGGGCCTAGCGCCCGACCAGGTGGGTGAGGTCATCATGGGCCAGGTGCTGGCAGCAGGTGCCGGTCAGAACCCGGCGCGCCAGGCGCTGCTCAAGAGCGGCATTGCCAAGGAATCGCCCGCGCTCACCATCAATGCGGTGTGCGGCTCCGGCCTCAAAGCCGTGATGCTGGCCGCGCAGGCCGTGGCCTGGGGCGACAGCGAGATCGTCATCGCTGGCGGTCAGGAAAACATGAGCGCCAGCCCGCATGTGCTGTTGGGCAGCCGCGACGGCCAGCGCATGGGCGACTGGAAGATGGTCGACAGCATGATTGTCGACGGCCTGTGGGACGTCTACAACCAATACCACATGGGCATCACCGCCGAAAACGTGGCCAAGGCCCACGGCATTACCCGCGACATGCAGGACGCACTGGCCCTGGCCAGCCAGCACAAGGCCGCGGCTGCGCAAGACGCCGGCCTGTTCAAAGACGAAATCGTGCCCTTCAGCATCGCCCAGAAAAAAGGCGACCCGCTGGTGTTTGCCGCAGATGAATACCTGAACCGCAAGACCAGTGCAGAAGCGCTGGCCGGCCTGCGGCCCGCCTTTGACAAGGCCGGTGGCGTCACCGCAGGCAATGCCTCAGGCCTGAACGACGGCGCTGCCGCCGTGATGGTGATGACCGCCAAGAAAGCTGCCGCCCTGGGCCTCACGCCACTGGGCCGCATCGCCAGCTTTGCCACCAGCGGCCTGGACCCAGCGCTGATGGGCATGGGCCCAGTGCCCGCCTCGCAAAAAGCCCTGGCCCGTGCCGGCTGGAGCGCGGCCGACCTCGACTTGTTGGAAATCAACGAAGCTTTTGCGGCCCAGGCCTGCGCCGTCAACCAGCAAATGGGCTGGGACACCAGCAAGGTCAACGTCAATGGCGGCGCGATTGCGATTGGCCATCCCATCGGGGCCTCTGGCTGCCGTATTCTCGTCACCCTGTTGCACGAGATGCAGCGGCGCAATGCCAAGAAGGGCATTGCCAGCCTGTGCATTGGCGGCGGCATGGGCGTGGCCCTTACCATCGAGCGTTAAGCGCAACGCAGAACCCAGTTTCAAGTCAGTTCATAACCAAGAGGAGAGCATCATGAGTCAAAAAATCGCCTACGTCACCGGGGGCATGGGTGGCATCGGAACCGCCATTTGTCAGCGCCTGCACAAAGAGGGCTACAAGGTCATTGCCGGTTGCGGCCCCACCCGTGACCACGCCAAGTGGATCGCCGAGCAGGCCGCCCACGGCTACACCTTCTACGCCTCGGTCGGCAATGTCGGCAACTGGGATTCCACGGTCGACGCCTTCACCAAGACCAAGGCCGAGCACGGCAGCATCGACGTGCTGGTCAACAACGCCGGCATCACCAAAGACCGCATGTTCATCAAGATGACGCGCGAAGACTGGGACGCTGTGATCGAAACCAACCTCAACTCCATGTTCAACGTCACCAAACAAGTGGTGGCAGACATGGTGGAAAAGGGCTGGGGCCGCATCATCAACATCTCGTCGGTCAATGGTGAAAAAGGCCAGGCTGGCCAGACCAACTACTCGGCCGCCAAGGCCGGCATGCACGGCTTCTCGATGGCGCTGGCGCAAGAGCTGGCCACCAAGGGCGTCACGGTCAACACCGTGAGCCCGGGCTACATCGGCACCGATATGGTCAAGGCCATCCGCCAAGACGTGCTCGACAAGATTGTGGCCACGGTGCCCGTCAAGCGCCTGGGCGAACCCAGCGAGATCGCATCCATCATCGCCTGGTTGGCCTCGGAAGAAGGCGGCTACGCCACTGGTGCTGATTTCTCGGTGAACGGCGGCCTGCACATGGGCTAAGCCTTGGTGGCATCGCGCTGAACAAGGCCCGCTCACGCGGGCTTTTTTTCGCCTGCTCACTCGGGTAAGGGCTTGGCGCCAACGCTACACTGCAGCCCCTGTGTTCTGACATGATTTTTCTCAACCTATCCGCGCCCAACCCATGACCCGCTACCACCTCTACGCCATCGGCAACGCCCTGGTCGACTCTGAATACGAAGTCTCAGACCAGCAGCTCCAGACTATGGGGGTGGACAAGCGTCACATGACGCTGATTGATGCGCCAAGACGCACAGAACTGCTGGGGCACTTGCACGGTGCCAAAACCCGGCGTACCGGTGGCGGCTCGGCCGGTAACACCGTGGTGGCCCTGTCGCAGCTGGGCGGCAAGGCCTTTTACTCCTGCCGGGTGGCGGATGATGAATTGGGCGCCTTCTACACGCAAGACCTGCTGTCGCACGGCGTGGCCACCAACCTCACACACACCCAGCAGTTGCCGGGCCAGACTGGCAGCTGCATGGTGATGGTGACCCCCGATGCCGAACGCAGCATGAGCACCTTTTTGGGCGCTACCGCCAACTTGGACTACACGTCTCTGCATGAGGCCGACATCGTCCGCTCGCAGGTCTATTACATGGAGGGCTACCTGGCGGCCTCACCCACAGGGCTGGACGCCGCCTTGCAAGGACGGGCCATCGCCAAAGCGGCGGGGGTCGCCCTGGCCAGCACGCTTAGCGATGTGTCGATGATCAATTTTTGCCGCCCCGGTCTGGACGCCATCATCGGTGACGGCCTGGACTTCCTGTTTTGCAATGAAGAAGAAGCCCAAGTCTGGTGTGGCACCCAAGACATGGCGCAGATTTGCCGGCAGATCAGCCAGCTCGCCAGTACGGTGTGTTTGACACGCGGCCCCTTGGGTTGCATCGTGTTGAACTCTGGCGATCAGACCGCTGTGCCAGCGGCAAAAGTGACCGCCGTGGATACCAACGGCGCGGGTGACATGTTTGCCGGTGCCTTTTTGTATGCCGTCACCCACGGCCACAGCCACACCCAAGCCGCCTGGCTGGCCAATCAGGCGGCTGCACAGGTGGTCAGCCAATACGGCAACCGCTTGAGCGCAGGCGCAATGGGCGGCATCAAGGCGCGGTTTGAGCAGTATTTAGGCTAGTTTCTGGCAGAAGTCATGGATCCCCGCGTGCGCGAGGATGACAGATACCCGTCATTCCCGGCAACGACCGGGAATCCATGTTTCCCCGTCAGGACTAGTTTGCCCTGCTGGGCTTTTGCAGCGCCTCACGCGTCAGCAGAAGCACCTGGTCTTCGCCAGCGCTGGTGGCCAGCCAGACCGGCTCCAGTTGGGGGAAGGCAGCTTCAAAGTGCTCGCGTTCGTTACCAATTTCAAGCAGCAGCACGGCCCCGGGCGTCATGTGGGCCGGCGCCTGGGCCAGTAAACCCCGGATGAAATCCATGCCGTCCACGCTGCCCGCCTGATTGCCATCGAGCGCCAGCGAGGGCTCGGCCTTGAACTCGGCTGGCAAAGCGGCCATGCTTTGGGCATTGACGTAGGGTGGGTTGCAAATGATCAGGTCATAGGGTCCGCGCACCTGGGCCAGTCCGTCAGACCTCAGCAGCGTGATGCGCTCGTGCAGGCCGTGCTTGTCCACATTGATGAGGGCCACAGCCAGCGCGTCGGCTGACAGGTCGGACGCATCCACCGCCAGCTCAGGCCAGATCATGGCTGCCAGCACCGCCAGGCTGCCGTTGCCGGTGCACAGGTCTAGCGCGCGGTGGGTGTCTGGGCCCAGCCAGAAGTCCAGCGATTCGTCAAAAAGCAACTCGGCAATCAAAGAGCGCGGCACGATGACCCGCTGGTCCACATAAAACGGCACGCCCATCAGCCAGGCCTCGTGCGTCAGGTAAGCGGCGGGTTGGCGGCTGGTGATGCGTGCTTCCAAAAGTGTAGCTACATCGCCTTGCTGTACAAGGCTTACCGGCTGATTTTCCTTGGAATCCGGGTTGGTGTCGGGGTCGTCCAGCGTGGTGTCGAGCGGCAGGCCCAGGCGCCACAGCACCAGCCAAGCGGCCTCGTCAAACGCGTTGTCGGTGCCATGCCCAAAGGCCACACCTGCCGCTTCGAGTTGGCGGGCGCTTTGGGTGATCAGCTCGGTCACTGTCATTCCCGCGGACGCGGGAATCCAGGGGGCTATGGATCCCCGGTCGTGGCCGGGGATGACGGGGGAGATGGATCCCCGATCGTGGACGGGGATGGCGGGGGTGGGGCTCAATCCCGCAGCAGGTCGTTCAGGCTGGTCTTGGCGCGGGTTTGCGCGTCGACGCGTTTGACGATGATGGCCGCATACAGGCTGTATTTGCCGCCATCTTTGGGCATGCTGCCGCTGATCACCACCGAGCCGGCGGGCACGCGGCCGTAGCTCACGGTGCCGGTGGCGCGGTCGTAAATCGGGGTGCTCTGGCCAATGTACACGCCCATCGAGATGACCGAGTTTTCTTCCACAATCACGCCTTCCACCACCTCGGAGCGGGCGCCGATGAAGCAGTTGTCTTCAATGATGGTGGGGCCGGCCTGCATCGGCTCCAACACGCCGCCAATGCCCACGCCACCGCTCAGGTGCACGTTCTTGCCAATCTGGGCGCAAGAGCCCACGGTGGCCCAGGTGTCCACCATGGTGCCTTCGTCCACATAAGCGCCAATGTTCACATAAGAGGGCATCAAAATCACGCCCTTGGCCAGGTAGCTGCCACGCCGGGCCACGGCTGGGGGCACCACGCGCACGCCGCTGGCTTTCATGGCGGCCTCGTCCAGGTGCGAAAACTTGGTCGGCACCTTGTCAAAAAAGCCCAGGTCGCCAGCGCGCATGATGGCGTTGTCTTTGAGCCTAAAGCTCAGCAGCACGGCTTTTTTGATCCACTGGTGGGTGGTCCACTGGCCCACGCCGTCACGGGTGGCGACCCGCAGGCGGCCGCCGTTGAGCTCGGCGATCACGTGGTCCACGGCAGCCACAATCTCGGCCGGCGCCGACTTGGGCGAAAAGTTGGCGCGGTCTTCCCACGCGGCGTCCAGGGTGGCTTGCAGGGCTTGGGTCATGTCGGTTTCTTCTTTCAGTTTCTGGATGTGACAAATTGAACAATGCGCTGGGCCGCTTCCACGCACTCGGCAGTCTCGGCCACCAGGGCCATGCGAATACGCTGCGTCCCTGGGTTACCGCCCTGGCCATCGCGGGCCAGGTAGGAGCCGGGCAAAACCGTAACATTGTAAAGAGCGTGCAGCTCACGGGCAAAAGCCGCGTCATCGCCCTGCACCCGAGCCCACAGGTAAAAGCCGGCGTCTGGCAGGGCCACGTCCAGCACCTCGGCCAATATCGGCGTGACCTGGGTAAACTTGCTGCGGTATTGCGCCCGGTTGTCCACCACGTGCGCCTCGTCGCCCCAGGCGGCAACGCTGGCGCTCTGCACCACCTGGCTCATGGCGCTGCCGTGGTAGGTGCGGTACAGCAAAAAGGGTTTTATAAGCGCTGCATCGCCCGCCACAAAGCCGCTGCGCATGCCGGGCACGTTGCTGCGCTTGGACAAGCTGGTGAAGGCGATCAGGTTTTTGAAGTCGGCCCGCCCCAGTTGTGCTGCCGCTTCTAGCCCACCCAAGGGCGGCTCGTCGCGGAAATAAATCTCGCTGTAGCACTCGTCAGAAGCAATCACAAAGCCGTGCCGGTCGCTCAAGGCAAACAGCTTCTGCCACTCCGCCAAGGGCATCACTGCGCCGGTCGGGTTGCCGGGGGAGCAGACAAACAGCAGCTGGGTGCGCGCCCACACGTCCTCGGGCACGCTGTCCCAGTCTGCCGCAAAGTTTCGCGCTGGGTCGCTGGCCACAAAGTAGGGCTCGGCCCCGGCCAGCAGGGCTGCGCCTTCGTAGATTTGGTAGAACGGGTTGGGGCAGACCACCAGCGGCGCCGCTTGGCCGGTGGGCGAGGGCGCCACTACAGTCTGCGCCAACGCAAACAGCGCCTCGCGCGAGCCATTGACCGGCAGCACCTGCGTGGCCGGGTTCAGGCTCAGGCCATAGCGTCGCTGCAGCCACTGGCAACAGGCCTCACGCAGCTTCAGTTCGCCGGCGGTAGCCGGGTATGCCGCCAGCCCGCTGGGCGTGCTGTAGATGGCGTCCACCATCGCCTGCTGAATGAAGGGCGGCGTGGCGTGTTTAGGCTCACCCATGCCCAGGCTGATCGGCGCATAAGCCGGGTTGGGCACCGTGCCGGCAAACAGCTGGCGCAGGCGCTCAAAGGGGTAGGGGTGAAGTTTGGTGAGTAGGGGGTTCATGGGGTGCTGGGCGTCAGTAGCCCTGAAACAGGAAATCGAGGGCGGCGGTGATTTGTGCCTGTTCGTGAGCCAGGGTTGTCACTGGTGACTTCAGGAAGCGGCGTGGGACGGACGCCATTTTGGGTGTTTCCAGAAGGTAGTCCTCGTCGCCGATCTTCAGCGAAGGCGTCAGCCGGGTGGGGCGTTTGATATTGGCAAACTGTCCCATCCGCCGCAGCGGGATCACCATGCAACTGTCGAGTCCGTCGAGCAAATCGCTCTGCACATTTAACAGGTAAGGTGTTGTTCCGGCCGCAGCACCTGAATTATTGAAGACGTCAAAGCGGGCCATCAAAAGCTTCTCCACTCGTCCAAGGGCAGGCCTTCTGCCTCCATGGTGGCGTTATATGCCGCGATGAACTCAACGTGCTCTTGCCGCCAGCGGCGCGCCTCTTCCTGTAGCACCACCGCCCTCAAATGGCTGTCGCACACTTGGGAAACATTGATCTGCAGGCGCTTGGCGGCTTCTAGAACGTCGGCGCTCAAGCTCAGGTTGGCAGCCCGCTTGGTCGTGCGGCTGGTTCTGGACGGGGGCTTGAGTGTGGTGGTGCAAGTGCTTGGCATGTCAATCTCCGTGCGTACTGAATTATGCGCATAGTTTATACGCGCCCTTCACGGGTTCCCCGGCTGCTCAGTCAAACACGTCAGCTTGGGCCAGCAGCTTGCCGGCCGCGTCTTTGGCAGCCAGTTGGGGGGCGGATTGCAGCGGCCATTGCACCGCTACAGTGGGGTCGTCCCAGCGCAGGCTGCGCTCGTGTTCGGGGTACCAGTAGTCGGTGGTTTTGTACAAAAACTCAGCGTTGTCGCTGGTCACCACAAAGCCGTGGGCAAAGCCAGGCGGCACCCACAGTTGGCGGTGGTTGTCGGCGCTCAATGTCACGCCCACCCACTGGCCAAAGTGCGGTGAGCTGCGGCGCAGGTCTACCGCCACGTCAAACACTTCGCCGTGCGTCACCCGCACCAGCTTGCCCTGAGGCTGCTGAATCTGGTAGTGCAGGCCGCGCAGCACGCCCCGGGCCGATTTGCTGTGGTTATCTTGCACAAACTGCACATTCAACCCGGTGCACTGGGCAAAGTCGCGCGCGTTGAAACTCTCAAAAAAGAAGCCACGTGCATCGCCAAATACCTTGGGCTCCAAGATCAGCACGCCGGGCAGGGCGGTGGGGGTAACGGTGTAGGGCATGGCTTACTTCAGCAAGCCCAGCAAATACTGCCCGTAGCCATTTTTGGCCAGTGGCGCCGCGAGTGTGTGCAGCTGCTCGGCATTGATCCACTGCTGCCCAAAGGCAATTTCTTCCGGGCAGGCTACCTGCAGGCCCTGGCGCTTTTGCAGGGTGGCGATAAAGCTGGCGGCCTCCAGCAGGCTGTCGTGGGTGCCGGTGTCCAGCCAGGCGTAGCCCCGGCCCATGATCTCCACATCCAGCTGGCCCAGCTCCAGGTAGCGCCGGTTCACGTCGGTGATTTCCAGCTCGCCGCGCGCTGAGGGCTTGATGCTGGCCGCAATGTCGCACACCTGTTGGTCGTAAAAATACAGGCCGGTCACGGCGTAATTGCTCTTTGGCTGCTTGGGCTTTTCTTCGATGCTGATGGCGCGCTGTTGCGCATCAAAGGCCACCACGCCATAGCGTTCCGGGTCATGCACATGGTAGGCAAACACGGTGGCGCCATCGGTACGGGCATCGGCACTTTTGAGCTGTTTGACCAGATCGTGGCCATAAAAAATGTTGTCACCCAGCACCAGCGCGCTGGGTTGGTCGGCCACGAAGCTGCGGCCGATGATGAAGGCCTGCGCCAGGCCATCCGGGCTGGGCTGCACCGCGTATTCGATGTGCATGCCCCATTGGCTGCCGTCACCCAGCAGCTCGGCAAAGCGCGGCGTGTCGTGCGGGGTGGAGATAACCAGCACCTCGCGGATGCCGGCCAACATCAGCGTGCTTAAGGGATAGTAGATCATCGGCTTGTCGTACACCGGCATCAGCTGCTTGCTGACCGCCTGCGTCACCGGGTAAAGCCGCGTGCCAGAGCCGCCGGCCAGGATGATGCCTTTGCGTTGTGTTGTCATGGGGTCCCTTTGTGTTGTGAATAGATTGTAGGTAGCTATAGGGCAGGATTTCAGGGCTGCATGGATCCCCGGTCGTTGCCGGGGATGACGAAGAGGCTGGGGATGACAACTACCCGTCATTCCCGGCCACGGCCGGGAATCCAGGACTGCATGGATCCCCGATCACGTCGGGGATGACGGCGGACGTCGGGGATGACAATTCCACGTCATTCCCGGCCGCGACCAATGGGATGGACGCTCCCACCTAAGCGGCATCGTAATGTGCCAAAGTGGAGGTGTTTACCAACCCACTTAAATAGACAGGAGCGTCCGACATGAAGATTACTACAGTAGGCATCGATCTGG